>Ga0105359_10004898_pt1 | contig 10592 bp, 8 predicted proteins | sample GOMGulsemesocosm_6_FD_83659 | JGI IMG/M metagenome (GOLD analysis project Ga0105359, IMG submission 83659) | Methane-oxidizing microbial communities from mesocosms in the Gulf of Mexico - GOM8C Gulf of Mexico | ecosystem: Environmental > Aquatic > Marine > Cold seeps | place: Gulf of Mexico... | reverse complement strand
GTGTTCTCGTTTTTTTGAGCTACTGTTTTCTTTACATCCAATAAAAATTATGGATACTAAAAATATTCTAACTAAAAATTTCATGTCTAATAATTTGAATTGCAAGGTTACAAAAATGTTCTGAATAAAGTTTTATTAGTTGTATAATTTCAAGTACATTTGCCGCGAATTTTGGTTTTATCACTTCATCATAATTGATAAATTAAAAGGGAATTTGGTGACACAATTTATTGTTATCCCAAAGCTGTTCCCGCAACTGTAAGCTTAGTTCTTTTAGAAAGGACGCTTGTAATAATTCTTTAGCCACTGTTTTAAAACTGTACTAATTCAGTTAAAATGGGAAGGCAAATTACAAGACGCGAGCCAGGAGACCTGCCAATGATCACTGAGTAAAAACTTTCGGGATAAAAGTTTTTGTACCTATTCATTTCGTACAAAATTTCCTGATTTATTTGTTAAATTTAAATCATTAGTAATGAACAAGCAATTAAGTATTGTGGGTCTGTTAGCATTATTTGTTGTTAGCGGCACAGCGTATTCGCAAGAAACAAAAGAAAAAGAAATTCAACTTGACGAAGTTGTTATTTCTGCAACCAAATTTAAGCTAAAAAAAGAAAAAGTAGGAAAGGTTATTCACAAAATAACGCAACAAGAGATTCAAAACAATGCTGGTAAAACAGTAATGGAATTATTAAATGCGATTCCGGGTGTAGAAATTAAAGGCGCAAATTCTGTACAAGGCGCAATTAAAGGAACCTATATTCGAGGAGGTAGAAACCGTCAGGTTTTAGTTTTGATCGATGGAGTTCCGGTAATAGATCCAACAGGAATCAGTCAGGAATATGATTTGCGTTTATTGAGTTTAAGTCAGATTGAATCAATTGAAGTGATGAAAGGAGCTTCAAGTACAATTTATGGTTCTGGAGCTGCATCTGGTGTTGTAAATATTATTTTAAAGAAAGCTCCATCAAATACAATATCAGGTGCTTATGAAGTAAGTGTAGGAACTTACAACTCGGCAACTATTAAGAGCAAAAAGGTGCAGGATATAAACCATAATGCTACAGTGAGCGGAAGTTTAAGTAAGTTTAATTACTTGGCTTCTTTAAGTCTATCTGATATTGATGGTATTTCTTCTGCAAAGAGTATTACAAATCAAAAATTTTCAACAGATCCTTTTCGCAGTGAAAGTGGGGTGTTTAAATTAGGATATAGAGCATCAAATGACTTTAATATTGTGTCGTTTTTTAATATTGATAACTTAGAGTATAGTTTTGATGCTGGGAGACATATTGATTCTGAAACGAATAAGGCTACTCAAAAGCAAGTAAGAATAGGTGTGAAGCCAACATATAGCTATGAAAATGGAAAAGTATTTGCAGTTGCTTCATTTAACAGAGTTAAAAGAGAAATGTTTGGGAACTCTTATGAGGGAAAGTCTACAAATATTGAGGCTGTAAATAAGTGGGATATTAATAGTAATACTCAGTTAATATCTGGGGTTAATTATCAAAAACACTTTAATCAAACTAATTCTGCTTGGGGAAATATCGAAAATGATGTTGCAAACTTCAACACGTTAGATGTGTTTGCAGCAGCAATTTATACAACAGATTTTAACCTAACCATTAATGTTGGAGGAAGATTGAATAAACATAGTAATTATGGAAGTCATTTGGTGTACCACATCAATCCTTCTTACAATGTTATCAATACTGATAAAGCTTCGTTAAAACTGTTAACGTCTTATAGTACGGCATTTATCGCGCCAAGTTTGTATCAATTATTCTCAGTATATGGAAATCAAGTTTTAGACCCTGAGACAAATAAAACGTTTGAAATTGGTTTTGAATATGGTTATGAAAAATGGTTTGATGTGAATGTAGTTTACTTTAGCAGAAAAGAAAGTAATGCAATTATTTTTAATGGTTTGTCTGTTGCTCCTTGGGGACAATATGGAAATGCAACAAGTAATATCAAAGCTAATGGTGTAGAAACTACAATGACTATAAGATCATCTAAAAATTTAGATGTAACTGTTGGTTATGCATATACAGATAAAGATGAAGAAGCTGATTATATTCCGCAAAACAAATTAACAGCTCAGTTTAACTATAAGCCATTTAACAATGCTTTTGTTTCTTTAGTTTATAAAAATGTAAGTGAAAGAACAGGGAAGTATTATGATGCTTCAGTATTCTCTACAGTAGAAGAGCAGTTACCAAGTTATCAGTTAATGGATGTAAATGCTAATTATAAATTATTGGATGATAAAATTACTGTATTTGGGTCTATTACAAATCTATTTAATGAAGATTATGAAGAAACTCTTGGGTATACAACAAGAGGAAGAAACTTTAAATTAGGAGTTCGATTCCAGTTTTAATCGCAGGGAGATAAACTAAACTATTATAAAAGCTAAAAAGCCTTCAAGAAATTGAAGGCTTTTTTTATGAAATCAGTTTTTTTGTTTCGTTTTTAATAAAAGCAATAGCAGTTTCAGTAGCCGGAATCTCATCTTTATAAGCTAGCATCATCTTTTCTCTTAATTCTTGCGCGTTTTCACTTATAGAAGCAATTTGCTTTAATTTTTGAATAGTAGCTGCTTTTGAAGTGATAATTACGTTCCAACATTCATCAGAAATATATAATTGTTGCACTAAATTATGTTCAAACTCTTGCTCAATGCTTTTTAAAAGTAGTTGTAAATATCCTTGACTAGAAGTGTCAATTGGTTTTACTCGGATTAATAATTTTATAGGATTGATTCGTTCGCAAAATAACACCATGCGTTCAAAAGCTTGTAGTTTTATTGGTAAACCTTCTTTTCTCTTTTGGATGATTGTTTCAAGTTTATGTTGATTATTGAGTTGTTTTATAAGTCTATTAAAGAAATAATAAACAACAAGTCCCAAAACTAAAGCGGGCGATAAGTATCCTGCTATTTCTATAAATGTATCTTCCATATATGTGTTTTATGCTTCAAAAATAGGAGATAAAATTACATAAATGGTTGTTTGAATCTAATAACTTTTCGTTAAAATAAAAATGTCGATAACTTTTATTGTAATACTCAATATGGCATTGTATTTTTGAACTTCTTAAAAATCAATTTCTTGTCGAACTATTTAGATTCTTTAAACCCTGCTCAGAGAGCAGCAGTTATACAAAAAGATGGACCAATGATTATTATCGCTGGTGCAGGCTCTGGAAAAACTCGTGTGCTTACCTATAGAATTGCACACCTAATGAAGCAAGGCGTAGATGCGTTTAATATTTTGTCGTTAACCTTTACAAACAAGGCTGCAAAAGAAATGAAAGAGCGTATTGGTTCTGTTGTAGGTTTTAGCGAGTCTAAAAACTTGTGGATGGGAACATTTCACTCTGTTTTTGCAAGAATTCTACGTTCAGAAGCAGATAAATTAGGGTTTCCTTCTAATTTTACTATTTATGATTCTCAGGATTCTGTTCGTTTAATTTCATCAATAATTAAAGAGATGCAGTTGGATAAAGACCGATATAAACCGAAACAAATTTTAGGTAGAATATCATCTTTAAAAAACAGCTTGATAACAGTCAATGCCTATTTTAATAATTCTGATTTGGTAGAAGCAGATTTACATGCTAGTAGACCAAAAGTAGGAGAGATTTACAAAGAATATGTAGCTAGATGTTTTAAGTCTGGCGCAATGGATTTTGATGATTTATTGTTAAGAACAAATGAAGTGCTTGCACGTTTTCCAGAAGTGTTAGCTAAATATCAAGATCGTTTTAGATATATAATGGTTGATGAGTATCAAGATACAAATCATTCACAGTATTTAATTGTAAAAGCACTGGCAGATCGTTTTCAAAACATTTGTGTTGTAGGAGATGATTCTCAGAGTATTTATAGTTTCCGTGGTGCAAATATCAGTAATATCTTAAATTTCCAGAAGGATTATCCAGGTGTAGCTACATTTAAGTTAGAGCAAAATTATCGTTCAACTAAAAACATTGTAAATGCTGCAAACTCTGTTATCGAAAAAAATAAAACTCGTTTAGATAAAGTTGTTTGGACTTCTAACGATGAAGGAGAAAGTATCAAAGTGATGCGTACAATTTCTGATGGAGAAGAAGGGCGATTTGTTGCACAGTCTATGTGGGAGAACATGATGAATAATCAGTTAACTGCTGATGCATTTGCTGTGTTGTACAGAACAAATTCACAATCTAGAGCTTTAGAAGATGCGTTGCGAAAAAAGGGGATTCAGTATAAAATTTATGGAGGAATTTCTTTTTATCAGCGTAAAGAGATTAAAGACTTGCTTTCGTATTTACGAATGTTGATCAACCCAAACGATGAAGAAGCATTAAAGAGAGTAATAAACACTCCGGCAAGAGGAATTGGTGCCACAACCATTGATAAAATTACGATTGCCGCAAATCATTACAAAAAATCGATTTTTGAAATTCTAAAGAATATTGATAAAGTAGACTTGAAAATCAATTCAGGAACTAAAGGTAAATTACAGAATTTTGTAAATATCATTTTAGCGCTTCAAATAGATTCACAAACTAAAAATGCTTTTGAAATAGCTGAAATTATTGTTAATAGAGTTGGTTTAATTAAAGAATTGGAAAAAGAAGGCACTCCAGAAGCAATAAGTAAAGTTGAAAACATTCAAGAATTGTTGAATGGTATTAAAGATTTTATTACTGATAAAATTGAGACGGGAGAAGATGCTTCTTTGCCAGTATTTTTAGAAGATGTTGCATTGGCTACTGATTTTGATTCTGATAAAAAAGATGATACGCCAAGAGTTTCTATGATGACAGTACATCAATCTAAAGGATTAGAATATCCATATGTTTATATTGTTGGTTTGGAAGAAAACTTATTTCCATCAGGAATGAGTATGAGTACCCGAAGTGAGCTAGAAGAAGAAAGAAGGTTGTTTTATGTAGCTTTAACAAGAGCAGAGCATCAAGCGTATTTAACCTATGCGCAAACGCGTTATCGTTGGGGGAAATTAACAGATGCAGAGCCGAGTAGGTTCTTAGAAGAAATTGATGATAAATTTCTAGAATACTTAACGCCGAAAAGCCCAGAACCTAGTGCAAATAGGTTTGTAGATGCTAGTTTATTTGACACACCTTCAAAAACGATTCGCTTTCAAAAACCAATCAAACGTCAAAAACAAGAATTTAAAGCTAAAAAGGAACAAGAATTTACAGTTCCAAAAAACCTTAAAAAAGTAGTGAGAGCTACTTCAGAAAAATCGAATCTTTTTGATAACGATATTACTGTAGGTACCTTTGTAGAGCATAATAGATTCGGTGCTGGAGAAGTATTGAGCTTAGAAGGAGCTGGACCAAATAAAAAAGCCGAAATCAAATTCGGGACCGTAGGAAAGAAAAAATTATTATTACAATTTGCAAAGTTAAAAGTCATTGGTTAAAACAAGTATTTTTTAATTTTTGATTACTAGAAATAAATACTTAATTTGCAATCTTTAAATACTACAAAAACAAAAAGAAAATAATAGCGTTTTAGCTATAGATTTCAATACAAATTATAATGAACTTCGAACTAGAATATAACTCAGAAAGACCGTTAATGATTATCCCAGAATACGGTAGACATATACAGAAATTGGTAGATCATTGTTTGGCTCTTGAAAGCAAAGAAGAGCGCAATACAATGGCTAAAGCAATTGTAGATGTAATGGGGAATTTACAACCGCATTTACGTGATGTGCCAGATTTTAAGCATAAGCTTTGGGATCAATTGTTTATCATGTCAGACTTTAAATTAGATGCAGAATCACCTTATGGGATGCCATCTAAAGAAGAGTTACAAGAGAAGCCAGAAGGATTACCATACCCAAAATCGGCTTCTAGATATCGTTATTATGGAAATAATATCCAAACAATGATTGATGTTGCTCTAACTTGGGAAGAGGGAGAAAAAAGAGATGCATTGGTTTTTGTTGTTGCGAACCACATGAAAAAGTGTTACCTGAATTGGAATAAGGATACTGTTGATGATGCTGTAATCTTTAAGCACTTATTAGATTTATCTGATGGTAAACTTGATTTAACAAACTCTGAAGATAAACTTTCTGAAAGTAAAAATTTATTAAGAAAAAGGACTTCACAGCAAGGGAATAAAGGTAAAACACATTCTAATACCAATAGAAATACAAGTAACAGAAGTAGTCACACCAATAGAAAAAGATAAATATGGCATCATTTAAAATTGAAGGAGGTCACAAACTGAGTGGTACTATTACTCCACAGGGAGCAAAAAATGAAGCATTACAAATTGTTTGTGCAGTATTACTAACTCCTAAAAAAGTGATAATTGATAATATTCCTGATATTATAGATGTTAATAAATTGATATTCATCTTAGGAGAATTAGGTGTTAAGATAGAAAAACTAGGGGCAAATTCATATAGTTTTCAAGCTGATGATATTAATCTTGAATATTTAGAATCAGCAGAATTTAAAAGAGATGGAAGCTCGCTAAGGGGTTCTATTATGATTGTTGGGCCTTTATTAGCACGTTTTGGAAAAGGATATATTCCTAGACCAGGAGGAGATAAAATAGGGCGAAGACGATTAGATACACATTTTGAAGGGTTTATCCGCTTAGGAGCAAAGTTTAGATACAATAAAGAGGAATATTTTTATGGAGTAGAAGCAGATGAGTTGTACGGAACAGATATGTTGCTAGACGAAGCTTCTGTTACTGGTACCGCAAACATTTTAATGGCTTCTGTTTTAGCAACAGGAACAACTACTATTTATAATGCAGCCTGCGAGCCTTACATTCAACAATTGTCAAAAATGTTGAATTCTATGGGAGCAAAAATCACAGGGGTTGGTTCTAATTTATTAACTATTGAAGGAGTGAAATCTTTAGGTGGTTGTAGACATAGAGTTTTACCAGATATGATTGAGATTGGAAGTTGGATTGGTGTTGCAGTAATGACCCAATCAGAATTAACAATCAAAGATGTAAGTTGGAAAGACTTAGGTCAAATTCCGAATGTATTTAGAAAGTTAGGAGTTCAGCTAGAGCGTAAAGGAGATGATATTTATATTCCTGAACAAGAAAGTTACGAAGTTCAAAATTATATTGATGGTTCTATTTTAACTATAGCAGATGCACCTTGGCCAGGATTTACACCAGATTTATTAAGTATTGTATTGGTTATTGCTACTCAAGCTAAAGGTACCGTTTTAGTACATCAAAAAATGTTTGAAAGTCGTTTGTTCTTTGTAGATAAATTAATAGATATGGGAGCAAAGGTAATTTTATCAGATCCACATAGAGCTGTTGTGATTGGTCACGATCATAAGTCGCAATTAAAAGCTACAAAAATGACATCGCCAGATATTAGAGCAGGAATTTCTTTATTGATTGCTGCGCTTTCTGCAAAAGGAACCAGTATTATCAATAATATTGAACAAATTGATAGAGGTTATGAAAACATTGAAGCTCGTTTAAAATCTATTGGAGCTAAGATAGAACGAATCGAAGATTAATTTTTGAACACCTCTTAATGAGAAAGCACTTAATTTTAGTATTCGTATTTGTTATTGCCATAACTTTTGGTCAAAAAAAGAAAGTATTATTGATTGGAATTGATGGTTTACAGTTTGAGCAAATTGCAAAAGTGAATACTCCAAATTTTGATAAATTCACCATTAAAAAAGGCTACAATGGCGGAATATTTGGTTCTCCATCACAACAGGTTACTTCTAGTGGACCAAGCTGGGTAACGATATTAACAGGAGTTTGGACAGATAAACACGGAATTACAAGTAACTCTTCTAGTCAGGTTAGTAAAGCGAGTAGTGTTTTTAAGTTTATTAAATCGTCTTCAAAACTACAAACGGCAAGTATTTCAACTTGGAAAAACATCAACTTATTATTATATAAAGATATGTACTCGGTAGATTTTTCTACCCAAGGAGGAAATGATGAGATTTCGATAGCAATTACAGTTGATCATATAGAAAAACATGGGCCAGACTTCACTTTTATTCATTTAGATGATATAGATCATGCTGGTCATGCAGTTGGTTTTGGTTCGGCTTATAGTACAGCTACTCAAAAAGTAGATGCTCAAATTGGAGAGTTATTAAAAGTGATTCAAAAAAGAGAAAAGAAACACAACGAAGATTGGTTGGTAATTTTAGTAACTGATCATGGAAGAGACTCAAAAGGACAAGGTCACGGGAATCAAACCTTAACTGAGAAAACTATTTTTATAGGAATGAATAAAAAAGGGAATTTGTTTTTTGAAGGAATTGAAAATGCTAAAAAAGTAAGTTCTTTAAAAGAATTAGAACTGTTTATTCCGCAAACTGCAGTAGTTTCAACAATATTAAAATACTTAAACATCAGTATAAAAAAAGAATGGAATTTAGATGCTAAATCTTTAATAGAATAGCTTCATAAAAAAGAGAATAATAGTGCGAAAATAGTGTCAATCTGGCACTATTTTTTTATTGGCAAAATTATTGCCAATAAATTGTCTACAATTTAACGATTAGAATAATGAGTACAGAAGAGAATATAAAAGAAGAAGAAATAAACAACACAGAATCTGAAGCGCAAGTTGAAGAAACTCAAGAGGTAGTTGAAGAGGTTTTAACACCAGAAGAATTGATTCAAGTAGAAAAAGATAAGTTTTTACGTCTGTTTGCTGAATTTGAAAATTATAAAAAGAGAACAACCAAAGAAAGAATCGAATTATTTAAGACAGCAGGTCAAGATTTAATGACATCTATGCTGCCAATTATGGATGATTTTGATAGAGGTTTGGCAGAAATCAAAAAATCAAAAGATAAAGAGTTGTTAAAAGGGATGCAATTGATAAGTGATAAATTGAAAAAAACCTTAGAACAAAAAGGATTGTCTATAATGAATGTAAGAGCAGGTGATGCTTTTAATGCAGATATTCATGAAGCAATTACACAAATTCCAGCGCCATCTGCAAAATTAAAAGGAAAAGTAATTGATTGTATAGAAAGTGGATATAAATTAGGAGATAAAATTATTCGTTACCCAAAAGTGGTGATAGGACAATAAAATTAGTAAAACAGTATTAAGTAAGCAGTAGCCAGTATTATACTGACTGCAAACTGAAGACTGAAAACTGCAAACTAAATATAATGGCAAAAAGAGATTATTACGAAGTTTTAGGAATTAACAAATCAGCATCGACGGCAGAAATTAAAAAAGCATATCGTAAGATGGCTATTAAATTTCATCCAGATAAAAATCCTGATGATGCTTCTGCAGAAGAGAAATTTAAAGAAGCAGCTGAGGCCTACGAAATACTAAGCGACGACAACAAAAAAGCGCGTTTCGATCAATATGGACACCAAGCATTTGAAGGTGGTCATGGCGGCGGAGGTGGCTTTGGAGGTGGCGGAATGAATATGGATGACATATTTAGCCAATTCGGAGATATCTTTGGTGGTGGATTTGGCGGAGGCTTCGGTGGTGGAGGTTCTAGACAAGCTAGAGTTAAAGGAAGTAATATGCGTATTCGTGTAAAATTGACTTTAAGAGAAATTGCTGAGGGAGTTGAGAAGAAGGTAAAAGTAAGAAGAAAAGTTCAGGCAGACGGAGTTACCTATTCAACATGTTCTACTTGTAATGGAGCAGGTCAAGTAACAAGAGTTACCAACACCATATTAGGTAGAATGCAAACTGCAGCTACATGTCCAACATGTCAAGGTGCTGGTCAAAGCATTAAATCAAAACCAAGTGGAGCTGATTTAAACGGATTGATTGCAAAAGAAGAAACTGTTTCGATTCAAATTCCTGCTGGAGTTACCGAAGGCGTACAGTTAAAAGTAGCAGGTAAAGGAAATGAGGCTCCTGGTAAAAACTCTGTTCCTGGAGATTTATTAGTAGTGATTGAAGAAATTGCACATGAAACTCTAAAAAGAGAAGGAACTAATATTCATTATGATTTGTATGTGAATTATTCTGAAGCTGTTTTAGGAATTAGTAAAGAGATTGAAACAGTTACTGGAAAAGTGAAGATTAAAATTGAAGCAGGGACTCAATCTGGTAAAATTTTAAGGCTAAAAGGAAAAGGATTACCAAGTATAGAGCGTTATGGAAATGGAGATTTCTTAATTCATATTAATGTTTGGACACCGCAAGAATTATCTAAAGAGCAAAAACAGTTCTTTGAATCTATGAAAGATGATGAGAATTTTGAGCCAAATCCTAATACATCAGATAAATCATTCTTTGAAAAAGTAAAAGATATGTTTTCTTAACAATTATTACTTATAAAATAAAATAAACAACGTATATTTGTAGTCTTATTAGTTGAAAAACTAATAATTCTTTTTCATAGCAATTTTCCCACTTAAGCAATTAAGTGGGTTTTTTATTTTATACCTTAGCCGCATAAAATTTAGCAGACCTATCTTATCGCCTTGTTTTATAACAAGGAGGAAAGTCCGGACACCATAGAGTAGCATAGCGGATAACGTCCGTCCAGCGTAAGTTGAGGACAAGTGCAACAGAAAGCAAGTACAGTTCGGCTGTAGTGAAACCAGGTAAACTCTAT
>Ga0105359_10004894_pt1 | contig 10596 bp, 12 predicted proteins | sample GOMGulsemesocosm_6_FD_83659 | JGI IMG/M metagenome (GOLD analysis project Ga0105359, IMG submission 83659) | Methane-oxidizing microbial communities from mesocosms in the Gulf of Mexico - GOM8C Gulf of Mexico | ecosystem: Environmental > Aquatic > Marine > Cold seeps | place: Gulf of Mexico... | reverse complement strand
CTAGCCACAAGCGGTCATTAAGCATTAGCAAAACCATGATGAAATACAGGGTAATATTAACCGAAATTTACTGCTTGTTTGTGGGGCAGGTTTAAGCTCAATATAGCCTGTGGAGTATTGCCTCTGAAGGGGCACTGTTTACCACGAAGGAGACATTAGCTTTTACAGCTAATTAGACACGTTGGATTAGATTTTGGATAGCAAACGCCGCATTAAGCGGCGAGTAATAGTTTACTAAAATGTGGAATAGATCAAAGTTTAATGCCTGTTATATATTTCTTACTTGTTGATTCCAATTTACATAACTAGATATTCTTATTTGGTAATACTCTACGTATACATAAACATAAACATAGAAACGATTGATACTTGGTGAATATTAATTTAGTTGCTAAATGCTTATTTAATATTCACTCTTATTGAGTGAGCCATCAATGGTATTGTTTTTCTAAATATTAAAAATCAATATCCACAGCATACGAGACAAATACTTTCATATCATCAGTACTTAAATCCGTTTTAGAAATACCAAATGTAAAGCCTGATTTATTCAATGTGAAGTTATAGTCGACAAAGCTTTCCCCTGCATAGAAATCATCTGTACCTGTGCCAACATGAAATGCTAAGGTTATATCAGAGATGAGTCCAAAACTTGCATCAACCGCTACGTAGGAGTCATCGCCAAAATCTACACCCTCAGCATCAGCTAAGACAGCATAGCTTATTGAAAAAGAACCAAGCGAAAGTCCAAAGTTGAGTTCAGTAAAATCGACGTCTTCGTCACTATCAGGATAAAGATACGAAATAAAGCCGAGGTCAAAACCAATGCCATTAAATTCGCCACCATAGCCACCATAAAGGTCTAATTCATACGTCATACCTTGTGACCAATCAGCATTTGAAGCCCAGGTCCCTGCATAAAAACCAGATTGGGCCTCATAATCTAACCCTCCGGATACGGCGGACTTACCATTTGTTTGCTCTAAACCTCGCCACAAATAATTACTTGTCACAGCAACATTGGCTGATAGCCCCTCCACTGCATAAGTATTTGAAATAGAAAAAACAGATATCAAAACATAAATATATAGTAGAAATTTTATCTTTAAATTTTTCATAATTGATTCTCCAAATTTATATGTAATCACCCAAACTAATACAAAATCATTTAATTCATTAGTGTTGAATGACATTTTATTAAACCTTAAATTCATTCATTTTTACTTTAAGGTTTTTAACTAAAACAACTAGCCCCTTTACATCCCCTTTGCTTAGATCTGCTTTTTCTGTGATATTATGAGACGTAGAAGCGATCTCATTGATATTTCTATTAATTTCATCAACAACAGAACTCTGCTGCTCCGCGGCAGTCGCAATTTGAATATTCATATCACTTAAAAGCTCTACCAACTCAATAACTTCCGTAAGTAATTTTCTATTTTCTTCGCAGGAGAGGATGCTGGTATTTGACATTTTACTTGAGGAGGAAACCAATTTTACTGTTTCGGCAGTTTCATTCTGTAATGAATTGATTTTTACGCGAATATCTTCGGTTGAATTCTGAGTTCTGCTTGCCAATGTTCTAACTTCATCTGCTACTACGGCAAAACCTCGTCCTTGCTCGCCCGCTCTTGCTGCTTCTATTGCCGCGTTAAGCGCCAATAAATTGGTTTGCTCAGCAATTGATTGAATTACATCTAAAACAGAAGCTATTGAGTGGCTTTCAGCGGCCAAATTTTCAATAGAATGCGAGGCGGAAGACATTTGCTGATTTAGGCCATCCATTCCTTGGGATAAACTTTCAGCTGAATGGTTACTATCTAAACACTTATCCTTGGTTTTAGTGACCGTTAGTGCCGCATCAGAAGCATTTCGTGCTACCTCTTGAATAGTGGCCAATAATTCATTGGTTGCTACTGCGACACTATCGGCATTCTCCGACTGCCGAGATGTTTGCTCAGTGGTGTCATCCATATTTACCAGCATTTTTTCTGTAGAAGACAATAAGGTGGCGGATAAATTTTCAACACACTGTAATATTTCTTGAACCTCATCAATTAAGTGGTTAAACGAGTTGGCTAGGAAGCGTAATTCATCATTTCCCGAATATGCCACTCTTGCAGTAAGGTCTCTATCACCTGTAATTTTGTTGACTTGCTCAATGAAACCTTTAATTGGATTAGAGATACCTTTGCCAACAAAATAGCCTGAAACTATTGCTAGTGGTAGTAAAATTAAAATGGTTAAAGACATGAATAGCCAAATACTGTTCAGCATATTCTCTTTATCTTGCATTGCCTCTGCTACATCTACCTCACTTAAAATTGCCCAATTTACGCCAGGAATTTTTAATGGAGAAAAGGCAGAAAGTACCTCAATATTGCGATAATCCAATATTTTTTTAATCGCTGTTTGCCCTGAAATTGCAGCAATAGCACCTTCGCTGTCCACTTTCTGCAATCCAATGGCTGAGCCGCCAGCTGTTATTTTATCTATTAGGTTTCTCTCAACACCTGCCCCTTTTAATGCCTGTGCGTAGCTTTTTTTATCTTCAATCAGGAATCGACTTTGGCTACGTAACAGTAAGTCATCGCCTATGAGATATGTTTCTCCACTGCTCCCAAGTCCTACTTTTTTCCATTGCTGTTCATAAGTCATTAAATCGTTGATTTTATCGATTGGCATTTGGAATATTAATACGCCTAATTTTTCTCCTGCATCAGAAAATATTGGTGACGATATAAACGCTGCTGCTGCATCATATGAAGGAAAGTAAGGTTTAAAATCAATCAAAAAACTAGTATCTCGTTGTGAGCTCTTATTAGCTGAATTGAAAGCTTGAGACAAGCCTGTATTTTTGTAAGGTCCATGTAGAAGAGAAGTTGCGTAATCAAGTTCTTTAAATACTGAATAGATAATAAAGCCAGATTCAGGTTCAACCAAAAATATATCGTAAAAACCGAAGGCATTTAAGTATTGACTTAAAGAAGGGTGGTAAAGCTTATGTATTTCACTATATTTGCTACCGTCGTCAGCACTAGTTAATTTATCTTTGTTCCCTAAGGAGTTTATATTCCCACTAATGTATGCGTGTTGTATTGATTTAGAATTTTGGTTTAACTGTCGGTATTTTTCGATTGAGCTCGTGGTAGAAGCAGGATTACGATTTTTATATTCTTGATCAAATTGATCCTGATAGTAACTTTCTAATTGATCATTATTTTGCATTGTGGATTGATTTTCAAATTCAAAAAACGGTTCTTTTAGCTCCGTCATTAAATTAATAATCATTCGATTATTTGAAAGTGTAACAATCTCATTTTTTATACTCAGAAAATAATTTTCTATTTGTGTTTTTTGTATTTCTCTTATTGCAACAAGTTGCTCAAACGCTCTTTTTTCCAGTGCTTCTGATGCAATTGACGAAGCTTTCCACCCTACTAATGAGCCCGCACTTATAATGCCTATTCCCGATAGGACAACCGATGCCATTATTATTTTCAAAGAAATATTCATTAAACCTCCGATAAATAAATAGGGACAATAGAAACAAGTTTAGTACAATATTTGTACATTCCTATAATATATTGGATGTATGTATTTTTTGGGTTAAAGCGAGTTTGGACATTCGACCAATATAGATCCCCTATTTTATCTAATATTTATTCTTTTAGATCTGTGATTAGAGATAATAACTTGGCAAGTTTTACGGAAGATAATAATGATTAAATTCGTTATAATTAAACAAACTTTATTGATTAATGAAATATTAACGTTTTTCAAACTTTTTTGACGATAAGCATAACTATAACCACTATTCACATAGCTCCCAGATAGTTGACAGAAATGAATTAATTTCCAACAATGTATAGCAAACAGTTAGAAGATTATTATCATGGAAAAATACCTAACCTTTATCATTCAAAGTAGTCATACAATTAATGATTTCAGAACCATTCCAGAAGCAAGGAATAAGCTCAAAGATAAAATATTAGAAGAAAGTTTGTCTCATCCAGGAGGTTTTATTTATGACATAGAAGAAGAAGCAGACAAGGTTTTAGACTATGTTGAAAAACATTTATATGTAGGCCGACAGTAAACTTTTCGAAAATATTAAGCGAGGAACCGGAAAAAGTATTCCGTTATTATTAGCAAAGCGCAACTATTTAACACTCTTCCAATAATATTTAATATGCCGGAACGATCCAAAAAGCAATCAAACTGGTCACTAAATATTAGAAAATATAGGGCAATTATTCTGTCGATTATGTCAGCAACGCGCACTTTGAAGTCATGCCAATGCTACTTCGTGACTGGCGGCTATGGTGGTTTAGTTCACATTCAGGCTTAAAGCATTATCGACAGAAGTCATCATCAAAATACCCATATTTTTATCTATGGAGGAATGTCAGCTTTCGTATCTTTGCTGACTATTTTGAGGTCGACTCTTTATTAAAAAAATGTCTGTAATGTGGTATACATCGATATTTTAGTGGTATTCTTTAAATATTAAATTTAAAAATAAAAAACGCTACACATGTGCTACAAATAAAATGATCAACTTAGCATGATCTTGGTTAAGTGGCTGAATTTATTGTGTTAATTGCGGTTTGAAAAAGTCACTATTAGGGCGTTATATGTTTATCAATTAAGGGATATTCAAATGTCACACTCAGAAACAAATTGTCTTTGTGGTGCTGTAAAAGTCATTGCAGAGGAAGTTAATCCTAAATTTACAGTGTGCCACTGCCAATCATGTAGAACTTGGGGTGGTGCTCCATTCTTTGCAGTGAAATGTGGCACTAAAGTTAAAATTGAAGGCGAAGATAAAGTTAAAATGTTTGAGTCATCAACTTGGGCATCTCGTGGTTTTTGTACCGAATGTGGAACACATTTATTTTACAAATTTAAAGCAACAGGTGAATATAATATGCCAGTTGGTATGTTTCCAAACTTGAAAGGGTTGGAAATGGATATGCAGTATTTTAGTGATGTTCGACCTAGTTATTACTGCTTTTCAAATGAAACAAAAGAAATGACTACAGCTGAGATAATGGCTTATTTTGCAGCAGAAATGTAATGTAAATATAACAATGAATTTAGAGTGAAACTAAAAAAGTTGGCTCGGTTTAGCTTCTCAATTTTAGCAATCTAATTAAAAGCCGCTTATTATGGCGTTATGTGTATCAAAGGAGTTGCAGTTGGTTTCAGGTTATAGAACTAGTTCAGATATTAAAAATATGGATTTGACGGTAATACATGCCTTTATATCTAAGTCTTATTGGGCTAAAGGCATTCCATTAAATACAATGGAAAAAGCGATAAATAATTCGTTATGTTTTGGTGTTTTTACGGATTCAGGCAGCCAAGTTGCTTTTGCTCGTATGGTTACTGATTCTGCTACATTTGCATACCTAGCAGATGTTTTCGTATTAAAAGAGCATAGAGGTAAAGGTTTAAGTAAGTGGCTTATGCAAATTATTGTTGAACATCCTAATTTGCAAGGTATTCGACGTATGGTACTTGCTACAAGTGATGCACATAACCTTTACGAGCAGTTTGGCTTTAAACCTTTAAGCTCACCTAAATTATTTATGGAATTGCACCAAGCTGATGTCTACAAATAAGCATAACAAGCCATTAAACGTGTGCGTTACATGTATTGGAGTTCATGTTGATTGTAGTTAAAACTGAAAGATTATGTATTCGTAAAATCACCAATGCTGACATACGAGATTTATCAAAAGTATTATCTGACCCTACCGTAATGAAATATTCTACGGTGGGTGTCCACTGTGAAAAACAAATTCTTGAATATATAGTTAACTGCCAAAAGCAATATGACTTAAATGGGTATGGTCACTGGGCAATTTATGATTCCAATAACTCCGAATTTATAGGGGTTTGTGGTCTCAATAAACATGAGTTGGGGGCAGAAGAAGTGGTCCATATTAATTACCGTCTTGCTGCTAATCATCAACGTAAAGGTTATGCTATTGAATCTACATTAGGCGTGTTAGATTTTGCAAAGAATTCATTAAATCTAGAATATGTGCACGCACTTATAGAACCTGAAAATGTGAGTTCCGTGAAAGTGGTAAATCGAACAGGTTTTAAGTTCATTAAATCCTCTAGTTTTCGAGGGTTTAAAATTGACGTTTACCAAGTATCTCTATTAAACGAGATATAAAATCTGCATTGAAAGTACAAAATACTATTGGTTGAATTTCGTTCTTCAATAATTTAGCCAACAATAAATTGCCGCTTGATGTGGCTTTACGAAATTGTAGTCTTAATCATTAACGATTCACGTTTAAAAGGGATCCATGCCAGATTTTTTACTTTCACAATTATTAGTTTCTATCACTCTTATTATTGAGTGCTTTGCGATGCAGCTAAAAAATAAAAACTATATTTTAGCTTTACTGTCTATTAGCTGCTTGTTTAACGGACTTCATTATTTAATACTTGAGCAGCCTACCGCAGGTTATATATTTCTGTTTTCTAGTATTAGGTTTCTAATTTCTATTAAATGGAAATTCCAATGGATTTCTGCGGCTTCCCTTTGTATTAGTTTAATAATCACCGCATACACCTATATAGGTATTTTAAGTATCCTTGGTTTTATTGCTACTGTTTTCATTACCATAGGTTCATTTAGTACTAACGATAAGTTCTTAAGAGCTATGATGATAACTGGTGGTTCTATATGGCTTGCTCACAATGTTGTTTTATGGACACCAGTAGGTATACTCGTTGAAACTATTTTTGTTGGAAGTGGTGTTGTGGGTTATTATCGATATTACATCGCTGGGCAAACGGTAAAATCTACACCATAACAGGGCAATAAAACGGATAAAAATACAATTGATTTTATTGTGGTTTTAGATTCTATCCTCGGTATTATTTAGGAGATCAATATATGAAAAAATATGGGCTTAATCTGGCAAAGGGACTCATCGCTTTAGTCTTACTTGGGGCTGGGGGAGCAAAACTAGCAGGCGTTCCTGAACTTCATCAAAGCTTTCATCTTCTGGGGTTACCTGAATGGTTTGGGTATTTTATCGGTGCGTGCGAGGTTGCTGGTGCTGTAGGTATGTTTATCACTCCACTGAGTGCACTAGCTGCATTAGGCATCGCTATGATTATGAGTGGAGCCATTTATTTTCATATTCTTCATACACCCTTAGCTCAAGGCATCCCTGCTCTAGTTGTTTTACTTTTATGTTTTTATGTTTTTCTAAACACAAAAGTGATGATGCTCAAATTTAGACAAACCTAACAAGAGCTTAAAGCGGGGCAGTTAACAACTTTCTCGGTTCCAGTTGAAGTCGCAGTACTTTTGTAGACAGTCAATTAATCGCTATGGCGGCGTTATAGGTAATTCTAGTCAATAGGAATATTCAAAAAATTGTATGGAAAATTTAGTAGTAATTAGAGAAGCACAGAAAAGTGATCACCCATTTATTTTTGAGCTGTCGCCTTACTTAGCGGAAGTGGCTCAGTTAGATTGGCATAGTGATGATGTCATTCAAAAAATGCAAGATGATTATATTACTGAAATGCTTGCTGAAACATCAAATCCAAATATCACATTTATCGCTGATATCAATAATGTTTCATTGGGTTTTATCCATGTAAGAACACATGAAGATAGTATTTCAGGCGAAACTTGTGGAACTATACCGCTTCTTGCCGTATCACCAAAATCACAGGGTTTGGGCTTAGGTAAACTTTTAATCGAACACGGTGAAAAGTGGGCTAAAAGCTTAGGTTGTCGGTTGTTACACCTTGAAGTGTTCGCCAATAATAAAAAAGCAGATAGCTTTTACCAAAACATAGGCTTTAAACCTGAAACGGTTCATATGATAAAACCAATATAGAGTAATTTTTGTTTAACAAGATATTCAAAGGACAATGTATTCCCCCCGATTTTCACATGAGCACGCCTTCATGCCGATAATAAAGGTTGATAGATTAGCAACTTTGTAAGAGTTTGTTTCGTATGTTAGTTTTCCGCTATTTACCCTTGTCATGTTGATTAATTCCATGAATACTTGAAAACAAGCTTGGCTAAGTCGGTGCCAAGTGGGGGATCCACATCATTCATTATGTGTTAAAAGGAATTAGGCGTGTTATCACAAGTATTATTTATAATAGGCGCTTCAATATTCGGTTTACTTGGTTTTGTACACTTAATTTATACTTTTGTTACTGACAAGTTTAATCCGTACAATCCTGAAGTAATGGAAGCTATGAAAAGCTCCACAGTTAAGATAACTAAAGAAACTACTGTTTGGAGAGCTTGGGTTGGTTTCAATGCGAGTCATAGTTTAGGCGCAATATTCTTTGCGGCAATTTACGTCCCTTTAGCTTTTTCGCACATTCAAATTATTGCTAATAATAATTGGTTTGCTGTCTTACCTTCTATTGTTGGAATCTCATATTTACTTTTAGCAAAAAATTATTGGTTTAAAATTCCATTATTTGGCATTCTAATCTCAACAATATGTTTTATATGTGCTTTTGTATTAATCAATACATAACAAACTGTTCAAAGAACGTTAAGCACTTGACTCATAATCACCACTCTTACACATTAGTAGCTATGACTTGTCGATTAGTTGGACGTTATATGGTCAATAGGAAAAGGACGCAATGCATAAAATTTTCTGTTTCATAATATTATTTGCCACAATTTCAGTTCACTCTCAAGATATAGCAATCACATTTGATGACGCACCAAGACCTGATTCAATGCTATTTTCTGGCGAGGAAAGAACACGTAAATTAATTGAAAATCTTCAAAAATATCATGTGCCGGGTGTTGTTTTTTTTGTAACCACCAATAACATTACGGAAAAATCCAAGAAACGAATTGAATCTTATACTCAGGCTGGCTTTCATCTTGGAAACCACAGTCACAGTCACTTCTCTGCACATCGAGAGGATGTTAATACATATATGTCTGACATCACTGTAGCGCACAATAAATTAAAAGACTTTGATAACTTAGTTCCCTTTTATCGATACCCATATCTTAAAGAAGGCAAGAATAGAGAGACGAGAGATCGCATTCGTCAGCACTTAACAGAGATGAATTATAGAAACGGTTATGTCACTGTTGATAACTATGATTGGTACATGGATAGCTTGCTTCAACAGGCTTTAGCTAAGGGTAAAAACGTGAATTATGATGCACTTAAAAATGCATATATAGAAATTATTTGGGAATCGATCCTATTTTATGATGATATTGCCAAAAAATCTCTTGGCCGATCTCCAAAACATGTATTGTTGCTTCATGAAAATGATATGGCAGCTTTATTTATTGGAGATTTAATTGAGCATATTCGTAAACAGGGGTGGAATATTATATCTCCTCAAAACGCATACCAAGACCCTATTGGTTTTACCGTTCCCGATGTTTTATTTAATGGACAAGGCAGAGTCTCTGCTATAGCCAAAAGCATAGGCTGGGATGAAGAACTTCTAAGGGATTCAGGTTCAAGTGAATCATACTTAGATAAATATTTTAAGAGTAAAAATATATTCAAATGACCATATAAAAAGCCATTCAAAAGTATAATGTAGCTTTATACGTGTCATATTGATTAATTCCATGACTACAGAAAACAAGTTGAGCTACATCGAAACCAGTGGTTTCAAAAATAGCATATGGGCTACTCATATTAAATGTAGAAGGTAGTAATACCTAACAAGGTAATTAAAAAGTCGGACAGGTAAAGCTTGTGTTTTACCGCTTTGTTTAACATTGTTACAAAGATTTTAGCCGTTCATTGCGGCATTAGGTACAAAGGAGAGTATGGTGGTTGGAGAAACTAATTTGAGCAAATTGCTAGCAACTATGTCACCGGAATTAATGCCGGATGAATATGTGTTTTGCTCAGTAAAAGGAGAATATGGAGATTTGAATGAATTATCTCCATTAGCCTCTTATCGTGAAGCTGAAGGGTTAACTTTAGTAATCACTAAAAAAGCGGCCGTAGCTAATAAGCTTAATTTTGAGTCGGTATTTAAAGGGATCACTTTAACTATTCATTCTAGCCTCGATGCGGTTGGTTTAACTGCGGCTGTTTCAACTAAACTCGCTGAAAAAGGTATCAGTGCTAATGTGATCGCTGCGTATTATCACGATCATATTTTTGTGCAAGCTGAGAAAGCTGCATTAGCATTAGAAGCATTAGGTGAATTTAGTAACGAATAAGGTTATAAAAAAGTTAGGGAGTAATAGTTGGCGGTCAGCATTTGGTTTCGATAATAAAATATAATGTTTGAGATGAAGGGAAATAGTAAAAAAGCTCAACATTGCTTACTAATAAATAATAGAAAAAGGATATAGTCGAGTGAGAGTAGTTATAGGCGGTTTCACGGCCGCATTTATATTGTTTTGTTCTAGTGTACAGGGAAATACGGTTGTAGCGGACAGTGGAATTGCCGCTCAGTCATTTCAAAGCTGTCAAACGGATTTACGCTATTTGAATCAGGTGGTCGGTTGGCAAGTAAAGTGGCCTAGGCAGTGGAAGAGTACTGTATCGGCTGGACCCACTTCTGTTAGTGATGCAATCTCAAACT
>Ga0105359_10004890_pt1 | contig 10606 bp, 5 predicted proteins | sample GOMGulsemesocosm_6_FD_83659 | JGI IMG/M metagenome (GOLD analysis project Ga0105359, IMG submission 83659) | Methane-oxidizing microbial communities from mesocosms in the Gulf of Mexico - GOM8C Gulf of Mexico | ecosystem: Environmental > Aquatic > Marine > Cold seeps | place: Gulf of Mexico... | reverse complement strand
GCTGGCGATGCAGCAACTTTGGCTCATTTACTTAATTTTGATTCTATTCATGGCCGCTGGCAATATGAAGCAACCGCAACAGATAAGCTCATGGCCATTGATGGCAAAACACTTAAGGCAAGTCAAAATGCCAACATAGCTGAAACTGATTGGTCAGCTTGTGACCTTGTTATTGAAGCTTCTGGCGTTATGCGTGATAAAGCTAAGCTGCAAGCTTACTTTGCCCAAGGCGTGAAGAAGGTACTCGTAACAGCACCAATGAAGTTAGCTGAAGATGATTCGGGTAATATCCTGGATAAAGATATTGTTAATATTGTTATGGGAGTAAATCAGCAGTTATATCAAGTGAATGAACACAATATTGTTACTGCTGCATCATGCACAACAAACTGCTTAGCGCCTGTGGTTAAGGTACTGCAAGATAATGTAGGTATTAAACATGGCAGCATGACCACCATTCACGATATTACCAATACACAAACTATTTTAGATGCGCCGCACAAAGATTTACGTCGAGCACGAGCTTGTGGACAATCATTAATTCCCACCACAACAGGCTCAGCAAAAGCCATTACTGATATTTTCCCTGAATTAAAGGGTAAGTTGAATGGTCATGCCGTTCGAGTGCCACTAGCCAATGCTTCAATAACCGATTGTGTCTTTGAAATGCAGCGCGATGTCACAGTTGAAGAAATAAATAAGTTGATGGCCGATGCCGCCGCAGGCGAGCTTAATGGCATTCTTGGATACGAAGAAAGACCTTTAGTTTCGGTGGATTATAAAACTGATGCAAGATCTTGTGTAGTTGATGCTTTATCGACCATGGTAGTGAATGCCAGTCAACTGAAAATGTATTTATGGTATGACAACGAATGGGGTTATGCCAACCGTACAGCAGAGTTAATGAAGTTGATTGCTTTTAGTTTAAAGAGTAGTACCAAGCAATAAGGTGAATAAAACTTTGCTAGCTCTCAGTACATTACCCAAAGCCGTAAAGCAATATATGGCGATTACTGCTAACTACTGGGCTTTCACCTTAACCGATGGCGCTTTGCGCATGTTGGTATTGTTGTATTTCTATCAGTTAGGTTATAGCCCTTTTACCCTAGCGACTTTATTTGTATTTTACGAAGTCTTTGGCGTTATTACCAACCTTGTTGGCGGCTGGCTAGGTGCTCGTATCGGTTTAAATAAAACCATGTTCATTGGTCTTATTATTCAGCTAGTTTCCTTGTTAATGTTAGCTGTGCCCAGTGAATACTTAACCGTTGTGTATGTCATGCTCGCTCAGGCACTTTCTGGCATTGCTAAAGATCTGAATAAAATGAGCGCCAAATCAAGTATTAAGTTACTAGTCAGTAATCAAAGTAGTGAACAAGGGCAAAGCAAACTCTTTAAATGGGTAGCGTTATTAACTGGTTCTAAAAACACCTTAAAAGGCGTAGGTTACTTTCTGGGTGGAGTTTTGTTAACAGCTTTTGGTTTTCAAAGTGCGGTGTTTTTTATGGCTGTGATATTAGCTTTTGTGGCATTAGCTACTTGGCCAATGTTACGGGGCGAAATTGGTAAAACCAGCTATAAAGCAAAATTCAGCCAGCTATTTTCTAATAATATTTCCTTGAACTATTTGTCGGCATCACGACTGTGTTTATTTGCTGGGCGCGATGTTTGGTTTGTCATTGCCTTACCTGTGTACTTGGCAAGTCAACTACAGTGGCAACACTCTCAAGTAGGCAGCTTACTTGCTTGCTGGATAATCTTTTATGGCATAGTCCAAGCTTATGCGCCTAAAATCTTGGCTTTATTATCCTCAAAGCTAGAAAAGTCAGAAAAATCGTCAATCCAACTAGCAACACTTTGGTCTGTTAGGCTTGCTTTCGTGACACTATTTCTAGTGTTGGTGATTTACCTTTTCCCTAAAATTAGTACAGCCTTGGTAATTGGCCTATTTATCTTTGGTGCTGTTTTTGCCATAAATTCTTCAATGCATAGTTATCTTATTGTTGCCCTCGCCAGAGACGAGGGTGCCTCTATGGATGTTGGCTTTTATTATATGGCTAATGCGATGGGCAGGCTGTTGGGGACTATGCTTTCAGGTCTTGTCTATCAGCAACTGGGTTTATTGGCTTGTTTATTATTTTCCTTTTTATTAATTTTATTTGCGAGTTACTTTGTTAGAAAAATCACATAGGTATGTAAACTTAATAGTTTAACAATCAAGGAAAATCGTTTTATACTCTTTAATCTCTTCTTTATTTATTGCTAAGTTGTTAAGGGGTTACTCTTTGTTGAGCTCAGCTAAAAAAGTTTGTCAAACAGCAAAACTTATTATCAGCATTGTATGCTTATTGTTTTCAGTGGTTAGTTTTAGCCAAGCTAAAATTGACCTTAAACAGTTTAATCAAGTAGCAGAGCAAGTAAAGGAGCTTAAAAAGACCGACTTAGTACATTCTTTGAAACAGCTACAAGTTTATGAGAACTTTCTTAGTGCTCTCACAATAGAACAAAATTTAATTTACTATAAACTGCTCTCTGAAATACTGATAGAGCAGAACAAATATAGCTTTGCTAAAAAATCCGCAGACAAAGGACTTGTCATAGCTAAGCGCCTTGCCAGTCCTAGTATACTCATTAGTGAATTACTTTATTTAAAAGGTTTTGCTTTAGAGAGTTTAGGTGATGTTTCCCAAGCAACTAAAGAATATAAAAAAGGTTTGGAAGTTGCTGAGTCACAGCACAATAAAGTTCAGGTGGCTGCAGGGCTTATCAATCTAGGTGCTATTGCTTATTTAACAGGAGACTTTGAACGCTCTTTAGTTTTACTTAATGATGCTTACAACATTGCCGAACAAACTGATGATGAAGAGATTAAAGGTACTGCTAATAGTGAGCTTGGCATTGTCTATTCGTATTTATTTCAAGACAAACAGTCGATGGCTTATTATCAGCAATCTTACTTGCACTTCAAAAAAGCTGGCATGTTATTAGCTGCTCATAATAGCTTGAATAATATTGCTATTACTCATACTTATAACCGAGACTTCCAAAAAGCAATTCATGCTTTTAAAACCATCATCGCTGAATCAAACAAAGATACACCAAGTGATCGCATGTATAGTGTTTATTCTGGAATGGCTTGGGCGCACATAAGTAAAGAGGATAGTAATCCTGATGCAGCATATCAATACTTATTGATGGCTAAGCAACATATGCTACTTACCGAAAAACTCGATTTCAAATTACAGTACTACGTCGATGAAGCAACGATATTATATAGGTTAGACCGTTTTGATGAAGTATTAACAAGCATAGATCAAGTTGAAGAGTTATTAATAAAACATCAGGAAGGCTCACAGATAAGAAAAGAAAATGCTATCTACTTAGTTGAGCTTAGAGCTGCTGTTTATAATAAACAAGAGCAATATCAGCGCGCTTATGAAACTCAATCCCAAGTGATTACACTAACAGATAAGCTTTATGAAAATGAAGATAGGCGCTCTATTACACAAGTTCGACTAAGACTTGAAGGAGAGCAGGCCGATAAAGAAAGTAAACTGTTGCATAATCAAGAGGTTCTTTATGAAAAAAGCTTACATCAAGCTAAGTTAGAGCATGAGGAACAGCGAATTTATCTAATAATTAGTGGCTTGATTACTCTCGCTTTTGCTTGGGTGTTAATTAGATTAATTCAAAGCCAACATCAACTAAGAATTGCTTCAAGTATTGATACCCTTACCGGAGTAGCTAATAGAAGAAGCTTAATGAAAAAAGCGCAAAGATCATTTAAGCAATCTAAAAATAAAGGTGCTAGTTTAAGTGTTTTGATGATAGATGTTGATCACTTTAAAGAAATAAATGATCTTTTGGGCCATAGCTCTGGTGATAAGGTTTTAGCAGAAATAGCTTCTATTGGTACTAAAATAATGAGAAAAAGTGATTTGCTTGGTCGCTTTGGTGGTGAGGAGTTTATGGTTTGTTTGCCTAAAACAACATTAACTGCAGCAATGGAAATTGCTGAGCGTATTCGTTCATGTGTCAACGATGCCTCATGGCAGTATGTTAACCTTGAAAGAGTCAGTGTCAGCATTGGTGTGGCTAGCTTTAAAAACGATAGCGACTTAACTGAGTTAATAAAACGTGCTGATAAGCAGCTCTATCAAGCTAAAGTTTCAGGACGAAATAAGGTGTGTGGTCAATGAGATTTATACAAAAGCACCTTTGGCAATTAATGCTAGTGCAGCTGCTATCTATTTCTGTTTGTTTGGCTGAAGACCCTTTTACTATAATAGAGACTGAGAATGGTGAACTTGATAAAAGTAAACTGTTGCATATTCCTCCAGTAAATCTGCTACCAGTAAAACAAGATTTAATGGACTTGCTTGTTCTGTTGAAACAAACAAGTATCAAACACGCTAAAACTGAAAAGCTGCTAGCTAAACTCACTTTAGCTAAAGAGCCACTTAATGCCGCAGAGCAATACTTATTAATGGTGGTTCAAGCGTTAATCAAAGAAAACTCAACTGATAAACTTGATGATAGCGAGAAAATTAGCGGTGAAATAATAGCGCTTTTAGAAGCCGCGAGTAAGTTATCTAAACAAATTTCTGAGTCCCAGCTTAGCCAACCAGAGTTCTTACAGTTACACCTTATTTTGGCAAATCACTATGCAAAATTAGAAAAGTTTGATTTAGCTTATCTTGAGAAAAAAACGTATTTAAAGAAATACTATGTTTACCGTAAAAATAAACGTTTAGCTATGATAGCTTCTTTAGAGCAGTCCTTTAAGGTTGAAAGCAAAAAAGCTAACAATGCGCTATTAGAAAGTAAAAATAATTTAAAAATCCGCAATGTGGAAGAAGTTGAGCAACAAAAAGTAACGCAGCGATATAATTTCACCTTGATTACCAGCGCAGCTGTTGTATTTTTGTTACTTTTTTTTAGACAGCTTCTAATACGTAATAGACTTATTCTGCTTACCAGAACAGATGCTTTGACTGGGCTTGCCAATCGAAGTGCTTTATTTGAGCAAGGAGAGCGAATGGTTGCTAGCTTTGCAGAGCAACCAACAGAGTTTTCAGTGTTATTATTAGATCTCGATCATTTTAAAAAAATCAACGACAGCTTTGGTCATCAAGTAGGCGATAGTATATTGACTAAAGTTGCAGAATTAGTGAAGGAGACTATGCGCTCCCGAGATGTTTTTTCTCGTCTTGGCGGCGAAGAATTTGTCGCATTACTACCTTTTGCTGATAATAACAAAGCTAAGGCGATAGCCATGCGTATTAATGAAAAGTTAGCACAACATGATTTTACCTCACTAATAGTGCAAGGTAAGGTCACGGTCAGCATAGGTGTGGCAACCATGGAAAATAATGAGGTGAGTTTTGACGAGCTCTTACATCGAGCTGATTTAGCAATGTACGAAGCCAAAGAACAAGGCCGAAATACGGTTGTTTGCTACCAGAATATTGCCATGGCACAAGAAAGGCGTGGTATTTAAAGTTTTTGTTATCTTAGCTGTTTTGTCTAGGGGCATAATCAGATAAGCTATAGCAGTTATCATAAGGTTAATATTCGCTATCCTCAGCCAAAATCACCTTAAATAATAAAAATAACTATACCCGTAAGATCAGGAAAATCATTTCATGTCAGATGCGCTCGAATACAGTCTCGATGGAGTTGAACAAGTTCCCTTAAGACGATTTACTGAAGAAGCTTATTTAAACTACTCCATGTACGTCATTATGGATCGCGCCTTGCCACATATTGGCGATGGCTTAAAGCCAGTACAAAGACGCATAGTTTATGCAATGTCAGAGCTAGGTTTATCTGCAGCAGCCAAATATAAAAAATCAGCACGTACGGTTGGTGATGTACTTGGTAAATTTCATCCACACGGTGATAGTGCATGTTATGAAGCCATGGTATTAATGGCGCAGCCTTTTTCTTATAGATACCCCTTAGTTGACGGTCAAGGTAACTGGGGGGCACCAGATGATCCCAAGTCTTTCGCTGCTATGCGTTATACAGAGTCGCGACTATCAAAATTTAGTGAAGTGTTGCTGGCTGAACTAGGTCAAGGCACGGTTGATTGGCAGCCAAACTTTGATGGCACATTGAATGAGCCAAAGACTTTGCCTGCACGACTACCACATATTTTACTTAATGGTATTACTGGTATTGCTGTGGGTATGGCTACCGATATTCCACCTCATAATGTCAGAGAAGTTGCTGACGCTTGTGTGCATTTGATTGAGAATCCTAAAGCAGAGGTTAGTGATTTACTTGAGTTTGTTAAAGGACCTGATTACCCGACAGATGCCGAGATAATTACTCCTAAGGCTGATATAGAAAAAATCTATCAAACAGGGCGTGGTAGTATAAAAATGCGCGCTGTTTATGATGTTGAGCAAGGTGATATTGTTATTACTGCGCTACCACATCAAGCATCGGGTGGTAAAATTTTAGAACAAATTGCTGGCCAAATGACAGCGAAAAAGCTGCCAATGGTGGTAGACCTTCGTGATGAGTCTGATCACGAGAACCCGGTAAGGTTAGTTGTTGTTCCACGCTCAAACAGAGTTGATGTTGAACAATTAATGCAGCATTTGTTTGCCAGTACAGATTTAGAAAAAAGCTATCGCGTCAATATCAACATGATCGGGCTAGATAACCGCCCTGCGGTTAAAAACTTACAAGTTATTTTAGCTGAATGGCTAGAATATCGTCGTGAAACAGTTCGTCGTCGTTTGCAACATCGTTTAGATAAAGTGCTAGCGCGTTTACACATTCTTGATGGTCTATTAGTTGCTTATCTTAATATTGATGAAGTGATAGAAATTATCCGTGGTTATGATGATCCAAAAGCCGAGTTAATGTCTCGTTTTGGTTTATCAGATATACAAGCACATTCAATTTTAGAAATAAAATTACGCCAACTTGCCAAGCTTGAAGAATTTAAAATTCGCGCAGAGCAAGATGAATTAGGCAAAGAACAAGAATACTTAGAGAAAATCCTTAATTCAAAAGCGCGCATGAGTACGCTGATGAAAAAAGAAATTCTTGCTGCAGCTGAACAATATGGTGATGAGCGTCGCTCTCAATTAGTTGAGCGTAGCGAATCAAAAGCATTAACAGAAAAAGACTTAGTTCCAAGTGAAGCTGTGACGGTTGTTATTTCTGATAAAGGCTGGGCGCGCTGTGCTAAAGGTCATGATATTGACCCAACAAGTTTAAGTTACAAAGCCGGTGATAATTATTTATGTTCATCAAAAGGGCGAAGTAATCGTCCTGTCGTGTTTATCGGCTCTGATGGCCGAGCCTTTACAACAGACGCACATACCTTACCGACAGCTCGATCTCAAGGTGAGCCACTGACGGGGCGTTTTAATCTGGCAACAGGTAAAACATTTGTTCATAGCCTTATGTCAGATGATGACGCGAAGTACTTATTGGTTAGTGATGCTGGCTATGGCTTTGTAAGCGGCTTTGGCGATATGGTCAGTCGTAATAAAAATGGTAAGGCATTAATTAGCTTACCAGAGGCGGCTAAAGTCATGGCGCCACAATTAATTACTGATATTGACAATGACTACTGTCTGACCATTACCAGTGAAGGGCGTATGTTAGTCTTCCCGGTGAAAAACCTACCAGTGCTGAGCAAAGGCAAGGGTAATAAAATCATCAACATTCCTTCAGCTCGAGCAAAAACACGTGAGGAGTTTGTTAGTATCCTTTGTGTTATCCCTGAAGGTGCGGCAATTACATTACACGCAGGTAAGCGCAAACTTACCCTGAAAGCTGCTGATATTGAACATTACAAAGGTGAACGTGGTCGTCGAGGTAATAAGCTACCGCGTGGTTTACAACGCGTTTCACAAATAGAAGTAGAATCATCAAAAGTGATTGATGATTCCGCAGAAGAAGCGACAGAAGAAACAAATTAGTTTTAAAAATAAAGTGAAGTCTTAAGGAGGCCAGTCCTGCAAATTTGCAAGACTGGCCTTTTCGTTTTTCAAAGAAGTAGTTATTAAAATAAGTTATCGCGGGCTAGCATTTTTATGTTCGCTTGCGGAAAACTACTACTGGTATAAAGTAGACGATCCTCTGTTTCAATGTAGGTCACACTATCACTTTTAGATATGCTGTTTAGTGGTAACCTAACCAAAGGCATGAACAGGTTCTTATTAAGATTAAAGGTAATAAGTTGATAATGATCATCAAAGGTCTTTTGATAATAAACTTGCCCTTTATTATAAGTCCAAGCATAAATGGTATTAAAGTTATCGCCACGAATAACTTGTATTCCTTTTTCATCGTGACCGATGTCTTTTTGCCAGAGCCCTTTTTTAAGTCTGGTATAAAGCAGGTTGCTCTTTGAGGTCATTAAACCATAACGTCCACCATCAAAGGTAAGCCTTTTAGTGCTAGCATCATTTATGTTAATGCTATAAATATCTGTATGATGATCTCCATAAATAGCAGAGAGTATAGCGCTATCATCAAATGACCAACTTGGTCTATTGTGCTGGCGAAAAGGACTTTTTAGCAATGTTATTCTCTCGTCCTTTAAGGAATAGATATAAATACCATCACCTTCGTTGTTTGGTAATGGCGCTAAAAAGGCAACTTTTTGGCCGTCATGTGACCATTTAGGGTAGCGAATATTGAGTTGTAAAGTGGTGAGCTGTTTACGTTTGCTGCCATCAGATCTAGCGGACCATAATTCATCATAACCAGACTCATTAGAGGAAAATACCACTAAGTTATTTATTGAGCTGTAATCTGGTGATTCATAGGTAAAACTTGATTGTAATACTGGAAAGGGGCTGCTAGCAATATCATCGTTAAGCTGCAAACTAACTAATGAAGAGTTTTCTTCGCGCTCTTGATAATATAGTTGCTTTGATTCTTTAGCGATACTTGGGTAACTAAATCCGGTTAGGGTTAAGCTTTGACTCTCTTTACTTTCAGTGTCAATAATAAAGCCGAACCGGCTATCAGCTCGCTGAGTAGCATAAACTAACTTTTGCTTTCCAGCTAACCATGACATGCCAACAATATCACCCTCACCAAACGTAAGTTGCTCTGTTGCTTTTGTTTTAATATTTACTAGGTAAATATTTTCACTTAAACGATTTATACGTCGAGAAATAGCAAGGTAGTCACCATCAGGTGAGAAAGCCATGTCTCTGTCTTTATAGTTACAATCACTGTCACAAGAAAAACGTGTCATCTCAAAGGTATCAGAGCTTAAATCTATGAAGTATATTCCTGTTCTTTTGGCTGTTTCTCCTTTGTTATACACAGCAAGAGTTTTATCGTCAGGAGATATATCAAGGTAATAATAACCACCCTGCATAGGGCAAGTGGCTAGTTGCTTTTCTTGCTGGCTAGAGATATTTAACTGTATGTAGTGACAAGCTCTTGTTGCTTTATCTTTTCTCGAAAAATATAAATATTGACCATCATTACTCCAAACACTATGCCCTTCAGTAGCAGTATCAAAAGTTAATTGCTTAGGGGCAAGTTGTGGCTGATGAGTATCTTGCATATATAAATTAGTCGGCTGGTTAGCAGATATTTGACTATAAACCAGATAACGTCCATCAGGAGAAGGTGCAGGGAAAAGTTCGCTACCAGGGTGTTTGGTAATTTCAGTTATTTTAGTACTTCCATTGTTTGGAAGTTGCTGAATAAGAAGCAAGCCTAGCAAGGCTATCACTAATGTGAGCAGGATATAGGTACTACTTTGGTTGCTTGATTTGGCTGTATCACCGTCAGTAATGCTTGTTACAGCCTGTGGTTCGATAATATTTTGCTCTTGATATGTTGAAGATTCATTGGAATTTTCAACAGAGCTATCAATAGAGTAATTGATTGAGCTTTCAACCAGTTCGGGTTTAGCTTCAGTATTAGCTGTAGGGGAAGCTATTTCTTGCCATTCAGGCTCTGGTATTAATTGATAACCTGCTTTTCTTATAGTTTTAATTAGCTCTTCTTCATCTTCACCACAGGTAAGTTTTTTGCGCAAATGCCAAATAGCATTGGTTAAACTTTTTTCGCCAACAAAGCTATCCTGTCCCCATATGTGATCAATGAGTTCATCCCTTGGAACAACACGACCGTGGTTTTCTGCCAGGTAAACGAGCACTTCAATAAATTTTGGCTGCAGTGATTGTTTTTCACCATCATTGTTTTGAATAGTAAATTCAGAGGGTGTTACTTGATAGTGACTAATTTTAAATGATTTATTACGCATGCTAAAAACTGTATTTTCTCAGTTTGGCCTTTTTATTTTATTGGGGGAGAATCGAAACCTGTCCTTTTTCTTGTCTTCTTCAGCCTTTCCTTTTGCTAAATTCATGCTAACAAAATTATCAAAGCGAAGTAACTTTTTTATCTAGATTTCGTTGTTTTGTTCAAATTCAGCTCATATTGTTTTCAAAGTGTGAATATTTGTCATTGTTGTAAGTGTTTGTTTTGTAATTGTTAAATTCAGTTTCTGAAAAAATCGATATTAAATCGATGTACAAATGATTTTCTATAGATTGCATAAGTAGGCTGAGTTTCTTAAAACAGAGAAAAGCTTAATTTACTCTACGTT
>Ga0105359_10004887_pt1 | contig 10609 bp, 10 predicted proteins | sample GOMGulsemesocosm_6_FD_83659 | JGI IMG/M metagenome (GOLD analysis project Ga0105359, IMG submission 83659) | Methane-oxidizing microbial communities from mesocosms in the Gulf of Mexico - GOM8C Gulf of Mexico | ecosystem: Environmental > Aquatic > Marine > Cold seeps | place: Gulf of Mexico... | reverse complement strand
TAATAGGGCGCCTGTGGTTACCATTTCAGTATAAAGCAAGGTCTCTTTGGATAGGGAACGAGCAAATACTCGGTAATCCGACGTTGTCCAATCCATCATAGGCGCGATTGAAAAACGCCTATTCAGTTTTTTGCTGGTAGTGATGGTTTTTTCTGGTATATCTTGTGTATTTGTATCTAACATAAAATTGTATTAAGCAGGCTGTATTAGTGAAGTTACTACAAAGGTAGATAACAAATATTGTTTCTGTTGAAGCCAATCAATAATATTATCTAGTTGTAAAACCTAGTCATAGTTTATGGCAGGGATTATGTCACAAACCTAGCTGTTTTTAACTCAAGCAACTAAAAAAAACATGTCATTAAGTTACAGTTTTACGTGGTCTTTTGCCATATATGTTAATATCGAGTCGCATTATGTCATAAAATTACATCGCTGTTGAAACTTTTTTGACCATGTGTAAAAGTAATTTGTTAATCTAAAGCAATGGTGCTGATAGTGTGGTTTTACCTATGATGAATCTACAGACTAGCCCGTTAGTACTTTAAGGGGCCTGGGAATAAATATGCCCTCAACAATGGGCTATAAAATACCTGAAATTCAAGTTGGAAGAGATTACTTAATCTTATGCTCTAATGCAGATGCTATTGGATTAGGTTAAGTTTAAAAGGGACTTAAATGCTAGTGAAAATTATATCTATTATTTGTGTTTGTTTAACCTGTTTAGGAGTAAGTGCTGAAGAGCCCTTAAAGAATATAGAATGGGATCTAGATAGCTTAGATCCTATTGAAAACGCCTCATCTATAGCTGATTTTGAACCCAAAAAGATAAGTTCATTTGAAGAGAAATATGGCCATAGCCCTTTCTATATAGGTTCAGCTGTTGTCTTGTTGAGTGCATTTTATGTGAATCAGTATGACCATGGCTCTGATGCCGCTAAAACCGACGCCGTAATAAATCTGTTATTGATATCAGCTGCATCAGGTTATGTTTTGTATACCTCTTTGAACAGTGATACCTCACTAAACATAATAGCGCGCGGTGACTTATCGACATCCATAGTTTTAAACCATAACTTTTAGTCCTTGTCCTTTTCTTTAGCGCACTTAACTGATTATAATTGCGGCTTATTTTATTTGTATTGATGGTATTTTTAATTCATGGTTTCAAAAATTATTAGACGCCTTTTATTGGCCGCTTCTGTTATTTTATCTATTCAGTCGCAGGCTCAAATTGCACCTCTCAACGCAACGGGGGCAAAACCACAAATTTTTGTGTTAGAAGATCAAGCATACGGTGTTCACGAAAAACAAAAGATGGATATTTATTTGCCCTCTTTTCCTATTAATACCAAAAACCGTCCTGCTATTTTAATGGTGCATGGTGGGGCTTGGACATTAGGAGATAAAACTGATGCCATTTCTATTTCAAATAAATTAACTCGTTGGGTACCAAATGGCATTATATTCGCTTCTACAAATTACCGTTCTATTCTTAAGGCAAAACCCAATCGACAAGCAAGAGATGTTGCCAAGGCAATGGCATTAATTCAGCGTAAAATGAAAGCATGGGGAGGGGATCCAAGCAATGTCGTTTTAATGGGACATTCGTCCGGCGCTTATTTAGCCTCATTATTGGCTGCAAACCCTGACATTGCTTATGAAGAAGGTGCTCAACCTTGGTTAGGGACTATCGCTGTTAATCCTATCGCTCTAGATACCATAGACTTGATGGAAAATGATTCAAACTATGCAGAAAGAGATGCTTTTGGATCAGATCATAATTATTGGGCGAGTGTATCTCCTTTGCATGTTTTACAAGCATCATCCACACCGGTTTTGTTTGTTTGTTCTACAATAGAAACGCCTGATAATTGTAACAGTTCAGAAACCTTTAAATTAAAAGCCAAAGAATTATCACGAACAACTAAGATTATTAAGATTGCTTTAGAAGAATCAGACATGATTGATTCTCTTGGCTTATCAAGCCAATATACTAATGTAGTCGAAGGTTTTATTTATGATCTATTTAAAAAGAACCCAATAAATCAAAAATAAAATGTATTTTTAAATAAAAAACGCCAACTTGGCGTTTTTTTTGCTTTATACATTATGTATTAGAGCAATCTAATGATTGAAGGTTAGCCTTCTGGTTAAAGTAGTAATAGTTAGTCGCTTAAACTTGAGTAAAGTGACTTTCTCATCAGATACAGCAGGCTAAGTCACACTCATAATGGGTTATTGGAGTGATATAGGAATGTTTGTAAAAGCAGAAAGACTGTCGCAACTATCCTTGTTTAAATTGTTATTAACGGCTTTGAGCAGTAGTTTATTCGTACTTCTGCTTATTATTACCATCTTAATCGCTGTTCTTTCCTATCAATCGGGCATAGAGCTATTTGGTAAACCATACCACTATAGTTATGTTTTCATTATTTTTATTTTATTGTGGCCAATAATGAGCTTGTTATTGACCAGCTTATTGTGGCTCTTAAGTGCATCTGGTTTATGGTTATTCTCTCAAATCTTTAGCATTAAATTAGAATTCAAAGATGTAATAGAAACATCATTAGAACAATGAGTTAAACAAATTTAATGTAAGATATTTAATCATAAAGCCAGTATGTGAAGCCGGTCTGTTCTACAAAGGATCTGGCTTTAGAGCCTTGCAATAAGGCTAAGGTTGCAATTAAACCCGCCTGAATGCAGGTGGGGGCGGCTAATGTTATTGATCTTGGTGCATTTTCAATTGGCCAACCTGACTTTGGATTAAGCAGGTGAGAATAACGCTTTCCTTTATATAGAAGGAAGCGTTGGCTATCGCCAGATGTCGCAAGCGCCCCTTTATTTAGAGATATGGTCGCCTGACTTTCCTCTTGAAAGGGTGATTCTATGCCAACCAACCAGGGCTGCTTATCAAGCCTGCTCATATTACAAGCAATGTCACCACCAAAATTCACCAGAAGAGGTATGTCCTCGTACAGGTTATTAAGTAGCTGTAATACGCGATCAACGGCGTATTCTTTACCAATACCACCAAAATCTAATTCCATATCGGGTGGCAGTTTTATGCCTTTAATAGGATCAAGTTGTACATTTTGCCAACCAATATTACGCAACAATGCCGTAACTTTCGATTGAGTGGGCGGGACCGCATTATCAGTAAAGTGCCATATCCGTCTAAGAATGCCAGAACTGATGTCAAAAAGTCCGTCAGATAAATGCCAAGCTTGGTCGGCAAAATTAAGTAATCGAGTTGTTTCTTCATCTAATTTAATCCAGGTACCTGGTTTCGAGTGAAGTTGACAAAATAAGTTGTTTTTTTGATAACGACTAAATTTTTGTTCAATACGCCAGCATTCAATCGCCGCTAACATAGCTATGTTTTTCGCGTCTTGAAAACGTGCTTTGTCCAGCTCTAATAATAGGGTACAAGGGCTTGCCATGGCGTCAAATACCACTCTAAACAAACCATCCTGCCAGTCAATTTGAACGTCAGGGTGTTGTGCTGGATTAAATTTAGTGGGTACTTGAAGTCGCATCGCATTTATCCTTCCTTAAAATTTATAACCAAGGGTTAACATGGTGGCAGTTGTCTCTGGATAGAGTTCTTGGCTGGTTAATTTCCCAAAACCTTGATCCCCCGTATTTGTCTGTTGATAAACAGAGAAACGGGTATAAAACTCTGTATTATCTTCAAATTGATAGCCGTATCTTAGGCCAAGAGTAATGGTTTCAAGGTCTCCAAGTCGGTAATCTGAACTGGCATAGTCTTCTGTTTCATAATTGCTACTGGTTAAATAGCGTTGATAAAAGTCAGCTTTACTTTGTTTGTACCAACGAACTTGAGGCTCAAAATATTGCTTTTCAAATCGAAAACGGTATTTGAAATCAAGGGTATGAGACGTAACGCCCCAATCATCAAACATATAGCGGTAACTTAGGTTTAATATGTCATTGTTATCAAGTTGGTATTTCGTTTGCCAGTAAATACTCTGTTTTACCCGTGAGTCAGGACGTTTTTCATATAAATAGACATTGCTACCGTCAATTTGATAGTTCCCCCCATAATTAGATCCTGAACTTTCATCGATGACAGAAAGTATCTTGTATGGGTCAGTGTTATAGCCGTTCGCAGAACTAATGCCATAGTTAAATTGCATAATAGTTTTGCGATTAATAACCTGAGTAACACCAAAAATGACATCGACGACATTTTTACTCTCACTTCCGCCACCTCCTTCATCATCATCATCGTCGTCATCCTTATCTTCAGCTTCATCATCGTCATCGTCTTCGTCATCACCAGAATAGGCTGACATAATGGTTAACCCTTCAGGGGTACCACCAACGGGTGAGATCGTATCTGATGCTAATGCTAATCCAAAAGAGACTGTTGTATTTTTTTGATTAAAATATCGAGAGAGTGAGCCATTTGCACCCAGTGAAAGGTAATCGTGTTCTGAGGAGACATAGCCCCCAGTACCATAGGTCCAATCACGATTAAGTGGCGCAACCCAGTTTACTGCCGCTGATACTCTTGTATCTTTAAACGTATCATCAAGGGGTTGTTCATTAGCAGCTGTTGTATAACCACCGTTTCCTGAAGGTCCTGTAAATGTTTGCACTGAATCGCTGGGTGTTGCACCGTTGGGAGACGCTCCTGTCAGGGTATCCCCGGCAACTTTAATATTTAACTTAGTTTCTGAATCGTATGCTTTTGTTGCACTAATGACAGGCTCAATAGCCGTGACACGACTGTCTCCTTCTACATAAATTAAGGTCGCGGCATCATATGTCCAATCTTTTTGTGCCTCTATCGCAAGAGTATTACCGGCAAAAAGGGCACAACTTGCACCGGCTAATAATTGTTTGAAATCTTGATTTGATTTTTTAGTTACAGCCACAACCACCTCCACCAAAACCTTGTCCACCACTGCTGGCTTCTTTACTAAAATAGATGTGATCATTTAAACCTGATTCAAGCGGTTCACTAATGATACTCATATCATCTTGCGCTAAAAGATCTCTTTCCCATGGTTTAACACCCAAATCAGAGCAGCCAAGCAGAAAAACCGCCGATACAAGAGAAAGTGTTTTAACTAACATTATTGTCTTCATGTCAACTCCCTTATTCTTGTAATAATTCAATGATGGCATTTTCATAGTCACTTACTTTGCTGTTATGAAAGCCAATATGAACGGCTCTTAGGCGTCCTTTTTTGTCAATCAAATAACTGGAGGGCATTCCAATTAGGCCATAGGCCTCAGGCATGACCGCCATTTCATCCTGTAACACGGTAAAGTTTGCCGGAACTTGATTCAAAAACTCGGTTGCTAGTTTTACATCTTGATCAAGGTTAATAGCGACGACTTCAAAACCCATATCTTGATAACGATTCATCACCTTATTCATCCAAGGAAAAGACGCTCTACATGGGCCACACCAAGATGCCCAGAAATCGAGTAGTACTACTTTCCCGTTAAAATCAGACAAGCTTGTTTGAACTTGTTTAGTGTTAACTATATGGGGTAGTTTTTGCGTCAATAACGGAGCTTGTTGAGCTTGCTCAGTCGATATTAGTGCCTGATTATTCATTTCTTTTAAGGTTAGTGCTTTAGCATTGATTCCCATAGATAAGAGACTTATTCCTACCCCAGCAATAATGCCGATAAGTGCTTTGTTAGCTTTGACACGTCTTGGGTGCGACGTTACAAATTTTTTATTGCTTTTTAGCTGCTGACTAATCACGTTACTTACTCCTACGCTAAGTCACTGAAAATATGGAGTTAATCTTTTTATAAATTAACAAGGAGTAATATAAAGTTGAAAAATTAAGGCAATCTTAAGGAGTAGATAATAATTCCTTAAGATTCATTGTTGACAATAGCGCTTAGATTTAAGTTGTTAATTCAATGGGGATGATCTCTTTTGAACTAATTGCTTATTGAAAAATGACTGTCACATAATTAAAGAAAAGGTGTAACACATGTTGCCTGTAGTAGACGCGATAGCAATAAACACTCAGTTCAGAATGAAAACATGTCTGCTTATCCTTTTAACGCTATTTTCATCTTTCATTAGCCTTAATTTGAGTGCTCAAACCGCCTTCTTAACAGTGAATAAGGCCTTTAAATTTTCTGGAATTGAACGGATTAATGAAACTGAATTTGAAGCCAGCTGGGGTATAGAGGAGGGTTACTACCTTTACCAAAAACGGTTTAAACTGAGTTTAGAGAATAATGAGACTATCCCGTTACAATTTGAGCAAACAGGTAAGTTAAAGCAAGATGCAAATTTTGGTAAGGTGAGAGTATTTTACCAAAACGCTAAGTTTAAATTTTCTCTGAGTGACTCTCAGTTAATGCAAGTTAAAACCCTAAAACTTGTCTATCAAGGATGTGCAGACGCTGGTTTATGTTATCCACCGCAAACCAGAGTAATTGCATTAGAAGATATCAAGTCATTAAACTTGTCTAGTCCAAATAGCCTTGAGAATAAACAAGGTGTAACTCAAAGTAATCGAGTTGAAATGGCTAATGCAAAACCAACAAATACAATAGAAGCATTACTCAATGATGCTTCTTTAACTTTGCTTTTGCTCGGTTTCTTTGTGTTAGGTCTTGGCTTAAGTTTAACACCCTGTGTTTTACCTATGATGCCCATCCTTGCTGGAATTATTACCCGACAAGGAGATGATTTAAGCAGTAAGCAAGGTGGCTTGCTGGCTCTTTTTTATGTACTTGGCATGTCATTATCCTATTCTATTGCGGGTGTTTTGGTGGGCTTGTTTGGGGCTGAACTTAACTTACAAGCAAAACTACAAACCCCTTGGGTACTGATACCCATGGCATCTGTATTCTTTTTGTTAGCTCTCTCAATGTTTGGTGCATTTGAGATAAGGTTGCCAGGATTTATATCGCAAAAGTTAAATGCAAAACAAGATAATCTAACTCGCTCGAATAAATCTAATATAACAGCGCGATATTTTAATGTGGCTTTGATGGGCGCTATTGCAGCGTTAGTCGTGTCGCCCTGTGTGACGGCTCCGTTAGCCGGTGTTCTCTTGTATATCAGTGGTACGGGCGATGCAGTCCTGGGAGCAAGTGCCTTGTTTGTTCTGAGTCTAGGTATGGGTGTGCCTTTATTATTACTGGGTATTGGCGGTGGTAAGCTTTTACCAAAATCAGGCGTTTGGATGATTGAAGTAAAGACCTTATTTGCCATTATTTTAACGGCGATGGGCGTTTATTTACTTTCTAGAGTCATGCCAGATAATCTGATCACCTTGATGATATGTATTTTACTCTTGTTTTATTCATTGCACCTTTTTAACCTCCTTAAAAACAAACAGAATCATGCGCTTAAGAACCTTGCCATCAGTATTATTGGGTTAACCTTGGTCTATACTATTGCCTTGTTTTTATCCGTATTAGTCGGAGAGAGCAAACCATTAACACCGCTCTCTTTTTTGGCTAGTCATAGCTCAAATAATCAGACATTAAATTCACTTGATAAAAAAACTAGCCTATTTGTACGTTTTGACAGAGTCGATAAAATGAAAGAGGCGATCAAAAAACAACCAGAGTCTGCTTATATGATCGATTTATATGCAGATTGGTGTGCCTCGTGTAAAGATATAGAGAGGGATATTTTTGAAAATCCACGTATTCAAGCATTTCAGGAAAACATGATTTTCTATCAGCTAGATATTACCGACAATCTGAAAGAGCATACTGATTATATGAGTAACAATGCGCTATTCGGCCCCCCAAGTATGCTTTTTTACAGTAAAGATGCGCAAGAAGTGGGTCGCTATCAAGGTGAACCCAGTTTGGATGATGTCATCGCTTTTATCAAAAAGTCACAATTATTATAAGTCTGAGAAATTAACGAATATGAGAATTTTATTAGTAGAAGACGACCTTTCTTTAGGTGAAGGGATGCGCATCGCGCTAAAACCAGAAGGTTATGTGGTTGATTGGCTAACCGACGGAAAACAAGCTTTACATGCGCTATTAAATGAAACCTTTGATTTGGTAATTTTAGACTTGGGCTTGCCAAGTCTTGATGGGATATCAGTGTTAAAGCAGGCTAGGGCAAGTGACAAAAATATGCCTGTGATTATTCTTACTGCTAGGGATGCCATAGAGGATAGGATTTCTGGATTAGATGCGGGAGCTGACGATTACCTAGTTAAGCCCTTCGATATAACCGAACTAAAGGCACGCATTAGAGCGCAATTAAGACGAAATTCAGGGCGAACTCAATCTAACCTAAGTTATGCGGGTATTGAGATTGATCCTAGCGCTAAACAAGTCACCTTTGAAGGCAATGCTATCTCTCTAACCCGCCGTGAATATACGTTATTACACGAAATGATGAGCCAACCGGGTCATGTTTTTACCAGAGACACCTTACAGCAGTTATTGTACGGTTGGGAGGATGATGTTGAGAGTAATACCTTGGAAGTTCATGTACATCATCTTAGGAAAAAACTTTTTTCAAAGGTGATACGTACTGTCCGTGGTATAGGGTATGTTTTAGACAAAGAAATTAAATAGCGTTAAAAAAGAAAATTGAAAAGGGAATAAGGGTGAAAGAGTACATCTACAAATCCATCTTAAGGCGAACATTATTTTTAGTAATGACCTGCTTTATTCTAGTGGCTACTGTGATCTCAATTGCAGGCATAGTGAATGCTAACCATGAAGTTGAGGAAGTTTTTGATGCTAGGTTATCACAGCAGGCAAGAACATTAAGAAGTCTTGTATTAGGCAGTTTAGAGCATGATTTAAACTTAACCCAAAGGAAGAGCTTTTTAGATGTTATAGAAAAATCCTTTAATGATAAAAAAAATACCACTAAACCCCATGAATACGAACATAAAGTGTATTTTGAAATTAAAGTTGATAAGGATATATGGTTAGGATCAAATCATTCGTTAATGGATAAATTGTCAAATACCAAAAAAGGCTTTTCCTATGTCAAATATAAAAAATTTGAGTGGCGTACCTATCACCTGATTAGCAAAATAGAAGGCAAAAAAGTTAGTGTATTGGTTGCTGAAAGGGAAGATATTCGAAATGAAATGGTTGAGTACATTGTCGTACAATCCATTATTCCCCAACTTATTTCCTTACCTATATTGGCGTTTTTATTAATGTTAGCAATAAGAAGGGGGCTTTCACCGATTGAATCTTTGGCAAATGAGATTTCAAATAGAAATCCTAAAAAATTAGAAGCCGTTAATATTAGCCCATTGCCCATTGAGTTAGAACCGATTCAAAATAAACTCAACGACCTGCTTTATAATATAGATGGCATGATGGCAAGGGAGCAACGCTTTATCAGTGATGCGGCCCATGAATTAAGGACGCCCTTAGCAGTACTAAAAATACACGCACAAAACGCCATACAAACAGATGATGAGAAAGATAAAAAAATTGCTTTAAATCAATTAGAACAAGGTGTTGATCGTTCATCACGTATTGTTGCTCAACTATTAACCTTAGCGAGACTAGAGCAAGGAAATACGCAAAAAGATGCCAAGATTCAAGAAACTATGAACCTTGTTAAGCAATCAAGAAGTTCATTAGCAGAGCTCTTTCCATTAACCTTGGCAAAGTCGATAGAAATTACGTTAGAGGCAGATGAGAGCAAGGATTGGACACTCACCATGTCCCAAGGGATTTTTGAAATCTTAATGCAAAATCTCATTTCAAATGCCATTAAACATTCTTACGATAATGGTGAAATTGAAGTACATTTAAATCAAAATGACACGCACTATACTATTAGCGTTATAGATCATGGTATGGGAATTGAAAACGCGAATGGAAAGACAGTCGAATTAAAAGAGAGATTAATCGAGCGCTTTTATCGTGAAGGGTCTCAAGCGGGTGCAGGATTAGGGTTATCCATAGTTCATAATATTATGCAGAAATATTACGGTGATTTAAGTTTTACCAATACTCAAGGGGGCGGATTAACCGTTACCTTATCAATACCGATTAAATAGCTAAATTTTAATCTATAAAAAAGCCGATCTTAAGATCGGCTTTTTTAATTCAGTAGCGTTAATAAGATTAGCGCTACTGAACACAGTAACAAAGTTGTTAAAGTGCTTTAGTTTGCTCTGTAAGTCGAATGGTTTCATCAACTGCATTAGCAAGCTCAGTACCTTTAACTACAAAATGACGGCTGAAGTAATCTTTATGCTCTGCATGCTCATGGAAATTATGAGGGGTTAGTACCGCCGTTAAAACCGGAACCTCAGTTTCAAGTTGAACTTGCATCAAACCCGTACAAATGGCTTGAGCGACGAAGTCATGGCGGTAAATACCACCATCAACTACTAAACCTGAACCCGCAATAGCTGCGTATTTTCCGGTCTTCGCTAAAATTTTAGCCTGTAGGGGAATTTCATAAGCACCAGGAACAGGAAATACATCGATAAGATCTGTGTTGTATCCACGTTTGGCGAGTTCTGTTTTAAAACCTTCAAGGCAATTTAAAACAATATCGGAATGCCAAGAGCCGTATAAAAAAGCAATACGTTGTTGGTCAGCATTAAAAGTCGAGTTATTCGTTAAGCTCTGATTCATG
>Ga0105359_10004880_pt1 | contig 10615 bp, 10 predicted proteins | sample GOMGulsemesocosm_6_FD_83659 | JGI IMG/M metagenome (GOLD analysis project Ga0105359, IMG submission 83659) | Methane-oxidizing microbial communities from mesocosms in the Gulf of Mexico - GOM8C Gulf of Mexico | ecosystem: Environmental > Aquatic > Marine > Cold seeps | place: Gulf of Mexico... | reverse complement strand
TTAATGCCTATTCCTACGATTTCTTTAAAGGGAAGTCACGTCTTCCACGCTGACCATTAACAGTTGGCGCTCTACCCAGAGGCTCACTTTTAAGCCTCGGCTGTAGGTTTCAATAGGCGTCTGCCCTTGTTCGATATGTGGCAGTTGGCCAAAGGTGTTTTTGTTGTACTGGGTTTGATACAGGGTGCTCCATTTTTCTGTAGGTGCCTGCTCTTTAGCTGATGGCCCTGTTGCTGATGGCTCTGGAGATGAACGGTAGCGCAGTTGCGCCGCGGTTTCACTTTGGATAGAGCAATAGCGGCCGCCCGTCATGGTCAATGCTGTTGAGGCCAGCAGGGGGAAGTAGCGCGAGACCTGCGGCGAAAAATCCAACTGGGTGAAGTAATCGCGCACGGTGTTGAAATCTTCGCTGGTGACCTCAAGGGGCTTGAGCTTTATGTGGTTCTTGGTGACCTCAAAGGCAATGGCCGCAACCATTTGTTGCTGGTGTTGGGGAGCATTTGCCATTGTGGATGACGACGACAATGGCTGCTCTGCGGGGTTAAAGCTGAGGTTAGGAGCAAGCCAAATCGAGCCGATCACGGCTATGGCGGCAACGCTGGCGACGAGTGAGTCAGGTTTGAACCTTTTTGATCTGCTGCTCTTTAGTTTTGGAGGATGGCCTTCTGAGTCGCTTGTCTCGCTGTTTTCCATCGAAAGCAGGTGTTCAAACCGTTCGAGTGAGGCATCGGGCAGTTGTTGTTCGGCATAGAAGCGCTGGCTTGCCTGCTTTAATGTCGTGTGTTCTGTATTTTTCATGGCGCACCTCCTTGAAGGTCGCTCTGCAACGGTTGGTTCTCGGCCAATGATTTACTTTTTTCTTTCAAACGATAGAGTCTCGATAACACCGTGCCGCGGGGTTCGTCCAGCTCGGCGGCAATCTCGCTGGCGGTGTATTCCAATACGGCCCAGTAGTAGAGCACCTCGCGTTCGGCGCTGTTGAGCCGATTAAATACTGATTGCAGTCGCTGTTGATCGATCACCAGTTGTTCCAGTGATTTTGTATCCAGTAGAACCGGGGTGTCATCCGTTATCGGTTCAAAATCGATAATCGCATTGCGGCGGCAGAGGTCGATGTGTAGGTTGCGCATAATGCGGCGAATATAAGGCAATGGTTCGCGGCTTTGCTGGCGCCTTGGCAGCCAGCGTTCAAGAGCCGATTGCAGCAAATCCTCGGCGCTGGCGTTGTTGTTGGTGAGCGACAAGCCGTAGCGGTATAAACCATTGAGCTGTGTTTTATCCAGCATGGTTATGGGCGTCCTGCTGGTGGTGGGTAAAGTGGCTAATCCAGCCGCGACTGATCCACTCAGCCAGCGATAGACCCGCGCAGCTGTGTTGCCCTAGCCAGTCGGCCAGTTCGGTGTTTTGCGTTTTTAAGTGCACCAATGCTCGATACTCATGGCCCGTCAGCGCGCAAAACTGTGGCTTATTATTGCGGCGGTATACGGCCAGGTAAAACTCGCCGCGGTTGAGCTGTAACGCTCTGCCAGTATCTTCTCCGCGTGTATCCTGTTGCGCCATGATGTTCACAATAGCCTCGAGGTCCCAGGCGCTGCCCAGCAGGATGAGCGAGTGACTCAACTGTAACTGACAGTGCATCTGTACCGCGGGATCGAGTTGCGCAAAACCCTCGCCATGCCAGGCTGGATCATCCGCCGCAAAGTAGGCGCTCTGCAGTGCGGATTCCAGATCCGCTAGCGGGCTTAGGTAATCGAGGCCTGCACTCTGAATGTCTGGGTTAGCTTGGAGAAAATCAGAAAAACTCATCGCTTGAATTGTCTGCCTGACATCTTGTTCTTGGTTTAAATCCTGGTTTGGACTTAAACCCTGATGTTGAGTTAAATCCTGCTGGTGAGTTAAGCCATAGCTGTGCAGGTTGCGCCCCCCGGGGGGGTGTTGATGACTGTATAGGCGCACCAGCTGCTTGAAGTAATCGTCCCCGACCAACGCCAAGATTTTTGGAAAATGTTGCTGCAGTGTGTGCAGCAACACTTGGAAGCGGTTGTTGCGATAAATGTTGAGTCGCGCGCGGCTAAGTTGCGGCTGGTTTGTCTGAGCCGAGGTTAACTGCTCACCCAGATTGATCTGGTCTTGCTCGAGCCAATCAAACCATTGCTGCTGAGTCTCGGCCAAGCTTGGCGTGCTCATGTTACGAGCGTCTGTATTGAGGGAGGCAGGGCGGAACATGTCGGGGTTGAGCGGACAGAAGCCAGGCGCGCTTGAGAAGTGCTGTTATCCAAAATGCTTTGGGCGGTGCGGCGTTCATCATCGAGTTGCGCGAGCGTGGGCAGGTCGCTGTCCCATTCAATGAGTGTTGCGCGCGGCCCTTGCTGTGCAATGTAGCCTTGGTAAAGGTCCCACACGTCTGAGCACACAGGTTGGTTGTGCGTATCGAGCAGACAGTGGTGGCCGGTGTGATCTATGGCCTCATGCCCGGCTAGGTGTATTTCCTGAACGCGTTGATGCGGCATCTGTTGAAGAAAGCGCGCGGCGCTTTTTTTGCTTTCCATATTCGCCAAACTTTGTGAGTGTCGATCAACTGACGATTGGTTTTCAGCTGGGGCAAGCTGCGCCGCGATCTCGTTAAAACTGGTGACATAAACATTGTTGATGTCGAGCAGCAGCAAACAGTCGGCCTCGCTTAATACGGCGTTGATAAATTCGGCCTCGGTTAGATGGCTGTGTTGGTATTGCACATAACTGGAGACATTTTCCAGCAGCAGAGGTTCACCCATAAAATCTTGCACCTGGCGAATATGTTGCGCTAGCAACATCACCGCTTCATCGGTGTAGGGCAATGGCAGTAGATCAGGCGCGTAGTGTTGGCGCTGGTTCTCCCATGAAAAGCTGCAGTGCTCCGAATACCAGTGAGCACCGGTGAGGTTCTGCAGCTGCTTTATTTGTTGCAGGTAATGCATGTCCAATTCACCGCATGAGCCGAGAGATAAACCCACGCCGTGTAAGGTGAGCGCAAAGCGCTCGGATACCGCTTCCAGCAACTCTCGGTTGATGCCGCCCAAGGGCTGGTCGCCCGGGGCCAACCAGTTGTCGGCGAGTAATTCCAGCCAGGGAATATCCCGTTGCGGTTGTTCTGAGTCGGCATCCGCCAGCAGCTCGCCGAGGTGTGGCATACGCAGCCCCACCCCGGCGCCTGCAATCGAGTTTTCGACCAAGCTGCTGGAGGAGCGCTTGTTGGCGCCGACGCTGGACATCCCCGTGTTTTGCCCCCCTGTGGCGATGCTCATTACTTTGCGGGTTTCAACATGGCAACGCGGCCACCGGTGATTTTCTTACACTGACCTTCGGGTACATAGACCCATTCGGCGTCCAGATTGTCGGATCCGGCTTGCCCCGCGCAGCCATGGCTGCCGTCGAGAGCGCCGCAATCATTCATGCCGGCTTTGGCTACACCCGCACACTTTTCCCAATTTTTAGGCTGGTCGGGTACTGCTTGGGCCAGAGTGGCACCGGTTAGCGCCAGTACGCCGGCAATGGAGGCAGCAAATGCAGTCTTGTTCATAATCTTCACCTGTTCTATTAAAGTGTGAGTATTTCTTAAATTTCGCTTATAGACGTTAGCAGAGTGCTGCGCTTATGAAGCGATACCTATAAGACGAAGCGGCGACGATTTTGATTGCACGATGAGTGAAAATAATCGAAATAAGCCGTAGTCTGGCATTTAACCTAGCCCGCGCCTTGTCTCCCATGGGGGCATTGGGTATTGTCCTTGTCGTATGGGCATGTCATAGCAACAAACAAGTGCAGCCGGCCGACGACAAGATTAGGCCAGCTTCCAGTAGACGTTAAAGTTTGAGAAAGAATATGAGTGGTGTAACCGATATAGTGCTGAAATTCAGCAGTCCCGATAAACCTGGGATTGTGGCCGCTGTGGCCAACTTGTTTGCCTTGCAGGGCTTTAACATCCGTGAGTCATCCCAGTATGAAGACACTCACACAAGGCGCTTTTTCATGCGCACGGTGCTGGAGTCTGTGGAAGGGCCGAAGAACCTCGAACATGTGAAATCGGCATTTCAGGCGGTGGCCTCGCGCTACGAAATGAACTGGGAATTGCACGATAAGCATTACAAACCGCGCTTATTGATTGCCGTTTCCCAGTGGGGGCACTGCCTCAATAACCTGCTCAACAGTTACAAGAATGGCACCCTACCGGTGGAGATTGTCGGTGTGGTTTCCAACCATGAGGACATGCGCTCGCTGACCGAGTGGTATGGCTTGCCGTATCACTACCTGCCGGTGACAAAAGACACCAAGGCTGTGCAGGAAGCGCAGATACTGCAAGTGATGGGCGATACCCAAGCTGACTTTCTTGCGTTGGCGCGCTACATGCAGATTCTCTCCGATGGCTTGTGTGATCAGCTTGAGGGGCGGGCGATCAATATTCACCATTCTTTCCTACCCGGCTTTAAGGGTGCCAAGCCGTATCATCAAGCTTATGACCGCGGCGTGAAGTTGATCGGTGCGACGGCACATTATGTGACTGCAAATTTAGACGAAGGACCAATCATCGAGCAGGCCGTGGAGCGTGTGACCCACGCCAATCCGCCGGAAGAGCTGGTGGAAATTGGCCGTGATACCGAGGCTGTGGTGCTCAGTCGCGCGGTGCGCTGGCACGCGGAGCACCGTGTACTACTCAACGGTAACCGCACGGTGGTGTTTACCCGCTAGATACGGGTGACCCACGGCTATCAATGCCACCGGAAGAGCTGGTGGAAATTGGCCGTGATACCGAGGCTGTTGTACTCAGCCACGCGGTGCTCAGGCGCGCGGTGCGCGGTGCGCTGGCACGCGGAGCACCGAGTATTACTCAACGGTAACCGCACGGTGGTGTTTACCCGCTAGGTTTACAGGCTGATTGATAAAGCCGCTGCTCCCTTTGTGGGGGCAGCGGCTTTTTATTGGGCGGTATTTTTTGAGTCGCTGTTACCGAGCCCTAAGCGATGAACTGCGTAGTAATAAAGCCCCACAAGATAAACCCCATCCCGCCTATCTCGGCGATGACTAACAGTAGCATGCCCCATGTGGTGCTGAAGTTGCGCTCGCTGAATTGTGTGGTTTCTCGATTTTGCAGGCCGAGCTTCAGGTATTGCGCGATAGAGAGGGCAAAGAAGAAGAGTGGGCCACAGGTTATCACCAGCTGGAAAGTCAGTGAGTAGGGGCTGAAATAAAGGAGTGCGGCCATTACCAGGGCGGCAAAGCTGTAGAGTAAAGCCGCTCGATGGGCGATGTCTATGTAAATGGGGGCTCGGTGTTGTGAGTTTTTCATCATGCCCGCGTACTTTAAAACGCCTGAGATCATGCCGACAAATAAAAATATACCTGAAGCCAGTAGAGTGAGCTTAACCGCTAAATTCAATGGGCTATTCCTTGGGTTGTTATGCTCGCCCTTTGGGAGAGCAGTATGAATAAGTAGTGCTTGTTAACGTCGCTGACTTTTAACCTGAGCGACTAAGCTTGGGCTCTTTCAGCCGGGGCTTGGCTCGATACGCCGAGTTGTCTGTGTAAATAAGCAATACCGAGTAACGCCAAGCCCAATCCCATGAACGATGCGACTCGAAGTAAACCTTCTAGGTCAGACATATCGATTAAGAACAGTTTGCCGATGACCAACGCGAGCAAGAGCATACCGCCACGGTATGTGTTGTGACTGTTTCTCCAGCTGCCGCCGAGAGTGGCACCTATGGCCAGTACGAGCCAGACGATGGAATAGCTGTAAAGCTCACCGCTGTTGGTGGGCAGTTGCAGGTCAATATTGCCCTGCCATAGATGACGGATCTGCAGCGAAATGAAAATGAATCCGGCAATGCCGCAAATAGCCGCGGCGGCTTGTCGCGTTTTTGGGTGGAACCAGCGGTATGCACACAGGGCGATGAGCGCCGGTGTGGCGTAGGCAAGCCACAATAGGTTAAACACCTTTTGTGGGCCTATGCTGTCCACGGCCCAAGCGGCTGAGTTCAGAGTTGCTAATAACACGACGGCGAAGTTAGTCAGGGCCATGGCCATCAATGCAAAGGCGCCGAGCTGGTAAATTTTCTGCAGTTGCAGGCTGACCAGCCCGCGGTGGTAATAAACCAGCGCTAAAGCACCGAAGAAGGTGGTGTTGAGCACGGCTTCTAAGAAGTCATAACGGGCGCTGAAAATATCGCCGTCGTAAAGCCAGTAGCGGGTTTCGGCCCACACCGTTAGCACGAATAAGTGCATGGCCGCGGCACCTACCCAGCGTGAAAGCTCACTTAATCGTGCGGTTCGTTTTTCATTGTCAGCTGAATCTGGGGTGCCACTACTGAGCAGCCAAGCGCCCGCAGCACAGCACAGGGTGGCCCCGCCGAAGGTCCAGAGGCTCCAGTGAATATCCACCGGGTAGCTGGCGAGCCATGGGTTTAATGACAGGCGCAGAATGACCAATGCCACCAAACCTTTGAGCAGCCAGCCAAGTTGTGTCATGGCGAACTTTTGAATCACCCAGCACAGAGACAACACCACTAGAGCCAAAGCCAGCGTTAAGCTGGCTTCACGCATGGACATGGCGATGGCGAGGGTAAACGCGAGGTGTCCGCCAAGCAGTAGCCAAACGGCGCTGGTGTCCTCGGTGTTCTTTTGCAATATGCGCGTAGCAATACTCAAATAAATACTGCCGAGCAGGGCGCTGCTCAGACTCCACTGCCAAGAGACGGACCACTGCTCGGCAAGGCTGTAGGCAACCCCGAGGGTCAGCAGCGGTGCCATACAAGCCAGTGACATACTGAGCTGGCGCCATCGATATTGGGCGCTGCTTAACGCCCACAGTGACAGCCCGCTGAACAGCCCTGCGGTCACGGCCAAATAACCGAAAGCGTTGTCGCGATTCTCGCCGGTAAGAGGCACAAGCGACCACTGCCCCGCGTCTGCTTGTATCTGTGATGCCAGCCAGGCGATTAATTGCAGAGAGAATAGAAGCCACGGCAGAGGCGCCAGATGTTCCCGCTGCCGAGCGGCCATGAGCAGGAGCACCACCAGGGGCGACCACTGCAGCAGCAGTGTCAGGCTGCTAGTGTCAGATGATCCCACTGCAGAGACATTTAAAGAGAAACCTGATGAGAAAATGGAAAGGGCTTGGGCGGCAATGATGAGCCCTAGGCTGGGCAGCAGCAGTGTTTCGAGCGGCGCTTGGCCGGTGATTGCAAAGCGCCACTGTTTGCTATCGATGGATCGTCGCTGTGACACAAGCCAGTCAATGGCGTGTTGCTGAGAGGCAATGGCAATCATGCAGTAGGCCAGCAGGGCAAGATACAGGCCGCGCACGCTGTCGGCGTCGTGCATGTTGAGTGTCAGCAGCCACCAGCCCAGAGCGCCAGCGAGCAGCCCCCACCAGAGCCAGGGGCGAAATACGTAGCGCAGTAAGGTCAGGGTGGCGGCGCTGATGATCAGTGCGTAAATCAGCACGCTGATGGCGCTGCCAGTGCCGCTGCTGACGAGTATCGGCACGATGTACGCGCCGAGCATGCCCAGACCGGCCAAGACGGGACCGTGCACGCGGGCCAGCCACATGGTGAGGATGGCGACCAGGGCCATCATTGCGAACGCCAGGCCCGGTGCAATAAGTTGGTACATCTGTAAGGCTGACAAGAGCGTCGCAAACAAGGTGATGCTGCCGCCGCCGGCCAGCGCGGCAAAGCTTGGGTGGGGCTGCAGGTTGCGACGCAGCCACTCGGCGCCCAGATGCAGGGCTAGGCCTATGGTCAAGCCAAAAATGATGCGTGCAGTCGGGCCAAGTAATCCCTGCTCAACACTGTATTTAACTAAAAATACACCGGATAAACCGACACAGGCGCCGCCCAACCAGATCATCCAGTTGTTTTGTATCTGTTGCCACCAACTGACTTTGCCTGCATCGATATTAGTGGTGCCTTCAGGCATATCTGTGGATTTTTGTTCGGCGGTTGAAAGTATGAGCGGCGCTATTGCGGGCGTCGGGAACCTGGTTGTAGCCGCGTTGGGTTCTTCCTTGTCCGAGGCTTCGGCGTCTTGAACGAGCAGCTCGGGCTTTGACGCCTTGGCACTTTCCCGCGGTGTGATGTGATCACCGGCGTATTGTTTGTGGCGCAGCAGCGAGATTTCTTTTTCAAGCCGCGCGACCTTTTGTTCGAGTTCGCGGCCCTTAAAGAATGCGGCCCAGCCCAATAGGGCTCCAATGCCGAGAGCCAAAGCAAAAATAGCGGAGATGAAGATGGTGGCCTTCCTTGTTCTGAATACGTGTGGACGATCACAGTGGGTTATTGAACGCGGCTTTTACGCTGCTGTAAACCGTGCAGGGGCGAGATTGGGGCAAGGGCGGGGTGTATTTGTGCGCGGTTATTATTTTTAATGGGGTCGGCTGTATTTCAATGAAGTGTCTTGGCGGCTCGACCAATCTCGCCGAGGTGTTCACTCACCAGTGTTAACAACCCGTTCTTGTCGGTGAGGTTAAACGGCGCCGGTAGTTTTTGAAAGGCCGCGAGCTGTACCAGAGGTGGCAGGTTGTGCTCTTTATTGGCGAGCGCAATGCTGTGATAAAGCGCCAGGTTAATGATGTCGCTTATATTCAGTGCGGCAAGGGTGCTGGTAGCTGATGTGTGGGCTTGCCAGTCGCCACAGTGTTTTATGACATCCGTGTAATGGTTGCCGAGGCTCCACTTTTTTAAAATGATACTGCCGAGCGACTTGCTGTATTGGCGACAGAGGCTGTAGTAGGTTTTTAGGTCGGGGGTGTTCGCAACTTCGGTGAGCGCTGAGAGGATGGCAAGGGTGCCGACTTCGCTGAGTAGACTGGCGACCAAAGCTTCATCGGCTGGATTGATACCGAGCTTGCGAGCGAGAAAAAGACTCATCGCGGCTTTTACCGTTTGGCGTTTCCACGCCACATTAAAGAGTTTTTTGAGTTTTGGATTCTGGATGATGAATAAACTTTTGATGCTGTGCAGCATGACAAGGTTATCGACACAGGGAATGCCCAATAAGCGAATGGCGTCGTCGAGGCTTTTGGGAGGCTGTTGGGTACGATAGATCGGGCTGTTGGCGTAGCGCATGACCTGCACCACGAGGCTGGGGTCGCGGGCCATCAGACCGCTGAGCCGTGGGATGGTGACGTTGGCATCGCCTGAGGCTTTGCGGATTTGCATGGTGAGTGCGGGCAGGCTGGGTAAGCGCTCGTCGCCCTGCATGATTTGGTCAATGGTGGTTCGATAGATCGCATACTCGGCGATGGATGCCATGGTGGTTATTGCCTCGTCCTTGAATGGTTCGCCATTAAAATTGAGCGGCGCCTTGAGCCTAGCGCAGCCTGCCGCAGGCGACCAGTGTTGGCTTTCCTTGGTTGTCATATTACCGTCGTTTTTTGCCATGGTCGCGCGATCTGAGGCTGGTGATTTCTTCAGCTTTTAACCTACGCTGTTTTATCTTCATGCATAAAAAAGGCCCCATCTTTCGATAGGGCCTTTAGTGTCGTACCGTGTGTTTGCCTCAGCGTTTACATGCTGAAGTTGTAGCGCAGGCTGGCACCAATAGAGCGCTCATCAATTACGCTTACCTGACGGTAGCCTGTAGGTGAATTAATCAGGCCTGCCGTTTCTTCGGCAAACTTGGAGTTCTCCGCGACCTTGTCGAGCAGGTTCTTAGCCCAAAGGCTTAGCTCCCAGTCTTGATCCTTGCTGCGAATACCCGCGAACACATCGATTACACCGTAAGAGCCGGTACGACCTGCAGAGCCTGGAATGTTAGGCGCTTGGGTCCAACCGTTGTACTGGTAAAAACCACGCACAAAGGCGTCGACTTCATTCAGTGACAGGGTGTATTCGCTGCTAGCGGTGAAGCTCCAGTTGGGGTTGTCGCCTACGCGTTGACCGCCCAGCTCGCAGCTGCTGTAGAGATTGCCAGGTGTAACCGCGCCGTCATTGCAGGGTCCTGTTTCGCCCTCGACAAATTTGAAGTCGTTGTAACCCATCGCAACGGCCGCCTGCCAGTTCTCGGCAATCAGGCCGGTCACCTCAATGTCGACACCTTGGGAGATGGCGTCGACATTGGCGACAACATTATCGGTGAAGGAACTGCCAGAATCGAGCAGCGGCATTTCTTTAAAGTAGTTTTGATACTCGTTAAGTTGCTGGTAGTAAACTGACGCATTTAGCTGCACGCGGCCTTCTAGCAGGGTTGTTTTAACCCCCATTTCAAAGGCTGTGGTGTCCTCTTCATTGAACAGCAGCTGGTCTGCGTGCTCAACGATGCGCGGGTTAAGCGCCGAGGCGTTGAGGCGGTAGCTGACGTCCAGTGATGTGTAGACCATGGTTTCATCGTTTAGGTGGTGCAGGTACTTCAGGCCGCCGGTAAACGCATCGGCGATGCCATCCTGTATTTCCACCAGGGTGGCGAGGCGCTGGCCCTGGATGGAGGTGTTAGCTGCTTGGCCATTAATGTCTGGTGTGGCGGCGCAGAGAGCGCCCGACGTATATAGGCAGTCCAGGTAAGCGGTATTGCCACTGCTTATTTCACGGGCGCCGAGGGTGTAGCCCTTACCGGCATATTGATAGGTAATGTCTGAGCGGCG
>Ga0105359_10004877_pt1 | contig 10617 bp, 10 predicted proteins | sample GOMGulsemesocosm_6_FD_83659 | JGI IMG/M metagenome (GOLD analysis project Ga0105359, IMG submission 83659) | Methane-oxidizing microbial communities from mesocosms in the Gulf of Mexico - GOM8C Gulf of Mexico | ecosystem: Environmental > Aquatic > Marine > Cold seeps | place: Gulf of Mexico... | reverse complement strand
TGTAAGTAATAACAATGACCTGCAGATAAAAATTAAAATGTTTAACACTGTTTTTTTTAAATTGTCCATTATTTTATTAGCTATAAATACACTTTCAGCGTGTAATCCTACTGAAAAAACGGCTGAGCCTGTTGTAACGAGTACTGTATTTTCCTGCTTAACTTCGCAAAGTAGCTGTGTTATTGACACTGAACTTGGTCAGATTAGGGTCGAGTTTTCAGGTGAAACTTTACAGGGAAAGTTAAAAACCGAATTGCCTTTTCATATAGCATTACAGTTTGAAGGGATAAATTCAGCAGATACACTTCAAGGAGCTCAAGGGCACTTAGAAGGGATTACTATGTTTATGGGCAAGGTACCGGTATTATTTCAACAAAATAAAGTGGGACATAGGCTAGTGGCTTCCAGTCTGTTGGCAAGCTGTCATAAAGAAGTGATGCAATGGCGTTTATGGTTACAGCTTGAGATCATTCATGCTGGTGGTGTTAAAAAACAAGCGGTGTTTATAGATTTTGATAGTATTCAGAGCTAAATACTGGCGTTAGCTGCGGGTGTAAATATTCAAAAAACAGCTTTAACAACTGCATTGGGTTAAGCAAAAAAAAGCACCGTTAATAATGGTGCTTTTTCTATAAACTATTGCAAGTCAAATGACTGTAATACTAACTGTTGTGGCTTAAATATTATTGGTGACATCAACCGAAAGTTTGAGTCGTTGTCCTGGCTGTAAATACTTAGCTCTATTCAAACTATTCCAGCGCTCAATATCACCAATGCTGACCTTAAACTTGTTAGCAATACGCGCAAAGGAATCGCCGCGTTTTACCTTATAGGTAATATTACGTATTATTGCCGCTTCGATACCTTTAGTTGCCTGAGACGTTTTAATTGCCGTGCTCGGTTTTTTCCAAATCACTAACTTTTGCCCTAGCTTCAAAGTATCACGCGGAGCAAAGCCATTCCATTTTGCAATACTGCGACTATTCACTTTATAGCGCTGGCCAATGTCCCAAAGGTTGTCACCGGAAACAACGGTATGCATTATTTTAGTGCCTTGTTGATTTTTAGCCTGCTTCTTCGCGATACGTTGATCTTGAGACAGCTGGTAGCTGTCGAGGGATTTTGCTGCCACAGGGATTAACAAATGTTTACCCGCTCTAATTTGATTACCTGTAATATTATTAACTTCGCGGATCAGAGTAATGCTGGTGTTAAATTTACTGGCAATAGCACCTAAATTATCACCATTTTTAATTTTATAGCGTTGCCATGCTAAACGGTCTTTTTTAGGTAGCTGCGCCAATGACTGTTCAAAACTGGCAATCTTATCTATCGGTAACACTAAACGGTGCGGGCCATCAGGATCGGTTGACCAGCGATTGTAACCCGGGTTCAAGCGTTGTAAGTCGGGTAAGCTCATCTCCGCTAAACTGGCTGCTTTGGCTAAATCCAATTGTGATTTTATGTCAATTTGACCAATTGCTGCTTGGTTAGCTATTTTATAAATCGACAAATTAAAATGTTCAGCCCGTTTGATTACATCGGCTAATGCCAGTAATTTAGGCACATAAGCACGAGTTTCTTTAGGTAGATCAAGTGCCCAAAAATCGGTGTTTTTACCTTGGCGTTTATTAGCACGCACTGCTTTTCTCACTCTACCTTCACCACTATTATAAGCGGCTAAAGCAAGTAACCAATCACCGTCAAAAAATTTATGCAAATACTGCATGTATTTAATCGCACCTTGAGTCGAGGCAATAACATCACGACGACCGTCATACCACCAGTTTTGCTTCATGCCAAAACGCTCACCCGTAGCCGGAACAAATTGCCACATGCCCGATGCTCTGCCATGAGAATAGGCAAACGGATCAAAGGCGCTTTCAACAATAGGTAATAAAGCGAGTTCAAGCGGCATATTATGTTTTTCAAGCTCTTCAACAATATAGAACAAAAATGGCTCAGCTCGTTTAGCGACCCGATCTAAATAGCGAGGGTGTTTTACAAACCAATTACGTTGTATAGCAACACGGTTATTTTCCGCTACCTCAAAATTTAGCTGGCTTCGAATTCGCTGCCAGACATCATTGGTGGTGGCAGCAGGTTGTTCTTTTTCTACCGTAGTTTCAGCGGCTAATACAGCTTTAGTTTCTACTGTCGCTAAAATTGCTTGATGAATTTCAACGGAGCTCGCCAATGTCTCTGGGTTTACTTGATTCGAGTTTGTTGTATCTGAAGTTAAATAAGTGGATTGACAGCCACTCAGTAATAAAAACGCGGGGAATAACAAATATTTCATGAATAACCAAGGGTAGTGTAGTGCAAAATAACGACAATATAGCAATTGATAACAATCTACTTAGAGCTCTTTTTCACCTTAAGCCGAGTATCAATCACCATGTTATCACAACAACAAATTTAAGCCTATCATGTTAAAAGTTGTCTTTCCAGCGCCGGATAGCGGCAAATACCTCTAATTCAGTTTTGTTAATGGCACTATCAAAGCGTTGAGCACTCGTTTGAACTTGGTCAATATGAGCGCGTAAGAAAGGGTTTATTTGTTTTTCAAGCTTAATTGAACTAGGAATTGTCGCCTGTGCTTGCGCACGTAAGTTTGCTACTTGTTGATTATACGTAATTAACTGTTCATTATTCGGTTCAACCGCGAGTGCAAAGGATAGATTGGCTTGGGTATATTCATGCGCGCAATATACTTGAGTTGTATCAGGTAAATTCGCTAGTTTGGTTAAAGAGTTCAACATCTGAGCAGGCGTTCCTTCAAATATACGACCGCAACCTCCAGAAAAGAGGGTGTCACCACAAAATAGAATCGGCTTATGATAACTATCGCTGTCACTATTGCTAGCACTATCACTGTAATAAGCAATGTGCCCTGAGGTATGACCGGGTAAATCAATAATACTAAAATTAATGCCTAACGAGCTAATATTAACAGTATCTTGATCGGTGACCTTGTGGTCGCAATAAGGAATTTTTTCATTGGCAGGACCAAATACTGTTACTTGCCACTGCTGTTGTTGACAATAATCAAGCAAGTCTTTGATACCACCCACATGATCTGGGTGATGATGCGTGATTAAAATATTATCTAAAATCAATTGATGTTGCTCGATGTATTCAATACATACGCTTGCATCACCGGGATCAACGATGCTCACCCTGCTATTTTTAGTGATTGCCCAAATAAAATTATCTGAAAAGGCATGAATAGGGTTGATGTTAATCATCGAATCAAGGCTGGGTGAGGTGATCATCTGATATTTCCAACTTGCGTAAGGTAGTGAGTTAATTATACTGAGTTTATCAGTGAAATATCTATATAAGTATTTATGAAACCAGCGTTAGCGTTTAGACAGCCTCATTATCCTAAGTCGTGGCAATCACTGCCTAATGGCGAACGAATACTGTCTGCGATAGAAGAAGTGCTCGCGCCTTGGTGGCAAAAATTTTTTGGTTATCATTTACTTAAAGTTGGTTCGCTGAGTCATGGTATTAACACCAGTAAGAGTCCTATCAAGCATCAAGTGGCTTGCTGCGTGAGTAAAAGCGCAATGAGATCTTCAATGATTAATAGTGAAAATTCATGTGTAGTGGGCGAGTTAGATGATTTACCCATGCTGGAGCATAGTGTTGATGTGTGTTTATTAAGTCATGCCTTAGAGTTTTCGTTAGATCCTCATCATGTGATCCGAGAGGCAAATAGAGTATTGATCCCCAATGGGCATATTATTATTACCGGTTTCAATCCATTTTCATTAGCGGGGTTGAATAGAGTTATTCCCTATCGCAATAAACAAACCCCGTGGAAAGAGCACTTTTTCTCCCCAATGAGAGTGAAAGATTGGTTACACCTAATGGGCTTTGAAATAATTTGTGAACAGCGCTGTTTACATAGCCCATTAATCGGTAAAATAAGTGATAGTGCCGTGGCGAGCTATTGGCGTAAATTTTCAGCCAATTACTTAATTAGTTTGGGCTCTGTTTACGTGATCATTGCCAAGAAAAGAGTGTTACCTTTAACGCCCATTAAACCGAAATGGCAAATGAGAGCTAAATTTTCACCGGTAAAAGTACCGTCGATGAATGTTCGTTCTCACCACAAAAGAGCCCCTTTACCGAAAGCTAAACCTTAGTCATTTTAGTCTAGGTCTTTAGCGCCTAGCGTTAATATTTTAGCCATTTATCATCATAAATATATAAAGAAGAAAAAACCTTATGCATCGTACCGAATTTGAACACTATTTAACTCAATTATTAAAGCCGAACCAAATTAAAGATTACGCCCCCAATGGCCTGCAAATTCAAGGCAGTGACAGTATCACTAAAATTGTCACTGGCGTAACTGCATCTCAGGCGTTAATTGAGCGAGCGATTACCGAGCAAGCAGATGCCATTCTGGTTCACCATGGTTACTTTTGGAAGAATGAACCGTATGTTATTCAAGGGATGAAATATGAGCGTATCAAAGCCTTAATTAACAATAATATTAATTTATTTGCTTATCATTTACCGTTAGATATTCACCCGTCTTTAGGTAATAACGCTCAACTGGCTAAATTACTTGATATTGAGGTCACCGGACCGCTTGAATTATCTAACCCATTAAGTATTGCGATTCAAGGGCAACTAGCTCAAGCATGCAGTGGCGAAGATCTTGCTGACACGATTAGCAGCAAACTAAATCGTCGCTGTTTACATATTGCACCAGCTTCGAATAAACCGATAAAAACCATCGCTTGGTGCACTGGTGGTGGTCAAGACTATATTGAATTAGCGGCAGAGCAGGGCATAGATGCGTTTATTTCAGGGGAAGTATCAGAGAAGACCACTCATATTGCGCATGAAATGGATATTCATTTTTTTGCAGCCGGTCATCATGCCACTGAGCGCTATGGCGTTAAAGCTTTAGGGGAACATATTGCCAATGAAAAAGGGCTAGACGTTACCTTTATTGATATCGACAACCCAGTTTAACACGACAAGCTTTCAACGAATATTCTGCTTGATTCGCGAAGGTACTTTCTCAACTGAGCTCTTCGTTAACTCAGTAATGTCTTAAACCACTGCACCATTAAACCTAGACTCTCATACCAAGCCTTGGTGGCTTGGTAAAGCTTGCCACTACTGGGTAGGTAATATCGCCAGTCTTTATCTTCATTGATGTTTTTAACCCAGTAACCGGTTGGCGCAGCGATAGGATAGACGCCTTGCTGATTAAAGTAATTGATAGCTCTTGGCATATGACTAGCATTGGTAATAAGCACTACATTGCTGCCTTGTATTCTTGGGCTGATCAGTAATGCTTCTTCTTCAGTATCTTTTGGAAAGTTCTCACTAATAATTTTTTGCTCAGAAACACCTAATAAAACCAGTGCTTGTTTTACTTTTTCGGCATTAGAAACCGGATCAGTTTTATGATGTCCTGAGGTGATAATTCTCGCTTCAGGGTGAATTTTGTAAATTCTTAAGGTTTCAACCATGCGCTGCAGTGAGTCATTATTTAGTTGCATGGTGGCTGGTAAGGCGGCGTTTTCAGTATGCCAACCTCCTAAGGTAACAATATAATCAACTGGCGTACTTGAACGAGTAAAGGGTTGATAATCATCTTCAATAGAGGCCATTAAGGTATCGGAAGTGAAAGGCATTGAGGCGACAAATAAAAGTATTAAAGCGCTCAATAAACACTTGATACTCTTAGCCGGTTTACTATTAAAGAAAATTATCGACAGTAGTAAAAAAATAAAAACCAAGTTGATCGGCATTATCATGGCGGTCATTATTTTTTTGAGGAGAAATAAATCCATATTTATTAGCTATAAATTAAGTATAAAATTAATGATATAAGCTTACTATAACAAAGTTTAACTTGAATAATGAACAAAATAAGTAAGTTAGCTACTTGAAAATTTATTGCAATAATCACTCAGTTAGGGTTTAATAGAGCAGTTGCTCGAATAGTAGTGGATATTTTTTGAGTAGCACCAGAAGAGGAGCGATAACTAGGTAGATAACGTTATACCATTCGGTATTAGGAACCACATTCCAATGTACGTTATTGAGGGAGTTTATCGCCGAGAGCATCAGCATTGTGGAGGTTGTTGCTCGGTTACTAAGGCTGAATCCTTAGGACTGTCACCTGTATTTATATGCCTGAAATGGCAAGGTGGAGAGCTTCTGGCTGAAAAAGTTACCTCAGCTCGTATCGCTTTGTTACGTTAGCCTGCCAAACTGCTCAGTCATGCTCTTCCTGTTTTAATTTGCGAATGATTATTGTACAACACTGTCTTACAGATAATATACTTTGTCATGGTCGCGTTTAGGAAGAATACCTCATGGTACAACAAGAAAATACTCAACAAGAAAGTTCTCAACAAAAAAATAGTCAACTAAGCAATAATCCTGAATCAGGCATTACAGTTGCTAAATTTGGTGGCACCAGTGTTGCTGATTATCAAGCAATGCTTAGATGCGCTAAAATCATCAAAAATGATCCGAATACTCGTTTGGTAGTAGTGTCAGCAAGTGCTGGTGTAACTAACTACCTAGTAAGGTTAAGTCAAACGGATGTCTCTGTAGCAGAGCAAGCCGATATTATTGATAATATTCGCGCAATTCAATTGAATATAACTCAGTACTTTGAAACCGATGTGGAGCAAGAGCTTAACAGTGAAATAGAAAACCTAATCACTGAATTAGCGAACAACGCCTTTAAGCAGTCGCAACAATACAGCACTAAACAAACTGATGCTATTTTGGCGTTTGGTGAGCAGTTAAGTTCGCGTATTTTTGCGAAAATATTAGAGTCACTTGATGTTAATGGCGCCTATTTTAATGTGCAAGAAGTCATGAAAACCAACCGCTTATACGGTAAAGCGGTGGTTGATATTGAACAATTAGCGCTGTTAAGTAAAACATTACTAGCACCCAAACTTGAGCACCAAGTTTTGGTAACTCAAGGCTTTATTGGTCAAGATGACTTAGGTGAAACCACCACGTTAGGTCGAGGTGGCTCAGATTACAGTGCTGCATTATTAGCAGAATCATTAAATGCGGGCAACCTCGCTATTTGGACCGATGTTGTTGGTATTTTTACCACCGATCCTCGCATCACCGATCATGCCCGTGCTATCAAAGAAATTAGTTTTGGTGAAGCGGCTGAAATGGCAACTTTTGGTGCTAAAATTTTACATCCTGCAACGCTTATTCCTGCGATGCGTCAAAACATTCCTGTATTTGTGGGCTCATCAAAAGAGCCTGAGAAAGGCGGCACTCAAATTAGAAAATCGGTTGACTCTAATCCTACTTTTCGCTCTATTGCTCTGCGCCGTGAGCAAACCTTAGTTACCGTGAAGAGCCCTGCAATGTTACATGCCAGTGGCTTTTTAGCTAAAGTTTTTGGTATCTTAGCCAAGCATGAACTAAGTGTTGATTTGATCACTACAAGTGAAATTAGTGTGGCATTAACGTTTGATAATCCAAGTGGCTCTACCCAAGCATTATTAACCTCTACTGTAGTGCAAGAATTAGAGCAGCTTTGTGAAGTGAGTGTGGAGCATGGATTGTCACTGATAGCCGTTATTGGTAATGGTTTAAACACCACCAATGGTATTGGTCGAAGTATCTTTCAAACCATTAACGATGTTAATGTTCGTTTAATTTGTCACGGTGCTAGTGCTAACAATTTATGCTTTTTGGTCAACGAAGAAGACGCCAATAATGTGGTTGAAAAACTTCACAAAGAGCTCTTTGTCTAAGAGATTAACCGGCTAAATCTTTAGTACTTACATTGTCTATCGACATTCCTGAAATTATAAATAACCGTGCAGGAATGTCTTTTTCATTCGTTTTTTGAATACCTATTACGGTTAGCTTCACTGCTGTCGATTCTTATAACAGCTTTTCAATGTCGGCTTCGATTGCTTTTGGCTTCGTTGTTGGTGCGTAACGCTTAACTACCTCACCATTTTTATTCACTAAAAACTTAGTGAAATTCCATTTAATACTTTTTGAACCAAGAATCCCCGGCGCTTGAGATTTTAAATAGTCAAACAGCGGGTGGGTATTATCGCCATTAACGTCGACCTTGCTGAATAATGGAAATTTAATATTAAATCGCAAATCACAGAACTGTTTTATATCAGCATCACTGCCTTTTTCTTGCTCTTTAAATTGATTACACGGAAAAGCTAATACCGCTAAACCTTGCTGTTGATGTTTTTGATATAGCTCTTGTAAGCCTTCATATTGAGGAGTAAAACCACAAGCACTAGCCGTATTAACAATTAAGACCACTTTGTCTTTATAGGTGGACAAATCAACCGTTTCACCGGAGTTATTTGTTGCAGAAAATTGATAAATGTTATTACTCATAATGATCCTTGTTATATTTTTAAATTTTGTATGATTAAGTTGTGCGCAATTTAATTTATTAAGTCTATCTTGTTTCAATTTTAATTGCAAAAAAGGTAAACTTAGCTAATTAATCATATTAGTCTAAATCAATAGGTAGTTGAAAATCATGAATCCAATTATTCAAACATTAACCGAGTTAAATGTTAGCAAAGAAAAAATTAATGAGCTTTTTCAAGCGTTAACCGAAAACCCATTGATGGCGATGGGACTTATTCAACAATTAGGCATTCCTCCTGAAAAGCTACAAGAAATTATGGGGTTAGTCATGAGCCAACCTTCGTTAATTAAAGAAGCGGTTGAAGAGTTAGGGTTAGATTTTTCTAAAGTTGAAGCGGCGAAAAGTAAATTAAAACAAGGTTTATAAGGGACTGCGCATGAAAGTAGCATTTATTGGATTAGGCGTAATGGGTTACCCAATGGCTGGGCACCTAGCAAAAGCAGGCTATGATGTTTGCGTGTATAACCGTAATCAAGAAAAATCAGCGCAATGGCAAACTGAATTTTCAGGCACTAGTGCTGCCACACCTGCACTTGCCGCGCAAGGTTGTGATATTGTTTTTTGCTGTGTCGGTAACGACAATGATGTTCGTGCGGTTGTTTTAGGCGAGCAAGGTATTTTAGCGGGTATGCCTAAAGGCAGTATTTTAGTTGATCATACCACCGCTTCTGCCGATTTAGCGCGTGAATTAGCAAGTATTGCCAGTGAACAAGGGCAGTACTTTTTAGATGCGCCGGTGTCAGGTGGCCAAGCGGGTGCTGAAAATGGTGTGTTAACAGTAATGGTAGGCGGAGAGCAAGACGTTTTTGATAAAGCCCAACCGGTGATGGATGCTTATGCCCGTTTCAGCAAACTTATGGGCAAAGTAGGCAGTGGCCAGTTAGCCAAAATGGTGAATCAAATTTGTATTGCCGGTGTAGTACAAGGCTTAGCTGAAGGGTTTAACTTTGCAGAAAAAGCCGGTTTAGATCCACAGGCACTGGTTGAAACTATTTCTAAAGGGGCTGCGGGCTCATGGCAAATGGAAAACCGCTATAAAACTATGTTTGCCGGTGAATACGACTTTGGCTTTGCCGTTGATTGGATGCGTAAAGATCTTGCTATTGCATTTGAAGAAGCGCAAAAAAATGGCGCACAATTACCGATGACTAAAGTGGTAGATGGTTACTACCAAGAAATTCAAGAAGATGGCGGTAATCGTTGGGATACCTCTAGCTTAATTTCAAGATTTAAGTAAAGTTTTCGCACTAATTTCGCATTGTGCGTTATTAGTCAATGTAATCATAGTTGTTCAGCGACTATGATTACATTGCTTACCAATAAACCTGTAAAAATTATTGCGCTAGTAATAGCACTCCATTATTTTTCACACCATCATTCAGTCAAATAATCAAATAATCAAATAATCACACAGTCACACAATCACTCAGTCAGACAGTCACTCAGTTAGTCAGACAATCATACAGGGCTAAAACCTTGCCAGAATAAATACGCTATTTAGTGAACAAACTAAATATCGTTATTATCGCTGTTAATTTACTCAATACTTATATTGTTTTTATAACGATAAATTTCGTTAAGGTATTGTTTAAAAATGTCTTTTTTATATTTTTAGAGACATTATATCTTTGGCATAGTTATCGCTTTTATCTAATGACTTACTCGCTTATTCAATAGCTCGGCTTTCGGTAGTATTATTGCTTCATTATCGCAGTGTATGGTTGCTTAGTTATTGATTATAAATTAAATAGATAATTTTAGAGGTAAAATTGTGGAAATTAAGCACCCTATACCGCCATTCAATCAAGACACAGCTCGTCAAAAAATTCAAGCCGCTGAAGATGCATGGAATAGCAAAGACCCTAGCCGCATTGCGCAAGCCTATAGTAAAGACTCGCAATGGCGTAATCGTGATACGTTTATTACCGGAAGAGAGCAGATCATCTGTTTTCTTGCCGATAAATGGAATAACGAATTAGCATATAAATTGAAAAAAGAGCTGTGGTGCTTTGATGATAATCGTATTGCGGTACGCTTCAAATATGAATGGCATAATAGCCTAGGGCAATGGTTTCGTTCTTATGGCAATGAATTATGGCAGTTTGATGAGCATGGCTTGATGGTACGACGCGAAGCCAGTATTAATGATTTAGCTATTGATGAATCAGAACGCACCTTATAAGCGT
>Ga0105359_10004871_pt1 | contig 10628 bp, 10 predicted proteins | sample GOMGulsemesocosm_6_FD_83659 | JGI IMG/M metagenome (GOLD analysis project Ga0105359, IMG submission 83659) | Methane-oxidizing microbial communities from mesocosms in the Gulf of Mexico - GOM8C Gulf of Mexico | ecosystem: Environmental > Aquatic > Marine > Cold seeps | place: Gulf of Mexico... | reverse complement strand
TGTTAATTCAGCTTTAGTCTCTTCTTCAAACAGTAAATCGTATGAAGGGTTGTAAATAACTTCTTGGACGTCGTTAATACCATATTGTGTTAAATCGATAGTGGTATTGTTACCAGCAGTGGCGACGGTCATTGTTCAGCTCCTAAGGGTGGTAAGTAATATGTGTTAATTACATCAAGGTTTTGTAATGTAGCCTTTTGGCTGACGCGATTGTACATTAACTTTAGGTGTGATTTAAACCACGTATTTAATAAAAATTTGGTTAAATACTTTACAATACAAAAGGAATTAGTCTAATACGTTGTTTTTGAGTATAAAGTTTGTTCAACTGGATGAGCGAAAATTAATGAAAGTTGACGTGAAAGTCTTACAGAATTAGCGTTTTTTATGCAAAAAAAACCTGATATCTAAATCAGGTTTTAATATTAACTAGTTTATATAAGTAGATTGTTTAATGCTTAATGAACTTGTTCACTGTTTTGCTCCGGATCATTAAACATGTGTGCAATGTCCTGTGCGTCAAATTCATACTTAGTATTACAATAGTCACAGTGCATAACAATGGCGCCTTCTTCACTGATAATCGACTCTGCTTCTTCACGACCAACGGCTTTAATGGCGGCGCTACTACGTTGAGCAGAACATGAACATTTAAAACTTAATGATTGGGGCTCAAATACCCGAACTTCTTCTTGATGATAAAGGCGGTTTAGGATGACATCCGCTTCTAGTTCAAATAACTCTTCATTCTTAATGGTCGCACTAAGTTGATGCAAGTTATCGTAGCCATCGTCATCGCTGCTTGATTCTTCTGGTAAAGCTTGAATCATCATGCCAGCGGCATTTGTATCATCTGCGCGCAACCAAAAGTGAGTTTTAAGCTGCTCTGATTGTTCAAAGTAGGCCTCTAGACACTGTGCCAGTGTATCTTTATCCAATCCAACAATACCTTGATAGCGTTCACCTATTCTAGGAGTAATGGTAATAACCATATAACCCTTAGGAAATAGTTCTGTGAGTTTTTCACTGGTGACGTCACCAGTAATATTTGCCACACCGCGCAGCTCTTGTTTATCGTTCCCATTAACAACAAGCGCAGGAATAGGGCCTTCACCTTGAATTTGAACAGCGATATCCCCTTCAAATTTTAAAAGGGCAGTCATCATCGCTGTGGCTGCTAATAATTGACCCAGTATATGGTTAACAGGGGCAGGATAATTATGGCTTTGAATAATCTCTTGGTAAGTATTAGATACCTGTACTAATTCTCCACGAACGTGGACGTTGTCAAAAAGATAGCGATGTAATTGATCGTTCATAAGGGTTCCGATTGTGCAATAGGTTATTGAGTCTTAAATTGAATGATTTTTCTGCGTTGTTTTTTGTCAGGGCGTTTCTCTGGATGAGGGTTGTCCAGGGCATTCATTTTTCGAAGTTGTGAATTTTTCTCACGTTTTTCAACGCTTTGCGGTGTTTCTGCATACAATGTTTGAGCTACTGGCGCCCCCCTACGTTGATCACTGACGATTAAAATCTGTATTTCTTTTTCTTCGTTGCTCTGCCGTAAAGTAATCATCGCTCCCGGCTCGACTATCTTGCTAGGTTTGCTACGATTATTGTTATAAGACACTTTGCCAGATTGCACCATTTCGCGGGCAATGGCACGTGTTTTATAAAATCTAGCTGCCCACAGCCATTTATCTAAGCGGACGGTTGAGGGGGATTTATTTTCAACAGAATTCATGATGCGCCTGAAGGATAAAAAGTTCCCGTAAAATAGCACAAATTGTGTTTTTTTTCTATTGGGATTTTATTGTTTCGAAGGCCAGTGACAATGGTTGTGACATAGGTAATAAATTAGTATAGTGATGAGTCATTGTTAATAATTCGCATAAATATGTTGTGATTTATTCTAAGTTAGTAATTTTATGTGATATTTAATGATAATTATAAATAAACTCATCGCTTTCTCGATTAAAAACCTTTCACAAATAGTTGCCATCATCACCGCAATATTGTTGGTTTTTGTCGTATATTTCGCTGCAAAGCTTACTTGGTTGTTTTTTACGCCTGTTGATAATGTTAATTCATGGCAGATGCCTGCTTCTCAAAACAGTCAGCAGCGACAATCCGCGGTAAGTTTTTCGAACTTTCATTGGTTTGGCAAGCCTAATGCTCAGGCTCAAATACCTGTCCAGCAATCTGAAATTACAGATGCACCAAAAACAACCTTAAATATGACCCTGACAGGTGTTGTAGCGCATACGGATGCTAGTCGTTCTATGGCTATTATTGAATACCAAGCGGCACAAGACACTTATATCATTAATCAAAAAATCACATCATCGCGAGCTAGTATCGCTGAGATTCATAGTGACCGCGTTATTTTAAAGAATAATGGTAAGTATGAAACGCTGATGCTTGATGGTTTTGATTACACTAAAAAGCATAAGAGCGTTCAGTCAAATACTAGCAAGGTAAATAGCGGGCCCGCCCAACGCCTTAACAATAAGTTTTCAAAAACACGGGATGAAATTCTCAAAAATCCCGGAAAAATTATAGATTACATTTCAATTACGCCGGTGAGCAAAGGCGGGAAAGTAAGTGGTTATCGGTTAAACCCTGGTCGCCGCCCTGAATTATTTAAGCAGTCGGGATTAAAGCCTAGGGACTTAGCCATCGCAATTAATGGTTACGATCTTACCGACACGTCTCAATCACTACGCGTGATGAGCGAATTAAAGAACATGAAAAATATTATGATCACCGTTGAGCGTGATGGTCAATTAACCGATATAGAATTTGCATTGCCTTAGTCTATGAATTGCCAAGGAAATAACAAAATGTCTTCAAAAAGACGCCTTATCTCATCAAGCAAGTATGCCGCGGTCTTACTCATGGCAAGCCTACTAGCTGCGCCTACATCCTTAGTGGCAGGGCAGTACTCTGCCAGCTTCAAAGGGACAGATATTAATGAGTTCATTAATACGATTGGCCGTGCACTCAATAAAACCATCATTATTGAGCCAAATGTTCGTGGCAAAATAAACGTTAGAAGCTATGAAACCTTTAATGATGAACAGTATTATCAATTTTTCTTAAGTGTACTGGAAGTCTATGGTTATGCGGTTGTTGAAATGGGTAACAACACGATAAAAATCATTAAAGACAAAGAGGCAAAGTCCTCGGCTATTCCAGTCATTGGTGCCAATGAAACTGGTGTCGGCGATGAAATGGTAACGCGTATTGTGCCTGTTTATAATGTACCTGTTCGAGACCTAACACCGATATTGCGCCAAGTGAATGACAATAGTGGCGGTGGTAACATTGTTGCTCATGATGCTTCAAACGTGATTATGTTGACCGGGCGTGCATCAAAGGTAAACCGTATCGTTGAGATGATTCGCCGAGTTGATAAACAAGGCGATCAAGAAGTCGCTATTGTTAAGTTAAAATATGCTTCTGCGCCAGAATTGGTGCGCATTATAGAACAAATTATTACTAATACTCGCGGTAGTAAGACTAAATCATCGAGCCAATTAACCCCCCGTTTGGTGGCCGATGAACGAACAAACAGTGTCGTTGTTAGTGGTGAGAAACGTGCACGGGATCGTGCCGTTGCCTTGGTAGAAAGACTTGATAATGAACAAGAGAGCTCTGGTAACACTAAAGTTGTGCATTTACGATATGCTCAAGCTAAAGAAGTTGTAAAAGTCTTAACGGGCGTTGCTGACTCAATTAAATCAGGCTCATCAAGCAGTAAATCTAAAAACAAAAAGTCAAGACGTGATGTGAATATTCAGGCTCATGAAGACACCAATTCATTAGTCATTACCGCTCAGCCTGATGTGATGCGCAGCTTAGAAAGTGTTATTCGTCAACTTGATTACAGACGTGCTCAAATTAACGTTGAAGCGATCATTGTGGAAGTGAGTGAAGGCGATGGTATTGACTTAGGTGTGCAATGGGCAAGTGCCGATGGCGGCATGATCCAGTTTAACAACGGCGGCGCGTCGGTTAGTGGCCTTGCCGCAGGTGCAATTGCGGCGCGAGATACTGTTGTGAAAGGCACCACCACCACATCTGGTGCTGGTGATAATCAAAATACTGTAACCAATCCTGATACAGTGACCAAAGGTGACTATAGCCTACTACAAAGTTTGTTAGGTGGGGTTAATGGCGCGTTAGCTGGTTTTGTTAAAGGTGATTGGGGCGCTGTTATTCAAGCTGTTAGCGCAGCCTCTACTTCAAATATATTAGCAACACCAAACATTACAACCCTTGATAACCAAGAAGCAAATTTTGTGGTTGGTGAAGAAGTGCCTGTTATCACGGGCGCCGCAGCAAGTAGCAATAACTCTAACCCGTTCCAAACTATTGAACGTAGAGAAGTGGGCATTAAATTAAAAGTAACGCCTCAGATTAACGAAGGTAATGCGGTTCAGCTTAAAATTGAACAAGAAGTATCGGGTGTTAAAGGCGGAACGGCAGGCACGGCAGTTGATGTTATCTTCTCAAAGCGCTCGGTTACAACGACAGTCATGGTTGATGATGGCCAAATCGTTGTTATTGGTGGTTTGATTGATGAGAATGTACAAGAGACTGAATCTAAAGTACCACTGTTGGGTGACATTCCGATTTTAGGACATTTATTCCGCTCGACTAAAAGTAGTAAAACGAAACGTAATTTGATGATTTTCATTAAGCCAACGATTATTCGTGATGCAGCTACCATGCGCAATCTCAGTAGCTCTAAATACAATATGATACGAGCAGAGCAATTGGCACAGCAAGAAGATGGAATTGCTTTAATGCCATACACTGAACAGCCGATGTTGGATGAACGAGTAACTGAGATTGAACTGCCAAAATCTCTTAAAGAGTTTGTTAAAGATCATAATAAAAAAGCTGAAAAAAAAGTAACTGAGACAAGCGATGAGTAATCTGCCAGAGCTTGAGGATGCCATTGTAAGCGAGCCTCCAATTGATGATGCAGAGCAGGTTATGTCTGTTTCTGATTTTAGCTTCGCTTTTGCAAAACGCCATCAGGTTTTATTGCAAAAGGAAGAAGAGCAGGCATCTATATTTTATAGTCAGGCTACGTCTGTTGCTAGTTTGATGGAAGCGCGACGTTTTGCGGGGCAAAATGTCACTCTTTCGCTGTTGTCTGATGACGATTTTGAGAAAGAATTGACGTTAAAATATCAGCATGACACGTCGAAAACACAGCAATTGGTTGAAGATTTAGGCAACGATGTTGACTTGTTTACATTAGCCGATGAGTTGACTGAAACCCAAGATTTGCTTGAATCAGAAGATGATGCGCCAATTATTCGATTAATTAATGCGACGCTTAGTGAAGCTATTAAAGAAGGCGCCAGTGACGTTCATATTGAAACGTTTGAAAAACAATTAACTATTCGTTTTCGTGTCGATGGGATTTTACGTGAAGTCTTAAAGCCAAATAGAAAGCTCGCTTCTTTGTTAGTCTCGCGCATTAAAGTAATGGCTCGCTTAGATATTGCTGAAAAGCGCTTACCCCAAGATGGTCGTATTTCTTTGCGTATTGCAGGGCGTGGTGTGGATGTTCGTGTCTCAACTATGCCATCTAGTCATGGTGAGCGTGTGGTATTGCGTTTACTTGATAAAAACCAAGCACGCTTAAATTTAAAAGATTTAGGCATGACTGAAAGTATTAGAGAGCGATTTAATACGTTAATTCATCGCCCCCACGGGATCATTTTGGTGACGGGGCCAACCGGCTCGGGTAAAAGTACAACCTTATATGCTGGCCTAACGGATCTGAATAGTAAAGATCGCAATATTTTAACGGTTGAAGACCCGATTGAATACAACATTGAAGGCATTGGTCAAACGCAAGTCAACGCTAAAGTCGATATGACTTTTGCTCGGGGACTGCGTGCTATTTTACGTCAAGATCCTGATGTCGTGATGATTGGTGAAATTCGTGATCTGGAAACGGCGCAAATTGCAGTTCAAGCCAGTTTGACCGGTCACCTTGTTATGTCGACATTACACACCAATACCGCTGTTGGCGCCGTTACTCGTCTTCAAGATATGGGCGTTGAAACCTTCTTATTATCTTCGAGTTTACTCGGTGTGTTAGCACAGCGTTTAGTGAGAACATTGTGTAAAGAATGTTGTGAACCACATCAAGCTGATGCTGGTGAACTAGCGCTGTTGTCGCAAACCGCTGCCACTATGATTTATCGACCTGTGGGCTGTGAAGTGTGTAACTATTCAGGCTATAAAGGCCGAACTGGTATCCATGAACTGTTAGAAGTCGATGAAGTTGTGCGAGAAATGATCCATAACGGTGCCAGTGAAACTGAAATAGAACGTCAAGCGCGAACCGTCAGTGCAGGCATCCGTGGTGATGGGCTATCTAAAGTACTTGCTGGTATAACAACCCTTGAAGAAGTATTACGTGTGACTAGGGAAGAATAAGCCGTGGCAGCATTTGAATATAAAGCGCTAAATAAACAAGGTAAGCAGCTCAAAGGCGTGCTTGAAGCCGACTCTTCTCGGCAAATACGTCACCAATTACGTGAGAAGGGGCTAATGCCTGTTGAAGTGAATCAAGTCGCCGCTACCACGAGCAAAAAGGCGTCAAAATCATTTGGCTATAAAATAAGTGCCGCTGAATTAGCCTTAATTACGCGCCAACTATCAACGTTGGTTCAGTCATCATTGCCCATTGAAGAAAGTTTGCAAGCCGTTGCAGAGCAATGTGAAGAGGCTAAAGTAAAGTCTATTGTATTAGCTGTGCGTAGCCGCGTAGTTGAAGGGTATAGTTTGGCTGACTCTATGGCTGAATTCCCCGATATTTTCGAAAAACTGTATACCGCCATGGTGGCAGCTGGTGAAAAGTCGGGTCACTTGGATACCGTATTAAATCGCCTAGCCGATTACACTGAACAAAGACAAGCTATGCGCAGCAAATTAATGCAGGCGATGATTTATCCTGTCGCGCTCACGGTAGTGGCTATTGGTGTTATTTCATTATTGCTCGCCTTAGTTGTTCCGCAGGTTATTGAACAGTTTGACCATATGTCACAAGAGTTGCCTTGGGCAACACGAGTATTGATTATCCTGAGTGATTTTGTGCGAGATTATGGCTTGATTATAATTGCCGTGATTATTGTGGCTATTATTAGCTTCAAACATCGCATGAAAAACAAAGAATTTGAGTTAAAAATTCACCAAAAAATATTAGGTATGGCCCTACTAGGCAAAGTAGTGAGAGGCGTAAATACTGCACGTTTTGCAAGAACATTAAGTATTTTAACGTCATCGAGTGTGCCATTACTTGAGAGCATGAAAATTGCGGCTGAAGTATTGGCTAACCAGCATATGCGCAGCGCGGTGTTAGATGCAGCCAGTTATGTGCGAGAAGGCTCTAGTCTCCGTGCTGCCCTGACTCAAACGAAACTATTCCCACCCATGATGCTCTATATGATTGCGTCAGGGGAAAAAAGTGGTGAGCTAGAACAAATGCTTGGGCGCGCTGCGGATAATCAAGATAGAGAATTTGAGTCTACCGCCAACATCGCCTTAGGTGTTTTTACACCAGCTATAGTCGTGACAATGGCGATGATTGTGTTCTTTATCGTTATTGCAATATTACAACCCATTTTAGCGCTCAACTCGTTAGTTGGCAGTTAATTATTTTTACTTAGAGAGTTAGTTAGAGAGAATATTATGAACAGAAAAATGCAAAAACAAGGCGGTTTTACGCTGATTGAGTTAATGGTCGTTATCGTTATATTAGGACTGTTAGCCTCTATGGTTTTACCAAGTGTATTTGGTAATAAAGATAAAGCGGATCGTCAGAAAGTAGTAACAGATATTTCTATGTATGAAAATGCCTTAGAGATGTATCGATTAGACAACAGCCGTTACCCAACAACAGATCAAGGCTTGGAAGCGCTAATCACAAAGCCGACGATTGATCCTATCCCACGCGATTTCCGAGAAGAAGGATATGTAAAACGCTTACATAATGATCCTTGGGGCAATCCTTATTTGATGTTAAGCCCAGGTGAGAATGGCAAAGTTGATATTTATTCAATCGGACTCGACGGCGAAGAAGGTACTGAAGATGATATCGGTAACTGGAATATGCATGACAAGCCTGAAGGGCAAGAATAAATAGGATGTCTATTGCAATGCGCCATGCAATGAAGCCTCAACGGGGTTTTACACTCATCGAAGTGATGTTGGTGGTGCTGTTGATTGGGTTGGCATCGACGATAGTGTTAATGACTGTGGACGATTCTGGCCAGAAAAAATTGGTGAAACGAGAAGGTCAAAAGCTCGCTGCGTTAGCGGGAATTGCCCTTGATAAAGCTGTTTTGTCAGGACGCGATTTTGGCATGGTATTTAATCGTGATAAATATCACTTTGTTGAACTAATTGAGCAGCGTTGGCAGCCTGCTCAAGATGATGTACTTAAAGAACAAAAATTTAAAAATATTGCTATGTCGGCTGAAATCGATGGTTTTAAATGGCTGCCAGACCAAAAAGATTATTCATCTAGTGCTTTGTTTTCAGAACGAGAGATAGATGAAGAGCTCGACGAAAAAGAAAAGCCACATATTCCTCAATTGTTAATTTTATCATCTGGAGAAATGACACCATTTCGGCTAACGCTTATCTTAGACGGTGAAAAAATAGGGGATTTAAGATCCGATGAATTGGATTACTCAGTCACTGTTGAGGCGAATTCATTAGGTTTTGTACATGTTAAAGATTCCAATGATGTGGAGCCCTAATGCTAAAAAAATCGGTCATAAATAGCGGCTCGCATCGTAAATATCAACGAGGCATGACACTCATTGAAGTGATGGTTGCCCTGGCTATATTTGCCGTGGCAGCATTATCTATTGTCAATATGACCGGTGAACATATTCGCAGCTTGACCTACCTCGAACAGAAAAATGTTGGTTTATGGATTGCTAATAACCATCTAACTCAGATTAATTTAGATGATAAGTTTCCAGCTCTGGGTACGAAAAATGGCAAACTTGAATATGCTGGCATAACCTGGTTTTGGCAGCAAAAGGTCATTAAAACCGCCGACCCCAAATTTAGATCGATTAATATACGTATTCTGACTGAAGACAAAAGTGAGTATGCGGTTGCTGAGTTAACCACCTACATGGTGGATAAATAATGAATAAGCAAGGTGGATTTACCCTAATTGAAGTGCTCATTGCGATTGCGATTGTTGCCATTATTGGCTTAGCCTCTTCGCAAGTTATTTCATCGGTTATACGTAGTGATGAAATATCACAAGAAGCAGACAAACGTATCACAATATTGCAGCGAACCTACCAAACCGTGCAGCGCGATATGATGCAAATGACACAACGCACAGTGCGCGTAAATGGTGGCGAACCACAAAAGCGCTATATGTTTGCTGGTGAAAGTGTAATTGAGAGTGAAGATGATGGCATCGTTTTTACCCGAAATGGTTGGCGTAACCCTGCTCAAATGTTTCCACGTAGCACCTTGCAAGGCGTTGGTTATCGTATAACCGATGGAACGTTAGAGCGTTTACATTTTCTTTATCCCGATCAAGCTGCAGGTGTAGAGCCTCAAGTAACGAAGCTGTTAAATGGTGTTACTTCGTTTAAATTGGAGTTTTTTGACGCCGGTACTTGGTTAAAGTCATGGGAAAAGCCAAATTTACCTAAGGGTATAGCCTTAGTTATGACAACTGAGTCATTAGGTGAAGTTCGTTGGCAATTTCTAGTGCCAAGTGGGCCAATTGAGCAAGGCGGAAAAACATGATCAATCGTCGCTCAATGCAATCAACAGATCGTCAACGCGGGGTAGCGTTAATCACGGTTTTATTAATCGTCGCAATTATTGTTGTTATTGCGGCGAATATGACAGGACGTTTACAGTTGCTGATGAGCCGCAGTATTAATATGCAGGCTTCACAACAAGGCATGTGGTCAGCGATTGCTGGTGAGCAACTGGTGTTTAATGTATTAGAACAAGATTTTAAGGATGATCCTCAACGGGTACATTTAGCGCAATTGTGGGCCCGTGAAGGCATGATATTTCCCTTAAACGACGGCGCTTTATCAGGTGAAGTTAGAGACCTTCACAGTTGTTTTAACATTAATGCTTTATCTAAAAAATCAAACGATGATAACGGGCAAACTCGTAGTTTAGCGCAACGTCAGTTTGAAATTTTGTTGCAAACTTTAGAAGTTGAAGACTACGCTGCAGAGTTATTGTCTTATACCGTTGGTGATTGGGTGGACGGTGATAAACGAATTAATGGAAACTTTGGCGCTGAAGATTCAACGTATGCGAGTAAAGTAGTACCTTATATTACAGCGAATAGTCCTATTGGTGATGTCAGTGAACTATTAGCGATTGAAGGGATGACGCCGGCAATTTTTCGAAAAATAAAACCTTTTGTCTGCGCCTTACCATCGCCAAGTAATAAGATTAACGTTAATACAATTAAAGATGATGGCGCGCAGGTATTGGTAGCATTATTTGAGAATAAATTAACCCTCAGTGATGCTAAGTCGGTGATTAGTGGCCGCGATCTTGAAGGGTTTAAGTCTGTCAGTGAGTTTTTTTCG
>Ga0105359_10004861_pt1 | contig 10640 bp, 7 predicted proteins | sample GOMGulsemesocosm_6_FD_83659 | JGI IMG/M metagenome (GOLD analysis project Ga0105359, IMG submission 83659) | Methane-oxidizing microbial communities from mesocosms in the Gulf of Mexico - GOM8C Gulf of Mexico | ecosystem: Environmental > Aquatic > Marine > Cold seeps | place: Gulf of Mexico... | reverse complement strand
GACTTACCCCTAGATGGAGATTACTCTGGAAAAGATGACATTGTAGTGATAATTTGATTTAATAACATGTACAGAAATATGAAAATGTAACCTATACAGTTTGGCGGTGATTTAGCCGTTTGGCATAAGGCAAATCAGATGAAATTATTAGATAAAACTTCTTCAGCTTACCTATATCAACAGGTTATTGATTTTATTGAACATCAAGAAAAAATTGGTGCTTTACAACCGGGCGATAAGTTACCTAGCTTACGAAAGCTTAGTCGTCAGTTTGAGATTAGTGTGCCAACTGTTAAGCAAGCTTATATTGAATTAGAGCGACAAGGCCGAGTCAGTGCCAGGCCACAATCGGGATATTACTTGCAAGCAGCGCAAGCTCGCACGTTAAAACCCCGGCCAGCGAACTGGGCTCAATGTAAACCTGTGGAAGTTCAAGGCCGAAGTATGATTGAACAAGTTCATGCTGCAGTACATCTGCCAGATACTGTTGCTTTAGGTATTTCAAACCCGATACAGGCTCACCCGCCAGACAAAGCATTGGCAAGGTTAATGCGATCTGTCTTGAGTAAAGTTTCTGAAAAAGCTGTTAGTTATGGGCCCGTGACTGGCGATGCAAAATTACGTATGCAGTTGGCATTTAGATATCAAGATCAAGGGGTAGATACTAACCCGGATGACATTGTGATTACCAACGGTGCACAAGAGGCACTCTCCATTGCCTTGCAGTGTGTAGCCAAACGTGGCGATATCATTGCCATAGAGTCACCTTGTTTTTTTGGCATTATTGAGTTGATTGAAACCTTAGGTATGAAGGCTTTAGAAGTTTATACCTGCACAGAAGATGGTGTCTGCCTAGATGAATTAACCAAGGCAATTGAGCAACATAATATCACCGCATGTTTATTCTCAACTGCAATTAATAATCCACTTGGCTCAATGAAAACCGACGAACAGCGTCAGTCGATGGTAACGCTGTTAGAGCAACATGATATTCCTTTAATTGAAGATGATGTCTATAGCGAAATATATTTTAACGAGCAAAAGCCAAAGCCAGCACAGCTTTATTCAGAAAAAGGCTTAGTGATGACTTGTTCATCTTTTTCTAAAACAGCAGCACCAGGCTATCGCATTGGCTGGTTATTGCCGGGTAAATTTGAGGAGCAAGCAAAACGTATTAAGCGAGCGCAATCTTGCTCTACACCTATGTTGCAACAATGGACATTGAATGAGTATTTACTTAATGGCGATTATGACCGGCACTTGTGTGTTTTGCGAAAGAATCTTGCGTATAACTGTGAGCGCATGCGTGCCTTAATCGCTGAGTACTTTCCTCCTGAAGTTTGTATTTCCAAACCGCAAGGAGGCAGCGTACTTTGGCTACGATGTCAGTCCCATGTCGATACAGGGGCGTTTTTTCAGCAAGCACTATTGCAAGGTGTTAGCTTTGCGCCAGGTGCAGTTTTTTCTCCTTCTGGAAAATATAAAAACTATATGCGGGTTAGCTATGGTGTGCAATGGGGGGAAGATATTGAAAAAGCAATCGAGGCACTCGGCAGGTTAGTGTTTGAGTATTCTGGTAAACAAAAGTTAGCTGCTACTAGTAAGGTTATGGAAAATAAATGACAACAGAAAATAGTAATACCGCAGTAGAAGCAAACACTACAAAGCAAAATACAGATCCATTTACAGCGCAGCTTAAGGTGTCATTGAAATTACTGCTACCTTTATTAGCTGCTATTTTAGCGGTATCTCCACTGGCGGTAGATATGTATTTACCCGCTATGCCTACCTTGGCAAAACACCTCGATACACCAATGACTATGGTGCAAAATAGCCTAAGTGTTTACCTGTTAGGTTATGCACTAGGCTTAATTTTATTTGGCCCGATGGCAGACAAGTACTCAAGACGTAAGTTAGTAATCTTAGGTATAGGAGGATTTTTTGTTGCTAGCCTGTTATTGCCAATGGTGAGCAATATTGAACAATTTTTGACGGTTCGTTTTTTTCAAGCCTTTATTAGTAGCGCAGCTACCGTAGTAGTGCCGGGCGCTGTACGGGAGTATTACGGAAAAGACACCGCCAAAGGACTCTCTTATGTCAGCATGATAATGATGCTGGCACCTATGATTGCACCTAGCATTGGCAGTGTGTTGTTATTAGCGCATAGCTGGCAACTTATTTTCTATGTATTGGCAACCTACAGCTTTATCGTTTTACTTTTGGTCTTTAAGTACCTACCTGATGCACGACAAGCAGATAATCAGGGCGTTGGAAATAAGCAAGAAAAAGAGCAACTAAGTTTTATTCAACGCTATAAAATAGTGTTGAGTAACGGCGAAGCAAGGTTAGATATCATTAGCTCTATGATGATATCACTGGCATTTTTCACTTATATTACCGCGATCCCTTTTGTCTATTTAAAAGTGTTTAGTGTTTCTGAATACACCTTTAGTTTACTGTTTGCCTTAAATGTTTTGGCGCTAATGACTGCGCACTTTACTAATACTCGTTTTGTCGTACGTAAAGGCTCTAGGACTATGCTGCGGTTTGGTTTGACTATAGCGAGCATAGCTGTAATGACACTTGCTTTGGTAAACCTGTTTGAATTGCCACTAATTTATACTGTTGTTGCTATTTTTCCTTTGATGGGCAGTATTTCCATGGTCGCGGTAAATAGTGATGCGCTAATATTAACTAAATTTCCTACACACTCGGGAACAGTAACTGCGGTAATTGGTACACTGCGTTGGGGTATTGGTGCCTTAGCTGGTCCCATTCTAGCTTTCTTTTATGATGCTAGTGCTAAACCGTTTGCCTTGTTAATGTTCTTCTCAGTACTGCTAGTGGTATGCTGTCAGCTATTGGTATGGTTTAGAGAAAAAAATTAGCAAATATAAACTCAACTGACTCAAATACAAAGGATCGGAAATGAAAAATATAGCGGTAATATTAAGTGGCTGTGGCGTTTATGACGGCAGTGAAGTTCATGAAGCAGTATTAACATTGCTGGCAATAGAACAACAAGGGGCAAAGTATAATTGTTTTGCTCCTAATATAGCTCAACATCATGTTATTAATCACTTTACGGGTGAAGTCAGTAGTGATGAGAGTCGTAATGTCTTGGTTGAAGCTGCACGTATTAATCGTGGTGATGTGGAAGACTTAGTTGAGTTACGTGAAAAGGATTTTGACGGTATTATTTTTGTTGGTGGCTTTGGTGCAGCAAAGAACTTAAGTAGCTTTGCTTTAGATAATGGCAACTATACGGTTAATGAATCTGTGCTTGAAGCAGCCAAAGCTTTTGCTAAAGCTGATAAGCCAGCTGGTTACATGTGTATTGCACCAGCATTATTACCACTTGTTTATCCAGCGGGAATTAAAGGTACTATAGGAAGAGATAATGATACGGCAGCACTGATTGCTGCTAAAGGCCTAACTCACATTGATTGCAATGTCGCTGATGTAGTTATCGATGAAGCGCATAAAATCGTTACAACACCAGCTTATATGCTGGCTGAATCTATTAGTGAAGCGGCTATTGGTATAAATAAGTTAGTAAAATATGTTTTAGCTTTTACCAAATAGGTAATTGTTTATCTTGAAGATCTTTATTAGCACAATTGCGCATAGCGCTTGTCAAAGTCAGGCAACAGAAAACATATGAGTAGCAGCTTTCATAACACCACAGAACTAAGTACGTTTGAGCAGAAAATCGCTGAAAAAATGTCCCTTGATATTCGTTACTTTTGTCCTGATATTAATGATCAAACCAGTGTGCCAACGTCAACAATAAACTGCCGGCAAGCACTTACTGAGTTACCAGAACAGCTAGCTGAGATGATAAGCCACAGTAATGTTGGCGGTATTGTCTTATTCGCTGAGAATGTACAGAGTACGGCACAAATCGTCACCTTAACCCATGATATTCAGCAAGCTGCGCTAAAATCAACACAAGCTAAGCCGCTGATCATTTCAATGGATCAAGAAGGTGGTCGAGTCGCACGTTTTGCTGAAATGACTGGTTTTTCAGGCAATATGGCGATTGGCGCAACTTATCCGATACATGATACTGATTTTGCCTGCGAGGTTAATCGCGTAATTGCCAAGGAATTAAAAGCTCTCGGGATAAATAATAACTATGCGCCAGTGGTTGATGTAAATACCAATGTGAATAACCCAGTGATAAACACCCGATCTTTTGGTGAGTCAGCTGAGCAAGTGGCACAGCTGGGCGTAAGTGCTGTTAAAGCGATTCAGGCTGAAGGTGTAATGGCTACATTGAAGCATTTTCCTGGTCATGGTGACACATATGTAGACAGCCATTTAGGTTTACCTCGGGTAGATCATGATCAATCAACTATCGACAATGTTGATCTCCTGCCATTTTCTAGGGCCATTGAGTGCACTAAGCCAGCGATGATCATGACGGCCCACATTCAATATCCTGCACTGGATGACAGTACCTTTGTTAGTAAAGGTGGTGAAAAATTGATTCGTCCTGCCACTATGTCACGCAAAATTTTAACTGACTTATTAAGAGAGAAAATGGTATTTGATGGTGTTATCGCTACAGATGCTTTAGATATGGCGGGAGTTAATCACTTTTTTACCGATGTTGAAGCTGTAGTTGAAACATTTATTGCCGGCGCAGACCTTGCGGTTATGCCGTTTAAGGTAAGAACGCCAAATGATATCGCTGCTTTTTATGACTTTATAAAAGCGGTCGCTAAGAGTCTAACAGAACGAATAAAGCAAGGTGATTACCTGCAAACAGAATTTGAGCAATCTATAGCGCGAATTAATCGTTATAAAGAAAAATTTATTGAAGTAGACCATGTTTCGTTGGCGCAAAAAATAGACTTGGCTCAAACAATTATTGCTAATAAGCAGCACATAATAACTGAACAGACGCTTGCTGATGCTGCTGTAACTTTATTAAAAAACGAGCAAGTACTGCCACTGCAAACTACGAGTATTAAGCGATTGCACCTTGTTGTTGCTGATCGGAAAGAGTTTAATGCAATAAGTTATGCTCTTGATGATGCATTAGCTAAATATGGCAATATCTCAGAGCAAATAAAGCCATTTATCAGTTACTTTATTGCTGATAGCGCAGAGAGTGAGCCATCAATTGATACTTTGATAGATAAGGCCGACATTGTTATTGCTACACTGGATATCAAAACAGCTAGCTTAGTTGATTTAGGTGGTATGGATGATGTTACACCTACTTATGGCAGTGCTGCGCAGCAGCATCAAAAATTAACTTATGCCAGCCTCTTGAAGCAACAACTTAGCTTGGCAAATAAGGTAAGTACTCCAGTAATACTTATTGCTAAAGGATCCCCCTTTCTAATTAAAGAATATAGTGACTTAGCTGATGCGGTATTACTAAACTTTGATGATAGGGTGTATATAGATAAACACCAGCAAGAAATTAGCCCAGGTTTTAACGCTAGCTTGAAGGTTATTTTCAATGATGAAAAAGCGTTAGGGGTACTGCCAGTGTCACTGGAAGAGTAATACTGAAAACTATCATTTTGTGAAAAGGTTAATTAAAAAAACGGCTTAATAGTCACCTATTAAGCCGTTTTTAATGACAGGAGAGATTTTTGCTTTCGCTTGCTTCTTCCTTGCTCTGATCTGTTTCACTATCTTTATTCTGTCCCAGCCAGTCCATCATCAACTCATAGCCCAGTGCTAATACAACCGCACCAACAAATAAGCCGATAATACCAGACAATAACATACCGCCTATGGCGCCTAATAAAATAACCAGCATAGGGATACTCATTCCACGCCCTAAAAACAATGGTTTTAAGAAAGCATCACTAGCACTAACAAGTATGCTAAATACTAAAAATACAATGGCTGGTGTGGTATCAGCTACCGTAAAGAAGTAAGCTGCAATGGGTCCTAAGACTAAAATAGGTGGTAATTGTGCAATGGCCAGTACCAGTACAACAATAGCCCAAATACCAGCGCCAGGTATTTCAGCAATCATCAAACCAACCCCTGAAAGTAATGACTGAATCACTGCAACACCCAGTACACCCGTAGCAACGCTACGAATAGTTGCTATGGTGGTATTAATCGTTCTATCGCCATTTTCATTCATTAAACGACGCATTAATTTACTCACCCCTTGATGCAAAGGTGCAGACTTTGCCATAAAGACCACGGCGATAATTAATGAAATAATAAATTGAAAAATTCCGCCGCCTATTCCTGCGACAGCAGAGAGTAACGTACTGGAAAATGACTTTATTTGTTCAGGATAGCGACTTGCAACCTTTTGAATATCTTGTGAAGCTTCTTGCCACAGTGTAAATAGTTTTTCACCTACTACAGGCCACTCTTTAATGCTTTCATTTGCGGCAGGAATTTTTAACGTTCCTTCTTCAAGGCCAGTATAAACATGCTGCGCCGAATCAATTGCCGAAGAAGAAAGGTTGATAGATGGAATAGCGATCAATGAAATACCGACAAGAGCAATAACAGTAGATGCCAGCTTCTTATTGCCCCTAAGTAGGGTACTTAGCTTTGCATGAACAGGGTATAAAGCGACAGCTAAAATAGCAGCCCAAATGGTAATTAAAATAAAGGGTTTGATAATTGCCAAACACCAGAGAATGATAATTGCCATTGCGCTAAGCTTAATGGTGATATCAATGACACGGCGATTAAAGACCTTGTCACTACTTAGTTCTTGTTGTTTTTCCATTTCTGCCTCAGCATTGTTCAATTATTGTGTGGATTACATTTTTCAAATAGATATAGATATTGGTTTAAGCTTAAGACTCGTTAGTTGAGTTTTACTTGGATGAGTGATTATTATTAAATTTACTCATATGAGAGCCTACTAGGCTAGCAACTAAAATTGCCAAGTAAAACTGTCCAACGATGGCTTCAAAATAGACCAGAAATCTAGAAATTGGTATAAGTGGAGCAACGTCACCAAAGCCTAAAGTGGTGATGGTCACAAACGAGAAGTAGATAAAATCAGGAAATAAGGTAAACCATTCGCTGCTACTATTGATGTTGCTAAAAGCGCCAGGGAAGTTCATATCAACTAAGGTATATAGCGTAGCCCAAATCAAGCCCATTAATAAATATAAGCAAATAGCCCCTAAAATTTTGTTGCCATCAATATCACCAGTAAATAATACTTGCTTGGCTGTACGCAGGGCACTGGAGATAAAAAAGCTAAGTAAGAGTAGTAAATAAACTTGGTCAAAGCCGGCATTATCTAGCCAAACACCAAAAAAGGAAAACACCAAAATAGCTAACGGAAAAATAAAAGTTCTTCGTAACACAAAGTCTTTTGAATCTACGCCCCAAACAGCCACCAACAAGGTGACTATAATGGTTGATTGTACTAAACGCGGTACAGAGTCATTAAAAAACTGTTGTGCTAGTGACGTGCCAAGTAATAATAAAATTAAAGCAAAAGTAAGATAGATAAAATTATCTTGGCGTGTCATTGTTTTCAAATGCTTACCTCATCGTTAGTTGTTAATATCAGTAATATTATTAATAGGTTACCTTATTACACAGAGATTGCAATACGCGGCATTGCACCTTCATCACTATCTATTTGTGGCTTGCAGAGTAATATACGAGACGAGTCAATTTCGCCTTGTTCAACCAGGTGTTCTTTAAAAGCATGCTCTCGCAGTTCACCCAGATCAATTAAACGTTTTATCGCTTTTTTATCGGTAACATTCACACCAGATGTAAGGCCAATATCAGCAGGGGTGCTAATTGCACAAATAGTTACTCGTGTATCTTCTTTGTCTTTCATAAGGGCAATGAAATCATTCAAGTAGGCGGCTTGTTGTTCAGCAGGCTCAACTTGTTCTACTTGATAAGCTAAGTCGTCAAAACGAAGTTTAAAGGCGAACTCACCGGCAGTCATAGCAATAGAAACTATGTTTGCGTATGGCACAAAAGTAGTTAATAAATAATCCTGAGTGGCTGACAAAATAGCTTTTTTGGTGATTAAGGTCACAATGCTACTTAGACCAAATTTGGGGTCGGAAGTAGAGCCACTTAGCGGCACATCTAGCTCAACATTACCATCACCATCTTTTAACATACCCAGTGCCATGTTTAGTGGTAATGCACCTTGATCAATTAAACTTCCAGCTTCTTCACTGTTAACCAGCCCTGTCTCTAAAGCTTGTAACAGAACAACAACATTACCATCAAGTTCCTCACCAGTAAGGGTTACATCTACATCTGTATTAAGTTGCCCTGTTTTAACTTCAAGGCCAGTAGATTCTTTCATGTAAGTTGATATGGCTGGCAATGAAAACTCTTTGAAATCGCCTTTTATGTGATAACTGGCCACAGATGAAAAAGGTTGTAGGTAGCCAGATAAGTCAAAATTGGCGTATTTATTACTTCGACCGGCAAGAGCGAAAGGGGTTTGTTGCTGCTTATCTTTACCGTTGCTTAGCGAGCCTATATCTAGAGTATCGATAAATAAGGTGCGTTGGTAACTAGGCTCTACGCTAAAATCAGTTAAAACCATTTTATTTTCATTGATAAAGGATAATTGCTTAAAGCTGAAAATGAAGTCATCTTCGCTATTTTCCGCGAGTTCAGTTGTTTGTTCCTTTTCGACAGCAGGTAACTCATTAATGGCTTGTGGCGTTGGTTCTTGCTGAGTATCTGCTTCTTCATTTAGGCTAATTAAGTTAGCGATATCTTTATTCGGTTTGATAATGACTTCACCGGACAAAGTATCAAAAACTATACTATTAATAGCGATACTTTTTTCATGGATATGAAGGTTATTTAAGGTCAGTTGTTTTAATTGCATAACGGGCGGTAACTTTATTAACTCTTGCGCTGCAATATCAAGACCTGATTCAGCGTTGAGCTGCTCAATTCTCTTTGTTGCTTTTTCAGCGGCGGCTTGAGTCAATGGGGCTTTTTTAGAAAACAAAAATTCATCAAGCACTATATCCGTAATATCAATACTGGGCTCTTCATCGAGAATGAAATTTATGTCTGCTAAGTTTAGCTGCTTAAAAGCAATAAGTTGTGCCTTGCTTTCATTTTGCCTAAGTTCACCTGCTGTTAATTTGATGCTGCTTTGCCCTGTAAGGTGAGTGATCTTGTTTTCTTGTAAATCTATGGCTAGATCTGTGAAGTCATATTGCAATTTTTGTAGATGAAAGCTTTGCTTCGCCATGCCTAATAAGATGTCTTGCAAGTTTAACTCAGCCTGGTGGACTCTAAAGTTTATTCCTTGTTCTGCGAGCGTTATTTTTTGTTTGCTAGAAAAGGATACTTTCCCTTCAAGCTCTGTAACTTGCTCAATGTAGCGCGCTAACTTCTCAACAGGGTAGTTTTCTAAGCTAATATCGCTATTAATATCCCCTTTGCCTGAGATTAAATCTGCATTGGCATTAAAGTTTAGATGGGTTTTATCAATTAATGCTGCTAGCGAAAGGTTACCTTGCTGTTTGGTTTGTGTCGCTTTGATAGAGCGCAATGCTAACTGCTCAATGTTTATGTGATGTGTTTTATTCTTTTGGCTGTGGGTATTGTTTTCAATTTCAATGTGAAATTGTTTTATTATCAACTCTGGTAGGATTAGTTGATATGGAAAGTCAGTCGCTTCTTCAGTTGTTGATGTTTTAGCTTTAACGCTGTCATCTGCTTGAGTTAGTTCTTCCTCTTCGCTTGGAATTGCAATACCAGCAATAACCAAGTGTTCATTATTTTGGCTAACTTTTAAGTTACCTTGCGCAAGGCTAAATTCGCTTATGAAAATTTTATCAAAAGCCAACTGCCATAGTGAAACTTGCACCTTTAACTTATCTAATACAAACACGCTTTCGCTTTTATCACCTTTTGTGCTGGATAAGTTGATATCGCTCAGTGTTAAACGCATCAAAAATGGGTTTAAACGTATGCTAGCTTTATCAGCTAAGCTTAGGTGATTTTCAGCTAAAATAGGTGTTATAAAATGCTTAGCCAAAGGTGAAGAAATTAACCAGATTAATAAAAACAAAGCCAAATATAAAGCTAACAAAACTTTAAAGAACTTATGTGTAAAGAAGGACAGCAGGCTTGTCATAATAAAGGATCTTCCTTGTTGATAATCTGTATTTGAATCGTAGTTACATACGTGTCAGCGTTGAAAATATAATGGAATAGAATTTACACCATTTTATAAAGGGCTTATAATTGTAAATCAAAAGTTAACTTCTAAATTAACTATTTTTTTACATGGATTAGGATATCATTTTGATGGAAATCAATATAGAAAAAATAGAGCATTATGTACAAATGCTTGGTGAAATGGGCTTACAGTTCGGCGTTCAGTTTTTACTTGCTGTAGTTGTTTACTTGGTCGGCAACTTTATTATCTCAAGAGTGGTCAACTTAGTTGAGTTAGGCTTATCTAAAAAAGAAGTTGAAGTAACCTTACATCGCTTTCTATTAAGTATATTAAATACCTTACTAAAAGCGATTCAAATCATTGTCTTTGCTTCTATGATTGGTATTCAAACGGCTTCACTTATTGCTGTTTTAGGTGCTGCTGGTTTAGCTATTGGTTTGGCACTACAAGGTAGCTTAGCTAACTTTGCTGGTGGTGTTTTAATCTTATTATTCCGTCCATT
>Ga0105359_10004853_pt1 | contig 10652 bp, 4 predicted proteins | sample GOMGulsemesocosm_6_FD_83659 | JGI IMG/M metagenome (GOLD analysis project Ga0105359, IMG submission 83659) | Methane-oxidizing microbial communities from mesocosms in the Gulf of Mexico - GOM8C Gulf of Mexico | ecosystem: Environmental > Aquatic > Marine > Cold seeps | place: Gulf of Mexico... | reverse complement strand
TAAAATCATTACGCACAAGCATGGTTACTTTTTTACATATTTTAGATAAGTAATGTGCCTCTTCACAAGCTGAATCCCCTGCTCCAACAATAATTACTTCTTGATTTTTATAAAAGAATCCATCACAAACCGCACAAGCAGATACTCCTCCACCCATTTTTAAATACTTTTGTTCTGATGGTAACCCTAAATATTTTGCCGCAGCTCCAGTAGATATAATTATCGTTTCACAGTGAATCTCTTTTTCATCATTAATCCACACTTTATGAATAGGTCCAGAAAAATCAACTTTAGTAATCCAGCCTGATCTTACATCTGTTTCAAAACGTTCTGCTTGATTACGCAATTCAATCATCATAGCCGGACCAGTAACTCCTTCAGGGTATCCTGGGAAGTTTTCTACTTCATTAGTTGTTGTTAACTGTCCTCCAGGTTGTGACCCTTCATACATTACAGGTTTCATATTCGCTCTTGCTGCATAAATTGCTGCAGTATATCCTGCAGGACCAGAACCTATGATTAGGCATTTTACTTTTTCTATTGCTTCAGACATATCTATTATTCTTTTAGTATAATTTGGGGTTAAAACGATAACAAAAATAAAACTTTATATGAGAATTAGTTATCATTTATACATCAATATTTATTATAACTACATAAAGTCATTTGATAATGCGAAAATTACAGAATTACTCAATTGAGATTCTTAAAAAAGGGGGGTTGTTTTTTTAAGAATTATTGATTACTTTTATAAAGATTGCTTTGAAAAAATCCGTTCACGAAAAAACATCCTCCCAAATCATCTTTAATCAATAACCTCTGGATAAATCCACGAGGATATGGATTAGATATAGTCCCAATAACTCTAAAAAGAATAAATAAATTACTGGTGCGACTAAAAATAAAATGAAGGTTTTTTATAACAAATACAAATGGTGTAGTTTCATATTTCTGGTGTTTTTTTTAAATACTACCACTACCTATTCTCAACAATCGTTACTAAAAAATATACCTTTAACAGAAAAAGATACCGTTAAGTTAAAAATAGGAGGAGCCATCCGTTTAAACTATTCTTGGCAGGACTATAATGATGAAAGAAAAGATAAAATTGGTGATTTTGGATTTGAGTTATTCAGACTAAATGTTGATGTAGATTATAATGATATTTTCTTGTCGGCAGAACAACGATGGTATGAAGAATTCTACTGTATTCATCACGCCTATTTTGGGTATCACATAAATAAACATACCGATGTCCAAATAGGTATTAGTCAGGTTCCTTTTGGTATTTCTCCTTATGCGGCTCATAGTTTTTGGTTTAATATAACTTATTATTTAGGCTTTGAAGATGATTATGATGCTGGAATAAAATTTATATATGATACTTCTCTTTGGAATATTCAAGTAGCCTTCTATAAAAATTCAGAATATGCTAATTCAACTAACTACGGTCGGTATTCGTTTGATATAGTAACAGATGATATTCAAGCTAATGAAGAAATTAATCAGTTGAATCTTAGAGGATTTTATAAATGGAAAATAAACATCCCTATTACAATGAATATTGGGAGTTCTTTAGAGTTTGGAGAACTATATAATCAAATTACCAGGCGCAAAGGAAGTAGACATGCATATAGCTTACACAATGATATAAACTATAAAAAATGGAATATACATTTACAATGGATTAACTATAGTTTTACCCCTAAAAACCCTATTAATGTTAGCTCTAAAACAATACAATTTGGAGCATTTCAATTTCCTTTTATGGTCAGTTCAAAAGCAAACATATACACCTTTAACATAGCGAAAGACATTCCTATCAAGAATAAATATATTGAAGCTATTAGATTTTACGGCAATTTTAGTGCGGTAAGCCCTAAAAAGGAATACGGTAGCGATTCAAAACAACTGGTACTAGGAACTAGGATAAATAAACGAGGTCTGTACGGCCATTTCGATTTTATAGCTGGGCAAAACATGTGGTTTTCAGGAGGTCCTGGAATTGGGCTGCAACATCAAAACGATATCAATTGGCATTCAAGGGTTAATGTGAATTTGGGGTATTATTTTAATTGATATGCTTTTTTGCCCCCGTTTTAAATCATAAAGATCCCCTCCACTAGACATCACTAAAGTTGCATCAGTAGCTTCTTGAGCTGATCCACCAGCAATTTCTTCATATCATTCTACTTGTAAAATCCTTGGTGCCGATAAATTTACAAAATACTTCTCAGTTTTGTAATATGATCCTAATCCAAAATTTGGATTAAACTTACTTACAGTTCCTTGATTAATAGGATTTGCTGTTTGCAATCTTGGAAATCTACATTAAAGAAACTTCCTCTAGCTTTTAATCCTAAAAACAAGTCTTTTCCTTCTCCAAAGCTTAACTTATATTAAAAGTTTGCAAAAATATTAGTCTCCTTTTGAATAAATACTCAGATTGTATATATATGTTCCTTCTATTTCTTATCTAAAATTTCGAGAATAGGTTTTCCTGTTAATGCATTTGGACTTTGTATGTATAATAATTGAGTCAGGGTAGCTGAAATATCAGTAATATTTAAATTTCTATGAATCTCTTGTGCTGGTATATTTTTACCATACCAAAGAAGGGGTACATGTGTATCGTAGTTGAATACAGATCCATGCTCTGTACCTTTACGAGCGTCTGGATTATCTTCCTCTCTTTTAATAAGGTACCCGGGTTGCATGATAATCAGAACATCTCCACTTTCGGCTACATGATATCCTCTACGAACCATATCCATCCATTCATCATCACTAGCGGCAGCGTACAGTTGATACGCAGTATATGCACGTTTTACGTGATCCCATTTTTGAACTTTGGAGGCTACAAAATCACTAACATCTTTTATATCAATACCTAAAACTTCCGTTTTCTCATGATCTATGTAAATACTATTATTATTAAATTTTAGTAATAACTCTGCTCCAAATTTTTCTGATACATCTGTTTTTAATTTATCATAGTCATCGAGCATAAATGTATACCCACCGGGAAGTTTATTATCTATCATGAACTGTGGAACTGGTACAACGGCGTGATCAGCTGTTAAAAAAATAGTGAATTCATTTTCTCCAACTGTTTTTTTCAAATACTTTATTAATCTCGCGATTTCCAAGTCCAAACGAAGGTACATGTCTTCTATTTCAACTGAATAAGGGCCGAACGCATGTCCAACAATGTCAGTAGAAGAAAAACTCATACAAAGCATATCAGTTTGCCCATCAGTTCCCATTTTTTCCGACTTAATTGCCTGTATAGCGAAATTGACTAAATATGTATTTGCGAATGGAGAAGATGTGAATACAGAATATGGATTTTCGTCAGGCATTATTTCCCCTAAATTATAAGGAAATATAGGCTTGGTAGATTTCCCCAATAGCTCCTCATAAGGTGAGTTGTCAGGACCGCTTTCAGTGTATTGCTCAATTGGGTAAAGTGTTTCCCATGTTTTTTTAAGGCTTTCATTAGGGAATTGAGTAGAATTAAATTTTCTTACCCAATTGGGAAGTTCGTCTTTGAAGAAGGAACTTGTAATAAAAGATCCACTTTTGTAATCAAACCAATAAGAACCATCACTTAGATGTCCTCCTGGTAATATAGCTCCCCTGTTTTTTATTGACAATGAAATCACTTTTGAATCGAGATGTGTTAATTTAAGTTGATCTGTAATAGTATTTGCCTTTAAATTAAGGGGGGAGTAGGTTCCATTATCAGATGCTGATCCCACTGTTATTGCTGTAGAATCATAAACGCAGTTTAACACTTTATCAATGCCTCTATGGTACCAGTCATTAGCAATAATACCATGATTACTAGGTGTTGAACCTGTATATATCGAAGCGTGTCCTGGACCAGTATATGTTGGTACGTAATTGTAATGCATATTACGACAGTTTGTGCCCTCGTTCATCATCAATTTAAAACCTTCATCCCCGAATTTATCATAAAATCTATACAAGTAATCATAGCTCATTTGATCTACTACAATTCCAACAACTAATTTGGGCGATTTTTTCTGTTGTGCATTTAAGGATAATACTGCTCCATAAATGATAATTAATAAAATATGTTTCATGTTTTTCTAAATTGAATATGTGAATGTTGGCTGTCTCTAAACCAATTATTATTTGTTTGTTAAAAAATGAACAAGGCTTAATGATAAACATAAAAAGTCAGTTCTATTTTACTGACTCCTTGTTACAATGCTTACAGACTCATTTGTACTACTTTTTGTTTTTTCTCCTTCAATGTATCTGTTTGAGAAGAAGTATACTCTCCAGTGCTATAATACAAATCATTTGTACCCAGATTTTTGTAAACCATCATCATTTTATTTCCGTTTGAAGCTATTGATAAAACATTTTTAGGATCAAGCAATATATCGTCTAATATTTTTTCTGAAGTCCAACCTGCTTGATTAAGTGTGCCAAAACCATTGGTTTGTTCAGATTCGGCAGTATATATCCCTGTTAAACCAAAACATGTTGTAAATGCTGTAGATTGCTCTGGAGATCGGGGATGGTGTACTAAATGCATTTCTCCTTCAATAGCTGCTAGTCCTAATTGACCAATAGCTAAATATTCATCTTTCATTTGATTGTCTCTTTTAGAAAAATGTCCAACCAAGAAATGCATGGGAGACCACTTATGCAAAGTGGTATTATTGTTTTCAACATTACTTCCTTGTGATTCTTTGGGTTTAAGAGTATTGAAAGGTGCAGTATTGTATGATGTCATTCTCATATTAAAAGTATTACACTCTTTATACACTAAATAAATAGAAGCTCCCAATGCACAGGCAGCGATTGGTCCATCCGTGAATTGTCCAACATCTACTTTTGACTTTTGCCAGTTTCCAGAAGAATAAATTAACGAATAGATTTTATTAGTATCCAAGTTTCGCCAAGCCAAAAGTACTTTTTGATCGTTGGATTCATAATCTTCAAAAGTTGTGATAGTCAAATGTCCAACACTTTTTTCTGCAAGCGATATTGCTTCAGACCAATCGTTAGATTCTGTATAAACTATGTAAAATAATTCATTATTTTTCCCTTGAGTGAATACAAAAATTAGTTCATTTCCATTTTTTTCAAGCGCAAAATGTTTTGATGATTTAACACCGATAGGTTGACCCTTAGACCATCCTGAGTCATTATAAATACTCCAACAGATATTATCATTTGCATCAGTAAAAACCATGCTAAATTGATTGTTAAACCAGACAGTTGAAATGTTTTTAGCAGATTGAATGTTTGATTGAACAGGTGAAGTCCAATTAAATTTTTCACCCCATAAAGACCTGAACCAATTGGCATCTTTGTCATTTTTATTTAGGCTACCTAAACCAAAGTTATTTTCAATTGTTTTTAATAAACTAAAATGGTTATAAGGAGTCTCAATTGATGTTCCAGGAGTAATCATATCTCCGAGTAGAACGGTGTAAATTTGATTTTGACCGTCGTATTCTGTATCGTATTTTTCAGCATCGTAATCTGCTTCATCCCAAGTAACAACTACCAGAGTTCCTTTTGGAATATGAGATTTTTCGTACGCTTCTTTTGGGTTGGTTAGTAATAAATCTATATCTAGCTTTAATCCAATGATATCTTGATCAAATTTAGTAGCATATCGAACATATTTCGAATTCATTTCTCCTAAAAATAAGTGCTGTAACCATTGTGATGATTGAGTTATTAGTGGTGTGCGTGGATTTGGGGTTACATATGAGTTGCATAGGTAATGTCCATTATTCCATATGTCTGGAGTAAACCAAGAATATTCTGGTAAGGTATCTTTATATACATCATTCCAAAAAGTATTTTCATCAGCGATATTCTCCCATTTTTTTTGCGAAGATTGTATATCATGAAAAGAGGAAAATGGATTATGTACTCGGAAATAATTAGCAAGATTAATCCCATCATTTGGATAGGATTCAACGGGTTGTTCAGATAGTGGGTAATCTGGATTTTTCCAATTTTTATTCCACTCTTGATTAGGATTACTTTGCATGTATGCTTTCCAAGTTGTTTTTTGAATACCATCTTTTGGCTGCATAAGACTTGTTAAATTTTCTTGCATAAGTGGACCGTCAGGCATATCATCATCAGTTACCCCACAGACTTCACCCGCAAGAGAAGCTAAATAATTTGTTTGTGAGGGATGAAATGCGCCAAAATAATTAGTTAAGTTGCATCCAGCAGCTGCTAATTTTTTCATGAATGGATCTTGCATTACATAATTACGATATTGATTTTCAAGCATGACAATCAATACCTTATCAAATACTTTTTTCATTGTTTTTATATATTAGTTAGTAGTTATATTTAATCCAGTATTTTATAAGTATTTAACCATCTTTTTAAAAATTTTAATCCTTCATCGAAAGACGCGTCATTTATCCAAGCTTGTCCCCATTGAGGAGCTCTGCTTGCCTGTAACCCTAACACCCAAATATGTCGAATTGCGACGAATACAAAACTCGCTTTTACCTCATTATCGCTAATAGTCCTTATACTAGCATAATTCTCAATAAAAGCTTCCCATAGCAGCATTCTTTTTTCCAAATCTTTCGGTTCCCATTTTTCTTGTGATACACAGCTCCATAAAAAGACTGATAGATCGTATGCTCTCCAGCCAGAACCAAAACAATCAAAATCAAAAACAGTAATATCTCCATTCATATCGAAATGAACATTGCCGTAATGAAAATCACCATGACATATTCCATAATTTAATTTAAGAGATGAATCCATTTCAAAAATTTTAGATCTTAATGCATTCGTAGTTTTTCGCAAATAATCCAAGTCAGATTTTCTATGTAAAAGAAAAGGTTCAATAATTTTTAATGGTTCTTCAAGTAAGTGCTCCATATTTAACTCATATCGCCCTACCACTTCAATATTATCTAATACATTATGAGTTGATGCTACGAACTTTCCATAAGTTCCACTTTTGATTTCGTCTATTTCCGAAATCCCTAGTCCAGTTGCGGATTCAAATAATACTGAATATCTAATTCCCTCTGGTGCATTGATCTCCATAATGTATTCATTGTTCTTATTTTTTACTGGGATAGCTACCGAAACATCATTCTTATAAAGTTGATTTATTAGTTTTACTTCTGCTTCAATATCACTCTTTGTTCTCCAATTAGAAGTATAGATTCTTAAATAAAAATCATTGGTCAGATCTTTAACCTTATATGTGTCATTATACCCTGCTTTAAAAAATGAACATTTACAATCCAAGGATAAATCATATTCCGATAGAATATAAGTTTTAAGACTTTCACTCGAAAGTATGGATTTATATACAGGGAAAACTTCTTTCATAACTACTATTTTTAATATTTATAATATTGTATTCTTTTAAAAATGGTTTTATTCAATCGTAATATAACTCGTCATTTTCTATGTTGGCAAATGGTTAATTGAAAACAGACAGTAATCACCTCTATTAAACAAAATAATCGTTTTCAATTATTTCAACACTAAGTAACTTATTTAAATATTTCTCTTCAGTAATGACATAATCCATTATGTTTGACTGATGACATTCCATATCTATAATCTCAATCCCCCTAACATATCGATGTAATTCTTTCTCATTTACATAATGATTATTAACTGCTTTAAAAAAAGTTACTCGGCTAAAATTCAAACTCCGTAAAGTGACTTTCTCAGTTAATTCAATTGCACCCCCTGACTTTGTATCAAACAAAATGATATTTATTTTTTTTTGTCCCTTTTGCTCTAGAAGGTATCCAATCTCTAGTGCTAATGGCAGATCTGAAGCCGTACAACAGAAATTAAAATTACCAGTTATATTGTATTCATACAGTGCATTCATATACTCAGTCGCAAGAAGATTTAAACTTGTAGGGGTACCATTATAGTCTGTATTAAAATTATTTAAAGCATAGGTATTATATACCTGTCTTAATTCTTTTGCCAAATCAGCATAAACTTCACATCCCAACTCTGAAGGGGAGATAAAAAATAATTGCTCTTTGTTGTGATCTGTAAAACACATTCTTTTAATGTGCTTTTTAGAATTTTTATTTACAAAATAGTTAGATAATAATGACGTTATATTTCTTTTATCGTATAGGTTATTGATATTTACTTCTATGTCTGACAACTCCTTATTCATTTTATGAATCAGTTTTATCGCTGAAATAGAGTTCCCTCCAATCCGAAAAAAATCATCAGTTACTCCTACCTTGTCAAGTTTTAATACTTCTCGCCAAATATTACAAATTTTAAGTTCTAAATCTGTAATTGGCGCCAGGTAAGGAATTTCACAGCTACACTTTGAAACTGGTAACACTCTACTATCCAATTTACCATTAATTAACAAGGGCAAACTATCAAGCTGGATTAACTGATTAGGTACCGCATGACCTTGTAATTTATTCGATAATTTATTCAGTAGATGTTCTTCCTTAATTTTAATGTTGTCTTCAGAAACAAAATAAGCCACCAAACATGTATGACTATTCTTTTTAGTAGTTAATACCCTTGCTTGTCTGATACCTTCAATAGCCGATAGCTTACTTTCAATCTCACCTAATCCTATTTTATTCCAACCACACACTATTTGCTGGTATTCATATTGGGTTAAGATCGATATATTTCTATGTTTCATATCTAAATTAGCGACCAATTCATCGAGTAGTTGTTTAATCTTACTCAAATTATAATTCGCCTTTTCTTTATCTAAAATATCTCGATCTGATTGTAAATTGATTATTAACCTGCCTTCTTGTTCGTAAGCAATTATTCCTAGAGGATAATCTGTCTCATCTATGGAAAATCTCATCTCAGGAGTTAGTTCATCTTTACTTGGAGATTGCGTCTGTTCAGTGACCGGATAGTTTTGAAATTTATATAAACTATGAAACAAGCGTTTACCCTCTTGTTGCATGTCTGCTAAACTTGCAAAACTATGGCTGTTTAAATCAGTGGTTTGCTGATGAATGTACCGAATTTGTTCTAGTACGGTATTGTCATTATCCCAGTCAATAATTAAAGGCAATGTATTAATAAACAACCCAACACTATCCTCTATACCGGATACTGGTACAGCTCTACCTGAAATAGTCGTTCCTACTATCGTTTGATGATCTTGTGTATAAACTTGAATTAATTTATGCCAAGCAAACTGTACAATTGTATTTAAGGTTATTCCTTCTGTTTTTGCTAATTCTTTTAAGCCTAGGTAATGATCACCAGTGATTTCTACACTAGTTTCATAGGCATTTCCTAATGACTTGATGGAATCTAAATCTTGTTTGTGTGATAATAATGGATTTAAATCATTAGCTTGTTCTACTATTGCTGTCTTTTCTTGCCAATATTTTTCTGCAACATCTTTGTGCTTTGAAAAATATTTTTGGGCTTCTAAATAGGTATTATCTACTTTGATTTTTACATCCTTATCTTGTTGTAAATACGAGTAGTTTTGGTGAACTGTATCAAGTAATATAGGTTCACTCCAACCATCAGAAATACTGTGGTGAAAAGATTTTATAACAGTATAAAAATCTGCTGATTGTTTAATAATGTATAACCTTAATAAGCATGGTTGTGTTAAATCATAAGCTATTTCCCTATCCTCTTGCTGTAGATTGATTATATAATCTTTTTGCTCTATTTCGGATAAATCACTAATATCTAGTACCTGATAATTTAAATTTGCACTGGCATAAACGATTTGAATGAGTTCTTCCTCCCAGTTAAATGCGGTTCTGAGTATCGGGTATTTTTCAATAGCTAACTCCCACGAACGAATATAGTTCTCAACATTTACTGCTTGATGGTAATCAAACATTAACTGTACTCGATAAGCTTCATCCTCCGATTGACTCAACGCATGATAAATAAATCCTTGCTGTAAACTATTGGCCAGGTAAATTGACTCTACTTTTCTGTTTATCTGAATCTTATCTATTAATGATTGTGATATATTGACCGTTTCAAAATCACTTGGTGTGTGCTTTGTTATATTACGATCTAGTTGTTCCATACAGTGAAAAATAACTTCTTCTAAGTGTCTTTGGAAGTTATTAGCAAACTCTTTTGTTTCTTGTTCACCTAATTTGGTAACTACACTAAAGCTTAACTGACCTTCCACTACCATACCATTAATATTGATAATTGATCTGTCAATATTATCTTCGTGTACGGTTAAACCTGAATTCTCATCTACAACTTGCCAGTAGTCATCTCGGCTATCAAACTGACCCAGATAGTTAAAACTAACTCCGGGCAAATTGATCAATTCATTTGGATAGATTGCTCCAAAACCGACCCCCTTATTAGGGATAATACGTAAATTCTCTTTGATGTGCTTGATACTTGACGCTAAGCTTTCTTGTAGCTCTAATTGAACTGGATACATCGTGGTAAACCAACCCACTGTTTTACTGTGATCAATCGATTCGTTTAGCTGTTCTCGACCATGTCCTTCTAATGTTATTGCGTTCGTAGATTTACTGTTCCAACTTTGAAGGGTTAATCCAAGTGCTGTTAATAGTAAATCATTGACTTCAGTATAATACGCCTTATTAGCCTGTTGCAATAAATTATTGGTGAGTTCCTTACTGATTTCAACT
>Ga0105359_10004852_pt1 | contig 10652 bp, 9 predicted proteins | sample GOMGulsemesocosm_6_FD_83659 | JGI IMG/M metagenome (GOLD analysis project Ga0105359, IMG submission 83659) | Methane-oxidizing microbial communities from mesocosms in the Gulf of Mexico - GOM8C Gulf of Mexico | ecosystem: Environmental > Aquatic > Marine > Cold seeps | place: Gulf of Mexico... | reverse complement strand
TAAAGAATTGAATTTATGTTGATTCCACCATCAATATTATATTCTGATCCCGTGATAAAAGAGGCGTCATCTGAAGCCAAAAATGAGACTAACTTTGCTATGTCTTCAGGTTGTCCGAAACGCTTTAATGGAATGCGATTTTGCATCGCAGTGGCAAAGTCATTTAGCTGTGCTGGCTCCATGCCTGTCTTTTCAAAAATAGGTGTATAAACAGGACCGGGATTAACCGAGTTTACTCGTATTTTTCGAGGTGCCAATTCAGCTGCTGCCGTTCGGGTATAAGCGTTTAGCGCAGCTTTCGATGCTGCATAAATAGCTGTATTGGGCATCCCTGTATAGGCATTAATAGACGAAAGGTTAATAATTGAGCCACCATCATTAATAAATGGTAGAAATTTTTCGGTAGTAAATACAGCTCCCTTAAAATTAATACCCATTTGGTTATCAAACATTTCTTCAGATATTTGTCCCACGGGTGCCGGACTAAAAATACCCGCATTTACAAATAAAATATCGATCTTGCCAAATTCATTACTCACTTGTGATACCAATTCATCAATGGCCGTTACATTGATAACATCGGCGACAAATCCTATTACGCCCAGCTGTAACGCCGCGTCATTTACTTTTTTAATATCTCTGCCCGTGATGATAACTGTCGCACCAGCCTCTTTAAATTGTTTTGCCGTTGCATAGCCTATTCCACTGTTTCCGCCTGTAACTACTGCTGTCTTACCTGTTAAATCATTCATTGTACTTTCCTATTTAGTTAACCAATATTTATGTACCGATCGGTACGAATGTTGACAATTTATACCTATCGGTACACAATTGCAAATATAATTTAATAAAAACTATCAGAGAATAATTATGGCTGCTGGACGTCACCGGGAATTTAATAAAGATCATGCGCTTGAAAAAGCGATGCTGGTATTTTGGGAAAATGGTTATCCTGGCACTTCACTAACAGATTTGACCACTGCGATGGCGATTAATAAACCCAGCCTATATTCGGCATTTGGGAATAAAGAAACATTGTTTAATCAAGCGCTTGAACTGTATTTATCAAAACATGCAATGCCTCATTCAGCTCATCTTACAACCAGTGATACATCGCTCATCGAACGGGTCAATAATTACCTATTCTCAATTGCAAACATGCTGACCGATGATGCACTACCTACAGGTTGTTTTGTATGCATGAGCACAGCAGAGGTTGCGGGATCTCGTCTACCAGACAGTAGTACACAAGAGGTGAAAAAGGTTAACCAACAAACTTTAATGTTTTTTACTGATTTTTTTGAGCAAGAAATAAAACGAGGCAATCTTAATGATGATATTGGCTCTGCGGTTATGGCCAATTACATATTAACGATCTTATTTGGTTTAGCGATATCCGCAAGAAACGGTAGCGACATTGACAGTTTGAAAGCTGTTATAACCCTTTCGACAAGGCCACTATTTATATAATGGTTTAGTCACTTTTTAGATATCAGCGTGTTTTGTTATTTTCGCTGATATCCAAAGCATGAGAACTGAGTCTATCTAATTAAACTTATAGTATTGTTTCAAACGATGTAAAATTGATACGCTCACAAATGAATAGATCATGTTCAGAGATGTTGGCTTTATAGACCAGCACTTCAACCCCAGATTTAATAGCTTGCTGTAATAATTGGGCATACTTAATGTCAATATGATCAGCAACACTCACGCTGTTTATGCCTGTGTGCAAAACGGCGAATAGCAAAACAGCCCGATCGCCGTTTTCGACAATTTGAATTAACTCTCTTAAGTGTTTTTGACCCCTGGTGGTTACCGAATCAGGGAAATAACCTTGCTGCTTATCAAGTAAAGTCACACTTTTTACTTCAACATAAGCTTTAGAGCCCTTATCATTTGATGTCGTATTACTCGCTGGAAAGTCTAACAAGAAATCAATTCGACTATTCTCAGCGCCATACTTTACTTCTCTAGTTAAGGCACTAAATCCTTGTAGCTCACTGATAGTGCCATTGAGTATCGCTTGTTCAACCAAACTATTTGCGCGAATAGTGTTTACACAAATAAAATGTTGCTGGTTAGTTTGCGTTAGCTCCCAACTAAATGGATATTTACGTTTGAGATTTGTTGATGTGCTATACCACACCGTATCACCTGGCTCGGCGCACCCAGTCATGGCTCCTGTATTTGCCACATGAATAGTCGTTTGGTTGCCATCTTCTAAGATAATATCTGCCAGAAAGCGTTTGTATCGTTTAATCAGCGTTGCTTTTTTTAATTGTAGTTTCATTAGATTCTTTTATGTTTGTAGTGATGCAGAACATCTATCCTAGTCATTGGCTTTCGATTATTGTATCGCAATTTTTATTACTGCTTATTTTAGTAATTATTTAAATATATGTAGTAAGTTATCAATATTCTGGATACGTTAAATAAAATTTATCAATATTTAAATCCGAGGGAAATATGCCTCCTATAGAGTGTCAGCTAATCGAGCGAGACAGAGTCATTAAAAAAATATTAGTTACTGATTGCGACGATGTGTTTTTTCACTTCGATATGTTTGGCGGCATAAAATATATTAATGCCACCGAACAACATTTAGCGTTACTTGAAAGTTCAGATAATACTAACCAACAGGTATACGAATTATTTTGCTCATATATAAAGTTTGGTCAACTTGAGCAAGAGAAAAAAGTAGTCACGATGGTCATGTCAAAGCAATAAAACTTATAAACATGCCGTCCCTATTGTCATTGAAAATGTGTCAGACGGTTGGATTTCTCAACCGTTTCAAATTGTGCGATTTCCTTGTACATAACTTTTATATCACTAATAAAGGCTTTATTTAAAACGGTGCCTTTATTTCAAGCTTCCAAATACTTATTCCAAGAAAGTCTTACTTGATCATAAGCTAAGCCAGTATAGGTTTTATTACCATGGTGAAATACTTTTCTTGCGGTCGCTAGTTGGGTAATAATTCTCTCGCCTAAATGAAAAGGACAATCAGCATAACGGGGGGAGCTGAGATCAGCTTGCCACTGGGTTGTACTTTTACCTGTTATTGTCGGCGGTAACGCGACAACCGAGGGTTGACGATCTAAAAACAAAACAAGATCGTTAATGGTCTCTTCACTAAACATAACTTTAGTCGCTTGGTACTCAAACGAATTAGTGACTCCCTGAGCAGAAAACATCAACGTATAATCTGCTAAAGCATGTCCAGCCATAAGTAATCTAGCTTGCATTTCGCTATAGGCGGTTAGCTTAAATGTACCGCTTACATCAGTCACAACTTTGCCTCTAGAACTTAAATTAAACGGCTGCGTCACTAACACAAGACGGGCGGGTTTTAATGACGAAGCATCAATAACTATCCCGTTTACTTTAGGAGTGATGTACACTGTCGTTATCGTTGGAATGCATGCACTCAGTAAAAAGGTACACGTTAAAAGCAACACAGCTTTTCCAACTTTTGATTTGTTAAAAATGAAGTTCAATTATGCAGCCCTTTAAATTAGTCGATATAACAATATGACAGCAATGGAACACTCTAAATGAAAGCATGGATAATAAATTTATTCATCATCATCATCGGAATAAATTGTTTTAGTCTAAATAGTTTAGCAACTGAGGGAGGTACATGTCAGTCCATGCAAGAAACTGTTTTAATGCAAATCCAAAGTATCTCCGAAGATAATTACGTTCTAAGTACGTCTGGTAACAAACGTGGCCAGAAGCCAGATCTATCTGAGAGACTATTTTACTTACCCATCAGCAAGATTAATAGTGACATGTCTAAAGAGGATTATTTAGTTGCCGTAATAAAACATTCAGTCTCAGGCAGTTGTATTCCCTTACAGGTGCTCTCCATTGAAAAACTCACTCTGGGACAACTGCAATTAACTGTCGATGAATCCCTATATTACGGTGGCGCGTTTAGGTTAAATGAAGTTCAACAATGTGCAACTAAGACAACACCTGGGTGTGAAAACATAAAAACCCCTGTGTACAATGATCTGCAAATAAGAGAAATACGTGCTATTAATCCTAAAACACGGACCCATTGTTCTTTATCCGTAATAAGAAAAAATAAAGAGAAATTAATGATGTTATCATCGAATGAATATATTCTGGGTTGTGCTTTTTCTAAAAATCGTCAACAAGAATTCCCAATCTACTTTGAAATGATAAATAATCGATTAGAGTTTAAAGGTGTAATATTCAAGTGATGAATAATTCTATACCGTATCACCAGGCTCGGTGCACCCAGTCATAGCTCCTGTATTTGCCACATGAATAATCGTTTGATTGCTATCTTCTAAGATAATATCTGCCAGAAAACCTCCATATCATTTAATCAGCGTTGCTTTTATTCAAGATATTTTCATTTTATAACTTCAATTTTTAACATTTTCAAATTTTACTCGATGACCTCACACATCACTACTGATCATTAATAATTGTGAATGTTCACATCGGCTAAAAGATAACAAACTATTAAACGTAGATAAATTAACTGTAATTAATTAATAAACATCCCTTTATGTGCCTAGCGCACAAGGAGTTAAACTTTGAGTGTAAAGTTTTCTATACTTGTTATGAATAAAATATTTCATGCATATTTAATTGCTGTATCATTAACTAAAACATTAAGTGCAGTCTATTTAAATTATTGTTGCCGTTTTTATCCAAACACTTATTTCAAATGAAATCATCATCACCAATTTCTTCTATTTTCGATTAAGGAATAATATTCCAATGTTTAACTCTATTAAAAGCAAAACCTTATTTACCATTATTTTAGGTGCGACAGCGCTTTTAATCATGCTCTTCATTACCTTTTTCAGCTTTAATAGCCTAAACCTTGATTATAAGAAATTAGATAAGAACACCGCCGCCAGTGAGCAAATGGTGACCTCGGTAAAAAGTCACTTTTCCATCAGCGTTCAGGAATGGAAGAATGTATTAATCAGAGGCAAGAACCCTGAAAGTTTAGAAAAGTATTGGCAAGCTTTTTTAAAGCATTCCACATTAGTCGATACAGAAATAGAAAATTTTCTCCAAAATAAAGAGTTGTCATCATTTCTAGCACCAGAACTGAAAAGCTTTATTAATAATCATAAAGCCGTTGTTGCACTTTATGATCAGGGTTATCAAGTATTTGTTAGCTCTAACTTTGATATTGAGCTTACCGATAAAAAGATCAGAGGCATTGATCGTGAATTGAACCAACAGCTAACACAGATCATTTCATCAATAAAAAAACATCAAAAACAGCAACTTAATAAAATAGATCAAAGAGCGACTAAATTAGAGTGGATTTTGCCATTACTGTTTGTCGCCGTTATTTTTCTAATATTCATCACCATATTCGTGATCATGAATAAACTTGTTATTAATCCTGTGTTCTTACTCATTGATAATGTGAAGTGTCTGGCTGAATCAAATTATCACTTTGATAATATTTACTCTAAAAATGATGAACTAGGTGAGCTATCCAAGCATATTCAGGTATTAAAAGAGACAATGTCTGATTCTGTATCTCAAGTCTCCGTAGTAGCTTATCAAGTAAACTCAGCTTTTGATCAATTACGTAATGTAAGCGGAAAAATTTCTGATGGCGCGCAAAATCAAACTATTTGTGTTGAGAAAATGACCAATAGTGTTAATGAATTAAATGAAATATCTAGCTTATTAGTTAGCACCTCAAGTAGCGCCATCACTTCAAATGAGAAAGTTACCCAAATTACAAATACTTGTTTAGAGACTTATCACAACAATCAAGAAAGCATGTCTGAATTGGTCACTGAAATCGATATGGCGTTTTCAACGATTGAAGGGTTACAAACCGAAACCAATAATATTTCTGATATTTTAGATGTCATCAACTCAGTGGCCGAGCAAACGAATTTGCTGGCTTTAAATGCTGCAATTGAGGCGGCACGCGCTGGAGAAGCAGGTAGAGGCTTTGCTGTGGTTGCTGACGAAGTTCGTTCTTTGGCGACTAAAACCAGACAATCAACGGAAATGATTAATAAGGTTATCACCTCATTAACACAATCATCAGGCAATGCCGTTGAGATAATGAAAAAAGGGCAGCAGCTTACGGCTAAAAATGCTCAAAATGCCACTGAATCCGTGAACTTTCTGCAAAGCATATTTTCAGAAGTTGATAATATGAAAGTCGTCACCGAAAGTGTAGAAGAAGCAGCACATCAACAAAATAATATTTCCGATAGTTTGTCTTTATTAATGGCAGATATATTAAGGTACAGCGAAGAATACAATAGTATAGCTGCTGATTCGGGTGTCAGTGACAATATGTCATCAGCCTTTGATGCCTTAGAGAGGTTGTCGGGTGGGTTAACTGAAAATACGCCAGATGATGGTGATGAGCTATTTTAATCAAGCTTACTTGTTAATGCCAGCTTTGTAACATCTTAAAAATTAGACAATAACCTTCGGTTAGCGTTATTGTCTAATATTCTAGTTCATGCCTACATCCAGCTTTTCTTCAATGACTCAACTTTATGCAAACTCACTGACAATAAATGCCAGCCAATATCCTGTGCTATACACGGGATAGTCAATGAACTCGCTGCTGTCACAAAATTCACATGACAAAGTTTATGGCGACGTAAAAAAATACTCTGCTTAAATTTCACCATTTGAGTTTTCTCAATCGCAAAACAGTAATAATTAACACCCAATAACCCTTTGCGCACATAAACAAATTCGTCATCGATGGCATATCCCCAGCGTTTCCAACGACACCAAATTAGGATGCTAGCCACTAGAAAGAAAACAACCGCAGGCGGAATCAAAATCCACTGTTGGTTAAGGGCCGCTATTACGCAAATAATTAGTGTAATAGGTGTGATAAACAAGCCAACACCGCGCACAATGAATCGTTTGCTAATCGCTTTATAGTTAATTGAAGTTAACTGATTTGATGGCCATACATCAGCGACTAGAGCCTCACATTCATCATCTTTAATCGATGGCACCATTAGTTTATTTCTGAGGCTATTTTGTTTATGTCGCTCAATCCCGCCCATTTGTTCAAACTTTAAATTAATTCGTTTGATAATTACATCTAGCCAATCTTGTTGACGTACAATCATTTGCAAACGCGGCTTTTTCATGACTACTTCATGAATCGATAATAAACCACTGCGCTGTATATAATTATTATCACGCTTGGTTAGTTTGTATCCATAAAATGCAATAATTGAACCCAATATTGAGAGCAACATAACAAAGATGTACGCGACAATTAACGATGCAATTAGATATAAGGACAGCTGCCACCATGGGTGCTGACTTTCAAATAGAAAGCCTTTAACATCCAAGCCAAAGCTTAGTAAAAACTCATCGGCATATTCAAAAATATTATCAGCCATCGGGGCTAGCATAGCTAAGAAAATGAAGACTCGATTATTAGTTAATCCATGAATTACCAAGTCGACAATTGAGCGTTGATTAAGTAGTTTCTCATTCTTTGTATCGGCCTCACCACTACCGGCTTCAACAGACTCTCCAGTGTCATCGGCTGGGTCTGTGGCATCAAATGCTTGAGCTATCGCTTGATATTCTAATATATGCTGCTTCATTTCGTTAGCTCTAGCAACAGGCACGGCAACGAGTTTCGCTTCATTTTTAACACTGCCCGCCGTATCAAGCTCCATAATCGTATAATCAAAAGGCCTGAAATACACTGGCGTAATTAATTTAACATTTTGAATGCGGGTGAAAGGTAAATCGAGGTGCTTTTTGAAAATTACTCCCGCATGAATTTCAATATTATCCTCTTTGAGACGGTACTTAAAAAAGTAATATTGTAGAAATGAAGATATCGCCAGCAATGCTACGATAGCACTTGCCCCCATTACCACATACTGCATATTATCTTTTAGGGTATCAGATGACGCCCAAATAACAGGAATCGAATATACGGCGCCAGAGACAAACGCAATGACGTTTTTTACGAAAAAATCAAGGATTGAGACCTTTGAAACGCGCTGCCAATTATCCATGAACAGTCACATCCTTATGATCCAAAATAAATTGGCGCATGGTTAGAGCGTCATGATGTGTTAAGCCAGGTAGTTCAAAGGTATGAAGCGCGCCGCCTGCACTAAAAACTTGTATGCTTGCAAGATCAAGTTTGCGGTCGACTGGCCCTTGTTTTAATTCAATATGTTGAATACGTAGAAAAGGTTGAATAGTAACTTTCTTGAAAATCACGCCTGAATATAAGCTGATGTCATTTTCTCTTAAGGTATAAGACTTTGATTTATCATACAGATAAGACATTACAACAATAAACAAAGAGAGCAATGATGCGGCGATCAAAACATAGGTAAACACATTGGAAGCGCTATCAGATAAAGGAGAAAACGGTTGCCACTTAACGCCTGCAATAATAAGTAATACGATAGAAAAGAAGGCAAGACGTAAAATGTTATTTGCTTTAATGTACGCAGGCTCTAAATGTGTACTTTCTTGTGTTTGATAAGAAGTTAGATCACTTAAAGATAATTGTTCATTGGAAAAGGTTGATTGTTCCATGCTTGCGCCTTTTTATGGTTATAATTGCCCACACTATAAATGATTTAACCTCAAATCAACAATTGATTAGGAACTTTCTATGAGCGCATCGCTACCCATTTTATTATCTTTTACCGCCCCAGCCCCTAAATGGGGAAAGAATGCATTATTGACCAGCGATGGCGCAGCTATGACCATTCACCTAACTGGTGAAAATACTCAGCAACTAGAACTGATCCAACGTGGTGCCCGCCGCTTGCAAACGCAAGGGATTAGCAATGTTTCTCTCTCTGGTGAACAGTGGAGCCTTGAAAATCAATGGGCATTCGCCAAAGGCTTTAGTGTGGCTAAAGGAGATGCTAACTTACAGTGGTCATCTCAAACACCTGCGGCAGAACTGACTATTTTAAACGCTCGTCAATCGTCCCGTGATTGGGCTGTAGCAGCCATTAATGGCGCTCCTGAACAAGTTTTCCCAGAGTCATTAATTGACAGTGCTATTGCTGAAATTGCCCGTGTAGGTGGCGAACATGTTAATTACAGCATCATTAAAGGTGATGACCTGTTAACTAAGGGCTGGATGGGGATTCATACTGTTGGACGAGCAAGTAAACGCATTCCTGCAATGTTGTTGCTCGATTTCAATCCAACTGGCGATGAAAACGCTCCTGTTGATGCGGCATTAGTTGGTAAAGGCATTACCTTTGATAGTGGTGGTTATAGCTTAAAAAGTGGACCGGGTATGATGACAATGAAATGTGACATGGGCGGCGCAGCTACCGTCACTGGTGCACTGTCATTAGCGATAAGCCAAGGTCTAAATAAACGTGTTTCTCTTATATTATGTTGTGCTGAAAACCTCGTTAATGGTGAAGCCTATAAACTTGGCGATATCATTACTTATAAAAATGGCACCACCGTCGAAATTTTAAATACAGATGCAGAAGGACGCTTAGTTCTGGCTGATGGCCTGATGGCCGCTGGTGAGACTGGCGCTCCCTTAATTATTGATGCTGCCACATTAACTGGTGCAGCTTTAACAGCCGTGGGCACGCATTATAACGCTATCTTTGCATACGATGATGCGCTGGTTTCTCGTACTCTAAGCCTAGGTGAAAGCGTAAACGAAATGAACTGGCAGCTGCCTTTAGCACCTTTTCATATGCATGAATGTCCATCACATTATGCTGATACGGCCAATACAGGCACTTCAAAAGGTGGCGTAGCTGGCGCAAGTAATGCCGCTGGATTTTTAGCGCGCTTTGTTCCAAATAATGGTCAAGGTTGGTTACATTTCGATCTTGCCGCTTGTTTTCAAGATAGCGGCACAGCAAAGTGGTCAGCTGGCGCGACTGGATTAGGCATTGAAACCATTGCAGCTGTATTACTTAATGAATAATGTGTAATCAGGGTTAATAGTAACTAACTGCATAATATCCAATTGTTTTAATTATGCAGCCCGGTTGTGCTGCGGTAATTAATTAGAACAGCGCATTTTATAGTTCGACATGGATGTCGACAAAAATGCTCAAGGACCCAATATAATTGCTATTAACAGCCTTTAGAGGAGAACAGTACCCCACAACTCTATCCCCCCAATGAATAAACTACCGTCTTGCGCCTGCTCTGCTAAATCATTCAAATCTCATGATAACAGTAATAAATAATTACATATTTATCAAATAATTACATATAAGAAGAAAAGTTTAAGATATATACTTTTTCCTTTCAAATTTAAGGACTCTCAAGTAATGAAAATATGGATAATAACTTTAGCTTTTTTCTTATCAGGCTGCGCAATCAATATCACGCCTGATAATTTCATTTATCAAGATGATGAAGTAGAAAAGCGTTTAGATTTAGCACATATAAAATCAAAAATGCACAATGACTCAGCGCTAACAACACTCTCAGAACTCTCGGTGACAACTATAGACGGGGTAGTACTCAAAGGGTTAAAACTATCGCACAAAGAAGCACTAACTAATATCGTATTTTTTGGCGGAAGTGGCATGAAGATAAGCACTTCTTTTGGCATTTTAGATAAATTCTCACAGCTACCAGCCAATGTTATTTGGGTGGATTATCGCGGTGCT
>Ga0105359_10004851_pt1 | contig 10653 bp, 7 predicted proteins | sample GOMGulsemesocosm_6_FD_83659 | JGI IMG/M metagenome (GOLD analysis project Ga0105359, IMG submission 83659) | Methane-oxidizing microbial communities from mesocosms in the Gulf of Mexico - GOM8C Gulf of Mexico | ecosystem: Environmental > Aquatic > Marine > Cold seeps | place: Gulf of Mexico... | reverse complement strand
TCGGGTTATTTTAAAGATGTCATTGGTTTTGATCTTTGGGCAAGTACGAACTTAAAATTAGGTGACACGGTCGGTCAATCTGAAATCCTATTATATGATTATGACTGTAATGATGATGGTGTTGCTGATGATGCTTGTGAAAAAACCAATACTTCACTTAATGTCGCATCTGTTAAAGCTAAATTTGGTGATGAAGATGCCGGATTAGCGATGCGCGCAGGTTATACGCGTATTAATATCGGTACGATCCGTTCAAGTTGGGGGTTAAACCCGCATGCTTATCGCGGTGCTGAAGCAAAGGCTTCATTTGGTAAATTGCACTTTGGCTATGCATGGGCAGATCAGTTCAAAAATGATTGGTCAAGTAGCTTCAAGGATTTGACCACAAAGTGGCATCAAGGTGAAGACAATATGTCTGGAGCGGAAAAAATTGACTTCATCCATACTGTTGGAGCAATTTATGAACTAGATAAAGGTGTTATTGATGTTGGTTATGGTGAAGGTAAGGACTACCGTAAAAATTGGCAAGTTTTAGTTAAATATGATGTTGCCCTCAGCCCAGTTACGACTTTAAAAACGTCTGCGTTTTATCATGGAGGTCAATATATAGATGGTGATGTATCAGGAATAGAAAATGCCTCGACTGAAAGTTATATGGGCTTGAGCACAGCGATTAAAAATGGCGGTTTTACAGCGAGCTTAGGTTACTCCCAAACTGATGCTCCTGATGCTAAAGACTATAACTTCCGTCTTACTGCCTGGGCTAACTCAGATCATCGTAACTTTTTGCAAACGAAATCACAGCTAGATGATTATACAGCCGATGGTACTAAAGCGATTAAATCAGGTATAGATTATAACTTTGCTAGTTGGGGAATCCCTGAGTTAAGTGCGGGTGTTAGTGCAAACTATGGCTGGAACGTCGTTACAAACGCGCAGGCTGCTAAAGCAGATCGTACTTATGACGGTACCATGTATTCGTTTGATTATAACATTCGCTATAGCTTTTTGGACGGTGGTCTAAAAGGTTTAAATGTTAAGTTTTACCCTGCTTATTTACGTACGCAAGATACCAATTATAAAGACAGCCGTAATGATATGAAATTAATGTTCAATTACACTTATGGACTTAAATAGATAATTTTATTTTTGATGATACAGATACTTTAGTTGCTTGTAGTGGCAAGAAGTATTTGTATCGCCGCTTGATTTCATTATTACCCTTCCTAGAGAACGCTATAGGTTTTGTGGGATAAACCTCTCTAACTATTGCAGCTATGATTTTTTATTATAAGCCAGTGTATCCCAATTGATTTTAATTATCGTCAGAATAGCTCTTTAACTGTGTAAATTGGACATTGGTGATCCGCTGTAAAAACACATCCACCTTCAATTGTTTTCGACTATTTTCCTTTGCTTTCGTTATTGTCAGTTATGTGATCTTAGATCAGATGTTTAACGAGTTTTAGCGTATATTGCCTTTCGTTACTGTAAATTACACTTTAGAGGTATGTCATGGCGGTTAGCAAAAATTCTCAAACTCATTTTCACATGATGGCAAAACCAGTCAGTTATCGCTGCAACTTAAAATGTGATTACTGTTTTTATCTTGAAAAGGAGGCAATGCTAACGCCGGCGCAGGTACAGAGTGATGCAGATAAAGTGTCTGAAAATACACTAAAAATTTATGTTCGTGACTATATCCGTTCGCAAGCTAGCAATGAGATTGATTTTGCCTGGCAGGGCGGTGAGCCGACGCTAGCAGGATTAGACTTTTATAAAATGGTGGTTAAATATCAACAGCAGTTTGCCAATGGCAAAATCATTACCAATAGCTTTCAAACTAATGCTGTGGCAATCAACCGACAATGGGCACAATTTTTCGCAGATAATAATTTCTTAATTGGTGTTTCTGTAGATGGTGCAGCTGAAGTGCATGATAAATACAGAATATCAGTCAACGGTAAGCCAACATTCGAGCGAGTGAAGCGTGCCATTGAACTGTTGATTGAATATAAAGTGCAGTTTAATACGCTGACGGTGATCAATGATCAAAACTGGCATAAAGGTAAAGAAACTTATCTGGCGTTAAAAGCACTGGGCTCTGTGCATTTCCAATTTATTCCCATTGTTGAAGTCGAAGCCAGCTGTCAGCAAAGACCTACAGGACATTACTCTCCAACTGCTGATGCTAAGTTAACGTATTTTTCTGTGCCAGCTGATGGTTACGGAAAGTTTATGGCTGATGTGTTTGATGAATGGATAAAAGCGGATGTCGGTAAAATATTTGTGCGTATGTTTGACAGCATATTGGCTACCTGGATGGGTTATCCAGCTTCAGTTTGTGTGCAGTCGAAAGAGTGTGGTCAAGCGCTGGTGATTGAATCTAATGGTGATGTGTATTCTTGTGATCACTATGTTTATCCCGCCAATAAGCTCGGCAATATCAAACAAACCAACGTGGCTAAATTAGCAACTAGTAAACAGCAACTGCGTTTTAGTACTGCAAAAAATAGCAAACTCACCAGCCATTGTCAGCAATGTGACTTTCAAGCTTTATGTTATGGCGGTTGTCCTAAACATAGGATCAGCGTTATTGCCGGTGAAAAACATAAACATAACTACTTATGCAGCTCTTATAAGCAGATCTTTGGCCATACCACGCCTGCGATGCATTTAATGGCACAAGAAATTCAACGTGGTGGTTTTGCTGAAAATGTGATGCCTGTGATAGCGCGATTGAAGGCGCAAGGCAGATAAGATTCGTTATTTTTAATAATTTTTAATTTTTAATTTTTAACTAATAGGGGTAAAGAATGAAATTGTATTCATCAAAACAAACCTTACTTGCAGGTGCTATTGCAGCTGTGTGTGCGGTTACGCCGGTTACTGTCAGTGCAGCAAGCGCTGATCCACAGCAACCCAACGTGTTAGTGGTTATTATGGATGATCTAGGAACAGGTCAACTGGATTTTACTTTAGACACAATAGATAAAAATTTATTAGATCAGCGAACTATTTCTGAGCGTTATGATGGCGATATGGATAAGCTTATTGATGCTGCGCAGCGTGCTATGCCAAATGTGGCAAAGATGGCAACTGACGGTGTTAAAATGACCAATGCTTTTGTTGCTCATCCTGTCTGTGGTCCTTCACGTGCTGGTATTTTCACTGGGCGTTCGCCAACTAGTTTTGGTATTTACAGTAATGATGATGCGATGCATGGTATCCCATTGGACGTCACGCTATTACCTAAATTATTCCAAGATAGTGGATATTATACGGCCAATATTGGTAAGTGGCATAATGCTAAAAAGGCCGGTAAAAATAGAGTGGCGGAAGAGTTACGTAGCCGTGATTACCATGATAATCAGATCGTTATACCTGCTCCAGGTTATGCACCTGATGAGCGTGGTTTTGATTATTCTTACAGTTATTATGCTTCGGGTGCTGCGTTATGGAATACCCCTGCGATCTGGCGTAATGGTGTGAATGTCGCATCGCCGGGTTACCTCACTCATAACCTGACTGATGAAACGCTAACTGCAATCAAAACTAGTGGTGACAAACCCTTCTTCATTAACTTAGCTTACAGTGTTCCACACATTCCGTTAGAAGCAAACTCACCTGCAAGGTATATGGATAAGTTTAATACCGGTAATGTTGAGGTAGATAAATATTTTGCTGCACTGAACGCGGCTGATGAAGGCGTCGGTGAGATCTTAGTATTACTTAAACAACGTGGTGAACTTGATAATACCATGGTGTTCTTCTTGTCTGATAATGGTGCGGTACATGAGTCGCCAATGCCACAAAATGGCATGGATAGAGGCCATAAAGGTCGCCTATTTAATGGTGGGGTGCGTATTCCGTTTATTGTGCAATGGCCACAAACTATCCCGGCTGGTGGTTACAGTGAGTCGTTAGTGTCTGCTATGGATATTATCCCAACGGCCTTAGCAGCGGCAAACATCAGCATTCCAGCTGAGCTGCAAGTTGAAGGACGCGATATTTTACCGCAACTGACGGGTGAAAGCAGCCAATCGGCTCATGAATACCTGTATTGGGCTGGCCCAGATGCGAAACATTTCAGTGATGAAAATGTCCAGTTTTGGCATGATTACCATAAGTGGATCACGTTTGAAACGAATGCCAAAGCTAAGAATCCGAACTTAGAGCGTTTATCAAATAGTGCATGGGCGATCCGTGACCAAAACTGGGCCTTATACTTTTCTGATGATGGCAGTAACGAATTGAAACTGTTTAACGATAGGCTTGACCCAATGGAGTCAAAAAATCTTGCTAAGCAATATCCTGAACGAGTTAAAGAGATGAAAGCGGCATTTTATCAGTGGATAAAAGCGAAACCTAAACCATTAGCCTGGGGACAAACTAAGTACCAAGTACTAACTGAATCAGCAAAACCTTAAATTTCATCATGTAAACGGCGCAGTAACTCTACTGCGCCTTTTTTAGTTTTACCATCAGTTTATTTAAGTGTCAGTTTTTATTCTATATGGAGATATTAGTTATATGACCGTAAAAATAGCAGGAAAACCGCGCCCAACAATTCCTTATGAACATCCAACATTAAGTATGCATTGGCACAATCTAAAGCAAAATGCGCAACGACAAATGATTAAAGGATCTCGGTATAGCCGACATGATGCAGCGCTGCAAGCAATATTCAGTAACGATGTGACTGGATTAGCTCACCTTTGTGAACAACTTATACGCTATGTCAGTGAGGCGTTTGAGCATTACGCTGTGTGGGATTACAGCCACGCTTATTACCCTGGTCGACCGAGTCAGCAGTCAGCACGCGTTGATGCGATGGAAGGGGTGAGTCGTGTATTACCGACTTTAGCTGCTTGGGTTCATAACCGTCCAGTCCACGATACCTGTATTCAAGGTTTGCACAATAAAGACATCGATGTAGCTGTGATCTTACGCCGTGCATTACTTGCTGGCACTGACCCACAGCATAAGGGTTATTGGGGAGTACTGAACGATTTTGATCAACGTACTTGTGAAAGTGCCGACCTGGCACTAGCACTTTGGTTAAGTAAAAGCGTGACCTGGGATATGTTTAACCTCGCTGAGCAACAGCAAGTTATCCGCTGGTTTAAGCAAGTGAGTAGCGTTGAAACTGTAGATAATAATTGGCATTTATTTTCGCTGACGGTTGAGTTTGTGATCTTGTCATTAACCGGTGAAGATACTATTTCTCATGCCAAGTTCGAGCGTATTAAAGAGTTTCATGTGGGAGGTGGTTGGTTCCGTGATGGCGCCAAAGGAAATTATGATTTTTATAATGCGTGGGGTTTTCATTATTCCCTGTATTGGCTGCAGCAAATCATACCTGATTATGATAGTAAATTTATCACTCAAACATTAGCGCAATTTAGTAATAGCTATCGCTATTTTTTCACCCCTGATGGTTTACCGTTATTTGGCCGCAGTGCTTGTTACCGTTTAGCTGCTGCTGCACCACTACTGGCCGCGGTGGATATCAACGTGAGTGATGTTCAAATTGGTGAAGCGAAGCGTGCTTTTGCAAGTAATTTAAAATACTTTATTAGCAAAGGCGCTATGCGTCATGGCGCGCCGACCCAAGGATTATTCGCTGATGATGCGCGTTTGATGGATAATTACAGTGGTCCAGCCAGCAGTTTCTGGTCGTTGCGGGCACTGAATATTGCTTTTTATTGTGGCGATCGTATTGGACTGTGGGATGCGAAAGAAACACCGTTAATGGTAGAGCAAGGTGATTTTGAGCTGAATATTAAAGAAATCAATGCCAAGGTTATTGGCGTCCAAGAGACGCAGGAAGTCGTGGTACTGTTTTTATCTGAATATGTAATGGCGCAGACACCATTGACCCGACGTTTAGAGTCGCAGTGTTGGCAAGATAAAGTAACCGAAATATTATTTGGTCGGGCTAGGCGACCGAAAAATAATCTATTACGAAAAGGGGTTACTTGTTACAGCTCAAAAATGACACACTTATTTTAAGTGCTTATTTTTAACCTAGGATTATGATTTTATTGCTTTCACTGTTGTTAGTTATTATTTTCATATTTAGAATTTACGTTTCAATTTTAATAATTGCTTTCGTTACGTAAGTATAATCGTAACTGTTTTCAGTTTTAAGCTATTTTTATACATTAAGTAGAGTATAATTTTACATAACTTGATTGGATGGACACGCTTACATCGATTTGCTCGCATTTTTCTCAATTATTTTTGAACTATATGAATAAATTAACCATCCTATTACTTATTAAGTGATATTTTTTTATTTTTGAAAATGTAAATGAAAATATCGAAGCAATGCGAAAGAAGTTGAAAGTTTGTGAAAGAGCTCAAAGGTTTTTGCTATTGTTATTGCCCCTTTCGTTTTACGGTGTATTCTTCACCTGAAACAAAACGAAAGATTTTTATTAATTTTTAGTTTTGTTGGGAGACAAATACTATGAAAAGTGCCGTCGAAAGGCGCATGGAAATCATCGACGTGGTAAACCGAGACGGTAGAGCCCGCGTTGAAGACCTTGCAGCACTATTTAATGTCTCTAGTGTCACTATTCGAAGTGACCTTAGTTTTCTGGAAAGTAATGGCTATGTGGTTCGTTCCCATGGTGCTGCGATTCCAAATACTGGGGTAGTTGCAGAGTTAACCGTACATGAGAAACGTCGACATAATCCCGACATTAAAACTCAGATCGGTCAAGCTGCAGCGAAACTTATTAGTAGCGGTGACACTGTTATTCTAGATTCGGGAACTACTGCAAAAGAGATTGCCTCTAGCCTAAAATCAATTGGCGATGTAGTAGTTATGACCAATGGTCTGGATGTAGCGATGGAGTTAGCATCAGCACCTGGAATTGATGTGTTGATGCCCGGTGGTATTCTCCGTAAGAATGCACTTTCTTTTAGCGGCTCGCAAGCAGAGCAAGGCCTGAAAAATTACTGTTTTGATAAGTTGTTTTTAGGGGTCGATGGTTTTGACTTACGTGCCGGAATAACCACACATAACGAACAAGAAGCAAGTCTTAATCGTTTGATGTGTGATATTTCTGAACAAGTGATTGCAGTTGCCGATTCCAGTAAATTTGGTAAACGTAGCTGTCATATGATCCGCGAGTTCGGCAAAATTGACATATTAGTTACTGATTCAGGTATCCCGGAAGAATATATAGAAGGTCTCCGCGATATGAAAGTTGAAGTTATTATCGTCGAAAAAGAAAGTTGATCTCATAACTCCATAGCCACATTGCAGATGTTGACTGTGGAGTTATTTAATGAATACCCTTTTAAACTTAGTTAAGCGCCATAAAGCCGGCGAAAACATCGGCATCTACTCTGTTTGTTCTGCACACTCTCTTGTTATTAAAGCAAGTTTAAAGCAAGCGCTGAGCGACAGTTCTCTAGTATTAATCGAAGCAACCTCTAACCAAGTTGATCAATTCGGCGGTTATACAGGTATGAAACCTGCTGATTTCCGTGCGTTCGTATTAAATGAAGCTGCAGAGCTTAACTTCCCTGTTGAAAAAATTATCCTTGGTGGTGACCATTTAGGTCCAAACCGCTGGCAAAACCTTCTTGCAGAAGAGGCAATGGCAAACGCAGACGTGTTAATTGCGGCTTATGTTGAAGCCGGTTTCGAAAAAATTCACCTTGATTGCAGTATGTCTTGTGCTGATGATCCAACACCACTTTCGGATGACATTGTTGCTACCCGTGCCGCACGTTTAGCTGCAATTGCTGAAAAAACAGCGGTTAAAACATTTGGTAAAAGTAATCTTGTTTATGTTGTCGGTACTGAAGTGCCAGTACCCGGCGGCGCAGCTGAAGAGCTCGAAGAATTAGCTGTTACATCACCAGAAGCCGCAAGAAAAACAATTGATTGTCATTACCAGGCTTTTGCTGATGCTGGTATTACTGACTGTTTAGACCGTGTCGTTGGCCTTGTCGTACAACCCGGTGTGGAGTTTGATCATACTGGTGTTATTGACTACAACCGCGAAAAAGCACAAGAATTAAGCAAAGTGGTTGCTGATTATGACAACATGGTTTTTGAAGCCCACTCTACCGACTACCAAACTGATGCAGCCTTTAAAGCATTAGTTGAAGATCATTTTGCCATTCTAAAAGTAGGACCCGCCTTAACATTTGCATTACGTGAAGCATTATTCAGTTTATGTGCCATTGAAAATGAAATGCTTGACCCTGAAGAATGTTCTCACTTACGCGAAGTAATTGAAGCCGAAATGTTAGCTGCGCCGGCATATTGGGAAAAATATTACCAAGGCACAGATGTGCAACAAGGCTTTGCTCGTCGCTTTAGTTTTAGCGATCGTATTCGATATTACTGGCCAAATGAAAATATTGTTGCAGCACAAGCGCAATTGTTTAACAACTTGCAAGCAACAGGTATCGCTTTGCCACTATTAAACCAGTACTTGCCAGAACAATTCCGTGCTGTTCGTGAAGGTCAGATCAGTGCCCAGCCAGAAGATCTGGTTATCGATAAAATCCAACAAGTTATGCGTAGCTACGCAAAAGCTTGCGTCTAAGTTTGAATTAAAGGATAGATAAATGAGTAATTACCTAGGTTATAGCACGGCAGAGTTAGAGAAACTAAAAGGTTTCTGGACAGCAAAAGAAATCGAACAACAACCTGAGTGCTGGCGTGAAACAATCACAATATTAGAACAAAACAGTGCACTAATTAATGATTTTATGACACCAGTTTTAGCACATAGTGATCTGCGTATTGTTTTAACTGGAGCCGGTACATCGGCATTTGTTGGCCGTTCATTAAGCCCCATTTTAACACAACAAACGCAACGTCGTGTGGAAGCTATATCAACGACAGATATTGTATCTAACCCATATCAATATTTTGCTGAAGATATACCTACACTGCTTGTTTCTTTTGCTCGTTCAGGTAATAGCCCTGAAAGCGTCGAAGCCGTTAATCTAGCGAATGAATGCTTGAGTAATTGCTTTCATCTTGTGCTGACTTGTAATAACGAAGGCCAGTTATATGTGGCAAGCAAAACGGATGAAAAATCATTCGCGGTATTAATGCCAGAGCAAACCAATGATAAATCGTTTGCAATGACGTCTAGTTTTTCTTCCATGATGCTGTCTGCTTTTTGGATACTAGGTGTTAGTGAAAGCTCTTTGAAAGACATTGAAAGTATTTGTAAGTATTCTGAGGTGCAGATCAAAGAAATTTATCAATTTATAGGTACAATAGATAACACTGAAGTAAACAAAGTTATCTACCTCGGTAGTGGTGGTTTAAAAGGTGTGGCAGAAGAGTCCGCATTAAAATTACTTGAACTGACCGCTGGTCAAATGGTGATCAGTTTTGATTCACCGCTTGGGTTTCGACATGGGCCAAAATCGATTGTTGATGATAAAACATTAATTTTTGTTTATATCTCTAATGACCCACAAACCCGTAAGTATGACTTAGATTTATTGGCTGAATTACGCCGTGATGGCGTTGCTAATAAGGTTATTGCAATAACCGCTCAACTTGATACTCAAGTGAGTGATGGTGATTATTGGCTTGCTGATGATATGCAAGATGCAACGGATGCTGGGTTACTTTTTCCTTACATCTTAATTGCACAAATTTATGCATTCAATCTGTCAGTCGAGTTAGGTAATACACCTGACAACCCTTGCCCAACCGGTGAAGTAAATCGTGTGGTTCAAGGTGTAACGATTCATAAATTTAATTATTAAGGACAGGAATTTATTATGACATCTCCGAATATTGTTTGGACTCGTATTGATGAACGGCTGCTACATGGCCAGATTCGTATTACGTGGGGCAAACACAGCGAAGCAAATCTGATCTTGGTTGCGAATGATGATGCTGCAGAAGGGCCCAATGCAGCTTTCATGCAAGCGGGTATGAAAGCATCTGCTGGTGGTGAATATGCAGTACGCTTTTTCTCAATTCAAAAAACCATTGATGTAATTGGCAAGGCATCACCAAAACAAAAGATTTTTATCTTATGTAATAACCCAACTGATATTGCGCGTTTAGTTGAAGGTGGCGTGCCAATTACACATTGTAATGTAGGGAACATGCATTTCCATGAAGGAAAACGTAAGTTGACTAAAACGGTATCGGTAGATGATAAAGATATTGATGCATTTGAGCGTATTATGAAATGCAATGTGACTTGTACGATCCAAAATACACCGGATCAAAATCCAATTGATATCTTAGCTGCAGTTGCTGAAGCAGCATAAGTAGTAACAGTCTTTAGCATAGAGATTTGAAAGGGAAATAATTATGTTATATGAAGCTTTATTAGTGGCAGCGTGGGCATTTTTATGTGGTATCGATAAATACGATATAGCATTAAATATTCACCGTCCACTTATCACCGGCCCTGTGGTTGGTCTTATTATGGGTGACATGCAAATAGGTCTAATTGCTGGTGCCACATTGGAACTTGCTTGGTTAGGTCTTGTGCCTAATGCCGGTGCTCAGCCGCCAGATGTCACCATGGGTACTATCGCAGCGGTAGCATTCGCAGTCATGACAAATCAGTCAGCAGCAGTAGCAATGGGTGTTGGTATGCCAATTGCGGTACTTATGCAGATGTTAGTGATTGCTTTCTT
>Ga0105359_10004844_pt1 | contig 10660 bp, 5 predicted proteins | sample GOMGulsemesocosm_6_FD_83659 | JGI IMG/M metagenome (GOLD analysis project Ga0105359, IMG submission 83659) | Methane-oxidizing microbial communities from mesocosms in the Gulf of Mexico - GOM8C Gulf of Mexico | ecosystem: Environmental > Aquatic > Marine > Cold seeps | place: Gulf of Mexico... | reverse complement strand
TGTTGTAAAGCAATAACATCTTTAAAGCCTAAGTTTACTCCCTGCCCTGCCATTGGGTTAATAGTATGAGCCGCATCACCTATCAATAAAATTCGCTTATGCTGGTAACTATTAGCATGCCTGCGGGTAAGTGGGAATGCACCTTTATTGAGAACCTTGATATCACCTAACTGTTTAGGGAAGTGTTTATACACCTCTTGCTGAAGTTGCGAATTGGATAAACTTGATAAACGACTAATTTCATCACGTTTATGGTACCAGACTAATGAGGCATACCCCCCTAAGGCACTTTTCCCTGGCAAGGGTAAAAATGCAACGGGTCCTGTTGGAAAAAACTGCTGCCAAGTTATATCTTGTTGGGTAAGTGCGGTTTCAACATTAATTAACATAGCTGATTGTTGATAATCCCAGCCAGTAACGCCAATGGAAGACATTTGTCTTACTTTTGATTGTGCGCCATCCGCGCCAACAACTAGCTTTGCTGTTATGACACTATGGTTGAGTGTAATGGTAACTTTTGCATCATCTTGACTTAAAGATACTAACTTCTCAGGACAGAACGTTTTAATATTACTAATTGTGCTAATTTGTTGCCATAAGGCCAGTTGTATTAATCGGTTTTCCGCGATGTGTCCTAAATGGGGCTGTGCGATTCCATCAGCATTGAATTCGGTATAGGCGCTATCATGCTCCCAAACACCTAAGCGCTTATATGGACAGGCTCGCCATTGCTCAACTTGTTGCCAAGCACCTATTTGGGTAAGTAGGTTTTGTGAAGCTAAAGAAATAGCTGATACGCGTAGGTCGAGAGCTTGTTCTACAGAGAAAGTTTTAGGCTGATTCTGCTCAACTAGAGCAACCTGTAAACCAAGCTGAGCTAAAGTAAGTGCGCTTGCTGCACCAACCATACCACCACCAATAACGACACAATCAAAATGTTCCATGCTTTAGATTTCACAACGATAGAAATAGAGGTTCATTTTAACCAAGCATCAGGTGTTTATCGACTGCTTTATTTTATTTACTACACTTTACCTGACAAATATAAAGCAAGAAACTGAAACTATAGCCACTTTACCGGTTTATTACTTTCCTGACACAGAGCAATTAATTGCTCTACGACTATTGGTTTAGAGATAAAATAACCCTGACCATAATCACAACCTAGCGACCTTAAATAATCATAGTGTTGCTTGGTTTCGATTCCTTCACCAACAAGCTTTAAAGATAAACTATGTCCAATTCGAACAACCGCTTCAACAAGGCTAGCATCTGTTTCATCATCAATAGCGCCCTCAATGAAAGATCTATCTATTTTTAAAACATCAATAGGAAAGTGCTTTAGGTAGCTCAGCGAGGAATAGCCTGTGCCAAAATCATCCATATGAATGGCAACCCCTAAGCTTCTTATTCCCTGTAGGGTAGTTATCATTTCTTGGGAGTTATCCATCAGTAGGCTTTCAGTGATCTCAACCTTTAAAGAAGACGGCGCCATTTTATTAGTCTTGAGTGCATTACTAATTATTTCTCTTATAGGGGTATGGCAGCTTTGGTTACATTGTCTACTTGAAACATTCACCGCGACCTGTATCGCAACGCCTTGCTCATGCCAGTGTCTTAAATCTGCACAGGCTTGTTCTATTACCCATTGCCCTATAGGCTCAATTAGGCCAGTTTCTTCAGCTATTTCAATAAAGTTATCTGGATAGATCAATCCTTTATTGGGATGCTGCCAGCGGATAAGTGCCTCAGCACCAACTATTTCACCACTTGCTAACGAAACGACGGGTTGGTAATGCAAAACAAATTCTTGATGCTTAATTGCTTGTCGTAACGCCTGTTCAATATACATGCGTTGACTGACTGTTTCATTCATACTTGGTGTGAAAAACTGATAGGTATTTCTGCCCGCAGATTTTGCTTGATACATTGCTGTATCAGCATTTTTAAGTAGTAATTCAACACTATCACCATCACTTGGCGCAACCGTTATACCAATACTGGCTGAAACTACCGCTTCATTATTGTCACTTAAGTGAAATGGCATAGATAAACTATCAAGAATATTTTTAACCACTCGTTCGATGGCAAGTCGATTAGTTAAGCCAACTAATAAAACAACAAACTCATCTCCACCAAAGCGTCCAACAGTGTCTTTTTCACGGATACTATTGGTTAAACGAATTGCAGCCAATTTTAATAATTGATCACCGCTATTATGTCCCCAGGTATCATTTACATACTTAAATCTATCGAGATCGATAAAGAGTAAAGCAACTTCATGTTCATTACTTTTAACTGCTGTGAGTTCATTTTGCAGCCTCTCTACACATAAAGCTCTATTGGGTAGACCCGTTAACACATCATAGTTAGCTTGCAGCCAAATATCTTCTTCAAATTTCTTGTGCTTAGTGATGTCAGAAAATAAACTAATATATTGGATTGGATTTCTATCTTTATCTCTAACAACGGAGATAGCTAAAAACTCAGGATAAATTTCGCCATTCTTACGCTTGTTCCAAATTTCCCCTTGCCAACTGTTATCACGCTCTAGTGCTTGCCACATTTCATGATAGAAGCCACTATCATGTTTTCCGGAGTTTAGTACATTGGGTGACTTACCTAGCACTTCTTCTACGCTATAACCACTGATATGACAAAAAGCAGGGTTAACGGTTTCAATCTCATTGTTGCCGTTAGTGATCATAATTGCCTCAGAAGCATATTTGAAAACTGCCGCAGAAATTTTTTGCTCGCTTTCAGACTTATTACGCTCTGCCACCATTTTATTAAAAGCAATCACCATGTCAGTTATTTCATCATTGCCACTAACAAGCAAAGGCTGATTAAACTTGTGCTCGAGTTGCATTGTTGCCATAGCACTTTTGATATATTTAATTTTATTAATGATGTGCTTAACTACTAACAGTGATAGATATAAAGTAGTAATAAAGGCGAGAATGAAAATAGTAAGGTAAAGCACTAACCTTTCAATTGCTTTTTGTTCTGCTTGCTTTGCCAAAACTTGAATATCGGTCAGGATATGGTCACTTATCTCCCTTAACTGATCGATACGGTGTGAAGACAATTCCCACCACAACTGAGCATCGACATCCAGTTCGTTTCCCTCTAATATTTTAATAGCAGCAATTACAGGACCATCATCAATACGAACCTTTTTATCTATTTGCTCAGCATTGTTGCCATTTTCCCTTAGTGTTTGAGCCAACAAAATATGCTGATGGTATCGACTTAATGTTTTTTTTAGTATTTGAACAGCTTGCTTTTCGCTAGCAGTTAAATTCTGCTGGTTCAATATTCCAATGTACTTTTGACTGTTTGCTACCCGTATCAAAAAACTTTGAAGATATTGCGATTCGCCTCTTAAAATATAGTTTTTAAAGTCATGAATAAGACCACCAAAGCCAATTTCTCGTTCAAGCCTAGCAAGCTGCTCTGCCCTAGTTAATTTCTCTTTTAGTAACTCTCTAATAACAACTATTTGCTGATAACTCTTAGATTTAAGCTGAGAGTCAAGCCATTGTTGATGATGAGACTTGGAAACTGAGAATAAGTCTCCTATGAGCTTTTCTTGTTCATTACTATATGAAATGACTTGCTGTAGTTTTCCTGCATTTAACTGCCGGACATTTAATAGAGCATTTAAAGCCCCGCGCTCCTGCCCTGACTTCTCTTGCAAGTTGAGTAAGTTGAGATAATCTACACTGGCACGGTTTTGTTCTGTATTTTTAAGCTGGACTTGTACTTGGGATATTAACCTTAACAATTGCTCTATAAAATTAGAGTAGTAAGCAAAGTAGCTATCACTTTCATTAAGATCAATTTTGCTGCGCTCTTGGCTCAAGAGTTTAATACTTAATAGGGTTCCTTGCAGTACAATATCAATTACATCTGGGCTAGCAATACTGTTTAACTCTAATTGTGACAATTCAATACGCTGAATTAAATCTATATAGCGCTTAATGCGTAAGTCTGTTTGTTGCCTTTGTTTTTGTAGCTGTAATAATTTTGACTCACTCGCCTTATAGATGACCCCTGCTGTTAAACCGCGCTCTTTTTGTAACTCATAAGTTAAGTTATCTATTTCACTGGAAATAGTTATAGAAAGGCTAGCTTGTCTAGCTTGTTGAATATCAGATAAATAATCACTTACATGACTAATACCAAGGCCTAGAATAATCAACCAAGGTAGTAGTAAGAACATTTTTAATCGGGTACTAATACTGTAATTACAAGCAAGTTGTTTGAACATTACAATAGATGTCCTTATCTTAGAATAAAAAGGAAACAGCTCGTCACATTGAGCGAATGCTAACATAAGCTTTGAAGAAGAAATTTGTTTGATATCAATATAGTCAGACAATACTTGTCTACCGATAGGATTACGTTATAGTAAAGTGCCAATGTATTGAAATTTGGCTATATAAAAATTTAATATAATGGCTAAAGTGACTTTTTAAATTAAGGTATTCTCTTTATTAAGTCCTTTGCTCAACAGTTAAATAAGCTATTAAACCTATCAATAAGGAAGTGTTATGTCTGCACAAGAAAAAAAAGCTACTATGGGAATAAATACCGAAGAAAAGCGTTTAAGTAAGGATATTAAACTAGTTTATGACTTCACCGAAAAGCCTAATCGCACTCACTTAAAAGCCCGTAAAGATCGAGCTGTCGTAGCTAAACTACGCGCAGACTTAGTGTTACCAAATGACAAAATATTAACTGTAGATATAGATTTTGATACTACAAGCGGATACCATAACAATACGATGATGGTTATGGATGACTTTGGTGTTGAGATGTTAGTCACGGCCTTCGCAGTAAAATACGGTCAGCCATTTGCTGATAAAATTAGCAAAGCTTGGGCAGAGAAAAAACATCAAGATGATCCTCGAAAACCTACTTACCTATTGGTACAAAAACCAATCCATGACGGTGATATTCCAAAGGTATTTGTCGCCTGTGGTGATAAAGTACATAATGATGATATCACACCAGAAAGTATCATTTAGTAGCTCTTTAGCCAAAATGTTTCAGGCTAAGTTAACTATAGTTTTAGTACTTAGCCTTTTCTATTTTAGCTTTACTAGCCATGCCGAAACAATTGCATCTATAAATACGCTCAGCAATGTTTCTAAAATAATACAAGATAAACAAGGTATTATCTGGTTATCAGGACAACAAGGTTTAACAAGGGTCGATGGTAATCGCAATATAAACTTTACCCTTAACAGTCAAGAGTGGCCCCTTCCCGACTCATGGATAAATGACATAAGCCTTATTGATGATAAATTTTTACTCGCCACTGAAACTGAAGGGTTATGGGTATTTGATCCAAGTAACGGCAAAGCTGAACAACTAAAAGTAGACATCCCTAAGAAAAATGTTTTCGATGCTGTAAAGTTTAAAGATAAATACTTTTTCTACTCACCAGATAAACTTTACAGTTTTAACCCAACCTCTAATGAAACAAGGGTTATTGCACAGAATATTACCATCAACAAACTTGAACATACTCAGCATCAGTTATATATCACTAATAGTAGTGGTTTATACCATTTTCAAAATGATCAACTAATACAGATTATTAATGAGCCCATCACTGCTATCACCACACTGACAGACATGGTAATAGCCATTACATCAAATAAAATCTATCGTTTGGGTGACGACGGAAAGTTATCTAGTATCGATCACAATGAAAAAATTTACGGCTTAACCGGAGCTAACGACAATGAAAGCTTTTTCACTATTAATAGTGAAGGTAAAGTAAGCAAATATAAAAGTAAAACATTAACGGCTCTTCCTCATCACTATAGCAACAGCAAATTAAGTAACTTTAGGGCGGTGCTTCATGATGCCTCTGGCGTTTTATGGTTAGCGAGTAATCACGGTATTGAACGCCTTAATGAGAGCTATATAACAAACCATAAAGTTATTTTTGATATTTCAATTAACGCCAATGAGATCACATTATTCGATAACGAAATTATCATAGGCAGTTATGGCGCTGGCTTACAAAATTTTTTAGAGCCTATTTTCCCCTCCGATGTAAACGCTAACTTTACTAAAAAAGGCCAAAAAACGTTTGATGTGTTGGAGGTAAATAGCGATTTATATATCGCGAGCTTAGATGGTCTGTGGCGTTATGATAAAGACAAAAAGCAAGTTACCAAACTCAATATTGTCGATGACAAACTCGTATTAAAACTGGAAGTTAAAAACAACATCTTGTACATAGCTACGAATGATGACGGCCTTTACCTCTATGATTTAACCTTAAATAAAATAATTAACCATGTTGATGTGATTGATGGCTTACCTAGCTCAGAGATAATTGATGTGTTAGCGCTAAATGCCGACAACCTTTGGATTGCCTCTAGCAGTAATATTAACATTTATCAGTCTGCAATAAATAAAGTGATAACCCTAGATACACCAAACAGAAGTAAGGTAATTTCTTTGGTATATGCCGACAACAAAATTTTTGCTTCAACCTTAGGAGACGGTATTTTAGTTTTTAACCAACAAGGTGACTTATTAACTCAAATATCTAAAGGTTATAGCTTTACCGAGATGTTGCTTGTTAATGATGAAATATGGGTTTCTGGTAAACCTGGTTTATACCGTCTATCGCCAAAAAATTATCAAATAACCATGATAGAGAACACTCAACAATACTCTTTTGTTAGCAGTATGTTAGTTAAGGACGAAACACTGTATGCGATTCATTATGGTGGAGTTTTAGCAATTAACTTATCAGAACAAAGACCGTTCAGTCCGAATGTTATTATCAGTAAGACCACCATTTCAGGACGCTCATACCTACTCAACAAAGCAATTAATATTGCCAGTGGTAATGATGTTATCACCCTTGATTTAGCAAGCTTAGATTATCGACCTGGATTGGCAAAACAGTATCAATATCGCATCAACAATAGTCACTGGCAGCAAATCAGTAATAACCAATTAACCTTAACTGGCTTAGCTTCCGGTGATTATAGTATAGAGATAATGGCGACTAATAGCTTAGGTCAATGGAGTAGCATTAGAGCCTACACTGAGATTAATGTTGCTTCTCCTTGGTACTGGACCGTAGAACTACGCATCATATATAGCGTTTTCTTTTTGTTTATTTTGTTATTAAGCGCTTGGCTACTGTATTTACGAACAAAGTCGATTAACCATATCCATAACTTGCTTAAAGATGACATGAGAAACTATGGCAAAACAATGAAAATTGTTCAGCGCAATTTACATTTCGCTGCTACATCTCTAGAAAATGATGATTTAGAGCAAGGTAAGCAACTTATTAATAAAAGTTTGCTCGAGCTAAAAGAGAATATAAGTAGTCAAGAGCCTGACAATCTTGAAGGTAAGCCATTATCGATAGCCATCCCCTTTTTAGCTGACTATGTAAAATCAAAATACCAAATAAAGTTACACTTTACCCTTGATGATAAAGTCGACACTTTGAGCTATGAGCTAAGATCAGATGTTTATAAAGTGATTTTTGAAGCCTTAATATCAGCCATATTCAAGAGTAAATCTGAAAATTTTAATCTAACACTACAAGAAGTTAAAAATAAATTATGGCTAACGATCACTAGTGAACATGATTGTTTTAGTTTACTAGACAGTAAAGTTAACTTCGACCTTGCAGGCTATACCGTTCGTCAAATAGTCAATAAACATCAAGCATCACTTAATACATTTGATAATGATGACGGTAGCAGCCAACTGGTAATTAGCTTTCCATTAATGTCATTAAACTAATCGCGCTAAATTAACGACATTATTTTGCTCTAAAGCAAGTTAAGCCATACATTTATGCTTAATCATTCGAAATTTATACTTAATTGGTATAAAATACGCCTCCTTTTATCTGTGCTGGACTATCAAATAGGTTTTCCAGCATAAAACTGTGCACAAAGAGTGAAGTAAATGAGTAAGAAGCTATATATCAAAACTTGGGGCTGTCAAATGAACGAGTACGACTCGCAAAAGATGGCAGAATTATTAGACTCAACCCATGGTTTCTCATTGGCTGAAGAAGCAGAAGATGCCGATGTTATTTTACTTAACACTTGTTCCATTCGTGAAAAAGCACAAGAAAAAGTATTTCATCAATTAGGCCGCTGGAAAAAGCTAAAGGATAATAAACCTGACCTACTTATAGGTGTTGGTGGCTGTGTTGCTTCACAAGAAGGTGATGCTATTCGTCAACGTGCGCCATTTGTTGATATGGTTTTTGGCCCACAAACACTACACCGTTTACCTGAAATGCTGAACCAATTACAACGTTCAAGTAGCCCTATTGTTGATGTAAGCTTTCCTGAAATTGAAAAGTTTGATCGTATGCCTGAGCCAAAAGCTGAAGGTGCAACGGCTTTTGTTTCTATCATGGAAGGCTGTAGTAAATATTGTACTTTCTGTGTAGTTCCTTATACCCGTGGTGAAGAAGTTAGTCGACCTCTTGATGATGTTTTATATGAAATTGCTCAACTTGCGGAGCAAGGTGTACGTGAAGTAAACCTACTTGGGCAAAATGTTAACGCTTATCGCGGTGAAACACACGATGGCACCATTTGTCGTTTTGCTGACTTAGTACGTTTAGTTGCTACTATCGATGGTATTGACCGAATTCGTTACACCACTTCACATCCAGTTGAGTTTACTGATGACATCATTGAAGCCTATGCCGATGTGCCTGAATTAGTAAACCATTTACACCTACCTGTACAAAGTGGTTGTGATAGAATTTTAACGCAAATGAAGCGTGGCCACACGGCGATTGAATACAAATCTCAAGTGCGTAAATTGAAAAAAGTTCGCCCTGAATTATCTATGTCTTCTGACTTTATCATTGGCTTCCCAGGTGAAACAGATGAAGATTTCACCGCAACAATGGACTTAATTAAGGCTGTTGATTTTGATATCAGTTTCAGCTTTATCTACAGTGCTCGCCCTGGTACACCTGCAGCAGATTTACCTGATGATATTAGTGACCAAACAAAGAAAGATCGCTTAAAACAGCTGCAAGACCAAATAACACACCAGGCATTGCGCATTGCTAGACAAATGCTTAATACTGAGCAGCGCGTACTTGTTGAAGGCCCTTCAAGGAAAAACCCTATGGAACTACGTGGTAAAACAGAAAACAACCGAACGGTGAATTTTGTTGCCCCACATAGCGTTATTGGCCAGTTTGTTGATATCAAAATTACTGATGTTGTCGCAAACTCTTTACGTGGCGAACTAATTCGTGAAGAAAAGGATATGGGCCTACGTATTGCGCACTCTCCAGCCGACATATTGGCAAATAATCACCATAGCGCAACACCAAGTAACCTTGATGATTTAGGTGTCGGTACTTATACACCATAGTAATTGTGCATCGGCGATACTAAGCATTTTAATTTAACAGAGTAGAAATAAATTTGACTACACCAGCAACTAAATCAAACAAGTTAACCCGAGAAGTTTTCAGTTTGACTCCTGTAGACAACCACAGACAAGCAAACTTATGTGGGCCTATGGATGATAACTTAAAAACGATCGAACGCCGTCTCGGAGTAGAAGTCAGTTATCGTGGCCATGAATTTACCATTGTTGGTCAACCGAAGAACTGTCTGGCTGTAGTCAAAATAATCAAAGATCTTTATCTTGAAAGCCAAGAAGTTAATGGCGAAAGTAAAATCATTTCACCTGAAATGGTTCATTTAGCCATTCTTGAAGCTGACTGTCTTGAGCAAGAACAGCTCAGTGATAAAATATCATCCGAATTAGACAATAAATATGATGATATGGTAACCATCAAAACCAAGCGTGGTGTAGTAAAACCTCGCAATGGTAACCAACAGACTTATGTTCAAAATATCATTACTAGTGATATAAGCTTTGGTGTTGGCGTTGCAGGTACTGGTAAAACATATTTAGCCGTTGCTTGTGCCGTAGATGCACTTGAACGCCAAGAAGTTCGCCGTATATTATTGACAAGACCCGCTGTCGAAGCAGGAGAAAAGTTAGGCTTTTTACCGGGTGATTTATCTCAAAAAATTGACCCGTATTTACGTCCGCTTTACGATGCATTATTTGAAATGCTAGGTTTTGAAAAAGTCGAGAAGCTTATTGAACGTAATGTCATTGAAATAGCACCTCTTGCCTATATGCGCGGTAGAACACTCAACGATGCTTTTGTTATTTTAGATGAAAGTCAAAATACCACAGTTGAGCAAATGAAGATGTTTTTAACACGCATTGGTTTTAACTCTCGTGCAGTGATCACAGGTGATATTACTCAAGTCGATTTACCACGTCACCAAGTCTCAGGGCTACGTCACGCTATTGAAGTACTTCAGGATATTAATGGTATAAGCTTCAACTTCTTCCAGTCTAAAGATGTAGTGCGCCATCCCGTTGTCGCTCGAATCGTCGACGCTTATGATAGCCATGATCAAAAAATTAATAGGCAAAAACAAGAAAAAAAACAGGCACAACAAGCTGCATTACAAACAAATAATGATAAAAGTGACGCTAGCTAATGGCCCATGAGATTGATTTACAAATTGCCTGTAAGCAAACCGACTTACCAGATGAATTGCCAAGCAAGACTCAATTTCAGCTATGGGTTGATACC
>Ga0105359_10004833_pt1 | contig 10677 bp, 9 predicted proteins | sample GOMGulsemesocosm_6_FD_83659 | JGI IMG/M metagenome (GOLD analysis project Ga0105359, IMG submission 83659) | Methane-oxidizing microbial communities from mesocosms in the Gulf of Mexico - GOM8C Gulf of Mexico | ecosystem: Environmental > Aquatic > Marine > Cold seeps | place: Gulf of Mexico... | reverse complement strand
CGCCCCTGTAGAACAGTGTAATCTATATTACAGATTAGATTACACCGTTTTATTTCCTCATTTAGCCTGAAATACATTTGATATAGTGTAATCTTTATTGTAATCTTATTATTGTAATCTAACTCCTAGGCAAAAGAGTACAATATGAAAATTGCTTACGCTCGTTGTTCAACACAAAGCCAAAACTTAGATGCTCAACTAGAGCAATTGAAAGACTGCGATAAAATATTTATGGAAAAGCTAAGCGGTGGTAAAGCTGACCGCCCCGAACTAAATCGAGCAATTGATTATTTGAGGGAAGGGGATAGCTTAGTCATTACAAAGTTAGACCGTTTGGCAAGGTCTTTAACCGACCTACATAAGCTGGTTGATATGATTGAAGCTAAAGGTGCAACTCTTAATGTACTTAATCAAGCTATTGATACTTCAACTAGTAGCGGTAAACTGATGTTTAGCATGTTAGGTGCTTTTGCTGAGTTTGAGAAAGACTTAATAAATGAGCGAGTTCAAGAAGGGCTTGAGCGAGCTAGAGCTAAAGGTGTTAAGTTTGGTAAGCCTCGTCAAATATCCGAAGAGAAGCGTAAACGTATCGTTGAACTGATGGATGATGAAAGCAGTAATCTGACCAAAAATGAGATAGCCGACATTATTGGTTGCTCTAGGAATCAGTTGTACAAAATTTATAGAGCTGAAAAACAGCTATGACAAATTTGACTCATTGTTCAAACTATTGTCATGTCTTCTTGGTGCGCTTAACGGAAGTGCGTAGTTATTTAGTTTAATTTCCGCAGTTGTCTCTAGAGCAGTCAATATCGACTGGAGCCAAATAACAGTATTTCAAGCCTCAACGTTTATAATTATTAGAAGTAACGAGAATAGTACATGCTTGAAATGCTCAATTAATTTACTATTTATTATCACAGAATAACTCATTTCTTTTAATCACTTGCGTAATGGTGTTAACCTCATTATGTTGTTATTTATTAAGTAAATAAGTTGTTTTAGATTAAGGGATAATCGGTAGTAATATGCAGAAATTAATTAAATGGTTTAATGACCAAGCAAAAGATTTTCACTACTGGTTGTGCCGATTGTGTTGGAAATTCATTCAAACCAGCGAAATTAAAATACTTACATCAACATCCTCATTACCTGATCTTTGTCCAACTTCATATGCTGAGGGTATTGAAGCTTATGAAACGCGACTAACCGATTTGTTGCAGAATCATTGTAAAGTTACCGAAATAGCCATTACTTCGCCATATTCTGGTGGTAAAAGTTCATTAATCGATACTTACATGCGTAAGCACCCTTACCACAAGTATACCAACATATCATTGGCTGACTTCAAAGGTACTGATGATAAACAAGACGATGATGACTTTGATGAAAGTAAGCTTGTTCAACAAATTGAAAAAAGTATAGTCCAACAAATTCTATATCGAGTTAAAGATTCGGACATGCCGAATTCACGTTTTAGAAAAATCGTGATGAATAAACCATCATGGCACTGGTTGTTAGCTCAACCCCTTGGTTTTTTTATTTTGCTGTTAAGCATAGCTTTAATTATATTTCCAACCACAGTTATTACGGGTAGTCTAAAAACTTTGTTGGCAACGATTCAAATAAAAGAAATAATTACGCTGTTTAGCACCATGTATTTATTTGTATTCCCCTGCCTATTATTAAAAGATATATATCGTTATTTTAATAAATTCAGTATCAGTAAACTTAATCTTCTCAAGGGTGAAGTTACATTAGACTCAAAAAACAATGATTCAATTTTTAACCTACACATTGAAGAGATTATTTATTATTTTGCAGGAACAAAGTCAAATGTGGTTATTTTTGAAGATTTAGATAGATTTGATAAACCTGAAATATTTATAAAACTTAAAGAAATAAACAAGTTGATCAATGATAGTAAAGAAGTTAATCAACGCGTTTGCTTTATTTATGCTTTAAAAGATGAAGTTTTCAACGGCAGTAATCGTACTAAGTTCTTTGATTCCATCATACCCATTGTACCGATCACAAATTCAGTGAATTCATATCCTCGATTAAAAACATTGCTAATAAATGCAAAGATGATTGATGGTATTCCTGATGAATATTTAAGGGATGTTGCTATCTATATTGAAGACATGCGAATGCTGAAAAACATAGTGACTGAATATGGAATTTATAAACTAACTTTGAGTGATAGCCTAAAGAAGCCAGAGTATTATCGCTTGTTTAGTTTTATCATCTATAAAAATGTTTATTGTGCTGACTTCGCCAATTTACAAGCTAATCAAGGCATGCTGGCTAACTTCTTTAATAGCAAACGAATACTACAACAAACTTTAATACGAAATATTCAAATAGAAATAGATGATTTGGAAAAATCAATTGATGATATGGAAACTGAAGAGTTGAAGTCTATTGAAGAACTAAATGCTGTTTATGTATATACAATATTGGACAACATACCTAACGTTGACAACGTTTGGCAGATTAATGGCAACTCTTTAAAGAACCTTGTATCTCAGAGCATATTTGAACAGTTGTGGGCGAACCAAAGTAACATTAACTTGAGATACGCCCATAACCATTCTGGCAATGCAGGAGCATTTAGTAGCTTCAACAAATATTTAACACCTTCTTATACTCAGAGGAAACGGTTTATATTAGACAAAAATAATCATCAAGTAATTAAATATAACGAACAAATATCTATCCTTAAAGGGCAACAAAGGCGTTGTCAAAGTAGTTCAGTTAAAGACCTGATGAAACTATTACCTAAAAAGGATGTTTTTTCTCAATTGCTTCCAAATAGCGGTAAAGAATCAACAGCGCTAATTGATGAAAATAAGTTACTGATTCATTTATTAGAGAAAGGATATATTGATGAAATGTACCATGTTTATATATCTCATTTCCTTGAGGGGCATATTTCTAAAGGGGATATGGCTTTTGTTTTAAAAGTAAAAAGTAATGAACCGTGTGACAGCACTGAGTCTTTAACAAACTTGAATGAAATATGTAAATATTTAAACTCCGATGATTACCATAATCAAGCTGTATTTAATTTTGATTTAATTAATTATTTACTTGCTGAAGATGAGCTGACGTTTGTTGAAATTATTGTGAATACGGTGAAATTATCACCATCAATATTTGATGAAAAAAATATTTATTTGTCATTAGAACATTTGGTTGATAAGAAAAAATGGCTGTCAGTGGTCGTTCAAGAATGGACTACCTTTTGGCAAGATGTTATAGCTAGTGAAAAACTTAACCAAGCAGAAACTAGTGACTTCTTGGTTAAGTTGATGGTAAGCCTTTACGACTCAAAAAGTAACACTATTGCAGTACCCGTAGAGGATGCAACGTATATTTCGAGGCATATTAATTCAATTGATAACTTATCTCACTTTTTACCTGATAATAATGTTGATTATTCTAATCTAATTGATTCATTAAAATACCTTTCAGTTCGCTTTAATCGTTTTACTGTTGAAGCAGAAAACAACCTTTTTATTGATGATATTATTAAACACCAACTATTTGATATTAATATAGATAACTACTGTTATTTGGTCAGTTTTATTACTCAACAGCCAGTGGAGGATGTTGAGTTGTCTCTTAGTAATTTTTGTGACGCAGATAATTGCAAGTTACTTAATTCAATCAATGAACACATAAATGACTTTGTTTCTGAGGTACTCTTAGACAAGTCTTTTGCCATAGGGAGCGAAAAAAGTACACTTTTCTTACTCAATCACAGCGAACTATCTGTAGAGCTTAAAGAATCGATAATTCAGAGTAAAGACCTATTGGTGAACAGTATTCATGTTATTAGCGATGAATCATTATGGTCAACTCTACTGAACGAACAAAAAATCAAACCAGACTGGATAAATATAATGTCGTGCTTATCTGTTGATAAAGACGTTTATCCAGCTTTGATTGATTACCTAAACCAAGAACATATTATTGAGCTATTAACTCAAAGTGATGAAAGTAAAAATATTCATGAGCTAGGTGAATATTTAGATGCATTCATTCAAGTGTTATTGAATAAATCACTAAATTTAACTTCGTTTAGTAAATATAGTCCTTTGTTTAAAGAGAACTTATGTGAAACTGACTTTTCTGAGGTTTCGACAGGGAAAATAGAAATATTGATTGAAAAACATTTTATTGAATTCAACGAAGATAATTATGATGCATTAATGAGTAATCACTCTGATTCAGTTATAAGGTTTATTGAGTGTGAATTTTCTCAAGCTGTTAATACTACAGTTTATTCAAACTTGTTTTTTAGTGAAGATGAAATGGAAGTTTTATTAAATTCAGACCTTATTACTATTGAAGGAAAATTGAATGCATCAATGAAATTAGACGAAAGTACCACCAGCATATCTAGTAGTTTGTTTGAACTTTATTGTCAGTTATATTTAGATCAGAAGGTGTTTGAAATTTCTGAATATATATTAAAACTGATTATCAACTTCGGTTCGGGTGATATTTCCAAACGTGTAACGTTACTTGCAACTCAAATTGATTTTATAAGTAAAGAATTTGCATTTGAGCTAATAGGTGATTTAGGTTGGCGCTATAATAAATTAGCTACAACACGATCATGGTGCAAAATAGATAATAATAAAGAAAATAAATTACTTGCTAATGCACTAGAAAGCCAAGGTTATTTTTCAGTATCTAAATCTAATATATATTTTGACGATATAAGATTGGATAGAAAAGGTAAATAATAATTTCATGATGGTATTAGTAACTAACATCTGAAATATTTAAGTGTGAATAGCCTTTAAAATATTTAGGTCCACATAGGTATTGATAGATGACATGATTTCGAGTTATTTCAGCGAATAGATTTAGACCGTTTTGTGGCAGGACACGACTTCTTGCACATACAATTTTATCGATATTTATTAGTTGATAAGGTAAGGCAATTTAGGGTAAAAAACCCTCATAAAGAGGGTTTTTCAGTATATACTGTTTGGGTGAGTTATAGCTCACACGTATAATATCTATAAAGTTCTAGGGCTAGTTCGTCAAAATCAGTTCCTAGTTCTTTTCTAAAAATATTCCTCGGTGTTTCATTACCTTCTAAAAAGATCATTTGCTTGCTCTGAGAGTATTAGTTTTATTCTGGTCTCTTTGTAGTCTTGCTAAATTAACTTCTATTCTAAGCTGTTCTTCTTGTTTTTGAATAGCAAAAAGGTTTTGTTCATCTTGTTTAAGGCGCTTAGCTTTTGCTATGTTTGTTGCTTTAGCTATTTTTGATTTATGCAACGAAGCTAACAATCCCTTGTGGGCGCTTCTTAAGGCTGGCATCAATTTATCATTATCTAGCCCTTTAACTTGTTCAAGTATCTCTAATTCAGTCATTGACCCTTTTGGTATCGTACGTGAGCCTTTATTGTTAAATACTTTAACGGGTGTTGTTCCGCCTATTCTTATAGAGATCAAATCTTTTTCTGGATCTTTTGAATCTCTAATTACAGGAGTCATGTTGTCTATTAGGTCTTGGTCAGTCCAAAATACTGGTTTTTTCTTCTCTGTCATTTCTTGTGTCTGTACTGCGAATAAATCAATCATTTTAATTACCTTTTAATATATTATAAATAGTTTGTCTTGAGCACTTATACTCTTCTGCTAATTCAGTGGGTGTAAGTGGTTTTACGCCAGCTACTTTAGGAGATCTTTTGAGCCTAATTACTTCTCTATCACTCTCTAAAATAGTTCTCTGCCGTCCAACTTTATAAGCTTTATTGTGCCTAGCGTTATAAGCTCCCTTTTTTACTCGCATACCAGATATATGGGTATTGAACCCTTCAATTGCTTTGATATGAGCTGAAAACGTATTTTCTTCCATATCAAGAACCTTTAAAGTAATTCCTTTATCTTCTATCGCTTTAATTCGCTTATATAAAAATTTACGATTCGAAGCTAAGAATTTTAAGCTACAAATAACAAGGGTATCTCCTGATGTTAATTGACCTATTAGTTTGTCAATTTTCATTTGTCCCTTGTGAGTCAAGTGTTTTTCTATTAAGATATTTTCGCAGTGGCTCTCTAATTCCACTCCTTGCTTACCCTTATAGTCACTCTTGTCTAATTCATAATAATAAAACTCTAGAAGTCCTACATATCCTGTCTGCATGTGCATTTAACTCTGTTTATGACCAGCTTGGCTATTCCGATCTTTTTTGTTGTGGTGCCAAAAATTTCTTTATGGCGCATATTAAAAGGGCTGTAATTTATTATGTAAGTGTAAAGTAAAGCACCCATTTTTACACTGTACATTGTTTTGATAAATTTTTTCTTAATTCATAGGTCTTTTATCTTTCTTTTCTACATCACTCATACATTGTTTATACGTTAGCCATATATTATTTATACGTCATGGATGCTTGTTTTTATTTGGATGTTCTGCCTTGTATTTAATGGGGAACCCAACAAAGATACGGCTTGCAAGTGAATTGAAGTGCAGCTTCATTATCTTTTTAAGTAAAAGGTGGAGTTTTTAATAGTTTTCTTGCTTGAATGTTTTTTAGGTAAAAGCGGGAGGTTTTGTGTTTACTGTGACGCCAGCACGGGGAATATAATAGTGTTTTCATTTGTGAAGGGGCTTGCTGGTATAAGGCTGGTTGTTTGTCTGAACTAAGCATTTAGTCTTTTTAATGGAATGGTACTGCCTTAAGGTTGTGGGAGAAAAATGGAGCTTTGTATATTGAGAGGTTAGCCTAACTAAAATGACCAATGAATTAATAATTACAGATTAATTCACCCTAACTTTCAATCGAACTAATAGATTTTTTCATTTTTTGCTAAGAAGAGAAAAAAGCTCTTTGTAGGGATTGAAAAAAAACGAACAATATTCCTATTTTTACTTATCAAAATAATCTATTAATACTTTTCATAGAACTTCTGCTAAACCCCTTTATCTCAATTTTTCTATAACCCGAAGGACGAAAGTTTATGTTTTCTTTGTGGTTTGGTAACACGTTGTTATAAAAGGAGTTTTTGACACAGGGCTAAATTTTTGATATAATAGTATTTGAAATTAAGGAGATTAACAATTTGAAATTAAACAAGAATTTAACTATTAACGAGATAGTGGAGATATACAAAGAAGTAGGATATTACATGCCTTACCAGCGAGTTAGAGACCACGTAAGTTATTCGGTATATAAGGAGGCTATAACTAAACTAATAAAGCTAGGGATTCCTAATGCCCGATGGTGGTTTTCTAACCAAAAGTACCTACTGAAACTACAAGAGGTAGAGCAGTATGAGGTAGCACTAATATATGGCAAAGTATAAATTATCAACACTTATAGGGGAGCACGGATACTACCGTAAAGATATACACGGAAATTCAAATGTAGCATGGGGGAAGCATATTGTTCAGCAACACCCGATTGAAAACTTCACAGAAGACCTACCTAAGATATTAACAACGCTTTTTGATAAGTCTAAAGAAGTGTTATTAACTTGGCCGACAAACTTACCACATAACAGGGATATGAAAGCCAGAAACAAACTGGTCTTAGGGCAGGCTAATAGCGAATCAATGATAGGAATTATTGATATTGACGAGATAGATGACGAGCCCATTAAGGATAATGGCAGACCTCTTGAGGAACAAGTAACCGCCATTCTTAAGGAGCATTTACCTAGAGAGCTTTTTTATACCACTAGGGTTGTAAAAATGTCTTCTAGTTACTCTATCAACAGAGCAATTAAGTTTCATGTATTCTTTAAGCTATCCTTTCCCGTAAAGCACGGTACATGGGCTGCTTATTGCATACAAAATATACACATAGCGGATAAAAAGGTTAGAGATAACGAGGGGCAGATAGCCTTCTCAGCTAGGCCTTTAGGCGTAGACTCCTCAGAGCAACCTACAATATTTACCTTTGAAGGTGACGAGCTTTTTGTATGTAAAGACAAATATACTTCAACCCATAAAATTAGACGTGACCCCTACAAGCCAAGCGAAAACTCAATAAAGCTTAGAGACTCCGTTATAAACGAGCAAATCATAGAAGTATCTTGTGATAGCCATAATCAAAGTTTTTGGGCTTATGTAAGGGCCATATCTTCGGGTAACTCACCTGCTACGTTAGCAAAAATGAATGCTGATTTAAGGGCAAGAGGGGGCAGAGTTGCAGAAAGGGTAGAGAAGCAGTCCAAAAGCGCTTATGAGTATGTAGAAGTGCGCTGCAAAGACCCGTTTTTTGGTATCGAGCCAACAATACTTGCCGAGAATGAGTATATAGACCTATCTGACCTAGTACCCAATACTGACGGGAAGACCATTAATATAATTAAAGGCACTACTGGCATAGGTAAAACTCAGGCTATGACTAATTTTTGTAAAGGAAAGTCTTCTTTGGTAATCGCACAAACGAGGCTATTAGTTAAGCAGAATGCAAAAGATTTTAGCGCTTACCCTGTAGATATGGAAGTCCCTTTAGGGGCTGATTTATCTCAGCAGGAGCATAACAGTATATCTACTACTATCCATAGTTTAGCTAAGGTGACTAGCCGAATGCAGGAGGAGCCTTTTGAAGTGTTTTTTACAGATGAATCTCACCAGTCGCTAAAGTGTTGGCTTGAACTGAATAGCTTAGACAAAAGGAATGCAGTACTAGAGCCTTACGGCTTAGGTATGGCCACTTCTGATTATGTTGTACTAGCTGATGCGGATAACACGGAAACTACTATTCAAGCCTTAGAGGAAACTTTAGGAACTAAGTTAACCTGCCATTATCGCAATGTAATAAAAAAGGATTTCGTAGGCCGTGACGTAACTTTTTATGAGACAAGAGGCGAGATAATAAGTAACTTGCAAAAGGCTTTAGACGCCAATAAAAGGTGTTTAGTTATTACGGACGATAAGGACTACTTACATGAGAAGGTACAGAAGTGGCTAAAGAATATACCTGAAAAATCTTACTTTTTCTCTAGAGACACGGAGAATGAAGATAAGCATATTGAGTTTAGGCAAGACCCCAGTAAGTTTGCTGAGAATGCAGATTTATTGTGCTGCACTCCTATATTGAAAAGCGGCGTATCGCTAGTAAGGCAGTACGACGAGGTTTTTGTAATGGTTTTGGGGGATAGCTTCACCGCAAGAGATATAGTGCAGTTCACCTCAAGAGAGCGACACTGGAAAAAAGCCCATATTTACACTAATACCGTAAAGCTAGATTCACCCAAGCCTGTAGAGAATCCCACTAACTTCGATAGAGCTACCGTTATGATACAGGAAGACGTAAGGCAACAGTTAATGGTTAGGCCTTATGATGCAGCAGTGCGATTTGACGCAAGAGGGGCGAGAGTAGAGTTCAAGTTGGGGGAGCCTGCCAAGGTTAAGTGGGAGAATACGGTTACACCCCCTTATAAGCAAGAAGGGGATTATGGTAGGTCTTCTTATAGTAAAGAGGTGTTTAAGATTGTTAACGGTTTTAAATGGACGAAGGCAGATAACATAGTCACCAAATATGAGCAGTTGGCTTCTAGGGAAGGGTTTTCGAAAGCTATGCGCTGCCCTTTAGCTTTGTATGATTGGATACAGCGTGACGCTTTACTAAAAAGGGAAATAGGGCAGTACTTTGGTAAGGTTGATAAAGGGCTAAAGGCACGAGGCATTGGTGATGGTAGTTTTTTTAAAAATGCTGGGTTTACATCCAAACAAAGACCTAAGCAAAAGGCTAAGTTAGACGCAGCACTAAAAGGCTACGTCATGGATACGGATGGATATGACAATTCAAAAGCTCTATTGACCAAGCATGAAAGGTTAATGGGTTTAATAGATAAAAATCCCGAATGGTATACATTGCAGTCGGATTTTATACTTGCTTACAACTCATTAGACGAGGGGGTGTTAGATATATAAATGGCAAGGTACTCAGGGATTGAGGAGCAACGCGCTAAGTATGAGTTATTACATTACTTAGAGCTGGATTGCCTCATAAGCAAGAAACGTTTTTCAAGACGTCAATTAGAGAGCCTTTCGGTTCCCTATTCAGTAACTAGGGCGTTTACGCAAGGTAAGCCTCTAATCAATACATATAAATCAATTAACGAAGCAGACCCTAAACTATTATGGCTAATCAAAGAATTAGCTAGCTGGTGTAGGTATGCTGCTCAATTAGACAAAATAAGGAAAAACCCAAATGTCGAAACAAACATATATAGAAAATAATAAAATAGTAACCTGTGATAACTGCGGCAGGAAAATAAAACATAAGCAGTTAGTTTTTCATGGGAAAGGGCGGTGTAGTGAAGAGCCCACTAAGTTCGAACTAAGAGTTGCAAAGTTAAGATCGAGGATAAAAAAATTACAGCAAGAGTCAGTGGAACGAAGGGCGTTACCTCCTGAACTTCAGAAGCAGTGGGATGATACAGGCGAATAGCTATTGTTTTTGCTACATGAACTGCTACAATTCGCCCATAAATTCACAATGTGTAAATTGTTGAAACGGCCAGTATATATGAGCTTGCAGCGCATTCATGTGTGCCGAGGTGTGGCTGCTTGGGTTGTCACCCAATCTTCATATCAGAACTCAAGGCGTTTACCAGATTAACTCTTATCTGTTCTTTTTCTTTTTAAGCTTCAAAAAATAAATTATTTTGTTAATATTTTAATCCAAATAT
>Ga0105359_10004828_pt1 | contig 10684 bp, 6 predicted proteins | sample GOMGulsemesocosm_6_FD_83659 | JGI IMG/M metagenome (GOLD analysis project Ga0105359, IMG submission 83659) | Methane-oxidizing microbial communities from mesocosms in the Gulf of Mexico - GOM8C Gulf of Mexico | ecosystem: Environmental > Aquatic > Marine > Cold seeps | place: Gulf of Mexico... | reverse complement strand
TAGATTTGTAATTAGATTTGTAATTAGATTTGTAATTAGATTTGTAATTAGATTTGTAATTAGATTTGTAATTAGATTTGTAATTAGATTTGTAATTAGATTTGTAATTAGATTTGTAATTAGGTGCAGTAATTAGTCGATACAATTATAGTGTCGTAAGGTTTAAGTAAGTTGAGTTTAATTAACTTGCTTAAATCTTTTCTAAAATTAATATGAGTGAAAATCTAAGAGTTGGAACCGGTCATGTCAGGATCTCTTTATAGACGTTTATTATTAGTCGCGGCATTTGGAATTATCTGTCTTTTGAGTCTTTTTACCCATCTGATATTGGATATCGATACCAGTACCTATTTACTCGTATTAATGGTGGTCTACCTATTATCTTTTGCTTCCACTCCGTTATTTTTTAGATGGTTATATCCGTTAATTTTACAAAATAAATCTAAGGTTAATTTCGCAAGTAGTTTGTTGATATTCCTCGTTATCTGTTTATACAGCAGTGGTACATTGATATCTTTAGAAGGTATTGCCTTGGGTGCCGATCCATATTCTTGTTATGTTTTACTGATATTAATTGCCGTTCCTGCTGGAGCGGCCTCTTTATTCCTTACTATTCCACTCATGCTTATTAGTAACTGTATTTTACTAACGACGAGTATCGAAACTTTTGGTAGTTATTTTTCTGTATTTTTGATCGGTAGCCAACTGGTTGTATTATCTCTATTTCGTTCTCTGCTCAGTGAATATGAAGGTCGTATTTTACTCGAGGTGAGTCTTGCTGAATTGTCGGCGACTCAAGGGATATTGAGAGATATTATTGAGCAGGAAACGAAAGTTGAGGTTGCGCGGAATTTACACGATGAAATAGGGCACCTAGTGACCTTGGTTATTGTTAATCTTAATCGTCTTATTAAAATGGAAAAAGAAGGTGTTTCTCCACTATTGCTAGAAACTCAGCAATTAACTAAACAGCTAATGACTGAAATACGTCAGGTGGTACTGCAGTTGCGCAGTGATGATAGTGTTGATTTGCGTGAGGCGATTCATATATTTTCTAAAGGTCTTATTAAGCCTGCTGTTTCAGTTGAATTTCAAGGCTTTGATGGTTTCTGTTCTGCTCGTATTGGCGAAGTTATTTTTAGAACCTGCCAAGAGAGTGTGACTAATGTGATGCGTCATTCATCAGCAGAGTCTGTGAATATAATGATTAAAAAATCAGATGACCATTATCAGGTGGATATACGCGATGATGGTAAAGTACTTACCCGTTGGAGTTTTGGTAGTGGCTTGAAAGGTTTGCAAGAAAGGGCCGAACAGTTATTAGGGAGCTTTAATGCTTATTCAGATGATACTGGCTTTAATATTTCGTTAAGGCTGCCTTATTAATGGCTATAAGCAAAAAATACTCGATGAAGAAACGTTTATTACTGGTTGAAGATCAAACTTTAGTGCGTAAAAGCTTAGTGGCGTTAATCAATATATCCGATAAATATCATGTTTCTGATTCAACCGAATCTGTTGCTGGTGCGGTGACAATATTACAACAGGACCCTACGTTTGATCTTATCTTGTGCGACTACAGTTTAAAAGGTGAAACCGCTCTTGATCTGCTGCAGAGCATTAAAGGCATTAGTTCAGTCCCAGTAATTTTATTAACCTCATTTTTTAATGCGCGTTACTTACAAGATTGTATTAACTTTGGCGCGAAAGGTTTTTTATTCAAAGAGTGTGATGCCGATGAGTTAGAAGAAGCTTTTGCTGCTGTACTTTCGGGATCGACTTTTTTCAAAATTGTTGAATCGAACCAAAGTTCGCAAAAGAGTGTATTAGCGGGCCAAGGTCGGACTGAACTAGCGACTGAATTGACACCTAAAGAACATGAGATTTTGCGCTGGATGGCTACAGGGATGAGTAATAAAGAGATTGCTAAAGTATTAAGTAAAAGCGATCAAACAGTAAAAGTTCAAGCCCGAGAGTTGATGCGCAAGCTAGAGGTAAGTAGTCGCACAGAAGCTGTTATTAAGGCAACTAAGCTGAATATAATTTGAGACTCAATTAAAATGCCTGATTGAGTAATAAGTACATAGAATTCTCGTTGACACTCATTCTGGCAAAATCCAACCTTAAATCTACTTCTGTTTAGGCTGTAGCATATAGCGAGCACCAAAACCAAAACCATAAGCGTAATAAGTACTATCGTCATCTCTGGAGCTGCCATCAATACCTTCTGAACCTCCCTGTAATTTAGCAGCTCCAACAAAACTAGTTAATCTAAAGCGAGTATTTGCTATTTGATATCGATATTTAATTTGTCCTCCGCTTAGATATTTTGCACGAAATTGTCTCGCAGGAAATCCTCGCAATAAAGACTTACCAGAAATAGTAGGAAGCGCTGAATCTGGAGCGTCATCCCTGATATATTAGTCATAAAAAGGTAGCCTCAGCAATACTAGCAACCTCCACCTAAGGACATTTGCTGCAACCCAAGTCAACTGGATTACAATTTACTCCTGATAAGCCCCGTAACAATTGAATGTTGACGCGGCTTGTACCGGTATCAACGGCTATTTTTTATAGCCGCCGCCGTACCTTGCCTTTACTGGCAGCTTTGCAGTTCGACAAGCTCATCGAGACCGGTATGTGCCAGATCACTGTCACCGACAAGCTTTCCAGGTTCTCCAGAGCCACTGAGGGGAGGCACTGAATTTATGGAATCTATTCTGGCTGCGGCATCCGAGGCGATAATGACCTCCAGATTTTTGCTAATAAAATCATACTGGTAGTACTGATAGCCTCGTATGGCCTCGGGGTTCTCCGGGTCAACAGCCTCTATGGCACGGAAGACCATGCTATTATCGCCATGCATAATGAGCCTGCCAATATACCCAAACTCCAAAGTAATAGGCAAAGCACTATGGTCACTGGCATAGATATGTAACTGTCCATAAGGTCTATTGGGCTGGGTAATTATATATTTTCCATCAGGTGTGATCATACGCCAAGGCTGAACAGGTTTTGAGCTTGGAATAAGAGGTGTGACAACGCCGGTGCGCACATCGCTGCGTAACAGGTAACTTTGCTCTTCAGTGATATGTTTTGCATAAAAGAGCACAAAGCTGCGGTCCTGACTTTCGATAAAGGTCTGCGGTGTATCAAAATCAGGATGAGCCCCTAGAGTGATGAGAGCCGTAATTGGGCCAGTGGTAGTATCGTAGTCGCTGAGATCGGCGAAGTAGTGCTGATTCTCTTTGTACGTTTTGCCATTCTCGTTAACGATGAAACCTGAAGAATCCGGTAACCATTTCACACAGCGGTAAAAATTGCTGTGGCCCAAGGTAGCGGTGGGATCGATCAAGCGTGGCGCTGCACTGCCATCAACAGGAACGACATAAATCTCGGTCTTGGCGCTGGAGTAGCGACTATCTGCCCTGGCAAAGGTCACAAAGCGACCATCTGGCGAGAAGGCCTCATCACCACACAAACTTGCGGTCTCAAGTGTGGTGCCACTGCCGTACTCCCCAGCAGTGAGATCACCCGAGAGTTTCACTGGAGTAGCCTTGGCATCTTCAAAGTCCACTGCGTAAAGTTCGTAGCTACCTTCAAACTCTGCGTCAGCCATATAGATAACACTCTGACCATCGCGAGTGAAGTTGTAGCCTGGCGACCAATAATCACCATGAGGTATCCCCCCTCCTGCTACATAATCGCCCCCAATGCGTCGACGCTGATTGCCATTTTTATCGATGGTGAATAGCTGCCAATCCCAATAGCGAGTCGAGCTGCCATCTTGCGGGGGAAGGGCCTCAACCATAAGGAAGTTTTCACCATCAGGGCTAACCTTCAGATAACGATGGCCGCCGGTGTGCCAGCCTTGTGGTAACAAGGGGTCGATGTCACGAACGGAACAGTCTGCAACATTTGCAATGTGGGCCCCCGTATCCAATTCGTTATAGCGAGTAAAATAAAACTCCGAGCCATCCAGTGAAAATTTACCCGCATGGAAACGGCTATCAACGTTGGGATCTAAGTCGACGGCACAGCTGGTCTCTGCTTTCATATCGATGAGCAGCAGATCTTGTCGGGCATGCTCACTTTGCCCATGAGACTGAGCGGCTAAAGAATAGCCATCAATGCTTTGGAATATACTAGTAACATCGGCGGCATTATGGGTCGGAAAATTGCCACTGACATGGCTGCGACTCTCTTTTACAGTATCCCAGGCATTAAGTTCGTAAGAGGTCCAGAAACGGTTGTCACTGCTGAAGAAATATTGATTATCAACCATACCCCAGAAATTAGCTGATATACCTCGAGAGTGCTCAGATAGAGGTGTGATCGGCTGTGGCATGGGCTCTAACTGAGCGGCAGCCGTTAAGGGTGCCAGATAAATGTGCTCACCGCTTGGATGTTTGACTCTGTAAGCCACAAGGCCTGCTTTTTCTTGTACCTGAAAGAAAGGTCTGCCAACGCTTCCACTGTAGAACTCCATGTCGTTAAGGTCTTCTTCACTCGCTGCCGGGTCAAGGTTATGTTCTCGAGGACTAATGGTGAGGGGCCGTGGTGCCGATGGGGTTTTGCTGTTAAGACCTTCGATGATCATTAAACGATCATTATCATTTTTGTAATTACTGGCTGTTCCTGGGGGCGACTCCAGATAGATCAGAGCATCACCGAGGCTGGTGAGGTTGTGAGATATAAAGGTGCTGCCGATGTACACTTCGTCGGCATTCTGCGTGAGGGCAAAAGCGGCACTGCTGCCATCAATGGCTGCCAGATAAAAATTGTTGTTGTCGGCAAAGAGTACCTTATCTCCCTTTTGAGTGAAGCTGGGGCGAATGATGGTCGAGATATTGAGTTGGCCGCTGAGGCGCACAGCTGCAGTTTTGGGAGCGGAGAGATTCACACTCATTAACGCCTTCAGGTTATCGCCAGCATAGTCGCCAGCAAAAAACAGGTGGCTGGCGGTGGGGCTGACCCAGGCATCAGGAAAACGCTTAGACACACTAACACTTCCCGAAGCCGGCATATCTGCTGTTAGGTTATGGCGCTCACTGCCATCGGCATTGATCAGAAAAAGTTCGTATCGAGGCTTGCCTGCTGCCTGCATCTCGGTTTCAGCAGCGACGTAAACAACGCGCATATTGCCCTGATCAGTTGCAGGCAGGACGATGAAATTAAAACCACTAGGTGGAGTAGCGAGACCTGTGGCCATTGGCAAGCTTTGATCTAGACGCAGCGTTTTTCCATCAGTGAAGCGATAGCTGAATAGCTGCCACTGGCCACTGGCCATATCTTTGCTGACGTAGATGAAGTGAGAATTGTCCGCCACAAATTCTGGTCTGAAAATCTGACTCTTACTCCAAGCATATGCAAGTTGCATCGTTTCGCTATCCTGCACCATGACCGTGGGTGCTGCTGGAATGTTGTTATTGAACGTGGCAGGTACAGGAGCGATGGCCCAGGTACGGCTGCCACTATTGCCATAACGCAGAGCAACAAAAGGATGGCGGCCGTTGCTATCGGGCTTGGCGAGCACATAACGGCCGATAGTGCCTAGGTGGGCTGGCGTCTCGGCGATAAGCTGGGGCGTGCCGCCATGTGTACGGGTGCGATAAAGTTTGTTGCCTGAGACGTAATAAACAAAGGCCGTCTCAGCGTTGATATTTTCTTCGGTAAGCGCGAGATTCATCTCATCGTAGATCTCAATTTGCACGCCTTTGTCAGCAAGAATTGCGAGGGTATCTGTGCGCGGCGAGTAGCTGAAAAGCTGTAGCTCTTCCGACGCAGTAAAAGCGCCGCGGGAAATAAAGAGATCGCCAACTCGGTCCCCCGTATAGATGTTGGCCTGTTTCTCAGCCATGAGTGGTCCGTGCAGGGCGCTACCCGTAGTACCTGCTATGCAGGCGCCATCTTCCAGTGGAACACTGCCACCCTGCCACTGTGTCGGAGGATTTACCTCATCACCATTTTCTGAATTCGAGTTGCATGCCTGAAGAACACAGATAATAAAAATGGCAAGCGCGTAGGAGAGGGAAGTAGGGAACTTCAACATCGTGAAACAAGTCCTTTTTAAACACAATTTTGAGCCTAGCATGCTACCTCAATACACACCTGAGAGCTATTTGAATCAACCATATATTGAAGAAGTGGGGGGATGAAGTGGTCAAGTAATTCTGTACAGCCCAATCTGCAAAGTATCAAAACCTTACATGGCCCTATTGAATCTGGCACAACTTACTTTATAGAACGTGACCACACGACTACCAGTGGTATTACAGCCTACAGAGCAAGGCTACTCTTTCGTTGGTCGAATGAAGAAATGTGCCGTATATGAGGTAGTAAAACTTAGACAACCTGAAGGCTAAAAAAGATTGTCCAGCAGATCTTAGAAGGGTTACCTTTTATCGTGAAGAAGATGGGAAAACTTTGCTATTTATCACTAATGATCTTGTTCTAAGCGCAACCGAAGTTTCAGAACTTTATAAGCAACGCTGGCAAGTTGAATTGTTTTTTAAATGGATAAAACAGAATTTAAAAATAAAAAAGTTTCTAGGCCGTAGTGAAAATTCAGTGCTCATCCAAGTGCTAACAGCGTTGATCTCTTACCTGTTGATTAAATAGATTAAATTGGTGAAATTGAAGAATAAAGCGAAGCTTTCGCTGCAAGAGATCACGCGTTTAATTAGCATAAATATTATGCAGCGACGCTCTTTGTTTGAGTTGTTGCATGCAAAGCCAAAAAGAAGGCGAGAAGATGTTTTTGACGACTTCCAGTTAAACATGGAGGAACTTTATGCTTAACCGGACAGTAGTGAAGCTGAATATACTCTAGCCATCGCGGCAGACTTCATCTGGCCACTCAAACTCAATCGTCGTATGTGCAAGTTTAAATTCACTAAGTTGTTCTTTAATCTCTAACTTAAGTATTTCTTGCTGCTTAATATCCAGCCGCTCTTGCAGTGTTAGGTGCACGGTTAATACATGCGATTCGCCGTCTAATGACCACAAGTGTAAATGATGTAAACCAGCGACAAAATTTAGCTTTAGCAGCGTATTTTCACCTTCTCGTTTAATCCTGCATCCGGACTGGATTGGGCGAAAAGTTTTAATGTGCCCCATAAATTACGCACAACATTGACTAAAATAAATAAGGTAAAGGCAATAGAAAGCAGCGGGTCGAGAATCGGCAGCTCTACAAATATAAGTACGATCGATACAATTAATACGGCCACCCAGCCAAGAACATCTTCTAATAGGTGCCAGTTTAAAATGCGCTCGTTTAGACTTTCACCTGCGCTAAGCTTGTAAGCAGCAAAGCCATTAACGCAAACACCAAAAATAGCCAATAGCAGCATGCCTTCTGTTTCAGGCATAACGGGGTTGCTGAGTCGTGGAACTGCTTCAGACATTATCCATAGTGAGCCTACTACGAGGACGATGCCGTTAAATAAGGCACCAAATAATGATAAGCGGCGAAAGCCATAGCTAAACTCACTATTAGCTTGTTTTTTTCCCAGCTTATTCAGGATCCAAGCGCTGCCTATTGAGAGGGTATCGCCTAGGTCATGGACGGCATTAGCCATGATAGCGGTGCTATTGGTTAACCAGCCGCCTATGAACTCTATAATGGTAAAGCAGAAGTTAAGAAAGAAGGCCCAGCCAATGCGCTGTGAACTCATGTCTTTAGTATGGGAATGAGAGTGGGAGTGAGAATGTTTATGAGGTTGTTCGTGCAATTGTTCGTGAGAGTGGCTCATGATCGGGGCCTTTCTTTTTTGTCGGTTGCACTGATTCTATCGACTATTCATAGGATTAATAGATCTACAGTATTACAAATCATTTCATTCATGACTTGGCGCTGGTTAGTATGAGTTAAAGATTACAAACGAAAGATTAAGTGATAACGAGGGGTTTGGCGATGGATTTTGAGTTAAGTGCAAAAGCTAAAGATTATGTTAAAAGAACAAAAGCTTTTATAAAAGAACATATTGAGCCGATGGAAGCCGACTTTTGGGCTGAGATTAATGCCAAGCATAATCATGGCGATTGGACGACGTGGGAAGTTCCACCGATTGTGGATGAGCTAAAAGCCAAAGCAAAAGCGGAAGGCTTGTGGAATATGTTTTTGCCTGACGATGAATTGGGTGCTGGTTTAAGTATTTTAGAATATGCCTCCGTTGCAGAAGAAACTGGGCGCAGCATCTTGGCCCCGACTATCTTCAACTGTAATGCTCCAGATACCGGTAATATGGAACTCTTATGGCGTTATGGCTCTGCAGAGCAGCAAGCGCAATGGCTAACACCTTTGTTGGCCGGTGAGATTCGTTCGGTTTTCTGTATGACGGAACCTGATGTTGCGTCTTCTGATGCGACCAATATGGCCGCGACCGCGGTGATTGAAGGCGATCAGGTTGTTCTTAATGGCACTAAATGGTGGTCGAGTGGTATTGGTGATCCGCACTGTAAAGTGGGTATCTTTATGGCCAGTACCCCGGATGAAAGCAAAGACCGTCATCATCAACATTCCATGGTATTAGTGCCTCTGGATACTCCTGGGGTAGAGATTGTTCGTATGCTACCGGTATTTGGTGCTTACGATGCCCCTCATGGTCATGGTGAGGTGAAGTTCACTAATGTTCGTTTGCCGGTTTCTAGTTTTATCAGCGGCCCTGGTATGGGCTTCGAGATTGCTCAAGGGCGTTTAGGCCCAGGCCGAATTCATCATTGTATGCGTTGTCTCGGTGCAGCGGAGAAATCGTTAGAGTTGATGGTTGATCGTGGCATGGCACGTACGGCCTTCCATAAACCGATTATGAAGTTGGGTGGTAATGCCGAGCGCTTAGCCGAAGCGCGTATTGCAATTGATCAGGCACGTTTATTGACTTTGTTTGCCGCCTGGAAAATGGATAAAGTCGGTGCATTAGGCGCAATGACTGAAATTTCTGCGATTAAGGTTGTCGCGCCGAATGTTTTACAGAAAGTTGTGGATGATGCAATACAGATTCATGGTGGTGCTGGGGTGAGTCAGGACACACCTTTGACCGCTTTCTTTATGCAAGCTCGCTCTTTGCGTCTAGCCGATGGCCCGGATGAGGTGCATAAAGGGGTGATTGCCCGTATTGAGCTCGCTAAGCGTGGACACTTTTCAAAAAAGAGATAAGTCTACAAAGCGCTAGTTCTAATCAAAGGCTTTAAAAATAAGTCGCTGGTTAAAAGTAGTGACCTAGGCCGATAAAATACTGTTGCAGCAGCCCAGATTCTACAATTGGGCTGTTGCTAACGGTATCGCTGTAGTGAAAGTGTCGTAAACCTGCATACCAACCCCAGTCTTTTGACCCTGCTTGGCCACCGGTTAGTTGCCAGCTAAAATCATGGGTGGCGATTAACTCCAGCTCTGCAGACCAGCCCGCATCAGCCTGATAGGCAACCTCTCCTGATGCCCCCACTTCATCTCCATCAACACCATAATAATAATCATTTAATTCTTTGTTCTGTCCTTGCAGCGCAAAAGTAGTGAGTAATCTTATCGAGCCGAGATCTTGCAGCGGCTTAAAAGTATCGCGACGATAAAAGCTCAGCTCAACTTCCTGTGAATTATGCCTTGCTGAAATATCTTGTAATAAGGCTAGGCGGCCAACCCAGCCATTATTAAAACGACGGCCAAACTGAAAGCCAGCTTCAAGGGCATTCTTGCGCTCATCTAGTTGGTAGCTATTCAATACTGCACTCGTCTTGATCTCTTCCTTAGATAAGCTGGAATGGCTTCTAGTATTGCCCACCAGAGAGCTAAAATAGGTGCCGTCACGATAAAAATTATAACCAAAACGGTTGCCCTCAACGAAGATTGGACCATAACCACCAAAGATCAAAACAGCCGGGCCAGATTGGTTATCCACAGCCTTAAATTGACTGTTTTTCACCCCCGCTGCCAGTGACCACAAACCATAGGCAGGTTCGATAATTTGCTCGCTTAGTGATTGTTCATCAGCCAATGCCTGAGTGGATAAAATGGTAATTAGCTGGCAGGTGAATATTGGCAATATCAATCGTTTCATCGGCGCTTTTCCTTTAGCTATTTCTACTGAGTATCAATAAATTATTAGTCTAGATTATCTTTGTTTGCGGGAAGGCAATTTGGTTCAATGTTAGTGGTCGATAACATTGCAGTAATTAATTTTTAACACTTGGTCAACTTATGGCATCATACTCAGCCAAGAGTGTGAGTATTCACTCAACGAGTATCTTATTTGGGTTAGTGGTCACTATTTATAACGAAAACGTCTAAAAAATTTATCCTGCATTTGTGAGTGGGCACTAACTTAATAAATTACTTTAACTTTGCTAGCCAGAGTCACGCACAGCAAGCGCTTTCCGCGGTTGATATTTGACCGTTTTTCATACCATGGCACAAATGGTCGCTAAGTCCTTGTGAATTAACGCAAATTTTCACATATCCACAGCACTGTTCGCCTTGCAAAACGGCCCCAGCATTTCTATAGTGTGCATCAGTGGAATAAAGTGGGTAAAAGTGGGTTTTTGTAGTGAGTCTTGTATTAAAGCTTGCTCAAATGTTCTTACTTAATAATTTGGGGCGGAAGATCTGTGTTTCGTGGACTGAGTGCGGTTAATTTAGATGCTAAAGGAAGGCTAGCGATCCCGATGAAATATCGGCAGTTGCTGGTGG
>Ga0105359_10004825_pt1 | contig 10685 bp, 3 predicted proteins | sample GOMGulsemesocosm_6_FD_83659 | JGI IMG/M metagenome (GOLD analysis project Ga0105359, IMG submission 83659) | Methane-oxidizing microbial communities from mesocosms in the Gulf of Mexico - GOM8C Gulf of Mexico | ecosystem: Environmental > Aquatic > Marine > Cold seeps | place: Gulf of Mexico... | reverse complement strand
TTGTTTGTTTATCAATATGTAACTGGCCATTGCTATCAATTGCAGCAATTAGTCCGGTACGGCTAAGTAATTTACTTAGACCAGCTTCAATTGAATAATAACCTTTTAAATTGTTTGTTTGATATTGTTTAGTTAAATCGAATGAAAAAACGATGGTTTTATTTATTTTTTGGGCAAAAGCAATAATTCCTTTATCAGCACGTTGTTGTTTTATATCAAAAAGAATTAAACCGTCGGCTAAAACCAAAGAGGAAGGGGATATTAATATCATCAGGGATAATATTAATAACTTTTGATTTTTTAAGTAACTTTGCCAACTGTGAACAAACAGCTCCTTTACAAAGGATATTTGTCGCAGTTTAAGTAGACAGCTCAGAAGTAAAAATCCTCTATGAATTTTTTATTTTTTTTCATTTTCTTATAATAGCGCTTAAATAGCTAGTATAAATCAGAGGAGTTTTAGGCAATTTCTTTAAGATGTTATAAAAAAGTAACAAGGCAGTTATAAATTCACTAACCAATTACAAAGTCGTGTGATACCTTCTTTTACCTTGTTAAAATTAAGTTCCTGCGTGGCGTTTTTGTTAAAAACTTGCTCGCCATCAAAATCTACAAACGCTAACCTAGTTGTTAGGCTTTCTTCTGGCATGCCAAAAGCGCTGCCTGGTAGCAAGGCCACGCCTGTGTCCTCTAAAATTCGCTTAGTTAATTGTTCGCTGGTAAATATACCTTGTTGGTTTAATTTTTTCCTGAAATTCGAAAAATCAGGAAATAAGTAAAAACCTCCTTGAGCAGCATGTACCTTAATTTTGTTTTCATTGAGAGTCGCTGCGCAAAAATCACTTATTTTCGACAATATTGAAATTTGTGTCTCCAAAAAGTTGTTGGCTAATTCAATATCAGAGTAAGCTTTAGTTGCTGCGATTTGAATCGGGCTAGGGGCGCATGAGTAAGTCTCAGATGCTACACCTATGACTGTTGATAATAGGCCTTTTAATTGTGGTGGGATATGCATAAATCCAAGGCGCCAACCACCTGCACCACACCATTTAGACAAGCCTGATGAGACAATACATCCTTGTGGATAAAAGTCAGCGATGGATGATGTATTACTTTGATAAGATAATAAGCTATATATCTCGTCAGCTATAACGATAATATTGTGCTTTTTCATCACATTAGCTAATTGATTTAACTCTTCTTTTTGATACGTTTGCCCTGTTGGGTTACTCGGGTAGTTTAAAATTAAAATCATAGGCAATTCAGGATTTTCTCGATTGCTACAAAAGTGCTCTAGTTGGCTGGCGGTTAAATGCCATTTATCAGCATAGTCAGTGGTAAGCCAACTAACTTTATGACCGGCCAGTTTACCTTGGGGCTCATAAGATACCCAACTAGGGGCTGGTAGTAATATCTCTGCTTTTTCAAATGCAGCCATTACACAAAACAATAATATTTTGCTGCCAGCACCAATAATTATATTGTCACTGTGCCAGTCTTTATTTTCTGTAGTCTTGTGAAATTCTGCAATGGCTTCTCTTAAGGGCATATGACCTTGTACGCTCATATACTCTTTTCGATAAGCAGCATGTGCCAACGCGCTCGTGATTTTGCCGGGCACTGGAAAGGGGCTTTGTCCAAAACCAAATTTATAGACGGTTTCATTGTTGTTTTCTTTTGTTAAGGATAACTGGTTGACTAATAGAGTCTGTGAATGTTTACTGACTCTCAAGTACTGTTGGAAATCGTTTGCATTGATCATATTTTTCTCTTCAAATGGTAGCTTAGATAAGGTTAAATTGACGCAAAAATGAGCAAGCTGCAATTTTTTTAGAGTAATAAAAATATATTTTCAAAATTTGTGATTTTTCCTAGTTTTAAGGTTATAAATCATCGATATTATGCCGGCGTGAAAAAAAATGAAAACGGCTTGTCTTAAAAGTTAAATGACTGTCAATCGGTAACCGATTGGGTATAGTTGTAGTAATAAAAGTAATTTTTCTTTTAATTGAAATTGGCTTTAATCGAAAAACAAAAGGTTAGGTAAATGAATTTTCCGCCTGAAAATTTTGAACAGTTACGTCAAGTGGTATTAAGTCTTAAGCAAGGAAAAGTAGACTTACCCATAGGTAAGAAAAGCTTAGCGGCATTAGTTTCAATGGTGGAGGAGCCAGATATAGTTGCGCTAAATAATATCGTTGAGCTAGCAAAATTAACTCACTTTAGTGCTGCTTCAATTACACGTTTAGCTAAACTTTTGGGCTTTCAAGGATTTCATCAATTTCAGTTGCTTTTTAAACAAAAGAGTAAGTTACCCAATAACTTTTATAGTGAAGGTGTAAAAAGGTTAATCGCTGCTAACGATAAGAAACCTCAGGGATTGTTAACACAGCAACTGGCTATGGCCAACGACAGCATTTCGCAGTGTGTTACTAATATTGACGAGGGTAGTTTAAACCAAGCTAAAATTTTAATTGCTAGACAAAAAAGAGTCTTTGTTTTTGGTTATCGGCAATCGTCGGCTATTGCTAATATTTTTAGATATGGCTTGGCGCTAATTAGGCATAACGTGCAAATGTTAGACCAAGCAGAGCATGGTGTGGCACTTGCTGTTGCTCAGTTAAAAAGTGATGATTTATTAGTACTGATAGGCTCTTCACCGTATTCAAATGTTACCTTAAAAATCGCTGCTTTAGCAAAAAAGCAGGGTTGTCAAATCATCGCGATCACAGATTCCGAACTTTCACCTTTAAATGACTTTTCAAATGTGGCATTTCATATACCGGCAGCAGGAAGTTACTACACTAATAGTTTAGTGGCTAATTGCTTTTTTGTAGAAAGTCTATTGTCAATTACCGCGGTTGAGCTTGGCCAAACGGCAATAAATAACCTTCAACAACACGAACGCTTGTTAGGAAAATTAGAAGTAAGCGATTGATTCGTACGTAGACCAGAGTAAAGCAATGCGCGACATCTGCAGTTAATTATCCTCGTATAGCCGCTTACATTATCAGGCAAGATTGAATGGATAATTTCTTCATAGTAACGGCTGTTAGAGCTAAAAACAAAAAAACTGCTTGGCAGCAGTTTTTATATAAAAGTAATTATTTAAAGATCTCTATTCAAAAGCATCAAGGTGTCTACATCCTTGTAGACGAATTCTTAAATAAGAACTAGATCATTAAAATCCGTAAGAAAGACCTAAGTACCAGCTACCACCTTCATAGTTAGCTGCACTTCTACGAGGGTATTGTAGACCTACACTTTGACGGTTAGCATTGGGTGAATCAATTTCATCAATAAACGAATCAAGTATGTTTGAAAAACCTAATTTAACTTTTAAGGCATCATTTACTTGATAACCTAATTCAGCGTCAACATAAACAATTGAGTCGATTTCGGCACTTGGGCTTTCAGCAGCACCAATTTCTCCACGCTCGTCATAATGTGAACCGTAAAAGTTAGCACGAACCATTAAATTCCAATCATCATTAAACAGTGTGTTTGTCGTTAAAACGAAACGAGAATTTGGGAAGTTATTCTCAATATCTTCGACAGTACTATTAGATACTGGTTGAATACCACTTACTGATCTCTGTTTTACAACATCAATTTTATTGTAGCCATAAGCAAAAGCAACGCTGGTTGATACTGAGTTACTCCAATCAAATTCGCTCGATATAACAAGGTCAAAACCTGAGTGTTCAACATCTAACGCATTGGTATAAAATGAGATAGAGCTTCCATCAGGTTGATCAATATTACCAGTACGGTAAATTCGATCATCAACGGCTATTTGATAAAAATCTAAAGTAATAGTGGTATCGTCACCAACATTAGCAGCTAAACCTAAGCTGATGTTAGTTGACTCTTCTTCTTTGATTTTTTGTCCACCGGCAGCAGTTGCGCGAGGATCTGTTGCAGGGATCAAACCTTCTTCGATTTGTTTGCCTGTGGTGCCATCAAAAGTAGTGATAGTGGTTCTTACATTTGATTGACCAGGAGTAGGAGCATGGAACCCTGTTGAATACGCTGCTCGTAAAGAAACATCATCGTTAACGCTATAATTACCTGCTACTTTCCAATTTGCTGTACCGCCAAAGTCAGAAAAGTCTTCATAACGAAGTGCATACTGCATTAATAACTCATCGGTTACATCATGTTCAACATCAACATAAACGGCATAGTTATCGCGTGAATATTCACCTGCATCTTGTGGTGTTATACCTTTAAAACCACTTGAACCGCCGCCTTCATAAGAGTTTGCTTCGCCAGCTATCGCAGTATAGGTTTCTTCACGCCATTCTGCACCATAGGCCAAGTTAAAATCATCGCCAACAGGTACTGAGAAATCAGCATTCAAGTTCAATTCTTCTTGTTTATAACCGCCGACATTAAAATCCATTTGCGGAATTTGAAGATCTGCAGTTAAACCCAAACTAGCGTTTATGGTGTTATTTAAAAAATAATCCAGCTCATTCGAGCCTTTACTGATACTAAAGTCATAACTGGTACCGTTGTCTAATTCACCTTCTAAACCAACAATAGCACTAGAGTCTGTTTGATCTCCATCTAAATAAGGTGTAAAACCAACTTCAGCTTGTTTACCTGTAAAGCCAAGATCACCTAGCGTTGATAAAGTTGAATGGCCAGGATTACGGTAGAAAAAGCGGTAACGACCTGAGGTATCGGCATAACTAAAACGACCATAAAGTTTCTTATTGCCGTCTAATTCAACACCCGTGTTAAGGAAAAATCGAGTTGCTTCAGTTTCTGGACGTCCCCAAGTTTGAGTAAATGGCGCATCACCAAAGGGAGAGTCTGCACCAACACCTTGTACGCCAGCGTCGATAAGTGCTTGTGCGTCAGGTCGAATAACACCACGGGATAAGGCGTCATTTTCAATAATTTCTAAACTTAAATTAGCAAAACCGTCTTCACCTAATTTCACGCCTGTATTTACAGCAAACTTAAGGCTAGATTCACCGTCATAATGTTCGCCGTATTGTAGCTCAACTTGACCACCATCAGATGCATCTTTGGTGACAAAGTTAATAACACCCGCAATAGCATCAGAGCCATATTGTGAAGCTGCGCCATCGCGTAATACTTCTACGCGTTTTAAGGCGATTGCGGGGATCATGCCAATATCTGCTGCATGAGCACCATTACCAGCCGCAGGAGCAAAAAACTGTACTAATGCAGAACGGTGACGTCTTTTACCATCGATTAATACTAATGTTTGATCTGAAGAAGTCCCTCTTAATGAGGTAGGGCGAACAAATGCACTACCGTCACCTGTGGCAGGTGTTGCCGTATAACTTGGAATGAGTGCTTTTAAATTATCTGTCATATCGGCCGTGCCGCCGACAGAATTAAGATCATCAGGAGAAAGAATATCGACAGGAACAGGAGAGTCTGCAACGGTTCTTTCTTTTAAACTACGTGAGCCAATTATGGCAATACGTTCAACATCTTCTTTTTTTACTTCACCTTGTGCAGCCTCTTGCGCTAAAGCTGTTTGGCTTGCTGCACCTAGAATTAGTGGTAGCATAGCAAGTTTTGCGATCATTTTATTGTTCATTATATTTCTCTCATAGCATGTTTATTAACTTGAATACTCAGTTTTTGAAGCGTTATGCTCGCTCCGACTTTTTATCATTTAGTCTTTTTTAACTGGGTTATATTAATAAACAGACGAGAACTAAAAATCCGCCATCTTTTTTTTAATTTTTATAAATATTTATATAGAACGCTTATTTATTCACTTTGATAACTAATAAATTCAGCAAGTAATTCTTGATAGGCACAATTTATTTCACTTTCTAAATAGCTAAGATTATTAGTTTTGTTCGCTTTAGCATCAAGCTCTAGTTGATTTGATTGGTGATGTAATGTTAAACCACTTAAGTTTCCTGCTATTCCTTTTATTGAATGGGCGACATGATGAATTTGTTGGAAATCTCCTGCTGTTATTGCTTGATTGAGCTCATCTATCCGCTCGGGCATATCTTCTTTAAAAGTATCAATTAACATGTAAAGCAACTTTTTGTTGCCCCTAACTCGATTAAAAACTGCCGATTTGTCCCAAACAATTATCGGTACTTCATCTGAATTTTTTTCTGCAGATGATGTGACTCTAATTTGCTCAATTGGCCTATTAACCGACATCGTCGTTATATCTTCAACTGCGTCATCAATAAAATGAATATCAATTTCTTCTTCATTAGAGCAATTTCTAAGATTATTTTCCTTTACTATATTTTTATCGTCTAAATTGTCACTAACATGGGAGGGGGTTAGTTCAACTAAACTTTCGTCAATATGTTGTGTTGATTCAATTAACCAAATTTTAAGTCTTTCAAGCAAAGATTCGGGCTCTATTGGCTTGGCTAAATAATCGCTCATTCCCGCATTTATGCACTTCTCTTTATCTCCTTGCATCGCATTTGCAGTCATCGCTATGATTGGTATCTGCCGATTAACTTCATCGGCTGCGCCTTGACGGATTTCTTTTGTAGCTTGATATCCATCCATTTCAGGCATTTGACAATCCATAAGTATTAGGTTGTAGGGATCACTTTCTTCCGCCCCCCTTAGGAGCTCAATTGCTTCAATGCCATTACCTGCTATATCTGCATTTAAGCCAAACTTTTCCAATATACCCGTGGCTACCATTTGATTAATTCGATTATCTTCAACAATAAGTATTCGAGTGTTTTTTGGCCAAGAAGGTTTTAGTTGTTGATATTCTGTCTTCTTAGTTAAAATTTCAGTACTTTCAACATACTTACTCTCTTTCTTATTAGGGATTAGACTTTGTAGATAGTCATGAGTTACAAGAGGAGTAGCTTGACGTAAGGCTTCACCATTATCGACAACAACAGTTAGTGCATCGAATAAGTCAGAGGTAGTCGCCGGTTTTGGAAAAAAGGCATTAAAACCAATTGCAGCAAAAAATGTTGCTTCGTTTCCTTGAGATATAGAAGTCATCATAACCATTTTCATATTATCAAAACGACGATCAGCTCGAATAGATTCACCTAATTCTGCGCCATCCATTTCTGGCATTTGCATATCTAAAAAGGCAACATCAAAGGTTGGACTATTTTTTTGTAATAATCTTTTATCGCACAGTGCCAATGCTTCTTTGCCGCTGCTTGCCTCAGTGACTCTTGCTCCCCAATGCTCTAATTGACCACGCAAGACCTCTCTGTTGGTAGCGTTGTCATCAACAATAAGTAAGTGTAATGACTTAATATCAATGCTTGGCATAACACGCTGAGACTTTTCACTTGATTCGATAACCAAGCTAAATTCAAATGAACTCCCTTTTCCAGCAATACTGCTTGCGCTGATATCGCCTTCCATTAGTTCACAAAGTTTTTTGCATATAGATAAACCCAAACCCGTACCGCCATAGTGGCGGGTGGTAGATGCATCTACTTGGGAGAATGCATCAAATAAAGACTCCAATTTGTCATCTGGTATACCTATACCCGTATCTTCAATTATACAATGTAACAGTAATTTTTTCTGACCTGCAGGAGCTGTTCCCACTCGAATAATAACCTCTCCTTGGTGGGTGAACTTAATTGCGTTACCAACTAGGTTAGTCAGTATTTGCCTGATCCTACCTTGATCTCCCTTAATCATGGTTTGATCAACCTGCGTAATATCAAGAATAATCTCCAAACCTTTATCTTGAGCTTTTAGAGCCATAGCTTCAGCAAATTCGCCCAGCATGCCACGCAGGTTAAAGTCAAAGAACTCCAGTTCCATTTTACCAGCTTCTACCTTGGAAAAATCCAATATATCGTTGATCAAGGTCAGTAATGATTCAGCACTTGATTTTGCGATGGTTGCTTTATGATTTTGTTCATGGGTTAAATCGCTGTTAAGTAATAAGCCCAACATCCCTAAAACACCATTCATAGGTGTGCGAATTTCATGACTCATACTCGCAAGGAATTCACTTTTCAATTGGCTGTTTTGTGCCGCTAACTCTGTGGCCTCTTTTAGTAAGGTACGTGCATTTTCTTGAATGATAGCACTGGCGAACATGGTCCCTATTTCCTGCAACATAGTAATAATGTTGTCACTAGAATTGGGAGATACTTCTGTATATAAAAATAAAATGCCAATTACCTCAGATTTTTCCTCTTCGCTCTTTCCGTAGTTTATTAATGGAATAATATAGTGACCATGTGCTGCTGTTTCTGGTGAAGAATTTTCATGTATATGATCAGAAAAACAATTATCACTAATAATAATTTCACCCGAATTAGCCGACTTTTTACACAGATAGTCTAGATGGGCTTTTCGTTCATTTCGCAAAAACTGCTCAGAAAAGTCACCTTTATGGCTGAATAATTCAAACTCTGATTTACTTGGTGGTAAAATAAAAACACCACCTTTACTGTGCTGTTGAAGCCCTTCTAATTGAAAAAAACTGTCAAGAGCACTATTTAATCGTTTTTTTAAGGACTGATGCTGAGCTAAAGCTTTTGCAATTGCTATTTTCACTTCATTCGATTTATGCTGTTCTGCAACTCTATTTTCTTCCGCTTTTATGTTTGTTATGTCTCGAGACATAGCGGTAAAGTAAAGTTCATCCTCAATTGTTACTTTTGAGATTGTTAATTCAACAGGAAAAGTACTGCCGTCTTTTCGTAACCCTTCCACTTTAACGACTTTACTTAATGGTTTATGACGAGAATGTTGCAGATAAGACGCGAAACCTTCCTGGTGTTGCTGGCGGTAGTTAACAGGAATAATTTGTGTAACACTTTTTCCGACCAAATCATCTTGTGAATACCCAAACATCTTTTCTGCTGCGGGGTTAAAAGAATGGATAACGCCTATAGTATCAATACTAATAATACCGTCAGCTGCCGAGTTAAATATTCCACGAGAAAAAGCTTCACTTGTCGCCAGTTCTTTCTCGTTTCTTATACGTTCATTGATATCTATGACCGTTCCTATCATTCTTGTAGGCTCACCTTCGCTATTACGAGATACTACCCTGCCACTGTCATGTACCCATGACCAATCTCCTGCTTTGTGCTTTATTCTTAAATCTATAGAATACTTTACCTCTTCGTCAGCAAAATGTTTATCGATTAAAAACATTGCGCTGGTTAAATCATCTGGATGTAATAATTTAGTCCACTTATCGACAGTGAATGGCGCTAAATCAGCTTCATCATAGCCAAAAATATCGAACCACCTTTGGTTACAAGTTACATGGCCTTCAATAATATTCCAGTCCCAAAAGCCAACGCCAGTATTATCTACAACTAAGCTAAGTTGTTTACTATTTTCTGTTAGTGATAACTCAGTCTGTTTTCTTTGTGTTATATCTGTTCTTATTGCGATATAACTAATGGGTTTACCCTTTTCATTCATAAAAGGGATAATGGTAGTATCTACCCAATATAAGAGGCCATTTTTTGCTTTGTTGCAGACCTCTGCATTCCATGTCCCACCCTTTTTAACGGTTTGATACATATCTTTCCAAAACTGGATACTGTGAAAGCCACTATTCAGTAATTTGTGATTTTGTCCAATAAGTTCACTTTTGCTGTAACCGGAGATATTTTCAAATCGACTATTAACAAAAGTTATAACGCCCTTTATATCGGTTATGGCAACAATCGAATGTTGATCAAGCGCATGTTTTTGTTGTGATAATTCTTCTAGGGCATTTTGTGATTTAATATTGCTCCGTTCAATTTCTAGTTGATATTCTTGGCGGCTTTTATTCATTAAATTAAAAGCATTGACTAATTGTCCTAGTTCATCATTCGAAGCTTTATTTACATGAACATCTGCTTCTCCGGACATTAACCTTAAACTCGCTCTTGATAATTCCTCAATAGGTTGAGTTATTTTCCTTGAAATAATAATCGCTGTAATGGTAGTGATTAATATTGAAAATGCCAGTAAGAATAGAGTTAATTTAGCAAGCCAATTAGCATCTGACAAAGCATCTTTAAGATTTACCTCTCTTATTAAGTGCCATTTCATATTACCTATTACTATTTCTTGATGTATACCTATTACCTCGACTCCTTCAGGGTTTAAGTAAATATTTATACTATCCATTTGTTGAACTGGGTCTTTGTAATTGTAATTGCTTGATTTTATTGTACTATTGCTGTCGAGTTTGTCACGCCAACTACGGACGTATTCATTGTCGATAACTCTAACTAAAACTTCTTTAAAACCATTAGCGATAGGTGTTTGCAATACTGCTCTTTCATCAACAATATAATGAACAAGTGTGCTGTCTTTATTTTCATTCTTTGACATCAAATTATAAATTCTATCGAGTCTAACTTGGATCGCTATAGCACCTATTAATTCACCCATATCATCGGTTAATGGTGAGGTAATAAAACCTGATAACTCATTGTTTGATGGCACGTAACGCTCAATACCAGAAAATAGTGTTTTACCTGTACTAATGGTTGCTCGTACTGATTTAGCAAATGCTGTGTTTTTGTATTCACCTGTTGTCAAGTTAGTGCCTAAATCCGGTTCTCTAGACAAGTTAAACAGTATATTGCCGCTACTATCAATTAAGAATAAATCATGAATATAATCATATCGCCGTCCTAAGGTAAGTAGATCGCTTTGGATTGAATCGACACGTTTAGCCCATTGATAACTGGTAATATATT
>Ga0105359_10004821_pt1 | contig 10687 bp, 8 predicted proteins | sample GOMGulsemesocosm_6_FD_83659 | JGI IMG/M metagenome (GOLD analysis project Ga0105359, IMG submission 83659) | Methane-oxidizing microbial communities from mesocosms in the Gulf of Mexico - GOM8C Gulf of Mexico | ecosystem: Environmental > Aquatic > Marine > Cold seeps | place: Gulf of Mexico... | reverse complement strand
TAGTCCATGGCTTTCCCTTGCCAAGTGCCGTTATAGTCATCGATCGAATCAGCTTGAACTGAGTGTGTCATTAACAAACTCGAGCCGATTATAGAGAAACCGACAAGTGCTTTATTTAATAATCCTGGCATATTTTTCATTCATGAATCCTTTTTATTCTTATTTTTTAAACAGTTACTTTCAATTCTGTTTTGCTCATCATCATCAAAAAAAATTATTACTTAATCTAATTTTATGGAATTAGTTTTTAAACTAAATTAAAAACGACCCTTATAAACAAATAGATTAAATATAATAACAATGAAGTGATTCATGGCAGAATAATATAATGAAGAGGCCGAAAAATATTACAGCTAATTACCAATACGTTTAATATAATTAAATATGTGACATGCCAAAAATACATATCACTGATAATATTAAAACTAGAATTTAATATTATCAGTGATACATATCATCAGAGTAGGACGTTTAAATAACGATATCTTGAGTCTCATTAAATGTTAATAAGACCTGTTCAAAAATCGCCAAACCTTGGTCAAAATCGTCTCTTAGGTCAAAACCACCTAGGGATAAACGCAAGCCATTTTCAACCACTTGCTGCAGGTCTTGATCAGTGAATAAATTCGCCGTTCTCACCTTTATATTTCGCTCCAATAAAGCGGTATTAAGCGCATGCATATTGATGTTAAGCGGTAAGATTAACCAAACATTAAGGCCGCCACTTCTCGTCTCAAAACCCCGTTTTGTTAATAGGCTCGTCATGGCATTTTGACGGTAACGCATCTCTTGCGCCAATTTTGCTTGGTTATGTTCAAACTGCTCGGTAAATAAAAAGCGTGACGCAATTTCTAAACTCATGCTGGCGTTCATCCAACACTGACTATGTAGGCTCTGATTAAATTTTGCCTGCCAAATTGAGGGGATAATGGCATAAGCCACTCGTAATCCTCCCGCCACATATTTGGATAAGCTGGATAAATAAAAGACCTGATCAGGAGCAAGTTGCTGTAACGGCGACCTCCAGTTTTCAGGCAAGGTGTAATTCACATCATCTTCAATAATATAAAAACCATAACGCTTAGAAAGCGAAAGAATATGCTGCCTCTGTTCACCAGAGTATTGAATATTAGTGGGGTTTTGAATATTCGCAGTTAGGTATAAAAGCTTAGGTTGATGACTTTGACAATAAGCCTCCAACTGAGCTAAATCGACACCTTGAGAATTTAAATCTAAGGCTAACGTTTTAACATTATTAGCTTTTGCCGCCTTAAAAAAACCGGGATAGGCCAAGGCCTCATGCATAACATGGTCACCACTATCACACAGTATCTGTAAGCAGGTAAAAATGCCTTGTTGTGCACCTTGCGTAAAAATCAGGTCATGGGGCTCGACTTTAATAAGGCGACTAGATTGGGCTAACCAGCGTGAAAAGACCTTTTTATGCTTAAGCAAGCCTTGATGGGCGTATGTCATCACATCAACTAAAGCTTGAGGATCAAGCGCTAGCTCTTGCATGGCTTTGGCCAGAACCGCTTGCTGTCCCAACATAGGCTGCATGCTAGAGGCAAAATCATAAACTTTCTGCCCTAGGGCGACAGGCGAAGGCAAGGTCAATGCATTGACATAAGTTCCAGCCCCCAGTTTAGCTCTTACCAAACCGCGTTTTTCAGCTAGTTCATAGGCTCGGGTCACAGTGCCATGAGTAACCGATAACGTATCAGCTAACCAACGCTGTGCAGGGAGTTTTTCATCTGCTGACAAGTCCCCCGATCGAATTGCTTGCTCTATCAGGTTCGCCAATGCCTTATATTTAGGCTCAATATGACAGGCCTGCACGAAGTCATCCTGCTTAACTTTCCATTTTGTACCCATACAATAAAACAATTGCCTCATTAATTTATGCGTGAGAAGCTTAAAATATCGATACAAACTATAAATTGTATCGATACAATTTTCAAGTTTTAATATTTAAAATACAGGTTAAGGAGACAAATTTGGAAAGCGCCCTATTGAGTTTAGCCCCCGCCGTGATCGTTTTTAGTTTTATTAGCACCGTAACACCAGGCCCCAATAATTTACTGCTGGCTCACTCAGGCGCTCACTTTGGGATGCGTAAAACCCTTCCCCATGTTATAGGGATTCGCTGTGGCATGCTTTTATTACATCTGAGTATTTTGTTAGGACTAGGTAAGGTATTTGACCTTTGGCCAATACTACATCAAGCATTCGCCCTATTAGCGGCAAGTTATATTGTTTACATGGCGATCAAAATAGCCATAAGTAAAAGGCCGAATCAAAGTAAAAAAGGCAAACCTATGGGGCTAATACAAGCGGCAAGTTTCCAAGTCATTAACCCAAAATCTTGGGCAACCTTAGTGACACTTGGCACAGCTTTCACCTTAAGTGGCGACCTTTTCTGGCCATCGGCTGTGATGGGAATTATTTTACATCAGCTAGCTACACTACCTGGTACCTTTATGTGGATTACAATCGGCAAATTGGTTGCCAACAAGCTCAGTGAACCGCGTTTTCATCGCATTTTCAATTTAATAATGGGCTTGCTTTTATTAGCCAGTCTGCCAATGATTTTCATACGTTAATGAAGGCTCTTTAGGCAATCATTCAATCGCAAGATAGATATCCGTAATGGCTTGATTTTCTGCCACATCAGGAAAGAAATGGACTCTTTCAAGCATTAGAGGGAAGTCCCTTAAATTCATAGGGGACTCATTAAGCCATTGGGAATACAAGTAGTCGATCACAACACCTAAATCATCATCACTGCCATGATGACGAATTTTGGCATATCGCCCAGCAGGTATGGTACGCAGTTTCATATTAGAAGCGATATCAAACGGACTAAGTATGGTATCGAAAAATGCACAGGCAATATCAAACCGATACTCTTTTGGGGGAACTGTTTGAGGGTCGTGGTAAATCAGGTTAAAGGTCCGACTTTTAGAGGGCGATAAGCCCCGAGCTTTGCGCCAAGCAATAAAGGCTTGAATCGTCAGCCCTAGTCGGTTGGCATTACCCCTATGTTCGAGATAGGCAATTTGTATGTTTTCACAATTAACGACTTCGACCTTGTAGGTCTGTGCATTCGACACTTTGGTATTCCTCTTGGCTAATATTTCATTTTCATTTTTATGCCAAGTCGACCAGTCTGGGGATCTGCGAAATGCGCTAGGGCTCTGTTGAAATACCTTAAGAAACGCACGACTAAAGGCTTCAGGGCTTTGGTAGTGCGCGCTTAATGCAATATCAATCACCTTATCCTGGCGATAAGCTAATCGATAAGCCGCCCGTTTGAGCCTTAAGCGCTTTATTAAGTCATACAGGCTCAAACCAAAGCGCATACTAAATAGTCGATGGAAGTGAGACTCAGACAAACCAACATGAGCACTGATATTATTCGTACTCAAGGGTGTCTCTAAATGAGACTCAATGTAGCTTAGTGCCTTTAGCAACTTCGCCTCGTGTCTATCCATCTTTAATACCACTCACTATCACGCTTACCCGATAACCTAAGCCCCAAAATAAGAGCTAATTAAAAGGCGTTCAGCCTCTCAATTCTTGGCCAAATTAGAATAAACAATCGGCTCAAGTAATACTTGATCAATCCTGCTTTTCGAAAATAACAGACAAGCACGCCTGTGATTCTGGTAAAAATTTATGCAGTTGATTCGCCTCAATGGTTATCTGCTGCCCCGCTTTTAATACTCTTGTTTCCTCTAATATTAATAGGTGGCACTCACCCTCTAATACAAGGATGGTTTCACTGGCATGACTATGGATTTCATCAGGGTAATAAGCGCCTTCACCCAAACGTAATAATAATTGGGTTAACTTACCCGACTGACGAACCAGATGGTCAGTGTCTACCTCTAACTGCCTAGCTTGAGCTAATAAATCAATAACTTGAGACATTTATGTCATCCTTAAAACGACGATTGTTATAAATCAAAAACATGACTAATAATTGAAGCTTTAGCCATTTTGACTCGCCTAATTTAGAGCAAATAAAACAGATTAGCATAACCCCTCTTAAATAAATCCAAATGTGTATTCAAATCAATACATTGGATTCAGTTTCAATTGTTGTTTTTTTAAATGAATCAAGGCAATCAAAAAAAGGTTAAGTAACTGATCTTCATAATGTCTAAATATGTCACTTTTAAAGCAGCTACAGAGCTTATTTTTCAAATCATTTACGCTAGCGCCCATCACTGATATTTCCAGTTTAGTGACGTCTCTATTACCGAATTCATAAGGATTAAAAACCATGAAAAAAGCACTTTTGGGCCTTGCGCTTATCGCCACGACAAACACAGGTATAATGGCAGCAGACATAGAAGCTGGGGTGGTAAAACGCATTGCCGATCAGCAAAAAATGTCACCTATCAAACAAAGCCCCATTGATATTTCAAGCATTCAAATTGACACAGGCGCACAAACCAGTTCGTCATTTGCAGCAGCAACTGGGATTAGTTATTTTGAAATTGGCAATATTGGTTCATCCAATGTGGGGTGGGAAACCATTGAATCGTATCAAACAACCACTTTAAGTGATCATGGAGGCAGTGAACTCTATGCTTATGTTTGGCAAATGGGCTATGGCAATATTAGCTCAGCGACAATCAATGGTATCAGTAAAACACCTGAGCAATCTCAATATCGCTGTGGCTCAAATCTTCACACCTGTACCACGGGGGAAACCGTAACAGGCTGGGTATATTTATATAATTTAAGCGGACAACAAAGCGGTACCTTTAATGTCTCTGCTAATTCGGTTGCCTCTCCTTTTGGCTACTGGAGTGATTCTGTTTATATCAAATAACAGAATAAAAAGCCTAACGTGTGATGACACCTGTTAGGCTTTTACTCTCAAATCAAACACTGTGATTAGTTGTGCTTAACAGGCTTACCTGTCATTAACGTATTGTACTCACCACTGGCTTTTAAATGGGCAAGTGCTTCACGAAATTGATTCACTATCGCACTCGGTGTTTTTTTACTAAACGCCATATACCCGTCTATTGATAATTCATCCACCACATAGGTTTTTTCAAACAGATCAGGATCTAAACCTAAATTGTCGACCCAGGTGGTAAAGCTTGCTTGTGTTGCTAAAACCAGATCTACTCGCCCCCGTTCTAACATTAAGATGGCACTTTCTACTGAGTCCAACTCAGATAAGTTTTCAAAGCTAAGCATTTTTAAAAATTGAGACTCACCCCCGGATCTGAGTAAAGCAATTGAATAGCGCTTAGCGTCATCAAATACTTTAATTTTAATGTCGTTACGAGCCGTTAACTTATATGCATTTGTTTGTATCGGCGAAATGGTACCCACCCACTGAAAGTCATCTTCGTTATCGGGCAGTCTTTCGATGGGAAATATCAAGGTATTTTCATTAATTCTTGCCATTTTATAAGCTCTCGCATTTGGATAAAGCGAGATACCCTTTTCTATCCCTATATCGTCTAAAATCGTTTGTACCACCTTGGTTGATAACCCTTTAACCTTACTATCGTGCCCATAAACATATGGAGGGTTAATAGAGGAGACAATCTCAATATTAGCCCCTCTCTCCGTTCTATCCTTAATGTTAGCCGGTAACGATTCTGTCAGATTATGTATGATGATATGTGTACTTTGCCACCAAGTAGGCGGATGGATGTAAGGATTATCTGCGTTCGGCCAATTAGTCCAATAAGTTTCATTAAAGGGCAGTATTTTCTTCGCCTGCGTAATAGGCAGTACAGGCAAGTCATTCATCCAAATGGCCATGGCTTTATTAAAAAGTGGACTTATCTTCTTGTCATTCAGTGATAATCGGCCCATTTCATCTACTAGTTTTGAATATTCTTTATTACGCCAATGCCAAGGGTTATCCTCAATATCGCCGGATCCATCCTGCGCCCATTCTGTTGTAAAGTCGTTCATAGTTGACCAAGGCTCTGTCACTGAACCACAGCTTTGCCAATCAATTCTTGCCTGATAGTCGCCTTGCCTAAACTTTTTAAAAAAATCTTTTCTGGACAAATTTGCCCATGTTGCCTTAATTCCCACTCGCCTTAATTGCTTAACAATAACCCTAGCGATTTTTTGCTTTTCAACAAAGGGCGCCGGTGCTTGAATATGTATTGATAAGATTTTTCCTGCTTTTTCATAAAATCGTGTTTGATAATTATAAACATACCCTTTTGCTTCAATACGTCGCTTCGCATTCGCAGGGTTATAAATCATCAAGGGGTATTTTTTGTATAGCTTAGCTTTTTTTGCTCGATTCAAATAATCATTTAGCTCTGAATAAGCAGGGAAAATACTTTGACTTACCTTGGTTGCTCCTTGATAAGCCTTAGCCACTATCTCATCCCTATCAATCGCATCATTGAGTGCCCATCGCATGATTTTATCATTCCAAGGCGGCAAGGCGTTATTAATGCCTAGATTTCGGGGGCAAGGATCAACCCATGAAAAAGGCAGTGTTGAATGATAAGCCGAGACCTTAGGGTTTTGATCTTTTAAGACTAAAAAAGAATCAAGACTGACATCGTTAATACTATCCAGCTCATTAATAGCCATACCCGATATGCGCGTTTCTTCGCTGCCCAATGCAGTCCAAATAAGTCGTTTAGGTTTAGGCAATGGCTTAAATCCCGCTTTAACCCCCCACCAATCATCATTACGGACATAGACAAATCGGTTTTCACTCACACTGTCCAAAATATAGGGGCCACTAAAGACGGGCCAGCCTTTATAGGGGGAATAGTTTGTAAAGGTTAACGGGTCTTTGCCTTGCCAAATATGCTTGGGCAGAATACTAATACTGTTAAAAACCTTAACCGAAAAGTAATCTAATATAAATCGTACGTTAGGGTTTAAAAGCTTAAAGCGAACGGTTAAAGGGCCTTCTTTAATAACCTTTTTGACCCAGTGTTTCATTTTTAAAGCATTGCCCAGTTTAGGATTTTTAAGTAATAAGTTAATGGTGAAGACTAAATCATCCGCCGTCATAGGCATACCGTCACTCCACGTAATGCCCTCCCTCAAATTAATCACCCACTCATCCGAGCGCTTGTTTTGCTGATAACTTTCTGCCAACCAAGGCATCAGTTCACCTGTTTCATAATTTAAGATAAAGAGTGGTTCCATCATGGCTTGATGTAAACCTTGGTCTTTAACACTTGATTTTAGGAGTGGGTTCCAAAATTCAGGGTCTTTGACACTGCCGCCACCGATATCAAAAATAACGGTTTCTTCACGGTCAGCATTTCTATAATCAGTTCGCAGAAAATCCTTAGAGAAGGAAACTGTGCTCAATGTTAAGACAAGCAAAGCCATTGATAGTAAATGGATCTTATATTTCATTTTCTCACCGTCTAATTAAAAGAGATGAAAATTCCATTTTCGAAGCGGATGAAGATTATTCTTGTTAATATTGCTTTCGCTAAAATCAACCTTTCTTCACATTAAATATAGTTAGAAGTATTCCAACCTGTTTATTATTCAAACTGACATTTTTATTAAACAAAAACCTCAACACTTAATATAAAACCAATCAAACTCCCCCTAAAATTTCAATCACTTAAAAAACATTTGATTAATAAAATTATAATATAAACCTAACGTATCAATAAGGAGATATTATGAGTTTGATTAAAATTAAAATATTAACCGATATTTCTTAATGCTTTACCTTTTCTATTTAGGACTCAAAAATTTTATGTATTCGTTTATAAACAAACAGATAAGACAGGCTTAGGGAGGCCTAGGAAACCTGCGATTAAGTCACCTCTTCTCAGCCTTATCAATGGAGCAGCGATTAAGTTGCGTCCCTAGGCATAAATCTTGGTTCTATTATTCACACTCTGAAGTGGGAGGACTTATTCGCAGGCACCCTAATTAAACATTGAAGTAATTCGGTTAGCTTCCCTCTCACCTGACAAATAGGCACCGTGAACTGTCGATGGGAATTCAGAATGCGTCGCTTCCCCTGCAAAAAATACTCTGCCTAATACGGGTTCAGCCAGTACATTTCGCATACTTGAACTCACCCCTTTGGGAACATATGAATAAGAGCCATAACTGAAAGGATCACTATTCCATCGTGTAATTAGATGTCCTCTTGGCTGTGGAATAGTCGTACCATACAGACGCCTTAGTTCAATCATAGCAAATTCAACTATTTCATCGTCCGTAAAGGTTTCGATTTCCTTACCAAAATCAGCAACATTAAAAGCCGTTAGAATGGGGATTCCAGTAGCAGGTGCAAGATTAATCCAATAACTCCAATGCCCTTTTTCAGGACTTACTTGAGCCATATTGGTGACATCATTATCCCAAAAAACGTCATCGAAGGCTAAATAGACCTTATTCAATACACCCATATCAAGGCCATTAATAGCCTCTTGTTTCGATAAAGGCAGACTAGGTTCAAACTCTATTTTGCCTTTTTTTAATACACCCAAAGGTACTGTCACTATGACATAGTCAGCCTCAAACACACCTTGAGTCGTTTCAACTTCAACCTGTTTATTGGTGTAATTTATCTTAGAAACCCAGGTATTAAGTCTAATATCTAGGTCTTCAGCTAAGGCTTTCACGAGTTCGTCATAGCCTTTTGGAAAGATAACATCGGGTCCATCAAAGCCTTCTAAACGCCATAGACCAGACAAAGAAATAGCACGACTATCAGCTGCAATATCTTGCTCAAGTTCCAGATTAACAAGGAAATTTACTTCCCTTGGACTGAACTCACTTAAATCACCGCTTTTCACTCCCACATCGATCGCATCTTGAACCGTTGCATGACTATTATTGAATAGCGCTTTTGCAGCCCAGTAATACATATCATTTTCATTTTTTTCTAAATACTCATCAATTTTAGAATATTCTTTGCCGTTAGCATCGTAAGTCACTTGGTTTTCATAATCCCATTGATGTAAGGGCACTCCCAGTTCTTTAGCTAGATTGTAAATGGGATTATCTTCAATACCATGAATCCAACTTGCACCTAGATCCAGAGGTGTTCCCAGAGAATCGTCACTCCAGGTTCGCCCCCCTACTCTATCGCGACCTTCAAGTACCGTGACATTAAAGCCCTGCTTAGTTAATTGGTTCGCCGCTTTTACGCCAGACATGCCGGCCCCAATCACCAAAACACGGGTGTTATTATGTGAGGTTTGACTGCTAACTTGCTTACTCTCGGTTTGAGCAGTACAGGCTGAGATTAATAAAGCCGATAGAATAAAGCTTAATGCTTGATAAAAATGCGTCATAATTTACCTTAATGAATGATATTAAACCGTTTCAATTAAGGTTAAATTTATCAAAATATGCATCACCCATCTGTCAGCTTAACAAGTCGTTTGTCAGTTGATGTAAGCTAACGGTTTTTAATCACAATAAAAGCATAAAATAAATCACTCGCATATTTTCGATATTTTTTAGCATTATATTTATAAGTATTCAAAAAGAGAGGTAAGGTGATAGATAACAAAGGTATAAGTCTTCTCATTGTCGAAGATGATCATAGAATTTCGAAGTTATTAATGCAGTTTCTTCGCCTTGAAGGCTTTAATGTACACGGCCTAGACACGGGAGAAGCCGCTATTGAATATGTTAAAACATCTTCTCCTGACCTTATTATTCTGGATTTGATGCTGCCAAAGTTAGATGGTCTAGAGGTTTGTGAAATCATACGCCCTTACTTTCATAATAGTATTTTAATGTTGACGGCAAGCGAAGGTGACCTACAAGAAGTCACGGCACTTAATGCCGGCATTGATGACTTTTTAAACAAACCTATTCGCACTCATGTTCTGCTAGCACGAATAAATGCCCTATTGCGCCGTCAGCTTCCTAAACAATTGAACACCCTAAACATTATGGACCTGATTATAGATAACAAAAAGCGTCAGGTTATACGCAATGACAAGGTATTAGAGCTATCTGACTCTGACTTTGAATTACTTTGGGTGATGGCAAGTAGAGCTGGCACTGTTATAAAACGAGATGACCTCTTCTACCTTCTAAGAGGTAAAGAATATGATGGTTTAGACAGATCTATCGATATGAGAATATCCCAACTTAGAAAAAAACTTTCCACACCTGATAGTCCAGTTGAATATATCAAGACCTTACGTCAGCTTGGTTATTTGTTTATGAATGATTAAGGGATAAAACCGCCTAATGCGCTCTTTAGTAATTTCGCTCTACAGTCTTATTCTGGGCTGCATGTTTCTAATTACCTATGCTGTAGAGCAATGGGGAATGACCTATTACAAACAAGATATTAGTGAGCAGTATCTGCAATACTCAAGTATGTTGACGCCTTTAATCGAAAAAGATTTATTAGAAAATCCTGAGCTCACGCTAAAAACACTCACCTATTGGTCACATATAATAGAAGAAGATGAAGACGCCATTCAATTAATAAAGATTCCTGATTCACTCAAAAAGGATCAAACCCACATAGATACATTAGATATCACTGAGCAAGCCGATTACATTCATATCATAAGCCCATTGAGTCATTCTAAGCTGAATAACAAGGCTCTCTCTTTCACTTTTTATGATAGTTACTCAGATAACTTTATCATTCAATACTACCTTGGCCGCCTTATAATTTACGCCTTCATGACCCTTATTCTAACCATTATCGCTTGGTTAATTT
>Ga0105359_10004814_pt1 | contig 10699 bp, 5 predicted proteins | sample GOMGulsemesocosm_6_FD_83659 | JGI IMG/M metagenome (GOLD analysis project Ga0105359, IMG submission 83659) | Methane-oxidizing microbial communities from mesocosms in the Gulf of Mexico - GOM8C Gulf of Mexico | ecosystem: Environmental > Aquatic > Marine > Cold seeps | place: Gulf of Mexico... | reverse complement strand
CCTAGCTTTAGTCAAAAATATAAAGAAATACTCTTCACATTAATTGAAGAGCATAATCTGTATGATAGGTATCAATGTGTAGGTTAATACCATCATACAAGTCACATTAAATAACAGCGTACAACATCACAACTACAGGTTTATTAACATTTATAAACAAACAGAATTACCTTTTCCTGGATACTTTTCATAAACATGCATAAAGACCTCTGAACAAGTCTTAGGCCATAAATCTTCACCATTGCACTTCGGACAAGGCTAATTTCACCAATTGCTTCTTGAATAATGAGTTTAGAAATACCTTTATTAAGAGATTTTAGCGAATTCAGAAGACGATTAGTTAGCAACATACATTACGTGTTTCACGACCGAAAGCTAAATCACTATCAACTTCAGAACCAAATAATTCATCCCAACCAAGGTATCTAAAAGTGCAATGGCAGGTTGCTCAACTAAAACGTCTTCTGTGTATGTCATAGTTTTTCTAATAACCCTAAATTATGCCTATTGTTAAATGATGAAGAACCATTAATGTAATCAAAAGCTATTTCTGAAATTGTATTTATTAACTTCAAGTTTGAAGTAACAAAACCAACAGGGATACTGACAGGATGAGTTTCAGGTCTAGACACGTGATAGCAAACGACTGCAAAGGTTCCTTCAAGAATAAGTACTTCTATACTGCCACCTAGAAATCCTTCTAATAAACCATAAAGATTGTTAGAACCTTTCTTCAACTCGCTCTTCCAACACCCAATCGCACGTCTATCAGTCACATCAGACAACGGTAAATAAATCGATGGAGTAAATATTCGTTGAGGGTTCTTCTCATTAGTGAGCTGGGCTTGTTCGAGTTCATTTAAACAAATTTCAAGTTTTTTGCTCTTGCCCCAAAAAATATCGGAAGGAGCAATCCACGTTAACTGCTTAACAGCTTTATCTTTTGACTTTTTATAGGTAGCAGGTAGTGACTGTAAATGCTTCTTAATGTGTTCCCAGTTATTATTAGCATAGATTGGACCTACAAATGGCATTGCCTTCTTATCATCATCCAATGCCTCTGCATAACGATGCCCTAACGCAGAAATATCAATAGAGTTACTATTAAAAATATCCTTTGTCCAAGTATCGCCAAAAGAGCTCATAGCTAAAGCAATTTCTTTTATGTTAGCCCCTTTTTGTGCTTTATTTAACGAAACTGTAATCGCTTCATGCACTTTAGATGAGTCATCCAATTGTTCAAAATCTTCACGCTCAATAGCCTTACCGTCTTGATCTATTGTAAAGTGACTAGTTAACCTAACAGGGTCTTGCGTCAACTTACTGACAGAATCAATGGTATAAATACTTGGGCGATCCCCCTCTTCCGCGCGAACACCTTTCAAATAATCATTATCTAATAGTTGATAAAAGCTTTTCTGAAAAATAGATTTTGCTAATGCCTCTGTTTCAGATAATTTTTTATTATCAATATTTAATTTAATACCTGCGTGCCACCCCCCCGAACTTCGCTTATTGCCAATGCAGTTAAATCCACAAAGTTCGAACGAAAGTGCTGCTCCAGTCTCCTGTATTGAGTTTGTTTTAGGTGGCTTACCGATCCCCTCAAAGTATCCCGCAGATTGAGGAGTTAATTGAACAAGGCCTAACTCATTAAAAGACAGGTCTCCTTTATCCATTAAATCAGATATAGCCTCGTTAACTTCGAGCTTATTAAGCCCTAAATAAGTTGCAATTTGAGCTGGTTTCATTGGTGCTAACTGCACTAATCTCAGCACAAATTCACGGATGAATGAAAGCCCCTGCTTGGTAACATATGAAAAGCGAAAGTTGAAACGCTGAGCAGGAACAATAAAATCAACCTCATGGTAATTTAGTTTTATCTCTTCTATCATTTTTTAACCCCATTAAGGTCGCTATTAATTTTATGGATACGATAATCTTCTGACTTTTTATTCTGACCGGATATGTAATTAAGGACTCTACCTAACGGTAATGTACTGTTATTCCCTTGCCACATATGAGTCGAACCTACAATCATCAAACGATCCATGGCTCTTGAAATTGCAACATTAATACGATTTGGAGTTCTTAAAAATTTAGGTTTTTTATCTCTGCTTGAGCGAGTAATTGAAAGAATAATAATTCTATTTTCTTTACCCTGATAGCTATCAACTGTATCTATTTTTATAAGTTCTTTAAAATCATCACTCCACTCTATCTCTTTGAATTTTTGGCGTATTATTCTTTTTTGCTCGCCATACATACAAATAACACCAATAGCAGCTTCACCTTTCTTCACGACCCCCTTTAACTTAGCCACAAATTCAGGTTTGTTAGCAATATCTTTAAGTAAATTAATAATGATATCTGCTTCTGTACGATTATATATACTGACACCACGATCCGACCTATGGTATGACTTATCACCTAAATGCGAAGTATCAACCCAAGAAACAACACTTTGTAACATTTCTGGAGCTGCACCATAAATATTAGGAACTTTACGCTCTCCATTCCCTAATTCACCTTTATAGAATGTATCAGAAACAATGTTGCCAATTGGTGGGGCCATTCGATACTGAGTTAAAAGAGATGCGCCTGATTGTTTGCCATACGGTGATTCAAATGCTCTTGCAAAATCACTTTGCAATACAGCATCAAGGTCAATATCTTTATCTGCTAAACCAAGTTTAAGCGCTAAAGCATTTTTATGGGCGTCTGAATACAAAGGAGGTAATTGTTGATGATCACCAACAAGTAATACTCTTTTGCCCGATTGCATTGCTATCGCAAGCTCACTCGCAATTGAACGTGCAGCTTCATCAATGATCACCCAATCATATTGATTATCAGCAATACCTAAATGTCTTTGCCCTATACCAACACATGTACCAGTAACTAATTGTCTTGACCGAGCAAAAAATTCATCATAATTAACCCGTTCAGTTTCAAGCACATTTAACATATCACCAGAAATATTAGCTAATGCAATGGCCCTTCCTGCTTCATCCGGTCTTACTGAATATCGAGAGCATAAATATTGAATAACCTCAGACTTGGCATTGCGAACATCCAACCCTGCATCATAACTAATATCATAATTAGTAATTAATGCTTCTCGAATAGTAGCGTCTAACTCAACGACACTTTTCTTAATGATGTACAGCTCATCTTTTTCAAGCCCCCCATCTTTCATCGATTCCATAGATTTATGCAAAGTGTCAATTTGTTTAAACAAAGTAAGCTCTGCTTCTACCAATTCAGATAAGAAGTTAGCCTGCAACCCAAGAGCTTGAGATAAAGAGGCAACTCGGTACTTTGCTTCAGCTCTAAATAACTCTCGTTTTTCCGCAACAATTGCGTTTGAGTAAACATCTTTGAGGCCAGTTGAAACAGCACCTTCTCGGTTACTAAATCGAACAACATCCAATTCAGTGTCAAGTCTTGAGCAATGTTTACGGATCCTTTCTGCCGCAGTATTTACTGCTTCGTGTGACTGACTAACAAGTAAAATATTTTTTACGTTCTGTTTTTCAATCAAATGGTGAACAAAAGCTGCAATGAATTCAGTCTTACCTGTTCCAGGCGGGCCTTGTAACATGGAAAGAGGTCCGTTATTTAGGAGTTGCTGGAATGCTTTTCGTTGCTGCTGGTTTAAACTAATTAGATTATTATGTTCATCAGTACGATCATATCGAGCAAAATCATCGTCTGTTACAGGTTTGTCGTACTGTATAGCCTCAGAACTACAATCAGGATCGAAGTATTGAGCTAAGTTACTGACAACACTTTCATGCTCTAAAATACGCACTAAAGCAGCCTTACGCTTTTCATATGACGCTTTATCTTGTTTAGTGCGGAAGAAAACCTGATCGCCATCGTCTAAGTTTTTAGCTCGAAAATTAACCTTATGTAGCCTAATTTCATTAAGCGCACTTTGTTTTAATTTAACTTCACCAAGACGGTATTCCTCTTCACCAACTATTTTTAACGCTTCAATGACATCATTTTTATTAAACTGGCCAAGAACATCAACATCAGAGGAATATGGTAGGATAAGTTGATCATCATAATCTTTGACTTCATTCGAACCACCAATAACCTCAACATATGGGTAAGCCTGTGTTTCAGTCTCAAGTACCGCTTTCCACAGTTTTTCTGTTGATATGGCAAGGTGATCAACTGTTGTATCTTTGGCTTCAATACTTTTAAATACTTCATCCAGTTGACTAGTAAGACCATCAACTTTTTGCTCTTCTTCAACAGGCTTAAGAACCGTTTCTACCGTCCGGTTAAATGACTCATTACCTGACAATTTTCTGGTTAATTGGCTTAACTCCATTACAGAACCAGACTTAATAAGAATAGGGAAATCCAAAACTAGTTGGCACGTTTCAATATCTTTTGGATGAATTGAGTCTCGTATTCGAGGAGGAAAACAAACTATAAACCCCCTCTCATTAGAGGTGTAAATAACCCTAGCATTCCCCCCTAGTCCATAAAATGTAACCATTACATCAGTACTGTTTTGATTACTTTTTTCAACATGTACATACAATTTCCCGTTATCAGGATAAATTGTAATGTTTTCGAAATCTTTATTGCTGCTAATGGTAATTGGCTGAAGAACAACTGCTTTTTCAGGCTTTAAAGCAGCCTTGAAGCGGAACAAATCTTTAAAGCCAGCACCAGGATCATTCAGTTCGACCTTAATTGCATCAGTGATAACAGGGTAGTCACTTGAATCGAATCCCCATTCTCCTCCCAATAACTCGTAAGACAATCGCATAACTGCAAAATTATCTCGCTCAAAGGCTGTGCAATTATCGATATTTTCAGGGCTATATAAATGATTTTTCGGTTCATCGCCATCAACACAAAAGTCTGGAATATCTATTAATGTTAGGTTAAATCCATCAGCGGTTTTAGATAGAATAATATTCTCAGGGTGCAAATCTCCATGATAAAGACCTAATCCATGTAAATGCTCCACAGACTCAATTAATTTATCAATAACAGCTAAGCGCTGTTCACTACCAACTAACGATTTATTCCAAATAAATCCTTCGACCTTATCTGTCACCATAAATAAGCTAGAGGATTTAGTCGCAATACCAAACTCTCTAACACATGGAAGATAAGGTGGATTTATCGATCTGATTTTTTCAATGCGCTGTAAAAAATGTAATGTTTTATAACTCAGTGCAGGCTCATCAATAGATGGATTAACATTTAGCCATGCTTTCACCATTAAACCATCTGATACATAAACCTCTTTTTCATCAGTCTCTACAATAAAATCATCATCTTCACGGTATTGACGTGAATGATTAATGTTTCTTCTGTAGGGTTCTAACTCACTATCATCAAACTCGAACGTACTTACATCACTAGGCTCAGCTTGTTTCAATGCATCAAATAATGCTTCAGCATTTTGATAAACAGTTTCGTTTATTGCACTGAATAAGACCTCTGCATACCAATCAGAGCAATTAACTAATTGCTCATCTAGTCCCTCAAGACTGACCTGAGACATTCTTTGGTTAGTAAGAATATGCCAGCAAAGTATACCAAGGGTTTTCACATCACTCTGAAATGGAGAAAGACCATCGTCTATATTAGCACCAGAGATAGATAGCTGAGAGCGATAATCACCGACAGTGCCAATCGGTTGATGGTAGGCAGATATGAAGCTAGATAGTGCAATCTCTTTACCCGGAGAGATCCATAAGCTGTGATCACCTAAGTCTCTGTGGGCAACTTTAATCTTATGTAAATCAGCAAACTTAGCGACGAGTAATTTCACTAAGTTTGAACGGTCAATATCCGAGAAGTTCTGACCAAATTTTCCAATGAATTCATTAAAACGATTGTGATTTGGTGGTAACTCAAACACTTCATTAAATTCGGTAGTTACATCATCAGGCTGTACATTGGTTAATGATCGTAAGCAATGTTTATAAAGATCGAGGTTTTGATGTTTAATATAACTTAACACCTCACGTTCGCGCGACACGATGCTATAACGACCTTCTGGCGTGCCTCCTTTTACTCCATCAAAGTTACTAAAATTCCAGACGCGCAACAAAGCTTCATCTTGTCTAGAAAACTCAGACTTTGCCAAAAACTCTTTATATAATTTAGTTGGGTGTTCATCAAAAATTAATGACTCCGCTTTATAACCATTAATACTAATTTGTTTAGGAGCCGTAGAGTTTCCTAAAAATAACTTATCAAAAATAGCAAAGTCTTGGTTTAATACTTGAGCATTAGGATGAGGGCGAAATTTATCATTAAAAGTCTTTTTATCCGCATAAGTTAAAAACTCATCCAGACTAATAGTGTGGTGTAACTCTGTATCTGGCAATTTACTAAAATCAGCATCACCAGACATTACAACAAAAAAATGCACAAATGGTGCAAAACCTTTGTTAGTAAACTTATGCTTCTCACGTTTAAGTTTATTATCTAACAAGAATTTTTTATTTCGCGTTACGCTAACAGGAGAGCGCCCCATTAGCTGGTTATTCTTGTACCACTTATCCTTATTACAAGTTATCTCTCCGTGGTTCCAATCTTTCAATTCAATAATGAATACATTACAATGAGTTACAATAACAAGGTCAAACTCACCTTCGTAGCCTCGTTCTGAGTCAACAAACCTGAATCCTGCATACCCTTTCCATGGGAACATTGAAGAAGAAGAACCACCAATGCTACGCAATTGATCTTGCATAGACCCACCACGAGTTGGCTGTTTATTTGTTAATTTAGGCTTATCAAAAGCAGTCTTTATTTTGTCAATGGCTTTAATTTCTTGGGCTTGTAGCCCGCCTTCCCACAGTTCTATTTCCAAGGTCTACCTCGTTATTAAATTGATTCTGTAAACATCCCTTTAATAATATCCAGCTTATTAGTTGTAATTAATTTCTTAGTAATCACACTATATATCTTTGACATTAAACAAAGTGAATGCTTTTAAAGATTAAAAAATCCACTCTCGAATATCGAGTATAAAAAGCACAATAATTATTAATTTCTAAATCTATATATTTCTTAATCTATGATAACGCTTATCAAATGCAGCGGCTCCACCTTCCATGATATTACATACATGGTCTCTGATTGTGTGTTCACATAAGCCGCCAGCTTCCAACACTTGCACTTGTCCTGCATGAAAGTGGAGGACATTTACAAACTCAGCATCACCATTAACAACAATATTAGGGTTATGCGTCACCATGATGATTTGCCTGCGCTTTTTATTCTCATGTATTTGAGACACAATAAGCTGATAAATAAGTGCATTATCGAGGTCATCTTCTGGCTGATCGACAATAATTGGATTATCGCCATGACTGAGTAAGAAGGCTAGAATGGCAGCTGCTTTTTGGCCTGCTGAACCTTTTTCAATATTCTCAAACTTGCCTCTTTCTATATCTTTTGCATATTCCACAACGAGCTGATCGTCAGGCCACCAAGCCATCAAACGTTCAAAAATCTCTGGTTGTTGTAATTGCTTTTGTACAAGTAAGTTCTTCAAGCGATTATCAATTCTGTATGCAGGGGCATCATCACCAGTAGCCAAGGTTAGGATTGTATCTTTTAGTTTATAAACTTCACTGGCTATGCCTTTCAGAGTAAACTCTTTCGAAAGTAATTCGAATAACAGACTATTAATTTGATCATCTTGGTAAATAGAAGTAGCAAAACTACTTTCAACACCAATATGCCCTCTAAACTTTGTTTCTATTTTGGTTTTGTTCGCAAATGGTAAAAGCTTCATTTTCACATAACGATTTTTGCCAATTACTTTTTGAATAAACTTCTGTCGTTTGCTCTGTAATCTTCGTCTCAATACATATAATTTTTTAAGCGACTTATCACACTGCGTTTTTTTGCTTATTAGATTAGTTTGCACCGTTTCTAAGTCTTCTAATTGGGTATTAACCTCATTTCTTTGAGTAAGCCAAGACTCGTATTGCTCTGGGTCTAACTCTTCCCCTTTTCCCGCATATTCTTGTACAACTTGATCGTACTGTTGCGCAGTTTCAGTACCCTTTATATGCCAGTTTGATTTACTAATAGCTTTTTCCCGATCTTGTTCAGCTTTAGTAATAGATTCTTTTAATTTTTCTAACTCAGTTTGGACAGATGCTAAATCCCCTTTGAATGTAGCCTGTATTTCTTCTAATTCGGTAACATAATCAGGCTTTTTAACACCTTCTTCTAGCAAGGTTAATTCTGCAAACTCTTCAGACAACATGCTATCTATTGATTCAATTAGCCCAGCTGTTCCAGCTGATTTATCAACCTTTTGTTTTTCAAGTGAGAAGGTTTGATAAGCATTAAATATATCTTTATGGCCACCTTGCTCAAAGCTTTCGATATCACTGTTTAAATCATCTCTCTGAGACTCAAGGGTACCTTTATTATCCAAACGTTCCTGCTGTTGACGAACTTCCCGACAAAGACCTAAAAATTTGTTAAGTTCTGTATCAAATTGGTACTTCCAGGCTGAATAATTAACCTCGCTTGAACGGTCAATAATTTCTAACAAGCTGTTAGTATTGGTAGCTAATGCATTAATTTGTTTTTGGCTATATAAGCTGACGTGAAAACGTTCTTCAGGTTTCCCATTGTCAAGAGACCAATTATCTTCTTGTCGTTTATTTATATAGGCGGCAGAATTATGCTTCCAAATGGATTGGTATGATTCATCTCTTCTTTGTAGCTCGACGCAAATTTCAGTATCAGCCTTGGTCACACCACTCTTAAAAGAGCAAACATCATCATTAATTTGCTTAAGATCAGAAATTTCACCTTCGCGCCCCAGAGCTAATCGAACCGACTCAATAAATGTAGATTTACCCGAACCTCTACCACCGATGACAGCATTAAAGAGAGGGTGTAAATTGAATACGGCGGGTTGGCCAGGAATTCGTCCACAATGACGCATCTGCGAAATGTTTAGACTTTTCAAGAATACATCTGGAGTAGAGTTAGGATCTTCTATACTATTATCTACACAAAAATCATGATCATGTATCGCAAGTTTAAGCCCCCCTATTGATGGTTGGCTCATCTTAATCCATGAATAGCGTTTACCTAAACGGCTACATTCATGAGCATCTGAACCTTGAAGCTTAGCTAAGTGTTTCGCCGCCTTTGATAACTCCGGATTCACTGTGTCGAGAAAATTTAAATTTACGAATTCAGCAGCTTCAATCTTATTAAGCCAGGACTCAATTTCATGATTAGTATTTTCAATTCCATTTAACAGCCCTTTCGGCCCATCAATATGTGCAGGTATTGCAGCCCCTCCTGCATTTTTTACAATAGATATCACTTTATCAACAGACTCTGTTGCACAGGTATCTTCTGCATCACCATGTCCCTCGGTAATACCACATTGACCTAATACAGCTGATATTTTTGCAGAGTTACAGGAAGGATCAAAAATAGCCAGAATATGTACACGAGTTTGCCCTGTGCTAACTGTAATTTCACAACCAGGAAACAAATGAATTGGACGATACCATTCAGCAGTCTGATCAAGTTCTGCATAAGTTGCTTTCAGTTGATTAATCCAATCGCCAGATACATGATCTGTTATAGCAACACAATCTACCTTTTCAAGCATTAATGCTTTAAGCCAATCAGTTTCATTTTCTTTAGGCTTTTTATAATCAGAAGAGGCAGGGGTATGCGTGTGAAAATCAAACTTATACCAACGACTACCGAATGGTATTTGACTCATAGTACAACCTCTCCTGAAATTAACTTTGGTAAAAACATGTCACACTGATTTTTAAGGTTTTCAAGCTGCTCTATCTTTTTAAAGTATGACATATTAGTCGTTACTCAATCTAAAATAATCAAGCAAGATTCTACCAAAAAACAGGTAGTTATACTAACAATTAAAATACAGAAATGTGCTACTTCAATTAATTGGCACTATTACATAATAAATAATATGTAACTAAAATTGATTTATAGTTATTTTAAAAATAGATAAATAATTGAATCTTAATTTCTGATAAATAACTTGAAAAATGATCAAACTATAATGCAAAGTCAGGGGGTCAAAGTCTATGTGGCTCAAGCTCCGAAAAGCGTTTATCATATGGTACGGAGCGAGGAAAAGTGTCAGATATGCTTGCTTTCATAGGAACCCGTGAAAAGAAAGTTTTCTCAGTTGGTTGATACTCTTAGCCACTGGCGACTTGAGGCCAATTTGAAAGGTAAATGACAAAGGCACGTACAGATGCCTTTGTCATTTGTTAGTTACGCATGATCGGGGGCTTGGTCTGTATCCAGTTCTCCATCGCGAAACTTATTCGCAAGCTTGCCCATTCCTCTGTGTAATCCAGTACGAGCCACTGCAACTTTGTTGACCTTCAACTTGCTCTCTCGAGCGTGTTTTTCCGCAGCCACATCAAGTTCCATTTGCCTTTTCAACTTATCCACTTCCACTTTTTCGTCTTTGGGTACATAACCATACTCGTCGTTCATCAGCTCAGCTAACTCAGATGCAGGAATCCCCGTTTCCTTCTCAACTTCAATAATGGAAGCTGCGATGCTGCGATGTAAATTACGCTCTACGATACCTGACATTTTATTCTCCTAGTACAATGTATTATGTCCATAATCAGAAAACTCCAACATATAGACTATTGTTGATTGAAAGATTGGT
>Ga0105359_10004809_pt1 | contig 10702 bp, 11 predicted proteins | sample GOMGulsemesocosm_6_FD_83659 | JGI IMG/M metagenome (GOLD analysis project Ga0105359, IMG submission 83659) | Methane-oxidizing microbial communities from mesocosms in the Gulf of Mexico - GOM8C Gulf of Mexico | ecosystem: Environmental > Aquatic > Marine > Cold seeps | place: Gulf of Mexico... | reverse complement strand
TGTTTGTTTGTTTGTTTGTTTGTTTTAACCATCAAATGCACTAAGTACATTAATTGATGACGAGTTACGCTTAAACTCTGGCTGATTAAACCTACTCATAACAGCCAATGCCTTGCCGTTGCTTGCTAGATATTGATACTGACCATCAGTGCCAACAATTTCCCATAACCCAATATTTTTAACTGGAGAACTTTCACATCGTAACCATTGTCGTTCATCAACTTCTTTATGCTGACACTTAACCGCATACCCTTTGACGCTAGAGTATGCATTGACATAAGCCAGCTCGACTTGATCAACCGCTTTTTGATGGCTACTACCAAAACCCAATAACATCACAACAGCAACAACTACTGTACCAACAACTAAGATATTTTTATTCATTTTTTTATCCTTGATACGAAATAAGCACATTATTCTAAATGCTTAGTTATAGGTATCAAGGTATAAATTTTAATCTGTATTATAGTGTTATACGACTTGCAACTCTTCCAAGTAACAACCAGCCTCTTTTAACTCTATAGATTTTTTACTTTTCACTGGCATTGTTCCTTTGTGCAAATTATGCAACCATATTTTTCCGTCATACTCAGCTATTACTTTACATAAACACCAGTGAACTCCGCCACGTTCTTTGTACATCATTACTTTCATTTTTTATAATCCCTAGCCGCATAACAACAAATTAAATCCAATCTCTAGAACCTAACGATATTGCTGAGCAGGATGAGCTGTCTGTTGTTGTGGTGCAGATGGATAACCACCTTGTGGCTGATTAGTTTGATACGCCTGTGGTGCTCCTTGTTGTTGAGCGTTGTTGTTACTATCCCAAAAAATAAACAACTTCAATGAACCACTATGGCCGATAGGGATAGTATCTAACTCAAGCTCAACACTTTCACCTTGTTGATTAGCCCACTTAGTAGCTCGACCCACAGTTGCATAACGATTTTTATTAACTGGTTGCCCCGATTGTGGATCTCGCTGATTGCTCTGATACTTTTCAGCTATGTACGCAATACGACCTTTATCTAATGGTTGTCTACTCATATTAACTCCTAATATTTAATTTTAAACTACCTGACGACTTGATGATTTCTCTTGTAGATTGTTATAGGGGTTTTGTTACCATCCCCTTATACCTTTCATGCCAAAGCATGTGCGTGTGACAATTTCCTTTTTCATTAGCACGATGCCAACCAGTCATAGCCCCTTGCACTGTATGACTTAAATGCTCTCTCCAACCACAACCTCGGCACTGAAATAACCACATATCACGCAACTTGCTGTAACGTAATTTAGGCTGACCAGAACAACCTAAACACTCTCTATGAACCTCATTGATTTTATTCCATCGGAAAATTGCACCACGCTTGGTATAAAACGGATCAGCATGATATTTACAGTTAGGACACGCAAGCATAAAAAGGCCACGTTTTTCATCGTGGCGCATTTCGGGTTCTGTTCCACACTCTGAGCAAGGGACTGCTTTAGGCAGCTGTTCCACGCATAACCTCCAACACTTTGGCTAATGCATGGCTATCAAATTCACCCAATATTTTTTGCATTTCACGCCATTTTGGCAACCAATCTCTACGCCAGTTACCATCAGGAACGTCAATTAACGTACGGATGTGAGACGGTAAGTGTGCTGGTTTTCCACGGTTTTTAATTACCTTATAATCTTGCACACAAAGGTAAGCCATCCCTTTTAATTTTTGACGGGTTTCTTCGCGCACATTACCTAACTCAGATTCAAATTCAGACCACAAAGCACATACGGCTCCAGACTCATGATCCCAATTATAACAATCACTATATGCGTACATTACCCAGTTTTTTTGTGAATCAGGCAACTCATTAACAACACGGACAACACGACTATCTTCAAAAGCCCAAGGTGGTAATGGCATCAAGCTTTTACCTTTGCGTACTTCACGACCTCTCACAAAAGACTCACCTCGCACCGATTTTTCAATCCTTTCTTCTTTTGATTTTGCTAATTTAATATGGGATGAAGGGATGCAATATTGAGTACCATCAAATAAAGACTGTCCTTGTAAATGTAAAGAATGCGCCTGAAATATTCTCACACGCATCCAGTCAAGTTGTTGCTCATTATGCGCCTGTCTCATTCCCCACCCCTATCTATATTGTCGTTGATGCATCTCTTTTACCGATGCACAACCAACGCATAAACGAACACCTGGCAACGCAGTACGACGCGCTTGAGGAATATCCTCATAGCAATCGTCACAATACACAGCGCTGGGTAAAACAGGATTAATGCTTGGCTTTATCTTTGATAAACTTGCGGCTAATTGTTGCTCAATAACTCCTTGAGCTTGGTCTGCTATATCACTCATCAGCCAACAGCCTTAACTACAATTAAATGAGAGCGCTTACTCATGCAGCCTGTTCCTTGAAATACTGCAAATAACTCACGATGCAAAACTTCAATAACATCTATAATTTCATCAGTATATTTTTGAGTATCAGCTTTATTATCATTGGCATCATAAACGCCATCTTGCGCTGGGGATGAACTGGCCACAACATCTGCAAACTCTCGCATCATTTCAGCTAAGTTAGACTTAGTAGCACAGCCACATTTGGTACTTTTTATATTAGGAACTGGAACATCAAGTACACCTGCTAAAGCAAGCAAGTCTTTTCTACATTCTGAGTGGTACGGCTCGGGCAAAGAATCAACCCAAGCCCATTTCCAAGACATTGGAAAATTCATTGTTGCACGTAAAATTCGACCAACTTGTACACCCTTCGCTGTTTTCCAGCGCTGGTACTCATCAGCCTTAGTAATGTTTGTTTCATCACTCAGCTCTAATGCTTCCAGCCTAGGTGTTAGCAATTCGATTGCAAACCGTTCAATACTCCACGGAGTGTCCTGAAGTAAGCGACTTGTGTGGTCTATAATTATTTTATCTTCCGTCATTTTTAGCGTCCTGTACGACTAAGTGTTGGGCACTCGTCATTTTTGCATATAAACAAATAATGTTGCAATGGATTTTTACGTATATGCAATTGAAAGTTACAAAAATATAGGTGATGATCACAAGATGAATTTAGGTAACGTCATAAGACGATTAAGAAAGGCCAAGGGATGGACTTTGCACAAAATGTGCGAAGAGATGAACTGTGCCACACAGCCAGGTCATCTTTCGCGTATAGAGAGAAATGAACTTCTCCCAAATGTTCTAATAGCGAGAAACATTGCACGCTCATTAGGTACCACTATCGACTTAATGTTGTCTGAATCTGAAGGTGGTCATCTTGCAAAAATTCAAGAAGACCCAATTCAACGAGTACCTGTTTTGTCTTGGGTGCAAGCAGGAACCTGGACTGACACAGAAAAAGCCATACTTCCTGAGATGTGTGAAAAATGGATTGTAGCTCCGAGAGCAAATCTTCCCCCTCGATGTTATGCACTAGAAGTTCGAGGCGACAGCATGCAGTCTCCATACAAAACAAGCTTTCCAGAAGGATGTTTTATATTGGTAGATCCAAATAAACAACCTGATAATATGTCTTATGTAGTGGCTATAAAAGCAGATACAGAGCAAGCAACATTTAAACAATTAGTCACCGACGGTGCAGAAAAATATCTTAAACCACTAAATCCACAATATCCCATGATGAAAATTGAACAAGAACTATTAATTTGTGGAGTTGTTTTTGACATGGTTTGTCATGTTGATTAGTCGGTTTAACTATACGTAAATTATTTATTTGCTAATAATTGAATTTTTGCGGTAAACTAACATAGCCATAGCTACCGATGTCTACTATTTTCTATAGGTGTATTAAGAAATGAAATAGTTTTTCAAGGGTTTATACCCTAAAACGAAAAAAACCTAAGCTGGTAACTTAGGTTTTTTAAGAATTATTTAGTATTTGAGGTTAGTATTGGGCTGGCACCCAAGTCAACACTACGAACAAACAATTGACATATGTAGTGTAGAACACTGACCTCAAGATTGCAATCATTTGATTAAATGCGTTTTTGTGCATTTGTATCTTTGTATATTTGAGGTTTTAATGTTTAATAAAAAAAGAACTACATTACAAAACTTTTATCAGGAACGATTTAACTCTGATCCCTATTCCCTTCTTGATTATTGTCACCACGACATTACTGATATAGCTGCAGACGTTCAAATCGACTGGAACAGCGTTTCTAATCATATAATTCTCAATGACGCTAAATTTCGCGGAAAAATCGGAACACTAAAAAAAAGCTACAACGAAAAAGTAACTGTTTACGGTTCTATCAAACGTACTGCAGGTGGTATTGATTATCCACACATCAACTTTACAACTAAAAAAGATGGTGGCTATACAGCAACATTTGATGGCTATAAAGCTCTGCTTGAAATGTACGAAAGAGAAAAAGGCGTACAGTTAGAACCAGCAAAATTACAACAGTGGCAACAAGCACAAAAAATCAAACGTACCGAACGCGAAATCCGTCTTGCTGAATTAGCCAAAGAAGAAAAGCTAGCTAGAGATAAACGACAACGCGACCACTTAGAATATCAATCAGTTTACATCGGACAGATTACCACCCCGCAACCTCACGGGGCTGTCCGATTTTTATCCCAAGAAGATGGCTCATTCTCTTATTTACAACATAAAGAAATTGGCGAAGTCGTCAAAGCCATCGATCTTAAACGCCTACATGATGTACATGGTGATTTTGTTGGTGTTCGCCTACATGATGTGCATGGTGAATATATAGGATTACAGCGTTTATATGACAAGTTTAAGAAATATACTGTAGCTGTTGATGATCACCAATTCGATGGTGCTCATTGTATTATTGGTAATCTACATGATGCCGAGTGGGTTTATGTTTGTGAAGGTTTTGCAACTGGTGCAAGTATTTATTTAGCGACAAGTGTTCCTGTTATTGTCGCAATGAATGCTGACAATTTGAAAAAAGTAGTGCGTGAATACAAACGTGTTATGCCCGACCTTGCATTAATTAACGCTGCAGATAACGACGCATGGAAACCACATGTCGGCAATAAAGGCGCATTAACAGCATTAGAAATTCATAAAGAATTAAATGTCCGAGCTGTATTACCACAATTTTCTGAACTAGACGAAAAACAACTCAATACAAAACCAACCGATTGGAATGACTTGCATTGCCTTATCGGCTTGAAAGAATTGGCTAAACAAATTAAATCAAGATCCTGCAAGCTTAAATCTGAATCGCATTATTTTGATTATTGCTTACAACGATTAAAATATTCAGGTCAACAAAATTCAACTGATGAAGCATTAAAAGCCGTAGGTGCAGGTATGATGCTTTCACCTATCGTGCACAGTTCGGAAGATGTTTTTAATTATGTTATGGATAATTTACCAGCCGACTGTTCTATTAATCACTTTAAAGTGCGGAACAGAATAGTATGGTTAGCAAAAGGTAAATTACATAAAGCTAAGAGTTTACGATCATTCTCTCACCAAACATTATCAAAACCACATATTAACTATATTCGGCTAGATGGAAAATATGTTCCAGAACATAACAATGTCCTCTTGCCTGATAATATTTTAGACTTAGCAAGTAGCCTGCAGGGAAGTGTAATAGTACGTTCTCCAATGGGTTCTGGTAAAACAGAAAAACTTATCAAGCCATTAATGCATGCCGAAAACAAATCAGCGTATGTTGCTCACCGAATTTCATTAATCGGTGATGCATCAACCAGACTAAACATCAGCAATTATCAAGAAGTAATGGCCGTTGAAATGCCATATATTTCACATCTTGCATGTTGCGTAAACTCTATTATCAAACCTAAATTTAAAAATAATGATGGCCTAAGTTGGTTTGAAACTGTGAATACATTATGTATTGATGAAGCTAGCCAGGTAATGCGCCATGTTGCCAACGGTACTGTTGAAAATCCTGTAAAAGTGATGGACGGACTGATTGCTGCAATGAAATCATCTAACCGAGTTTTACTCTGTGATGCTGATGCAAATGATGAACTGGTTGAACTATGTGAAATGGCAAGACCAGGTGAACCAATTTATATCATAGAAGTTGATGGCGGATGCGATCATATTAATATCTTACACACTGATGTAGATAGTGCATTTTCAGAAGTTATAAAATCTGCAGAACAAGGAAAAAAAGTGCTGGTTGCTAATGACTCGGCAAAAGACGGCATGAAAATGGTTGAAGTCCTCCTCGCAGAATTTCCAGCACTTAAAGTTTTACACGTACATAAAGACAGTAAAGCTGATGCTGCAGTTGAAGCGTTCCTTAATTCACCAAATACTGAATGTGTAAAATATGATGTTGTTATTTATTCCCCAGCAATTAGTTCTGGCGTTTCAATTACAACCAAGCATTTTGATAAACATGTTTCTATTTTCCACTGTGTTGTGCCTCCAACGGATGCTGTACAGATGATGCGTCGAGATCGTACTGCGTGTGATTATGTTTTAGGTATCGGAATTAACAATACGCAACGTGATACTGACAGAGAAGCTATTTACCGTGGCCTAGTTGCTGCAGATGAATTTACTGTCGATTTTGAGGAAACCTGTGACGAAATTATTTTAAGACGACGCAAGACTATTTTTGATGAAGTAAGATTAAGCACCATCGCTAGCGAAAACATGGCTAGAAATGATTTTGCCAACAACTTGTTATTAATTTTAATAGCCGACGGTTATCGAGTTGGTCTTATGGCCAAAGATGAATGTGACATAAAATCAGCAAAAGCAATGAAAGAATTCGGCAAAGCAATGGTTAAACAAAAGCGTAATAACATGGTGATGAGCCAAACAACACCAGATGAAGATACCTACCAAAAATTAAGCCGTAGTGAAGTACGCTCTGTAGAGGAATCTGCACAGATTGACCGCTATCACATGAAAAACCAGCTCTGTGTTGATGACATAGATTCAGATGTTATAGGTTTTTATGATGATCGTGGTATTAAAAAGGTTGCCGCATTGGAATTATTACAATCCACTGAAGCTGAAGCAACCGCATATGATAAAGCACAGATGAAAAACAAGGTTGTAATAACTCGACATAATTTCAAATTAGCAACTCGTCACCTTCAAGTAAAAACCTTTGAAATATTAGGTCTAGATAGAATGACAGGAGCTGGTGAATTCACTCACAAAGAATGCCGTTCAGTCATGTCTGAATTATTAAAAGACAAAACAAGTATAGAATTATATAACTCTCTTAAAATTGGTTCTTATGTTAACCCTAAATCGTTACCAAAAGACCCGACAACCTTTATAAAGGGTATCCTTACCCGTTTTGGCTTGATAGTAAATAAGCGCAAGACAGGCGGCAAAAACAAGCTATTTATTAAACCAGATAGCTGGGAAGCAGTGATGAGCTATGTTGAATTACGCAAAACAAAAGGTGTGAGCAGTTTACACTTCCAAGAAAAAGAAACAGCTTCAGAACAGCCTAGTGCAATCCCGGCTGCAATCCCCACCACAGAGACTATATTACCTACCCAAGCTGCGCCCACACTAGCCTCAGCGCATGGGGACACTTTCGCAAGTAGTGTTATATATACAGTTGAGAAGTATCCCCATGATCTGAAGTTGGACAAAGAACGGATAGAAAACGCTATATCATCTGCAATAGCCAACACCAGTATCACGTTATCACAAGCAATGGGGTGGTTAAGCAGAGGAGATTTAGAAGAAATACAACGGGGAGAGCTAACTTCTGAACAATTGTGTGGGTATTTTAAGGTAGCGGTGAAGAGACAAGGATAGTTAGGTCAGTAATATTGACGCTTGAGTGTGAAATAGGGCTTGCGGTATCATTTTGTAATATCCCTTTGATACGGCCAAAGTTATAAGATCACTTTTACTTACAGCATCAAACTTACTGCGAATTCTATCCAGTGTATGTTCTATTGTTCTATATGATCTGTTTAGTGTTACAGCTATATTTTTAGCGGTTCTACCTCGAAGTAGAAAAAATAATATCAGTTCTTCTCGTTCAGTTAGTTGAATATCCATGTAATTGTCAAAGTTTAAGTTTTTGCTTGGCGTTAGCAAATTAACTAATGCTTGCTCAACACGGCCAGCCTTATTTGCTAGGTTTTGTTTTTGAAATATGGTGCCTGCGACTTTACCAGATGGAAGTATGAGAGGTGTTTTTGTAGTTATGTAGGCTTGCCAACCATTCGCGTAGGGGTGAACATCCAGGATAATTTGCTTATCCCGACTACGTTCTACAAGCCGATCTTGCTCTTGAAAGTGCTCTGCAAAATTGGCAGCTCCGCACTCCATATCTGAATATTGTAATCCCTCAATTTTACGCATACCTACTAAATTGCAAAATGGATCGTTTGCATAAATAAACACTGACTGAGTGTTCTTGATACCACACGGGTCTGGTTGATACTTAAAGAAGTTTGTCAACGCGTGGATGTAACCGTCATCCCCATCGTACTGCGACATTCGTGCATTTTAACAAACTTTGTAGGGTATTTTTCACCCTAATATATTTTTACTATATCTACGATAATAACACCTATTTAAACAACGAGTTACAGGGAAAGTATCCATGTGCAACTTCTGCAGTAAACATATAGATTTATTAGACCAGTTGAATTTTTCGATAAAGAAGGGGGTCGCAATTATTGAATTGCTAGAGCTAACGCATAGCGCAGGGCTTGGTGTGTCCAGTGTTGTTTTAAGTAATTCGCTGTCTGCAGCATTACAAAATCTAAAGGAAGCAGCAGAAATAAATCACAGCCTATGCGACTGTGATCATAATGATAAAAATTTTAGTTGACCAACTTTGCCACGGATTTTCGGTAGTAGTTACGTAACTCTTTAATGGCTAGGGTTTTACGTCCACCAGTCCATTGTTCAAATGTTTTGCCATTAACACTTGACCAAACATGCCACATTTTTCCATCTTTTTTAGCCTGAATGTCAATGTCATCAGCATCTGGCCATTGTAGCTCAGGTTCTGCAATTTCATTTTTTTGTCCGTTTTCTTTCTTGGCTTGTTCAGCTTCTAGCTCAGTTTCTAGTTCAGAAAGTTTAAATTGCATATCTTCTAGTTCATCATTAAGTGACTCTTGTTCAAGTTCAAGTTCTTCGTCTTCCTCTTCAACTTCTTCGATTCGTTCTTTTAGTTGTACAAGTTCATCGTCCAGCCCCTCCCGTTCGTCAGAAATATCGGTAACTCGGGTCTGCATCTCTTCTATTTTAACTTCAAGATCATAAATCTCTTGAGCTTTTTTGCTCTCAGGTTTTTTATCTTTAGGTTTTGGTGGAGTGTATTGGCTTAATTTTATAAATTCCTCAACATACTTTTTAATTGTGTTGAGGTTTAATTGTTTTCCATCAATAAGGCAGTGTCTACGAATATACGATGGTGTTATTTTTTCAATCAACAAGCCGTTACTAACTTCATTTTTTAGCCATGCATGCATAATGGCAATTTTTGGTGCTCGAGCGTAACAATTGACAATAGAATCAGCTAGAGTGAGATAGTCCACCAGCGCCTGTTGTTGGTCTGAGTTTTGTTCTGTTTTTTCTTCTTCAATCAGCTTAATACTGTTAATGGTTTTATCTATTTTAAAAGATTCATAATGTAATTGGGTCTCGATTAGTGAGTGGCCTAACACTCTATGTCTGTATGCTGAACGTGCTTCACCGTCTTTAGCATGCTCCTCGTAAGTAACCTCTGTATATAAAGCACGACAAGCTTTTAGGCTGAAATTACCATTTTGTAATAATGAACGGACAGCTCTATTAATTGTGCTTTCATATTTTTTCTGTACTGCTCTGTTGTGATCATAGTCTTTTACATCGCCTTCAGAAACAGTACATTCAACAGGTTCACCAAGTACATCATTGTATTTAAGCAAGTCCTTACTTGTATCATTTCTTATTTTGTTCAATGCTTTAACAACGATTTCTGCTTTTATCATTGATGGTATTTTGTAAGATGTAATATCTTCAAATAAATGTCTATTTTTAGTTTTCAATTGACCACTGAACAATAGCGTTTCATCATCAACGACCTTCAATTTAGCCGTCTTCATTATTTCGGTGAGTCGTCGGCCAGTGGCTATTGCTATGCCTATACATAGTTCACTTGTTGATGGTGATTTTTTAGTTAAAAGATCGTGAGAAAGACTTTTCACCCATTCAGGGTTAACAAGAATTTGACTATGTAATTTTTTGTTTAGTTGTTTTTTATCATCATCGCGGATCCAATCTTTTACAGCACCCTTTGGTTCAAACATATAAAATGCATGATGTTCAATCCTAAGTGATAATAAATCACTACGGAATTCTGAGCCTGTAATTGTATCTGCTCGCAATAAAATAATATTTTCTCTGAGTTTTTCAATTGCTAAAGATGAATCTATTTTTTTAAATAGCTCTTTGTTTTTAATGCCATATTTTCTAAGAAAAGACTTAATATTACGCTCTATTGCATGATGCTTAAAACCAAGTGCTTTGATGCCACTTCGGTAGTTTTCCATTAACTGAGTGTAATATCTATATGAGCATTTAGGTTTACTCAGTAACTCACCTGTTTTTGTATCAACGATAACATTTAGTCTTTTGTGTTCATTATTGGTTAGAGTGTTACAACTATCGGTCATGTATTTAGAAGTCTTATTTTCCTTTTCGAACTCCTCTTGATAGTGTCTAACGC
>Ga0105359_10004801_pt1 | contig 10720 bp, 8 predicted proteins | sample GOMGulsemesocosm_6_FD_83659 | JGI IMG/M metagenome (GOLD analysis project Ga0105359, IMG submission 83659) | Methane-oxidizing microbial communities from mesocosms in the Gulf of Mexico - GOM8C Gulf of Mexico | ecosystem: Environmental > Aquatic > Marine > Cold seeps | place: Gulf of Mexico... | reverse complement strand
TCATTTAAGTAATTGGTTACATGGTGACAAGCACAAATGAAATTCTAACAGCCCAACGAATCTCAGCAATACAACTAACGACTTTAATGTTTTTTATTAACCTCTTATATTACTGTAGGTTAAATTCGGTGCAAAGATAGATGTTTTTTTTGGATTGAATGCTAATATATTAAAATAATTCATTTATTCTATTTTTTCATTAAAAATCATAGTTAAAAAAAATATTTATCTTTATCGAATTATTGAAAATAATAAGACCTTATTTATGAAAAAGAAATTTCCATTGCATTTAAAGATTTTAGTAGGGATGTTACTCGGTGTAATGTTTGGTATTGTGATGATGAATGTCGGGAAGGCTGACCAGGCTATTGTTGAAGAGGCTAATAGTTATAGTGTTTTAGTTAAAGATGCCAAATTACAAAAAGAAAAGGTTGTTGAGAGGATTACTAAAATTAATGAATTTTTTTCTAGAGGAGTAGGAGGGGAGTCTGATGTTTTGGAAAAGGAAACTTTAGAACAGAACTTGATAAATCTTGATGCTGAGATTGTTCTTTTACAAAAAAAAACTCGAATCCCAAATAGTTGGGGGAAAGATTTAGTAATGAACTGGGTTAAGCCTTGGGGGACTATTTTTGTTAATTTATTAAAGTTGATTGCTATTCCACTGATTGTAGCTTCTTTGTTGAAAGGTATTTCTGATTTGAAAGATATTTCTAAGTTTAAGAAGATAGGTGGACGTTCTATACTTATATATATAGGGACAACTGTTATTGCGATTGCAATAGGTTTGTTAATTGTTAATTTGGTGTCACCAGGTGATGGAGTTTCTCAGGAGACGATAGCGAAAATGACTGAAACCTATGCCGGGAATTCGAATATTGAAGGTAAGTTGTCTACAGCAGCGAGTCAAGTAGCAGGTGGGCCATTAGATTTTTTAGTAGACATGGTGCCGAGTAATTTATTCCAAGCTCTAAGTCATAATGGGAGTATGTTGAAGGTGATATTTTTTGTGATATTTTTAGGTATTTCTATGTTGCTTGTGCCTGAGAAACAAGTTAAGCCAATCAAAGACTTTTTTGATGGATTAAATGAGGTTGTTCTAAAAATGGTGGACTTAATTATGTTAGGGGCCCCTTTTGCAGTATTCGCCTTATTGGCAACTGTAATTGTATCTTCCGAAAGTTGGGTAATTATTCAAGCGTTATTATGGTATGCTGGAACTGTGATTGTCGGTTTACTGTTGATGATAGTGTTTTACTTATTGTTAGTAGGGTTAGTAGTTAAAAAAAATCCATTCTGGTTTTTAAAGCAATTAGCACCGGCACAGTTATTGGCATTTACAACAAGTAGTAGTGCTGCTACTTTACCAGTTACTATTGAAAGAGTGGAAGAGCATTTAGGGGTTGATAAAGAAGTGTCATCATTTGTGTTGCCAGTTGGCGCTACTATTAATATGGATGGGACGTCTTTGTATCAAGCTGTGGCTGCAGTTTTTATTGCACAAGCTTTAGGAGTGATTTAACTTTAATGGATCAAATGACAATTATTGTGACTGCATTAATGGCGTCTATTGGTTCTGCTGCTGTGCCTGGAGCCGGAATGGTGATGTTGGTTATTGTTTTACAAGCTGTTGGTAAGTTTACACCAGATCAAATAGCAATTGGGTTAACATTGATTTTTGCTGTGGATAGACCTTTAGATATGCTAAGAACGACTATTAATGTAACGGGAGACGCAACCGTGTCTATGTTAGTTGCAAAGTCATTAGGGAAATTGCATACTCCAAAACCGAAAAACTGGGATGATAATATTGAATTTTTACACCCAGACGAAAAGGCTTAAGTTCAGAAATGAAGGTTAAAGTATCAGTCATACAAATTGTAAAACGTCCAATAAATAAAAATTGTTGGTTGTCTGTGGAAGAGAATTTGCAGTTGAAAGCTAAATATGGTCAGTGTATTGAAGATTACGATTTTATTGATTTTGAAGGACAAGTGTTTTATTATGATGTTTTAGATTCCTTGACTGACTGTTTTGTTGATGATTATACTTATACTGGGAGTGCTATTGTTTCTGATTCAAATAGAATAAAAGAATTGAAAAGGTTTGTCAAAAAAGAATTTAAAGATGTGTTTTTTAAAACATTTTCGAATGTAGGTGGAATATTGAAAATCGATATTCTAGCAAAGTAAATTAGTCTTTTTGTCGGTTGGAAAATAAATAACGGCAGTATTAGCACTTTATTTCTATTTCTGTGGATAATTGAAGTCAATTTGGCATATAAATCAATTTGGTATAGTTATTAGGAAAAAGTAGCTGTGAAATAGTGAAAATGTAAATAAAACTGATTAATTTTATCAGTTCAAATATAATATAGAAATGTTAAGTATATTAAAGAAAATTATAGGTAGTAAAGAAGCTAAAGATGCAAAAATATTTAGTCCATATATAGATAAGGTTAATACTGAGTTTATTAAGTTGTCTGGTTTGACAAATGATGAATTAAGAGGTAAGACTATTGAATTTAAAAATAGAATTGCTGAGTATACTAAAGGTACTGAAAATGAAATTGCTGATTTAGAAAAATCAGTAGAAGATAATCCAGAAATTGATATTCATACGAAAGAAGCTACCTTCTCTAAAGTGGATAAACTTAAAAAGAAAGTTGACGAACAATTAGAAGAAGTGTTAGAAGACTTATTACCAGAAGCGTTTGCTGTGGTGAAAGAAACGGCAAGACGTTTTACTGAAAATGATGAAGTTGTTGTATCAGCTACTGATTTTGATAAAGAATTAGCACAACGAAAAGGACATATTGCAATAGACGGTGATAAAGCGGTTTGGCAAATGAATTGGGATGCCGCAGGGACAGATGTAACTTGGAATATGATTCACTATGATGTTCAAATTTATGGTGGAGCTGTTTTGCACAAAGGAAATGTGGCAGAGATGCAAACCGGTGAAGGAAAAACATTAGTAGCTACTATGCCAGTTTACTTAAATGCTTTAGCTGGAAAAGGAGTTCACATGGTAACTGTAAATAATTACCTTGCAAAAAGAGATAGCGAATGGATGGGGCCATTATATGAGTTTCATGGTTTGTCAGTTGATTGTATTGATAATACAAGACCTAACTCTCCAGAACGAATTCAAGCGTATAAAGCTGATATTACATTTGGTACAAATAACGAATTTGGGTTTGATTACTTAAGAGACAACATGACAGATAGTCCTGAGTCTATTGTTCAACAAAAGCATCACTTTACAATTGTAGATGAGGTAGATTCTGTTTTAATTGATGATGCAAGGACGCCATTAATTATATCTGGACCAACTGCAAATGGAGATAAACATGAGTTTATTGAGTTAAAACCTAAAGTTGAAAGATTAGTTGCTGCACAGCGTAAATTAGTAAACGAATTACTAATTGTAGCTAAAAAGAACCTAAAAGGTTTAGAAGATGGTTCAACAACTAAAGATGAAATTAATGACGGTGGAATTGCGTTATTAAGAACACATAGAGGTTTGCCTAAAAATAAAGCATTAATTAAGTTTTTAAGTGAAGGTGGTATTAGAGCACAGTTACAAAAAACAGAGAATTTCTATTTACAAGATAGGGAAAGAGAAATGCCTAAAATTGATGTGGAGTTATTCTTTGTCATCAATGAGAAGCAAAATACAATTGAATTAACTGACAAAGGGATTAATTTATTATCTCAAGATGAAGATAAGAGTTATTATATCATGCCTGATTTAGCAACTGATTTACATGCAGTTGAAATTAAAGGGTTATCTCCAGAAGAACAGTTAAATAAAAAAGAAGAAATTATTCAAGATTTTACAGTGAAATCTGAAAGAATACATACCATTAACCAATTGTTAAAAGCATACTCTTTATTTGAAAAAGAAAAAGAATATGTAGTAATGAATAATAAGGTGATGATTGTGGATGAGCAAACAGGTCGTATCATGGATGGAAGACGTTACTCTGACGGATTACATCAGGCAATTGAAGCAAAAGAAAATTGTAAAATTGAAGCCGCTACACAAACGTATGCAACAGTTACCTTGCAAAACTTTTTCAGGATGTATCATAAACTGTCAGGAATGACAGGTACAGCTGAAACTGAGGCACAAGAGTTGTGGGATATCTATAAATTAGATGTTGTTGTTATTCCAACAAACAGACCTATTCAACGTAAAGATGATCAAGATTTAGTTTACAAAACGGCTCGTGAGAAATTTAATGCAGTGATTGATGAAATTGAGCGTGTTGTAAAACAAGGACGTCCAGTTTTAGTTGGTACAACTACAGTTGAGATTTCTGAGTTATTAGGTCGTATGTTGTCTATGCGTAAAATTGATCACAATGTATTAAATGCAAAACACCATAAACGTGAGGCTGAAATAGTTGCTGAAGCTGGTAATGCTGGTAAAGTGACTATTGCAACAAATATGGCCGGTAGGGGTACAGATATTAAGTTATCTGACGCTGTTAAAGCTGCAGGTGGATTAGCAATTATTGGTACTGAACGTCATGATTCAAGACGTGTTGATAGACAATTAAGAGGTAGGGCTGGTCGTCAAGGTGATCCAGGTTCGTCTCAATTCTTTGTGTCATTAGAAGATGATTTAATGCGTAAGTTTGGTTCTGAAAGAATAGCCAAAACTATGGATAGAATGGGATATAAAGAAGGTGAAGTAATTCAAGCTAAACTAATATCTAAGTCTATTGAAAGAGCACAAAAGAAAGTTGAAGAAAATAACTTTGGTGTACGTAAGAATTTATTAGAGTATGATGATGTTATGAATGCACAACGTAATGGTATTTACAAAAAACGTAAAAATGCGTTATTTGGAGATAGAATTGCATTAGACGTATCTAATATGTTTTATGATGTAGCGGAAGATATCGTAAATGATAATTACCCTAAAAAAGACTTTAATAATTTCGAATTTGAATTATTAAAATATTTAAAAATAGAATCTCCAATTGAAGAATCTAAATTTAAAGGGTCTAACCCATCTGATTTAATTGATTTAATTTATGACAAAGCAACAGCTGCTTATGTGTCTAAATCTAATAAAATTAGAGAAAAGGTTGACCCACAGATTCAACACGTATATAAAACACAAGGGGAGCAGTTTAAGAACATGCAAATGGAAATGACTGACGGTGAGAAATCATTGCATGTTGTTTTAAATTTAGAAGATGCTTCTAAAACAAACAGTGCCATTTTGAAAACGCAATTAGAAAAAAAGATTTCTTTAGGGTTTATTGATAATGAATGGAAAGATCACTTACGTAAAATGGATGATTTAAGAACGTCAGTTCAACATGCATCTATTGAGCAAAAAGATCCATTAGTAATTTATAAAAAAGAGGCTTACGTTTTATTTACAGACATGTTAGGTAAAATGAGTAAAGAGGTAGTTGGCTTCTTAACTAAGGCTGATTTACCTAAAGAAGGTCCTAAAAACTCTGCGGCAATTGATGTAGAGTTTGATGAGGTAGAGAGTGCTTATGAAGGTGCTGAAGTGTCAAGTACATCTGCTCCAGAATTTGAAGGTTCTCAAGGCTATGATGAGGCTATGCGTAATTCAGGTGGTCAAGAAAAACCTAAGCAAAAGCCAGTAGTTACTGCTCCGAAAATTGGACGTAACGAACAGGTGAAAATTAGAAACATGCAAACTGGTGAAGTAAAAGAATGTAAATTCAAGCAAGCTGAACCATTATTGAAAACAAGAGTTTGGATGATTATTAAGTAGAACTATTGAGTGTGAAATTAGTTTTTAAACGGAGTACTTATTAATAAGTACTCCGTTTTTTTGTATATTACGAATACTTAAGATCTCTATGAAAGTTAAAATAATATTTTTTTTACTCTTGATACCTGTTTTTGGTTTGTCTCAAAATATTGAAGATAGTCTACTGAAGGTTTTGACGGAAAGTAGTGCTAAAGAGAAGTCATTAGTGTTTTATCAATTAAGTGAATTATATGCGGGTAAAGATTCGTTAAAGTCAGAAGGTTTTATTAATGAGGGAATTGAGAACTCTAAAATTACAAATGACCTAAATGGTGAGTTGAGAGGGCTGTTATATCGAGCAAATGTAATTAATGATTACGGTCACGCTCAAGAAGCTTTGGATTTAGCCTTATATGTAATGTATTCAGATTTAAATTTATCAAACAAAGACAGTATGCTACTGTATGATATTTTAGCTGGTTCTCTTGGAGCATTAGGTGCGTATGAAATGTCTATAGATTATCTAAAAAAAATGATAAAACTCAGAGGGATTGACACTGGTATTCATTTGTATTACCCTCTAGAAAACATAGCGAGTAATTATAGTCAAATTCAATATTATGATTCAGCTGACTTTTATTATACTAAAGCTCGCCATTTAGCTGAGGAAATGAATCAACCACCAGTACTAATGCACTGTTATAATAATATCGGATACTATTATCGAAAAAGAAATATATTAGATTTATCAACTCAATATTAATATTCTGTTATACACACATTTAAAACTAATCCGAATAAGGTGAGACAAGATAGTGTACTCTATGCTTTAGTGTTATCGAATTTAGCAGACGTATATAAGATGCAGAAAGAATATGTAAAAGGGGTGGAGTGTTTAGAGGAAGGTATTTTTGTTATGTCATTAATTCAGACAGTTGAACACCCTAAAATGTATGTCACGTTAGCTGGTCTTCATTTAGAGCTTAATAATGAGGGTATAGCAAAAAAATATCTAGATCAGGCTATAGAAAAAGTAAATACGGACGATTCAAAATTATTATATTATTTGACCTTAGCAAGATATTATAAAAAGACAGATCAAAACATTTTGGCAGTTAAAGCTTTAGAGAGTCAAGTTGAAATTTATAAATCAAAATCAAAAGTAAAACAGGTAGATAAAAAAGTTAAAAAATTGATAGATATTCAAATCAATAGAGTTAAAAATGAACTTGAATTACAACAATTATTGAATGATAACGAAAAGGAAACAAATGTATTAAGGATTCAATCAATTATTATTAGTTTAATTTTGTTGGCTATAATTTCAATTCTATTGTTTTATAAATATAAATCTGACGTAAAAAAACGTCTAGTACTTATTAATTTGGAAAATAAATTGAATAAACAAGAAATTAAATTTAAAGAAGCTGAACATGAGGTTTTGAAAAGTAAATTGGTAAATAAAAATCAGGATTTAACTGATTTTGCAATAGATATAACAAGAAAACATGATTTTATTAAAAGTGTTTTAGAAAAACTGAGTCAATTAAAAACTGTTAACAAGCAAGAGTCTGTAAAACTGAAAGAGATTATCATGTACATAAAAAATGAGCTTTTAATTGATAAGGATTTACAAGTGTTTCAAAAGAATATTGATAAGATTAATTACGAATTTATGGAGAAACTTACAATTGAATTTCCTGTTTTGAGTGAAAATGAAAAACAACTTTGTGCCTTACTTAGACTTCAGCTTTCTTCAAAGGAGATTGCTAACATAAAAAATATTTCCACAAATTCTGTAAAAACATTAAGATATAGGTTGAGGAAAAAACTTAATTTAGACCATAGTATTGTTTTGACTAAATATTTTAAAGAGTTCACTTAAAGTGTACCTGTTATTTTTCTGAGTTCACTTCTTGTTTTCTTGTTAAGTGTTTGATTTTTAGTTGTGTTGTTTAGTTTTGATGAAAATTAAATCTATGAAAACTAATAAATTGTTCAGTTTGTTAAATGTTATAATTACTTGTTTTGTTATAATATCAAGTCAATATTACTCATTATCACAAGGTGTTGTAAACAGTGGGTTCAGTGTGTCCACTTCCCGGAGTGATTGTGCCAACCCTACAGAGATTATGGGTACTGGTATTTGGCATGGTGGTCCAGCAGGAGAAACATTTGCTGAAATTGATGCAGGAGCAGATGGTGTAATTGGGGGAGTTGATGATGTAATGGTTTGTCAAAATATTTCAGGGTTTCAGATTGGTGCCCTTTATCAAATTTGTCTTGATGTTATGAGAAGACCTGGACCTTCAGATTGTGTAACATTCAATAATCAGCCAGGGACAGTAACAACTACAATAAACATAAATAATTCTGCGCTAAATGTTGATTTTTCACAAAGTAATACTACTTGGGGTTGGACTACAGTTTGTTTTAATTTTACGGCAACTTTAATGACACATCAACTGACTTTAACTCCAAATGATGAGAGTGATTGTGGGATGTTGATAGGCCAAGTAACAGTAATTCCTATTAGTTTGTTGCCTGTTGAGTTTGTAGATTTTAAAGCAGAAGGTTTTAATCAAGACACTAAACTGTCTTGGGAAACATATTCAGAATTAAAAAATGATTATTTTATAATTGAACGATCAAGTGATGGAACGAATTGGGAGAATATTTTAAGAGTTGAAGGTGTTGGAAACAGTTCGGAAATTTTGAGTTATAAAAGTGTAGATGAAGCGCCTCTTTCAGGCTTATCATATTATCGATTGAAACAAGTTGATTTTAACGGTACAAGTACCTATTCGGGTATTGAAACGGTAATGCATTCGTCTTCATTTAACTACAAAATTTTTCCAAATCCGACTGAAGGTGATATTACTATTCATATAAATAATAAAGAAAGTGCAAATCTTTTGATTCAGATATATAATTTAAGAGGAGAAATAATCGAAAACATAAATTTAAATAGTGATGCTGAGTACAATATTAAACTTCCGGAAGTATTAGGTCTGTATTTTATTAAAATGTCATCAGGTAGTGATGTTTATTATGAGAAGGTAATAAAAACTTAAATTAAGTTTTAAGTAGTCGTGGTTTCAAAGTTTATCTAAATTTAATTTCAAAATAAATATAGAAGACAATGGTTCGGTAAGGGATTTAATATATTCTTAATGAATTGAGAAGTTTTTTACTCATATAATTTATATGTAATATTTATCACATATATTTGCCGAATGGATTTTTTATTCAATTTTTTAGTAGTAGACCCTTGGCCTTGGTGGTTTTCGGGTTTGATGATTACATTCATCATGTATTTACATTTGTTTTTTGGTAAATCATTTGGAATGAGTTCTAACTTAAGAACCATGTGTGCCGTTGGAGGTGGACGATTATCTGATTTTTTTAAATTTGATTGGAAGGCACAGGTGTGGAATTTAGTGGTGGCTGTTGGAGCTATGATTGGTGGTCTTATTTTTATTTTATTCATTGATCCAAACCCTACAGTGAATATTTCACCTGAAACTATTGAGTCATTACGAGAAATAAATATTAATGTAGAAGCTGGAAATGTATCTCATTTTCCAGATGACATATTTAGCTGGAGTAACTTGTTTACTACTCAAGGAATGATTTTTATTGTTCTAAGCGGAGTTTTAGTTGGTTTTGGGACTAGATATGCTGGTGGGTGTACTTCTGGACATGCAATTTCTGGTTTAACCAATTTTCAATTTCCATCATTAATAGCAGTAGTTGGTTTTTTTGTAGGTGGATTACTAATGGTTAATTTTATTTTACCTTATATCATGCAATTATGAAAATAACAAATTTTATAAAATATGCTTTAATAGGTATTCTATTTGGTATTACTATGTTCAAGTCTGAAGCGATTAGCTGGTTTCGTATTTATGAAATGTTCAAGTTACAATCGTTTCATATGTATGGTATAATTGGAACTGCCGTAATTTCGGGAATGTTTATGGTTAAGTTGATGAAAAAAGAAAAAATTAAGGGATTTAAACAGTCTAAAATTACATTCGTTGATAAAAACTCAGGTTGGAAGCGCTATTTATTTGGTGGAATTATATTTGGATTAGGCTGGGGGATGGGCGGTGCATGTCCAGGACCAATATTTGTGTTAATTGGAGGCGGGTATTCTATCTTTATTGTATTTATGCTCTCTGCTATGTTAGGAACTTTTATTTATTGTATTACTAGAAATAAATTACCGCATTAATTGACTCTTGCAAAAATAGAGTATATTTGATTGACCATTAAAATGGAAGTCATGAAGTATATACTAACTATTCTTTTAAGTGTAAATTCAATTTTAGCATCTGCTCAAAGTTTTATAGCCTCAGATCCAATTACCGTAGCAAGTGGTTTAGGATATTATCACCCTCAAATTGAAATTACAAATGATGATAATCCTATAGTGTTATGGGCTAATTCATCAGATAAGAATTTATACGTTTCTAAGCTTGGCGTAAATGATTTATTTTCTGTGCCAATACAATTAAATCCAACGGGTTTTGATGTACAAACCTATGATTGGAGTGGAGCAGATTTGGCGATTGAAAATAGTAATGTTTATGTAGTGTTTAGATCTCTTGGTTATGAAACAGGACATGTTTATCTTGTGAAATCTGTGGATAATGGTTTAACATTTGGAGATACAGTTAGAGTAGATAATTTAAGTAGCGGTTATGGACAGTATCCAGATGTTACCGTATTAAATGATACCGTTTGGGTTACATTTATGGATCATAATGCTTCTGGGGTAAATCCTCAATATGTAGTTTCAAAATCAATTGATGGTGGCGTAACCTTTTTACCAGAAGTTATTGCTGGTGAAATATTAGGAGATGAGGCTTGTGATTGTTGTCAACCTGAGATAATAGTTAATGATGATTATGTTATTGTCTATTTAAGAAATAATGATAACAATATAAGAGATATTAAAGGGGTGATT
>Ga0105359_10004795_pt1 | contig 10730 bp, 12 predicted proteins | sample GOMGulsemesocosm_6_FD_83659 | JGI IMG/M metagenome (GOLD analysis project Ga0105359, IMG submission 83659) | Methane-oxidizing microbial communities from mesocosms in the Gulf of Mexico - GOM8C Gulf of Mexico | ecosystem: Environmental > Aquatic > Marine > Cold seeps | place: Gulf of Mexico... | reverse complement strand
AGAAGGCGAAAAAATCACCCAAACAGAATGGCATAATTTAGTAGCATGGAACGGTGTTGCGGAAATTATAGAAAAATTTGCTCCTAAAGGAAAAGAAATCGCCATCGAAGGAAAACTTACCACACGTTCATGGGACGATAAAGACGGAGCTAAACGCTATAAAACAGAAATTGTAGTAAATGAGATTATGCTTTTTGGCGGGAAATAATGTAATATGAAAACCTGTATATACTTCAGTAAAAAAGAAACTCTTTTTTACTGAAGTATTTTGTGTTTATTTAATCTGTAAACAACGCTTTTTATAAGATTGTCATTGCTATCCATAGAATGTGGTAGCAGAGGAAAAAGCAAGACCTTTTATGAATCTTGCTTTTTTTGTTACTTTCTCTATTGCTTACTCATGCAGGGCACGGAAAACATTTCCGCGCTATCACGTTGGTTGCATATCCGAGCGGTCGGAAAAATAAGCAGTGTAGTACTTTTGACAAACTAAAAAACCAATTAATTAAAAATTAAACACAAAAAAGCCTGCATCATAAAATGCAGGCTTTTAACTTTTATAAACAGTGATGCTCAACTCAAGGCTCACTTCTAATATCTCACAACTTACTAGTACGCTCTCTTATTATTTCCTTCGTAAAAGTTAATAAACGAATCGTTTACTACTCGCATTCCTCCTGGGGTTGGATAATCTCCTGTAAAGTACCAATCACCAAGGTGATCTGGACATGCTATATGTAAATCTTCTACTGTTTGGTAGATAATTTGGATATCTGCTTTGGTGTCTTTTGTTTTTAGCATTTCCCCTATTTTATCCGAAATCTGGGCATCTGTAAATGGCATGTATATTTCCTTTACAAAATTCACTATTTCGGTATCTTCATTTCCTTGTTGATGCTTACATTTTGCATACACTTCAGAAATTACAGCCTCTTTTCCATGATCTTTTAATAAGGCAATAGCCGCTCTAAAAGCAATAAAATCACCCAAGCGAGCCATATCTATTCCATAACAATCTGGGTATCTAATTTGTGGAGCCGAAGAAACAATTACAATTTTCTTAGGAGACAAACGATCTAATATTTTGATGATACTCATTTTAAGAGTTGTTCCTCTAACGATACTATCGTCAATAATCACCAAATTATCGGTTGATTTTACAATCCCATAAGTAACATCGTAAATATGCGCTACTAAATCATCACGACTTTTATCATCTGCAATAAACGTACGTAATTTAGCATCTTTAATGGCTAGTTTTTCAATACGTGGACGCTGGGCTAAAATTTCTTTAACTTTTTCAGCTGACAATGTTTTTTTACCTGCTAATAACGTTTCCGCTTTTTGGGCGTTTATATAGTCCTCTGCCGCTTCTCTCAATCCATAAAAAGAGGTTTCCGCCGTATTAGGAATGTATGAAAACACCGTGTTTCTCATATCAGCATCTATTTTTTCTAAAATCTGAGGAAACACTAATTTCCCTAAGTTTTTACGTTCTGTATGAATATCTGCATCACTCCCACGAGAAAAATAAATACGCTCAAAAGAACATGATTTTTTAGGCAATTGCTCTAAAACCTGTTCGACTGTTACTTTTCCATTTTGCTTCATAATCAACGCGTGTCCACGGTCCAATTCCTTCACGTCTTCAATAGCCACATTAAATACGGTCTGAATTACAGGACGCTCAGAGGCAACAGCTACCACCTCATCATCTTCATAATAGAATGTAGGTCTAATTCCAGCTGGATCTCTCAATACAAAAGCATCACCATGCCCTAACATTCCGGCCATAGCGTATCCACCATCCCAGTTTTTTGCAGATTTTTGAAGGATGTTCGCAATATCCATACGTTCTCCAATAATAGGAGAAGCATCTTTTTTACTATACCCTTCTTTTTTTAATTCATGGTACAAATCCAATACTTCATCATCAATAAAATGACCGATTTTTTCCATTACCGTAACGGTATCAGTCTTTTCCTTTGGATGCTGTCCTATTTCTACTAAATCGTCAAACAAACGACTAGAATTAGTCATATTGAAGTTACCTGCCACTAATAAATTACGATGCATCCAGTTACTTTGGCGTAAAAATGGGTGCACACTTTCTATACTATTATTCCCAAAGGTACCATAACGGACATGTCCTAAAAACAAATTCCCTAAATAGGGCAAGTTGTTCAATTGCCAATTTACATCTTCCTTTTTATCCTCATTTCCTTCCCAAGCAGTTTCCAATCGGGTATTTATCTGGGCAAAAATATCTTGAATAGGCTGGTCTGCATTAGAGCGAACACGACTGATATAACGCGTCCCAGGTTCCACGTCAAATTTAACACTTGCAATTCCTGCACCATCCTGGCCACGATTGTGCTGTTTTTCCATTAATAAATACATTTTATTAAGGCCATAAAAAGCAGTTCCGTATTTTTTCTGATAAAATTCTAATGGCTTTTTTAAACGAACCATTGCGATTCCGCATTCGTGTTTTATTGCATCACTCATAATGTAGTAGTTGTGTGTTTTTAGGTGATTATATTAAAATAAAAATTCCGCAAATTGCGGAATTTTATATAGGTTGTTATTTGATATTAAACTGTGTCAATTCTTTAAATTGCGCCAATCTATTTCTCACTTCGTCTGCTGTAAGCTCTTGCATACGTTCTGTTCCAAATTTCTCCACACAAAAGGAGGCTAAATTAGAACCGTATATCACTGCGTTTTTTAAATTCTCAAAAGACAAATCTTCTGTTTTTGCAAGATATCCTGCAAATCCACCTGCAAAAGTATCTCCCGCTCCTGTTGGATCGAAAACTTCGGCTAATGGTAAGGCTGGTGCATAAAACATTTTTCCATGATCAAAGAGCAATGCGCCATGCTCTCCTTTTTTAATCACAACGTATTTAGGCCCCATTTCATGAATTTTCTTAGCAGCATTTACTAAAGAATATTCTCCACTCAATTGCCTTGCTTCTTCATCATTAATTGTAATTACGTCTACACGTTTAATTACATCTAACAAATCGTCTAAAGCAATATCCATCCAAAAGTTCATGGTATCCAACACTGCCAATTTAGGTTTTACAGTCATTTGGTCCAGTACTGATGATTGTACTAAAGGGTGTAAATTCCCTAACATTACAATTTCACTGTCCTTAAATGATTCAGGAACCACTGGATTAAAATGTTCTAATACGTTTAACTCTGTAGCCAAAGTATCTCTAGAATTCATATCGTTATGATATTTTCCAGACCAGAAAAAAGTTTTTCCTTCTTTCACTACTTCAACACCTTCAGTATTTACGTTTTTTGTATTTAACATGTGTAAATAATCCGCAGGAAAATCTCCTCCAACGACTGATACAATCCCTGAATCTACTCCAAAATGAGATGCCGAAAGCCCAATATAAGTTGCTGCTCCTCCTAATATTTTATCTGTTTTCCCAAAGGGTGTTTCGATAGCATCAAATGCCACTGTTCCAACTACTAATAATTTACTCATACAATTATATATTAAATACGATCTTTTATTTATTTTTGCAAAAATAAGTATTTCACATTATTTTTTACCTAATTTGGCATGAAATTTATTTTGCAATACAAAAATATACAATAATATGAGTATCAAAGAGATACAAGAAGAGATTATAGATGAGTTTTCGATGTTCGAAGATTGGATGGAACGATATGAGTATATCATTGAACTAGGAAAGGACCTGCCATTGATAGATGACAGCTATAAAACGGATGACAACTTAATAAAAGGGTGTCAATCTAAAGTGTGGTTACATGCAGATATTGCAGCAGAAAAAATCTCATTTACAGCAGATAGTGATGCTATTTTAACCAAGGGAATTGTAGCTTTACTCGTTCGTGTCTTATCTGATCAATCTCCGATGGACATTATGAGTGCTGACTTATTTTTTATTGATAAAATTGGCTTAACAGAACATTTATCACCTACCCGTGCTAATGGACTACTAGCGATGGTTAAACAATTAAAGCTTTATGCTTTAGCTTATCAATCAAAGTTAGGATAAGATTTGTATATTTGCATTTATTTAGATTGAATTAAAGAACCATGAACAGCGAACGCGTACAAGATTTAGGAGCTAAAATTATAGGGCAACTCAAAGCAATTTTTGACCCAGAAATCCCCGTAGACATCTACGAGTTAGGGTTGATATACGATGTAATGATCAGTGATGAAAATGACGTTAAGATTTTAATGACATTAACATCTCCAAACTGCCCAGTAGCCGAAACTTTACCTATAGAAGTAGAGGAAAAAGTAAAGGAACTAGAAGAGGTAAAGGGATGTGAAGTAGAAATTACTTTTGACCCAACCTGGACACAAGATTTAATGAGTGAAGAAGCCAAACTAGAGTTAGGTTTTTTATAATTAAGGTGTAACATAAGCAATACCATGTCAGAAATAGTTAATAGAGTTGCCAATAGCCAACTAATCACATTGGATTTAGAAGATTACTATCCAATGGGATCTCGACTTATTTTTGATATTAAACCTTGGTTATTCCAAGAGCTCATATTAAAAGAGAAAGACTTTAGAGAACAGGTTAAAAATCATGATTGGTCCAAGTATAAAGACAGTTATGTAAGTTTAACCTGTTCTTCTGATGCTATTATCCCTTCCTGGGCTTATTTACTGATAAGTACGCAGCTTACCCAGCATGCTCGTCATATTATTATTGGTGACTTGGAACAATTGGAAACGTCTATCTTTGAGCAAATAATTTCAAAAATACCTACGGAACAATTCAAGGACAAGCCTGTTATTATAAAAGGGTGCTCTAACAAACCCATCCCAGAAACAGCCTATATCCGTTTAATAGAAAAACTACAACCCGTAGTAAAATCACTGTTTTTTGGAGAAGCATGCTCTACCGTTCCTCTTTATAAAAAATAGCACACTGCTATCACTTGCATAACACAGTGTTATTTCTTATATTTGTAGAAATCAGACAGCTATGAAAACACAAACAGCATTAAGATTCGACCCAGATTTATTAGAACTTGTTAGAGAAAAGGCAAAAGCACAAAAAAGGAGTCTTAACAATTATATAGAATACTTGTTGTACAAAGACGTAGGCGACATCCCTAATGAGGAAACTATTAAGGCAATCAATCAAGCAGAAAACGATAAGAATCTAGAAACGATTGAAGATGTAGACACGTTTATAAATGCTTTATAAATGTATATTTTAAAAACAACCACTGCTTTTAAAAAGGATTTAAAGCGAATTAAAACAAACGCTTCCTATCTTACATCCGCTACAAAAGTAATAGTAACACTACAACAATTTGGTGTCGATGGAATTGATTCGGCTATGAAACCTCACAAGTTAAAAGGAAAATATATTAATAACTGGGTATGTCATATTAAACCAGACTTATTAATAATTTGGATACAAATAGAAAGCCCCAATATTATCAAGTTAATTCGTTTAGGTTCACATTCCGAGTTGTTTAAATAACGAATAGATTTTTAAAGAGAAATGAATCCTGTTTTTTTTTATTGGTTCAATGCTAATCATAAAAAAACTTTTTCTACATCATAAAAAGAATTACCCTTCAATACATTTATCAAATCCCGCCTTAGTTCTTCCATTATATAAGTGACTTTTTCACAAAAAAAAGTTCTAACATATGGCACTATAATACTATCTTTGAATAAAAATTGTAAACACATTTATTATGAAAAAAATATTGCTTTCAGCAGCTTTTATCTGCGTATGCATAATTTCCAATGCACAAGATAAAGCACCAGAACCAAAAGAAGGCTGGAAAAAAACAGGGAATATATCCTTTTTATTCAACCAATCTTCCTTTTCTAAATGGACTACAGGAGGAGAAAACAATGTTTCCGCAACCTTAGGAATTAATTATGACTTTAATTATGTAAAAGGAGATGTAACTTGGGACAATAAAATAATTGCATCCTATGGATTAACAAAAACGGCCAACAGTGAATTTGAGAAAAAGACGGATGATAGATTCGAATTTAACTCTTTATATGGTAAGAAATCATCTGGTAATTGGTACTATTCCGCATTTATAAATTTAAAAACTCAGTTTTCGAAAGGATATACTTATGGGAAATATTCTGCGGAAAAAGAAATAAGAAATGAATTCACAAAACTTCTATCTCCCGGATACCTTACTTTAGGTCCAGGTATGTTATGGAAAAAAAATGATAATTTAAAATTTAACATAGCACCTTTAACGTCTAAAATCACGTTTATCGATAAGGGTTTAAGGAAAGCTCAAGGTATTTTAGACAACAGTTACTTTGGAGTTGACCCAGGAAAAAGTACGAGATACGAAGTAGGTTTGAATGCCTCGGGATATTACAAATTAAACATCATGAACAATGTTTCTATGGAAAACATCCTAAGCTTGTACACAAACTATTTAGAGGAAGCAAAAAATATAGATCTAGACTATACCATGAATTTAGTGATGACAATTAACAAGTATTTATCTGCAAATCTAACTTTTCAAACAGTATATGACGACAATGCTTACCGCGGATTTCAAACTAGAGAAGTTTTTGGAATTGGTATTAATTATGGTTTCTAAAACATCTTATATTAAAAAATTACAGAATCGTTTAGAAAACTATTTCTAGGCGATTTTTTTGTATCTTTCAAGTTCAAAATCCAACTATTTACATGACCAGTTTATTACTCATTGCTACAATTTCAATTTTTATTTCTTTTTTATGCTCCATATTGGAAGCGGTACTATTGAGTATCAATCCTACTTTTATTAATATAAAAAAGAAAGAAGGACATAGTTATGCAACCACATTGGATCATTTAAAAAATGATATTGACAAACCGATCATTGCCATATTAACTTTAAATACTTTAGCACACACAGTTGGAGCAATTTTAGTTGGGGTACACGCCGAGGCATTGGATTATGATATCAATATATTAGGAGTGAATATTGTAGGAATTGTCTCTGCAATAATGACCCTATTAATATTAATAGTTTCAGAAATCATCCCTAAAACCATCGGAGCCACTTATTGGCAACAATTAGCAAGTTTTACGGCTAAAATGCTTACCGCAATGGTGTTCATATTAAAATGGACAGGAATGCTATGGTTATTGCAATTAACAACAACATTAATTGGAAAATCAGGACATGGCAGTGCGTTGTCCAGAGAAGATTTTAGTGCTATGGCAGAAATAGCTACTGAAGAAGGCGTCTTTTTAGAGTCAGAAAGTGCTATTATCAAAAATTTAATAAGTTTTAAAGATGTAAAAGTGAAGAGCATTATGACTCCTAGAACGGTGATGCATATAGCTGATGAGAACATGAGTATTCAAGATTTCTTTGATGACAATAAAGATTTAAAATTTTCTAGGATTCCTATTTTCCAAGATCATTCGGATAATATTACTGGCTATTTTTTAAAAAACACCTTGTACCAATCCATTATTAATAAAAAAGGAGACAAACCTTTAAGTTCCATTAAAAGGGAAATTTTAGTCACCGAGAGAAACCTATCCATTCCCGCCTTGTTTGACACGCTTATTAACCAACGGGAACACGTAGCGTTAGTAGTAGATGAGTATGGTTCTGTGAGTGGCTTGGTAAGTCAAGAGGACATTATAGAAACGCTACTAGGTTTAGAGATTATGGACGAAAGTGATAGCCATGCAGATTTACAACTCCTAGCAAGAGAAAGTTGGAAAACCAGAGCTAAAAAAATGGGTATTATAGAAGAAGACAAAAAAAATCTCCCTGAATAATTTCAAGGAGATTTCGATGTTATAATTGTTCTTTTTCAGTTCTAGTTATCAGTTAAGGTATACGTAATCGAAATAGATTGTGTTTGATTAAAATCTAAAGATGCATACGATCCTTTTTTCTTGTTTTGACTTAATGAATAGGTTAAATTATGTCCTTTATTAGGTCCGTTTCCTGTATAAGCACTTCCTACTCCATCGATTATTTTTTGTGCTTTCTTACCACTTAAAACAATTGATTTGTGAGATGCTTTTCCCATCGTTCCATCACCCTTTCCTGCATCGTTTCCAGCTTGTACAGCCAATTCTAATCCATCAGGCACATCACCGTCAGTAATTTGTACCATCACCTTTCTTGAAGGCTCTGTAGAAGATCCTATAATGGAAGAATAATTAATCCAAATATCATTATTAACAGCATTAAACTCCACTTTCTCTCCTGCTTCTGTAGGAGCTGTTCCGTTTAAACTAATTGCTGTTCCAGTAGCAGACTCTAAATCCAATAAAGCAATTTCTGGAATACTAATAGAGATGGTGTGCGATGCTTCGTTAGTATCTTGTGCGAACAATACGTTAATACTTAGGATACATACTAGAGCTAAAAGTGAATTTCTTAATTTCATGTGTGGGGTATTAATTAGTTACACTGCAAATGTACCACCACAATCCAATTCTTTTTTTAAATAAAAGACTGTCCCCCTTTTAACTATCGACGAATGGTAATCATCGGTAGTTCGGAAAAATTGTAATACAGAAAAACCACTAATACATAGTGGTTTTTCCATTAATTTCAAGTGATTATCCCTTCGTAATATCCTAATACTACCCTTTATTTAAAAAGATGTAGACAGGGAAGTGATCACTGAATCCACCTTTATACCATTTACCAACATAGGTTCTAAACGGTGTTCCTTTATATTTTCCTCGGAAGATTTTTACAAAATTCTTATTAAACACATCGGCATATCTAAAAGAAAAACCCGTATCGGTTTTATCAAAAAAGTTTTTAGTAAAAATTATTTGATCAAATAAATGCCAGGTTCTTTTGTGTGATAAACTTCCTTTTCCTTTTGCTAGTAGACTTTCCATAGGATTGTGTAAACTAGTATTGGACAATAAGGTTTCCTTGATACTCTTATTGGTAGGATCGTCGTTAAAATCACCCATAATCATAATATAGGCCAAAGGATCTTCTAGCTGAATACTAGCTACTATACTCCCCACCAATTCTGCTGCTTTTATCCTATTTGTTTCGGAAGTATCTTTACCAGATCTTCGAGAAGGCCAATGATTTACTAATACATACATCAATTCGCCATTTAAACGTCCTTTTACATACAATACATCCCTGGTATAATCCCGTTCTCCACGTGGTGTACTCAATAATAAAGGATAGGTTTTAGAGGCTAATAACTCAAACTCCTTTTTTTGATACAGTAATGCCACATCAATTCCGCGTTCATCAGGGGAATCGAAATGCGCATATCCATAATCAAACTCCGCTAAATTTTTATGATTCACTAAATCATCCAACACAACTTTATTTTCTACCTCAACCACTCCCATCAACACCGGAGGCAATTTAGATTTGTCCGTTCCGATTTGTGAAATAACACTACTTAATTTTTTAATTTTCTTATGATAACGTCTATAATTCCAGTGTTTTTTTCCTGCGGGTGTAAAATCATCGTCAAATGTATTTTTATCGTCGCTGGTATCAAATAAATTTTCTAGGTTATAAAACCCAATAGTTACGGGCTTTTTCTTCTTTTTTTTAGATAAAATAATAGACATAGTTGTTGGCTTAAAGAGCGAATGTATAAAATTCTTTTATTAATCCTATTAATCAACACAATTTGTACCTTTGCCACATGATAGATCCAAAAGTAGTTAGCTCGGAAAAAGCAGTATTAATAGGTGTTATAACGCAGCACCAAAACGAAGAACAATCCACCGAATACCTAGATGAATTAGAGTTTTTAACTTTAACTGCTGGCGGTAAGGCTGTGAAACGTTTTACTCAGAAGATGGAAAAACCGAATCCAAAAACTTTTTTAGGTCATGGAAAACTGGAGGAAGTACTAACCTATATGACAGAACATCATATAGAAACTGCTATTTTTGATGATGAATTATCTCCTGCACAACTTAGAAATATAGAAAAAGTACTGGACTGTAAAATATTGGATCGTACGAATTTGATCCTTGATATTTTTGCGGCACGTGCTCAAACTTCTTATGCAAGAACGCAAGTAGAATTGGCCCAATGTCAATATTTACTACCTCGTTTAACTCGTCTGTGGACTCACTTGGACAAGCAAAAAGGGGGAATAGGGATGCGTGGACCTGGTGAAACAGAAATTGAAACAGACAGACGTATTATTCGAGATAAAATAACACTCCTTAGAAAAAAATTACTTGTGATTGACAGGCAAATGGCTGTACAACGTAAAAACCGTGGAAAGATGGTACGTGTGGCTCTTGTAGGATATACCAACGTAGGAAAGTCTACCTTGATGAATGTCGTAAGTAAAAGTCAAGTTTTTGCAGAAAACAAACTATTTGCAACTTTGGACACAACAGTTAGAAAAGTGGTCATTAAAAACATTCCTTTCTTACTTACAGATACCGTTGGATTTATTAGAAAATTACCGACTCAGTTGGTAGAATCATTTAAATCTACCTTAGACGAGGTAAGAGAAGCTGATTTATTGTTACATGTTGTCGACATTTCTCACGAATCTTTTGAAGACCATATGGAATCTGTAAATGGTATTTTGGCCGATATAAAAAGTGCTGATAAACCAACCATTGTGGTGTTTAATAAAATTGATGCCTATACCCACGAAACGATAGACGAAGATGATTTGGAAACTAAAAAAACCAAAGCACATTACACCTTGAAAGAATGGGAAAAAACGTGGATGAATGATTTAGATAACAATT
>Ga0105359_10004778_pt1 | contig 10746 bp, 9 predicted proteins | sample GOMGulsemesocosm_6_FD_83659 | JGI IMG/M metagenome (GOLD analysis project Ga0105359, IMG submission 83659) | Methane-oxidizing microbial communities from mesocosms in the Gulf of Mexico - GOM8C Gulf of Mexico | ecosystem: Environmental > Aquatic > Marine > Cold seeps | place: Gulf of Mexico... | reverse complement strand
GGCTGCCAGTGTAGCGCGTCTCCCTGCATTTATTAATGTGTTCGCATTAATAAATGACAAATATTAACAGAAGCTCAATCGGTGGCGGTGGCGGTGGCGGTGGCGGTGGTAGACGAAGGAACGGGAGGGGGAGCAAAAGAAGGTTGTGGCAGGTAGATAACCCCTGTGGGCCTAGCGGGATAAGCTTGAAAGCCCCTAGGCTACGTTTGGCTCGTGAACATAGGGGCTTGGAGATGAGTGTGAATCTGCGGTTATGAGGATTTGCTCAGTTCAGCCACTTTCTTCTTTTTAATTTCGTTGGTGCGCTCGGTGAAGCTTAGGTTTGATTGGGTGCCAAAAACGCTCTTGTCTATCGTTAGGGTGATCTTGGTGCTTCCCCACATGATGCTGCTAGAGGGTGAACCATCAACACGAATAGCGATACGCTGCTCGGTGCCTGGCTGCCAGCTCTTGTTGTCGCTGTCTATTCTCAGGATTGGGTACTCAGTGCCCTTGTTATCTTTGGCGACGATGAGGCTTGTATCTGCGAAAGACGGCGTAACCTGCTCGCCATAACTGGAGACATCAACCGCAAGGTAAAAGATGGTCTGCGCGTTGTAACGGCTGCTCTTGCTGTTTACTTTGTCTTTGGTGAACTCAGTGACTATTTTGTCGAGCGCAATGTCTAGGCTCTCAGTACGTACTTGTTGTTCGGTTTGCACCGGTGCATTGCCGATAAACTCCCACTGTCCATCACCTTTTAAGCGTACACGGGTACCGTCTTCACTGGTGGCAAGGCGGTCGTTGGTTTTAAATTCCCAGCTGCCGTTTTCCTTGAGGATGACTTCACGGCCGTCATCGGCGAGTGCTTGGTGATCGGCTAAAACGCTGGTTGATACGAGCAAGGCGCTGACGCAGAGGCCAGTGAGGGAAAATTTCAACAAAACAACAATCCTTTTGGTGGTGCCGATTTTATAAGGCTGGGCGAACATTTAGACTCAATTGTGCCGTGGCTGGCCATAGATGGCTAGCCACGGCTACAGATTAGAGGCCGAGATCGCCGAGCAGGGAGTCGAGGGTTTCACGCCCACGAGCGGTGTTACGCTCTGGGCAATGCTGACCAAAACCTTCCATTTCAAGGTCGTCTTCAGGCAGCTCCTCTAGGAAGCGGCTGGCACTTGTTTCATGTATTTCACCGTACTGTTTGCGTTTGCCGGCCATGGTGAGGTGTAAGACTTTTTTGGCGCGGGTGATACCCACATAGGTCAGGCGTCGCTCTTCCTCGACATTGCCCTCCTCTACGCTGGAGCGATGCGGCAAGATATCTTCTTCAAAGCCGAGCAGGAATACATAGGGGAACTCTAAGCCTTTGGAGGCGTGCAGGGTCATCATCTGCACCTGATCCACGGATTCATCTTCGTCTTCCTGGCGCTCAAGCATGTCGCGTAGCATCAGCTTGTTTATGGCATTTTCAAGGCTGCCATCGCCGTTCTCGGCGTCGTCGCGCTCGACGCTGTTGCGAATTTGATCGAGTAAAAACCAGACGTTCTCTAGGCGCCGCTCAGCAACTTTCGGGGCGCTGGCGTTCTGGTGCAACCAAGACTCGTAGTCGATGTCTTCAACCATCTCGCGCACGGCCATCGCGACATCCTGTTTTGCACAGTTTTCGCCGACGCGCACCAGCCACTGGGTAAAGCGGAGAATGCGCTCAAGGTTTTTCTTGGGGATGCGGCTCTGTAACCCGATCTCCTGGGAGGCGGCAAATAAACTGCACTCGCGCTCGTTGGAGTATTTACCCAAGGCTTCGAGGGTGCCCATACCGATCTGACGGCGTGGTGTGTTGATGATGCGCAGAAAGGCGTTGTCATCGTCTGGGTTCACCACCAAACGTAGGTAAGCCATGATGTCTTTGATCTCGGTTTTGGAGAAAAAAGAGGTGCCGCCAGAGATGTTGTAAGGAATCTGGTGTTGTTGCAGTTTGGCTTCCATTAACCGGGCTTGGAAATTACCGCGGTAGAGAATGGCGAAGTCACTGAAGCGCGCGTTGCGTTTCGCTCGCTGGGTGAATATCTCGGTGGCGACACGCTCGGCCTCAGCGTCTTCATTGGCACAGCGGATGATGCGCAACGGCTCGCCCATGCCCATCTCGCTCCACAGCTTCTTTTCAAACTCGTGGGGGTTGTTGGCAATCAGCTGGTTGGCACACTTGAGAATGCGGCTGGTGGAGCGGTAATTCTGCTCCAGTTTGATGACCTTTAATGTCGGGAAGTCGACCTTTAGCAGTGTCATGTTCTCGGGGCGAGCGCCGCGCCAGGAATAGATCGACTGGTCGTCGTCACCGACGACGGTGAGCGCCCCGCGGCTGCCTATGAGCAGCTTCACCAGCAGGTACTGGCTGGAGTTGGTGTCTTGATACTCATCGACGAGCAGGTAGCGAATTTTGTGCTGCCAGCGCTTGAGTACCTCGGCATTATCCATAAACAGCTGCGCGGGGATGAGGATTAAGTCGTCGAAGTCCACCGCATTGTAGGCCAGCAGAGCTTGGTTGTAGCGCTTGTAGACCAGCGCCATCCGCTCTTCGTCTTTATCGGCGGCGCGACTGATGACGTAATCGGGACTGTGTAGGTCATTTTTCCAGTTAGAAATACTGCTTTGTACCAAGTCCAATAGCTCGGCATCCACGTCACCGTCTTTTAGCATCAGCTCTTTGAGCAGGGACTTGGCGTCCTCTTGGTCAAAGATGGAGAAGCCGGGCTTAAAACCTAATGTACGGCACTCGCTGCGGATAATGTTCAGGCCGAGGTTGTGAAAGGTCGATACCGTCAAACCTTTACTCTCGGACTTTTTTATCAGCTGGCCAACCCGCTCTTTCATCTCGCGGGCGGCTTTGTTGGTAAACGTCAGCGCGGCGATATGGCGCGCGGGCATATTGCACGCTTGGATAAGGTAGGCAATTTTACGCGTGATCACGCTGGTCTTGCCGCTGCCTGCTCCTGCCAGTACGAGGCTGGGGCCGTCGATATAGTGAACAGCTTCTTTTTGGCGGGGATTGAGCTTAGACAAGGCGGCATCTCGGGGTTACCTGGGCCGCACATTGTAGCAACCGCGGCAAACCACGCACAGCACTCCTCAAACTGTTTAGTGTGGTGCGCCGCTTTATAGCGTTTTAGAACTAGTTCGCGGCTTATGGAACATCTTGCTATATAGATCGTGGGACGCTTCAACCCCTTGATTTACTAGGGTAAGGTCGAGTGTCGCTAAATAAATAGTATAAAAAACAAACAGCGTGCCGATACCTAATAAACCTGTGTTCAAGCGAGCCCGAGAATCATATGAGGCGGCTGTGTGGGTTATTGCGTGTCTAAGCTTGGGGTCGTGGAAATGGATACCATCATTAAGATTCTGCTCATTGAGCGGCAACGGGCGCAGTACGAGCTCATCAGCCTGTTGTTGGGCGAGGTCAGTCATGTCGACTACCAACTTGAGTGGAGCAGTGAGCTGGACGCGTCCTTAGAGCGCGTTCTGTCCGACGACTTCGATGTCATTCTACTCGACTACCATTGGGGCGATTGCACCGGACGGGACCTCCTGACTTCGGCCCGCGCGCAGGGCTGTAAAGTGCCGATTATTGTGATGACCGATGAGATGGAGGCGGTGGTTGATCGGGAGGCCATCCGCTTGGGGGCCTCTGATTACCTGATAAAGGGCCGCATAGAGTGCCAATTGCTAGAAAGGACCATTCGGTACGCTATTGAGCGTAAGTGTGTCGAATACAAGCTGGCCAAGTTGGCCCACTATGACCCCCTGACAAACATCCCCAATCGTATTCTTTTTCGCGACCGCTTGGATCACGCCGTCAGCTTAGCTGAACGCGACGGCGTTTCGTTTACCCTGATGTACCTCGACCTCAATGGTTTTAAGCAGATTAATGACAGCTTTGGGCACGATGCGGGTGATGAATTGATTCGCCTGTGTGCCCAGCGGTTAGAAAGCTGTATGCGCCGCAGTGATTCGGTAGCACGCATTGGCGGCGATGAGTTTACGTTGCTGCTTGAGAATACAGATCATGCCTCGGATATCGCGCACATTGCCGAAAAAGTACTAGAAGCTATCTCACGTCCCTACCGTATCGGGACGCACAGTGTTGAGGTGGGCGCGAGCATTGGTATCGCCATATACCCGCAAGCGGGCCTCAGCGTTGATGAGCTGCAAAAGCACGCTGATATGGCCATGTATGACGCGAAGCTTGTGCCGGGTGATCAGTATCGTTTTTTCACCGAAGCTCTGAACGTTGAAGCGCGGCGGCAGCTGCAGCTGGAGTCCGAGTTGCGGCGTGCCCTGCGGCGCAATGAGTTTGTATTGTTTTATCAGCCACGGGTTGATTTACGCAGTGGTGAAGTCGTCGGGTTGGAAGCACTATTACGCTGGTCGCACCCTGAACGCGGCATGATCTACCCTGATGAATTTATTGCAGCAGCTGAAGACACGGGATTGATTGTGCCACTTGGTTATTGGGTACTGCTCAAGGCGTGTGAAGACTTGCAGCAATTACGCCAGGCCGGGGCTGAAAACCTGACCATGGCGGTGAACTTGTCACTGCGCCAGTTCAAGGATGAACGCCTACCCCAGCGTTTGAGTGAAATTATCTTGCAGACCGGTGTTCAGGCTCAATGGTTAGAGTTTGAAATAACTGAAACGGCGATGATGGAAAATGTGGAACTGGTAAGAGAGGGCATGGAAGCCTTGGCTAGCTTAGGTTGCCGTTTCAACCTCGATGACTTTGGCACGGGTTACTCTTCTTTTACTCACTTGCAGCGGCTGCCTATCTCGGCGATTAAAATCGACAAGACGTTTGTTGCTGAAACGATGCAACGGCAAGAAGATGCGGCGCTGGTCGCCGCAATGGTCAATTTGGGTCACAGCTTGGGTAAGGAGGTTATTGCCGAAGGTGTGGAGAGTGATTTCCAGCGTCTGCTGCTGACGGAGTTGGGTTGTGACCAGGTGCAGGGGTATTACTTCTGCAAGCCCATGGGGTTCAGTGCCATTGTTGAGCGCCTTTGTTCAGCCCCAGGCGCCACACGACAATACCTCAAAATTGCCGAGGGTTAATCGCAGCTATATCGGGCTAAACCCTCTGTAGCTCAAGGCTTCGTTGAGATGCTGGTCCGTGATGGTGTCAACGGCCTCTAGGTCGGCGATGGTTCTGGCCACCTTCACCGTCCTATGCAGTGCTCGGGCTGATAGGCCTAGGGCTTCCATTGCTTGATCCAATAACTGCTGCTGACTTTGAGGCAGCGGGCATAACAGCTGCAGTTGGCGACTGTTTAGCTCACCATTACAGCAGCCTTGCCGCTGTCGTTGACGCGTTTGGGCAGCGCTGACGCGCGCTTGTACTGCTGCGCTACTTTCTTCTTTGCCGACCTCATAGAGCTCGCCCTTTTTTAAGGGTGCCACGGGCACGTGCAAATCAATGCGGTCGAGCAATGGTCCGGAAATTTTGTTCTGGTAGCGCTGCATCTGCTCGCGTGAGCAACGACAGCGTGCTTGTCCCCAATAACCACAGGGGCATGGATTCATGGCTGCTATTAATTGAAACGCCGCGGGGAACTCTACTTGGGCGAGCGCTCGCGAAATTCGAATCGACCCACACTCTAATGGTTCGCGCAGTACTTCGAGTACCTGTCGCTGAAACTCAGGTAATTCGTCAAGAAACAAAACGCCCTGGTGCGCGAGGGATATCTCGCCTGGTTTTGGTTGGCTGCCACCGCCGACGAGCGCAACAGCCGATGCGGTGTGGTGAGGCGCACTGAAAGGACGTTCAATAGACACCTGAAAACCGGCTGGAGAGCTGCCGTCGGCTGCTATGCCCAGTCCACCTGAGACCGACAGAATACAGGCAACTTCTAACTGTTGCGCGGGTGTCAGGGGCGGTAGCAGGCCCGGTAGGCGTGAGGCGAGCATGCTTTTCCCTGTACCAGGTGGGCCAAAAAAAAGCAGATGGTGTCGCCCTGCGGCGGCAATTTCGAGGGCGCGCTTGGCCTGGTGTTGTCCTTTTACATCGCTAAGGTCCCCCGCTGCGGCCTGGGGGTTTGGGCTGGATGCTTCCGGTGCGGTGAGCTGCGGCAGTGACTGCTGCCCATGCAAATGTTGGCAAACACTGAGCAGTGAGGTGGCGCTGAATACTTGTCCGTCTGATTCGTTGTTCAGGCTCAACATGGCCTCACCGGCGTTCGCCTGCGGGCAAACCAGTTGTCGCCCGCTGCGATGGCAGGCAATTGCAGCCGGTAAGCAGCCGCTGACGGCGCGCACTTCACCGCTGAGAGCCAGTTCGCCAATGAACTCGTGGTTGCTGAGTTGGTGTTTGGGAATCTGCCCAGAGGCCGCGAGGATGCCCAGTGCGATGGCCAAATCGAATTGACCGCCAGCCTTGGGCAGGTCGGCGGGGGCTAGGTTGATCGTGATGCGGCGCGCAGGAAACTCGAATTGAGAATTCAAAATAGCGCTGCGTACTCGATCCTTGGACTCCTTTACGGCTGTTTCAGGCATGCCGACAATCGCCAAAGAAGGTAAACCGTTGGATAGGTGGGCTTCAATACTGACCAGCGGCGCTTGAATACCTAAGCGAGCGCGACTGTAAACAACAGACAGAGACATAAGCCTTCCTTAGCTTAATTTAACCTCAGGGGGTCTGTTTAAAGTAGCAGCAAATTGAATGCGGAGTAGGAAAAGCCTTACTTGAGCGTTTCTTCTAAGGCTTTCATTTGCACTTCCAAATGCTCCAGCTTCTCCCTCGTCCGCAGCAGCACAGCCTGTTGTGCATCAAACTCATCTCGCGATACCAATTCCATGGCATTGAGGGCTCGGCCCAATACTGCTCGTAATTCTTTCTCTGGAAGGTCTTGGGTTGATGTTGGTAAAACGGTCTGCAGTTCTTTTAGCAGCGTGCCAGCGAGTTGCTTCAGCATAGGTCGAGCTCATTTTAGATATGACTGTACGACCATAATAAAACATCTACAGGTGTTTGTTCTCTATTTCCTTATTCCCAAATCAGATTAACTGTGAAATTATTATGCCCGCAATATCCCGCAGCATGACAAACGCACTGTTGTGGTGCTTCGGGTGGTGCACAGGGTGTTTTTCCGCACCATATGTGAGCTTTGGCGCGGAATTATACCAAAAATGATGCTCTGATTTAGAACTTTTGCTTGCTAACCCACTGATTTTTAAGGAATTTTAAAAGTTGGCCCGCAAAGTGCTTTTACAGGGCAGGCGGATTGCTTAATAAACAAAAACAATAATTAAGCGGTTCGAAGGATCGAACAACATAAAAATGAGAGGAAGACCCCATGATGAAATTTACTAAGTTGGCTGCTGCCATCGCTCTGGCTTCTAGCGCAATTGCTGCTCCAGTTATGGCTGAAGTTGAACTGTCTGCCACCGCTGGTCTGGTATCTGATTACTACTTCCGTGGTGTAAACCTCGGCGATGCTGCTGCTTACGCAAGCGTTGATGCTTCTGCAAACGGTTTTTACGCCGGTGCTTGGACTATTGACACAACAGCTTCACGCGAAACTGATTACTACGTAGGTTACGGTTTTGAGTTTGAAAGCGGTGTTGGTGTTGACGTTTCTTACGTCTACTACGACTACACAGGTACTCAGGACAATGAAGAAGAGATCGTTCTAGCTTTGTCTTACGCTGGTTTCGGTTTCTCTTATGTTGATGGCGAAGGCGATTGGGATAATGAGAGCGAAGATTACACCGTTACTTCTTTCAGCTACGGCGGCGAAGTTTTCGGCGCGACTTACGGTCGTGTAGATTTCGATACATCTGATGTTCAGTACGATTGGGCTGAAGTTACTGCTTCTGGCGAAGTATCTGGTCTGGACGTAACTCTGGCTCTGGGTACTACTCGTGATACTGAAGCGGGCGGTGCTGATATTGCAGACGACAACGAGAGCTACCTCGTTCTGGACGTAAGCAAGTCTTTCGACCTGTAAGTATGTCTTTAAACCGGGTGCTTGCACCCGGTTTTGTTTAAAGCGCTGCCAGTGCGGATAGATCGCAGCGTTGACTTAAACGTTTCATATGGAGCTCACGAAATGAAACTCGTAACAGCAATTATTAAACCTTTTATGCTCGACGCCGTGCGTGAAGCACTGTCTGAAATGGGCGTTCAGGGTATTACCGTTACCGAAGTAAAAGGTTTCGGTCGTCAGAAAGGCCACACCGAACTCTACCGTGGTGCAGAGTACGTTGTGGATTTTTTGCCAAAAACAAAATTAGAAGTTGCCGTCAGTGATGGCCAGGTTGATTCCGTCGTAGAAGCTGTTAGTAAGGCTGCTCACAGCGGTAAGATCGGCGATGGCAAAATCTTCGTGTCTTCTTTGGAGCAAGTTATTCGTATTCGAACCGGTGAGACCGGCGACGAAGCGCTTTAATTTTTAATTTAATTATTCCGGAGAATGACAATGGAAAACACAGTATTTGAATTACAGTACGCCCTCGATACCTTTTATTTCTTGATCTGTGGCGCGCTGGTTATGTGGATGGCGGCTGGTTTCGCTATGTTGGAAGCGGGCTTGGTTCGCTCTAAGAACACCACTGAAATTTTGACTAAGAACGTGGCGCTGTATGCCATTTCTTGCACTATGTACATGATTTGCGGTTACTCAATCATGTACGGCGGTGGCGAGTTCACTATGTTCCTCGATGGTATCGTAGCGGATGGTGTTGCTGGTGCGGCTGTTGAAGATCGTGCGACCTACGCACCCTCTGCTGACTTCTTCTTCCAGGTAGTATTCGTAGCGACGGCTATGTCTATTGTCTCGGGTGCGGTTGCCGAGCGTATGAAGCTTTGGGCTTTCCTAGCGTTCGCCGTGGTCATGACCGGTGTTATCTACCCAATGGAAGGTGCATGGACTTGGGGCGGCGCGGCTGTCTTCGGTATGTACACTCTGGGCGACCTTGGTTTCTCTGACTTTGCCGGTTCCGGTATCGTTCACATGGCCGGTGCTTCTGCTGCTTTAGCGGGTGTCTTGGTTCTGGGTGCACGTAAAGGTAAGTATGGTCCTAACGGCGAAGTAAATGCGATCCCAGGTGCAAACCTGCCGCTGGCTACCTTGGGTACTTTCATCCTGTGGATGGGTTGGTTCGGCTTTAACGGTGGTTCTGTACTGGCTACGGCCACGGTTGAATCGGCTAACGCTGTTGCGGTTGTGTTTATGAACACCAACGCTGCTGCCGCGGGTGGTTTGATTGGTGCTCTGATCGTTGCTCGCATGCTGTTCGGCAAGGCCGACCTGACAATGGCTCTGAACGGCGCGTTAGCTGGTCTGGTTGCGATTACCGCTGAGCCCTCTACGCCAACCGCTCTGGAAGCCACTATGTTCGGTGCTCTGGGTGGCGTGATTGTTGTCTTCGCTATCCTGACCTTGGACAAGCTGAAGATTGATGATCCAGTAGGTGCTATCTCTGTTCACGGTGTTGTCGGTCTGGTTGGTCTGCTATTGGTACCTGTTACTAACGACGGTTCTAGCTTCTCTGGCCAGTTGATCGGCGCTGCGACTATCTTCGTTTGGGTATTCGGTACTAGCCTAGCTGTGTGGTTTGCCCTGAAAGTTGTTATGGGTATCCGTGTCACAGAAGAAGAAGAGTACGAAGGTGTTGATATCGCTGAGTGCGGTATGGAAGCTTACCCAGAGTTCACTAGCAAGTAAGTGACTTTGAGCGAGACGCCGACCGGCTAGCCGGTCGAACTCATAGAAACCCCGATCGCGGCAACGCGCTCGGGGTTTTTTATTTACAGGGACGTAATGTATGTCGCGGAGGCAGGATGCCGTTGAGCGACTATGTTCAGGATGAACCGTATACCCTCAAGGGGCACCTAGTACCGCAATGGCATGGATGCCAAGGAGCGGTATTGTTCGAGCTAGCACGGACACATTTTTAGGATGCCGTTGAGCGACTATGTTCAGGCAGAAAACTGCTCCTGCGTTTTCTGCACTAGTCACATCCTGTGACATGGATGAACCAGCCAGTTTTTGCTCCTCGGCAATTGCTCCTGCATTGTTCTAATAAGTGACAACCATGTCACGATGTAAAACGGACACTTCCGCCATACCTGGCGGTTGTATACCCCGCAAGGGGGTACCTAGTACCGCGCTGGCATGGGTACCAAAGCGTGGTATTGTTCGAGCTAGCACTGACTCGTTTTTAAGGTGCCGTTGAGCGACTGTGTTCAGGAGCACGCGGTGTTGATTAAATTGATGCGGTATCGATTATTTCTAGTGTGAAGACAGAGATAATGATTCAAATATTTGAGCTGTGTTGTCCCCTGCGGTGGCAACATGTAAGCTACGCGCCATACTGGTGCCAATGATCTTTCCTAGAATTAAGGCGACAGCCACAAGACCAAATAAGGAAATGAATAGATGAAACTGATTACTGCGGTTATCAAACCTTTTAAACTGGATGATGTTCGTGCAGCCCTGTCTGAAGTAGGCGTGCAAGGCATGACCGTAACAGAAGTAAAAGGCTTTGGTCGCCAGAAGGGACACACTGAGTTGTACCGTGGTGCAGAATACGTGATCGACTTCCTGCCAAAAGTTAAGATAGAGCTGGCTATTGATGACAGCATGGTTGAGCAAACCGTAGAAGCCATCAGTAAAGCCGCGCATACAGGCAAAATTGGTGACGGTAAAATCTTCATTAGCCCTATGGATGAAATTATCCGTATCCGTACCGGTGAGACCGGCAGCGATGCGG
>Ga0105359_10004775_pt1 | contig 10753 bp, 5 predicted proteins | sample GOMGulsemesocosm_6_FD_83659 | JGI IMG/M metagenome (GOLD analysis project Ga0105359, IMG submission 83659) | Methane-oxidizing microbial communities from mesocosms in the Gulf of Mexico - GOM8C Gulf of Mexico | ecosystem: Environmental > Aquatic > Marine > Cold seeps | place: Gulf of Mexico... | reverse complement strand
CTATAATAAAACACCGTCACTGATAATATCGAGGCAATAAACATCGCATACATAAAGGTATTCTTTTTACCGATTAAGGTAGAAATCGGCTTAGCCAACAGCACCCCGACAATATTGGCGGCTTGACCAATCACTAAATAGGTGGCGATTAAACTAAACGAAACTCCTAATATATCGACATTTTCAACAGCAAAATAATACTTGAGATAAAATACTGCTGCGCCATCTCTAATACTGTTGAAAATCAAGGTTGAAAGGGCTGCACCTAAGAGAATAAACCAGTGTTTATTTTTAGCGAGATTACGTAAATCAGACTTCAAGGCGTTCTTTTGCTCTTTCGGAGGTTGTACCCGCTCCTTGGTCCAAGCAAAGGTAAAGTAGAATAAAATTGCACACAGCACCCCATAGACCATTACCGTAAACATCCAGCCGGTTTGCATATCAGGCTCCGCGCTTGAAAAGGTGCTGAAGTAATCCAATAAAGGCTCAACCATGGCTAATGACAAAATACTGCCCGCAAAAGCGAACACCATTCTAAATGACGCTAAGGTTGTTCTGTCTTCACTGTGTGATGACATTACCCCAAGTAACGAGCCGTACGGCACATTCACTAAGGTATATACCATCATCATTAATGAATAGGTCACATAGGCATAGGCAATCTTATATTCCATTGACCAATCAGGCGTGGTGAATGTTAAGACACCGACGATACAAAAAGGTATCGCGCCAAACGCGATAAACGGTCTAAACTTACCCCAACGGGTATTGGTTCTATCAGCAATAATGCCCATAATAGGATCATTGGCGGCATCCCAAATTCGAACCAGCAAAAACATGGTACCAACCGCAGCTGCCGACATACCAAAAACATCGGTATAAAAAATCATTAAATAAACGGCAAACAACTTCCAAAACATTGATGAGGCAAAATCACCTAAACCGTAGCCCACTTTTTCTTTAAAGCTCGGCCTATCATCATTACTAATCATTTCTTTTGCCTCTTAACTGCGAATAAGTCTTTGATTCAATCTACTAGGCTACAGATTATCATGTCAACGCGTTATCCGTTTGATGAAAATCATAACCGCCCGTCAGCGTTGAACCGGTTCAATTTAATATTCATTCAATCAATAATAACCAAGAGTGTCAATAGTTATTTATTCCCTGATTAACCCTGTTAGCAATTATATTTAACTATGATAAGTAATCCTAAAAACTGACCTAAAGAGAATACCACAACCAAGTTGAACCGGTTCACTTTTTGTGAGATGATTTATGTAAAGTTACCATAAAGCACTGATTTCACCTTATGCCATCAATGAATAGCGGTGGCTACTGCTTCGAGTTAGAGTGAAATATACGCGTAATTTTTGCAAGTTTACCAACTGACCAATAGATAAATATATGAATTCAATCACTGAGAGAAATAATGCTAGCGCTTACACCGATGACCATAAATAATATTCAAGCAACAGTGGAGGTTAAAGGTCTACTTTTCATGATGCTTCTTTTTATCGTGTTATTCAGCACCACCTTAAGTGATGCCGCTGCGGCAACTACATTGCCACCTAAGCCAAAAACCGAAAAACTGTCGACAAAACCCAATATCTTACTGATTACTGCTGACGATATGGGCTTTGACGATAGAGGCAGTCAAAATCCTACGCAGCTCAGCACACCTTCGTTAGATAAATTAGCACAACAATCGCTTCAATTTTCTGACTTTAACGTAACACCGGTCTGTTCAACTACCCGTGCCTCACTGCTTACCGGACGGCACTTTTATAAAACTGGCGTCTCAGGAGTCCATGGTGGTCGAGATTATCTGCACTTATCAGAAACCTTGTTACCCCAAGTACTCAAAGACAATGGTTATCGTACCGGTACTTGGGGTAAGTGGCACTTAGGTAAAACCAAGGGTTATCTACCCGAAGATCGCGGCTTTGATGATGCTTATTACGCTGAGCTGTACTTGCATAACAACAGCCAAGGTTTCCTTAATGGTAAGCCAGTAAAACATAATAAATGGGCTTCGGAGGTTATTACCGACTATGCGATCGACTTTATGGCTGACAGCACTGAGCAACCATTTTTCGCTTATGTTAGCTTTCTCGCCCCGCACGAGCCGTGGTTAGCGCCAGATAAATACGTACAGCCTTTGATTAAAGCAGGAGCTCGCCCAGCTATCGCTAATTTATATGGCATGGTTGAAGAAATGGATTTTCATATTGGCCGGTTATTATCTTTTCTCGAAGAAAATAACCTTGCTGAAAATACCATCGTGATTTTTCTCTCCGATAATGGTCCGTGGTGGGACTCAAGTAATTTCGGTGCTATGACCCAGGCTGAATGGCGTGCTCGAAATCCCAGTAAGATGAAGGGCAATAAAGGTCAAACTTGGCAGAATGGTATTCGTTCCCCGTTATTTATTCGCTGGCAATCACACTGGCAAGCCACCACCATTAACAGATACAGTGATGTTAAAGACATTTTCCCAACCTTAGTTGAACTTGCCGGCATTACCCTCCCCTCAGAACAGCAACCACTTGATGGCCATTCGTTAATGCCATTAATTCGTAACGACAAAACCTATATAAACCCTCGGGCAACCTATTTAGCTGCTCATGATGTTATTTCTCGTAAGGCTTTATTTAACCAATGGACGCCTATTGATCACCAAGCACGCACAGCTATGCATTATCAAGATCAATTTATCGGCTTACGCACCGAGCAATATAAGCTATTACTTAACCCATCAATGGACCGGGCTGGTTACCCGACCCCGCAGAGTCATTATTTACTGTTTGATATGCAAAACGATCCTTTAGAAATCCACAACATTATCAATCAAAAAACAGCTATTGCTGCCGATTTAAAACAACAACTTCAATATAAGTTTACCGAATTTAGAGATTCAACAACCACGTTTAGAGCACCGGTTTTCTTGATTAGCCCAACAGATCCCGTGTCAGTAATTAATGGTTTTGGCCCCAGTAGCACTGGCGGAAACACTGAAAGCAAAGCTCATCAATTAAGTGGGTTAAAAGCAACAGCAGACTTTGCTCACTTTCAAATACAGCTTCAAGCGCTTAATCGTGCCGAGTTTGATATTTACCTCAAGCTAAAAAATAGCCACGGTGCTGGCATTAAGGTACAACTATCCGTTGGTCAGCAAAGCATACCTCACCAGCTAACTGCAGCAAAAATCCAAAAAGTGGGAACATTATCAATCTCCGCACAAGACACCTTACTTCGTGTTGAAGTGCTAGAGAATAATAGCTACAAACCTTGGGCACAAATATCCTCGTTACGTAGGATATTGCTAGTCCCTAAAGGCAAGCATATTGATTTACACCAGTTAATACTTCCACAATAAACATCATCTGAGAACAATCATGACATCTATAACAACTGAACTGAGTTGCTTTAAAACTTACGATATACGCGGCATTGTCCCTGAGCAATTAAATGACGATATCGCTTACGATATTGGCAGAGCTTACGCTAAAGTATTCTCACCAACCACCGTGGTTATCGGGAACGATATACGTTTATCAGGGCCAAATTTGTCAAAAGCATTATGCCAAGGGTTACGCGATTGTGGTGTTAATGTTATTGATATTGGCGAATGTGGTACTGAAGAAATATATTTTTCCGTGCCCTTTTTAAACGCTGATGGCGGTATTTGTATTACTGCCAGCCATAATCCAGCAAATTACAATGGCATGAAGTTTGTCGGTCAAGGTGCCGCACCGATAAGCGCCGACAATGGCCTGCTTGATATTAAACATCACGCTGAAGAAAAAGACATTGTTAACAGTGACACGCTCGGTAACTACTCACGCCAGCAACCCAGAAGTTACTATATAGATAAGCTGATGACCTTTGTTAATAAGGATAACCTCAAACCGTTAACCATCGTTGCTAACCCTGGTAATGGCGGTGCAGGTGCCATTATCAATGCTATTGAAGATCGCTTACCTTTCAACTTTAAAAAAGTACATTTTACCCCTGACGGTAACTTCCCTAATGGCGTCCCGAATCCGCTATTACCCGAAAATCGCCAAGATACCTGTCAGGCTATTATCGCTAATCATGCCGATTTTGGTATTGCTTGGGATGGTGATTTTGATCGCTGCTTTTTCTTTGATGAACATGGGGATTTTATTGAAGGTTATTACATCGTATCCCTGCTCGCGAAAATGATGTTAGCCAAGCAGCCAAACGAAAAGATCATTTATGATCCCCGTTTATATTGGGCAACCCTAGAAACGATCGCGGCAGCAAACGGCACCGCCGTAGTAAGTAAAACTGGCCATGCCTATATCAAACAAACTATGCGCAAAGAAAATGCCCTCTATGGCGGAGAAATGAGTGCACATCATTACTTTCGTGATTTTGACTATTGTGACAATGGCAATATTCCATGGTTACTGATTGCAGAGCTAATCGCCACCAGCGGTAAACCCCTTTCTCAGCTAGTCGCTGATTTAACCCAAAGCTTTCCGTGTAGCGGGGAAATAAATTTAACCGTGCCCAACAGTGACGCTATTCTCAAGCAACTTAATAGCCATTATCAACATCAGGCTGAATCCGTTGATTACACCGATGGTATTGGCATGACCTTCTCGCAGTGGCGCTTTAATGTTCGCAGCTCAAATACCGAACCGTTATTAAGAGTGAATGTTGAAACACGTGCTGATAAAACCTTACTAGCAGCAAAAACAGATGAATTACTGAGTGTGATACAACAAGCGGTATTGCATCGTTTTTGCTAGCACCAAAAGGCTAAAATTTGGCGAGTCGCTTAGTGAAATAGTCATTAAAACGGTGTTGACTCTGGATTTAAAGATAGTTTAGCAAGGCTAGCCGCCTGCTTAACTATTTTATAAAACTATACTGCTTTGGAATATATTTACTACACTATATAACAGTCATATGGCAGTCATAGCTAACGGCTATAACCGGTAAAATCGATTACGCACACTAGGGTAATTGCTGTAATCACCACACCTATGAAGTACGATATTTATCAGTGTATCTCAATTGTAAACTGCGTTTATCGCTGAGGACTTAGTTATTTCAACATTAATCATAAAATTGATCTGTTATGTTACTTGGCTCTTGTTAAGTTTTAGCGCTTACTCCTCAGTAGCTCCCATTAACGTGGTATATATTACTCCTATCAAGGCTGGCAGCTCATTTTGGGATCAGATTTCATTAGTGGCAACAGCAGCGGCAGAAGATTTAGGAATTAATTTAACGATTATTAACGGGACCGGGGATCGATATAATAATTTTACTATGATCCAAAAATTCACGGCATCAGTCACAGGTGTCGATTACATTATTGTCATGCCTCACAGAGGAAAAGTTATTCAAACTTTTGCCACTTTAGAAGCCGCAAAAATTCCCTTTGTTACCATTGAGCGAAGTGCCGACTCTCACGAGTTAGCCCAAATAAGCCGACCAGGAAAAACATTCAAATATTGGTTAAATGAAGTGTATTTTGACGATATTCAAGGCGGACGGTTATTAGCACAAGCACTTATCACTGCTAAACTAGCACACAATAATAGTAACCCAAACACCATCCCTTCAATTATAGGGCTAAATGGTAACTACAGTTACGTATCGAAAAATAGAGCACAAGGACTAAAACAAGCTGTCATGCCCCCGACAACACTACTCCAAGTCGTCAATACTCTGTGGGATGATGATACCGCTAAAGAACAAGTAAATGGCTTAATAAGTCGCTATCCGCGTACCAATATTATTTGGGCGGCCTCCGACGGATTAGCACTGGCCGCTTACGATGAAATAAAAGCTAAAAATAGTCAACTAATTATTGGCGGCATAGGCTGGATACCTGAAGCCATAAACGCTGTCGCCAAAGGAGAGCTTCAGGTAACTGTTGGCGGCCACTTTATGCAAGTAGCGTGGGCACTTGTTAAGATTTTTGATCATCACAATGGCGTTCACTTACATAACGATCCTGTGGCGATAAATTATGCAGTAATCACCGAGAAAAATATTGATGAACACTTGTTGCTTTTACAACCAGATATATTTCAGCGTGTCGATTTTAAAAAGTTCTCACGCTTTTATCAGCCTGAACTTACCCGTTATGACTTCGATATTACCAAAGTGGTTGAGCAAATTAATCATCATAAAGAATAAATAGTGAATCCTTTGTGATCTACTATTTACTGTATTAGCAAAGGTATACGTTACTGACATTGCCTCAACAAGGCTACCGTTGCTTTAGAGCCTTCAAGCTCAGTTAACCCTGAACCTTCGAACTCAGCACTAACCACACCGTTAAATCCCTCTTTAACTAAAATATCTAAGCATTTGCCATAATCAATGGTGCTCTCCAAGCCATTACTATTGAAGTGATGTGCTTTAGCGCTGATAGATTTAGTGTATGGCGCTAAATCTATCAGGCCTTGGGTACGGTCATACCATCGTTGTGGTTCAATATTCCATCCGCCCATAAAAAAGTTATCAAAATCAGTAAATACACCAACATTAGCGTGATTAGTTAATTGCATTAACATCGCTAACCAAGCGCCATTATTAGAGGCATAACCATGATTTTCTACCAGTACTTCTAACTGATATTGTTGTCCTATTTCAGCTAATTTAGCGAGAGACTCAGCGCTTTGCTTAAGCTGCTCAAGGTAACTCCCTTCGCCATAAGCATTAACCCGCAATTGATTACAGCCAAGCTCGGCGGCAGCTTCAAACCAAGGTAAGTGATTTTCTATAGCACTCGCTCGTTCTTTCGCTGAACTATGACCTATCGAACCGGTTTGATCACACATCAATATTTTAAAACCAACCCCTTCATTCGCCGCTCTCGCTTTAAACTCCGACAGCCACTTTTTATCTTGCGCATGGCCAAACCAGAGAATATTCACTAAATCCACGTGTGTCACCCCAAGCTGTCTAGCCATTACCACAATATCTCGAGGATCTAATTTTCCCTGTAAAATACTGTCAGGCTCTTGATGAAGCATAGTTAAGAACTTGGCATAATCATGCTGGCTATTGCCTAAAATGGCGCGATGAAATGACCACTGAGATAAGGAAATATCAAAGCGTGTTGCCTTAGCATTCGGTGATGCTGCCCCGCTAAAATGAGGGAGCACCGTCGCCGCAGCCATTGCCCTTAAAAAAGTTCGTCTATTGATCATAATTTGATTTACCTGATCCATTACCGAAGTAATTTACTTTACTGCAATGATTAACGGCCAAAACCAACATAGTATTAGCAGCTTCATATCACTAAAAAAGAGTTAACCGCATTTGAAAAACAAAGCCCTGCAAATGCAGGGCTTATCGTTAGGCTAGTTTCCGTATTACATTTTCACTTGTACACCTAAGGTTAAACGACGTTCATTATAAACGCGGGTATCGATATTACTCTCCCACTGATGATAGTTTTCTTGATACTCTTCGGTTAAGTTAGTGCCTTGCAATGATACGGTTACCAGTTCATTAACATCGTAACTTACCGAGGCATCTACATAGCTGGTTGGCGCAGTAAAATAGGCAAAAGAATAATTACTTTCACGCTTTAAACCGCCAAACATTTCACTACGATAGTTATGAGCGATACGCGCTTGAATACCATCTCTTTCATACCATAAAGCAAAGTTTGATTGATGCTCAGAGTTATTGTATCCCGGTAAATATTCACCAAAGTAGTCTTGATCAGTACTATCACTTGGTGAATAAGTATAGTTAGCGGTAACACCAAACCCAGACCAAAAGCCCTTTAAGAAATCAAAACCTTGTTGATAACCCACTTCAAGCCCATGACCCCAACCACCATTTTGAGAGAAGTTTTCTGTGGTTCCAATAGGCACAGTGCCAGTAAAGGTCTCTGACGTTAAGTTATAACCTCGAACCACACCGTCGCTATCAACAATATCATCACGCTCAACCATAATACTGCGTGAAGCGGTACCACTTTGTACAAAGAACACGCCAACGTTTAACATCCCGGTTTCACTAAAATACCATTCATAAGACACTTCGGCATTGGTTTGACGATTAGGCTTTAATAACGGGTTACCCGATTGACTACCTCCCGTGGCACAAAAAACATCAGCGCCAGTAGAATCTTGTACATTACACGCTTTAATACGGTTGACACTAAGGCCACCCGCTAAGCTATCGGTATTATGGGTTGAAATGGTTTTGGTATAAGCGAAACGCAATATCTGCTCTTCATCTAAATTTATCGCGAGATTAATCGCCGGTAAAAAATCACGATAACTATTATTGGTACTAACTTTATTACCATCCGGCTGCAAGATACCTGGGCCGATCAAGAATTCTTGCCCATTAAACTCGGCAACGTTACCTATTAATGATTCACTTTGAATAATATCAAACTCGGTTTCGATATAGCGGAAACCAATATTACCGCTATAGTCAAATCCGAATAAGTCACTGTCTAAATTAGCTTGAAAATACAGTGAAGTCGTTGCTTCTTCAACGGTATAAACATTGGCGGCATCAGGTACCATTACATTGGTGCCGTATACTTCATTGTGCCAGGCAATAGGATCTTTCATCGCTTTAGGGTCAACAAAGTATAAGGTCCCTAAACCGGTAGTGCCGTGGAAATCATCAATACTGGTAATCATGCCTTTTTCATTTAACTCAGTAAATGAAATCGGCTCGATATAAGACTCTCCCGTTAACGGCGCACTAGTCGCAGTATCTTTCCAACGGGCTAAAAAGGCATCGCCATATTCATTGGTACGCGCGACACCGCCATACCAACCTTGTTTTTCAATTTCACGTTTACCATAGCGAACACCAAAGTCGACCGAGGTAACCATATCAAAGTTTTCAAAATCAAGTTCATAACTACCATCGACACGAAATACATCAATACCGGCGTTAGTAAAGCCACCGTAGAGATTGCTCGATTTATTACTATAGCGCGACATATCGCTACCAAATATTTCGCCATCCATATTAGGTAATGACCAGTTTTGCGTACCACCAAGGTATGAAACACCAATAGGAATTTGCGTGTACGCCCCTTCAACGTCGCTGCCGTCAGGTAACGTTGCCGCAACCCCGTCATAACCCCAAGGATTGGCATGACTAATAAATTCACCATTAACGCCATGGTAGGTATCACCAATTTGCGAACCTGAGGTAATAAAAGCGTCAATAACACTGCGAGAAAAATCATTATTGGCTTCACCATGAACATAGCGTGCGGTCGCGGTAAAAGCACCACCATTGTCATAGGTTAGCTCTAGGTTAGTATTTAAGGCTTCTTTATCAACATCCCACGTTTGAGTATGGGTTTTCACCGCACGCGCTTGGTATTGCGCATCTTGAATGGTGTAGTAACGACCCTCGTTAGTGGTGAATTCACCATCTAAACTCGTAATATTAGGATATTCTGTTATCGCTGTTGGCGTATACCAACCAGTTTCTCCTTGCCATGCTTGGCTAGCCACCAAGCCCGCAAGATAACTGTATTCTTTCAAGTCGGTATAAAATACGTCTGCCGTCACTTGCCATGCTTCAGATATTTGTACTTGAAAAGAGGCATTAATACCGGTGCGTTCACGTTCAATATAACGGTTAGCCGCTTGATGCCCCTGAAAGCCATAAAAAGTATCGTTAGTATCGCCATCGCCATTGATATCAAGACCATCTTGGACGAAGTTTGAACCTTCATTAGCATGAAAAGACCAACCACCATATTGACCTGGTTCGCCCCCTTGCGAGCCATTGGTATAATCTGCCAAAGTACTGGTAGATTGAGAGACGTTTAAACTGAAACCATAGTTTTGATCGCTGTTAAAGCCGACAAAGCCAGAAAACGCCCCATCGGTTTCCTCGCCCAATGAACCTTGAGTCACCTCCGCTTTACCTAAGGCAGTCCAACCTTCATCTAATAAAAATGGTCGGTTAGTTTTTAAGTCAATAGTACCCGCTAAACCACTGACGACATTACGCGCTTGTGATGATTTAAAGACAGTAAGCCCTGAAACCATGGTCGAAGGAATATCAGAAAAATTAGCATCGGTGGTGGTAATTGAGCCCGCCGCTAACATTTGTTCGCCGTTTAAGGTGGTGGTAACATTGCCATTACCACGAATATTTACTTTTTCTCCTTCACCACCAGAGCGAGTAATTTGAATACCGGTGATACGTTGCAGAGAATCAGCAATGGTTGCATCGGGTAATTTACCAATATCAATCGCAGAAATGGAGTCAACCACACTGCCTGAAAAACGCTTAGTGTTCATTGATTGAATAAGCGAACCACGAATACCGGTTACTTGTATTACTTCAATTTCGTCTTGCGTTTTAGCGATTTCTGCTTCGCTCTCTTGTGCAGCGTACAGTGGCGCGGCAGTGAATAACAGCCCAGATAATACTCCGGCTGAGACCATATTTCTTTTAAATGTTTTACTTTGGGAAATCATGCTTCATTCCTATTTAGTTATTTTAATAGCATGGTGTTAGGCAGCAGCAATTGTCACAACTGCCTAACAAACTTAAGTTATTTTAGCTAATGAGTAATCAAATCAAGCTTACTCAAAGATAATTTTACTCAAACATAATATTGTCGATTAAGAACTGAGCATCAGCGTTAGCGTTATTAGGCGCTTGGAATCTCACCCCAAAATCTGATATCTCATCTACTTTCACGCCGTCAACGGTCAAGTCGATAGTCAGCTCAACACCGCCATCGGTAACGGCT
>Ga0105359_10004770_pt1 | contig 10759 bp, 9 predicted proteins | sample GOMGulsemesocosm_6_FD_83659 | JGI IMG/M metagenome (GOLD analysis project Ga0105359, IMG submission 83659) | Methane-oxidizing microbial communities from mesocosms in the Gulf of Mexico - GOM8C Gulf of Mexico | ecosystem: Environmental > Aquatic > Marine > Cold seeps | place: Gulf of Mexico... | reverse complement strand
TCGACGTTCACGAACTGATCGTGCTGAGCGCCATTTCGATCTTTAGCGGCAATGATCACTTCATGACTAATACGCTTGCTATCAGGGCGAACAATGCCACCACCGGCTTGTTCAAAATAGCGACCCACTAGGTGAGTTGTATTGTGCTCAAGAACTTTAGCTATCTGGCCTTCTAAGCGGCCACGGCGATCAGTGCCAGTAATACGAACCATGGCTTTGTCGCCATGGAAGGCTTTACGCATTTGATTGTTCGAGATGTAAACATCATCGCCTTCTTCGCACAGCAAAAAGCCGTAACCATCTTTATGGCCTTGCAAGATGCCAATGGCAATCTTTTTAGGATCAAGCGGGAAGTAAGTTTGGCGACCGCGGTTGCTGTCGATTTGTGCATCGCGAGCCATAGCAATTAACCGACGTCGTACACCTTCGGTACGGTCTTCGTCATCAACATGTAGCGCAGCACAGACTTCTTCGTAAGTCGAAGGAGTCGCTAATTCAACTAAGGTTTCGAGTATGAACTCACGGCTTGGTACCGGGTTTTCATAATTCTTAGCTTCGCGCGCGGCATGTGGATCTTGAGGTTTCTTGTTTCTGGGTTTGCTCACTAGGCGTAATGCTCCTGGCATTTTTTAATATATATAGCAGCAGTATACCTTTAATATAAGGTGGTGTGATAATTAAGCTAAATTTCGCTAGGGAGCGCTATCTGCATTGTCAAGCAGCCAGTCCTGGGTTGACTGGGTGGGCTTGTATTTATCATCAAGAATGTCGGGGAAGCGTTGTTTAATTTCAGAGACCATATCCTCAATCTGTTGGATATGCTGTTCAGCTTCCTCTATCTGAGCGTCGCTGATACCGGCGTCTTTGCCTTTAGCTTGATCAATCATACTTTGGATTCCGGCTATTTTTTCTTTGCTCGCTAGCGCATAGGCTTGATAGAGGCGCTTTTCTTGGCGCTGTTCATATTCTATAAACTTATCATGATCCGCCACTTCCTCGTCAGTAGGCGCTTCAACTGGCGCTTGTTTGAGTAAAGGAGGGGTACGAGAATCCCCATGCAGCCGAGCTTCGCGTAAAGAGTTTATAGCCTGGGGGTCGAGCTCGAGGTATTCGCTTGGCGGCTCTTGCTCAATATCTATGTTATTAATCAAGTCAGTTGTCACATCAACCTTTTCTTCCATACTTTCATGGTTGGTTGATATTGTCTTTGCCGAGCTGTGATCCTGTGAAGTCTCATGCTCAGCGATAGAATCATTGTTAGAAAAAAACAGCTGTGTATCGGGCTGCCAAAATATGGCAAAAATAATAATGAGTATACTGGCTAAGCCAAATACGATACGCATAATCTTTCCTTCATTCACAAGCGCTTATTTCAGCGCTGCTTTATTAACATGAATTAAGGCTTCGGTTTGAAGTTTGTGGCTCAGTGCTTTGAATTCTGCTTTCATCTCTCTAAGAGCGATATCACGACTGGCTTCGTAACGTACGGTAGGGTCGGTGATTTCAAGATGGCCATCAACTCTTTCGTCGACCATGATTATTTCATAAACAATCGGACCAGAACCCTGTGGGCTTCTAAAAGGCGCTGAAACTTTACCTTCTTGTTGAATGAATGCGACAGCGTGTAGCCAGCTGCGATTTTTATCTTTACGTGTGAGCCAGCCAAGGTCGCCAGGAATCGGCGCACTCTTGTCAGCGGCGATAGAGTATTTTTGAATAGCTTCAGAGAAGCCGAGTCCATCTTCTATTTCGTCGTGAATTCGATCGGCTAATGCTTGCTCTGCCACTTGTATATGTCGTGCTTTAGCGCGCTCAATGACTTCGAACTCTTCTTTGTTCTCTTTATAAAATTCTCGCACTTGAGCTTCACTGACTTGTTCTGCTCGTGCCAGCAATGCTGGATTATCATCGTGCATATTATGATGAAGGCCGTTAACTTTCAGGAAGGTTGTTTTCTGTTCTTCGTTTAAAATAATTTGTTTAATCGCCACAAGATCGTCTTTGGGAATGTTGTTTTCAGCCCAATACTCGATGAAAAGAGAACCGACTGCGCGCTCTACTTCGGATTTTAGTTGTTTTATATCCCCTTTATGCAGCGCTAACCGGCCTTGCATGTTCTGTCGCTGGTAAATGTCCCACAAGGTCAATGCTGATTCCTTAGGGCCTAGGGTTACATTCGCCACGATCAATTTTTGCGCTTGCTGTTGTTGCTCTGGAGTCGCGTTGACCGATAAAGCCCGTTTTAGCTCGAGTAAATTTAGTAAGGATTTATGGTTGATATCGTTATTGAACTGATACAGCTGGCTTAGCGAATTAGTCGGTAAAACCTTTTTGATGTCTTTTTGGTAGTGTGATTTTAGTAGGGTGATTAGTCGGTTATGACGCTTGGCTTGTTTTGAAAATCCCATTGAGTTTTCGAGCGCTAATGCATCTGCAGGGAGGTTGTTGCGTGCATGCTCGGCCAGAAAGGAATCCTCTAATATTTTTTGCAGAACTTGTGGTGGTGTAAGGGGGTGGCTTGGGTGGTTGTATATACGCCAAAATAATTTAACGGTATCTGCGCTAATAACCATCTGCTCGGTTTTAGCGGCGATTAATGGATCCGTAATATCAAAAACAATGCGAGCATGAGCGAGATAAGGGGATATCAATAAAATAAAGGAGAGTAATAACTTCATGAACGGGCCTATTCGATAAACGACAATATACTAGAGAGCTCTGGTAAATATAACATGGTCAGCGCGATGGAATAACAGGGACAAAAAAGACGGGCAATGCCCGCCTTTTGTTAGCTATGAATAGCAGATCTTAATCAGTGGTAACTTATAGACGGTTAGCAGCGTGGTTAAGAACATGTACAGACATTGCAATTGCATGAGGAACAACTAACTTAGCAACTTCAGAGCGATCTGCATCGCTAGTACTGCTTAATACGATCCCACCGCGGCTATAAGAAATAGCGCCACCTTCAGTTAATAAAGGGCGGATATCTGTTTGATTAGCAGGAATTGGAGTGAAGCTGCGAAGTGCTTCCGTAACTGCCGCATCGTTATTCAGATCTTTTGAATCGTAGTTATTCTGCACCCAAGACTCCCAACCACCGTGGCTATGAGCAGAAGATACCCAAGTATGGTGAGGCTGTAATAAATCAGTTGTATGCAGAGAATGACCTAGTGTTGTTACAGTAGGGTTCTTTAAGAACTCGCCATACCAGTATTGACCTAGGTTATCGATAGGCTGGAACGCCGCATCTTTAAAATCTTCGTAATGTGATTTACTGTTGTATGAACCAACGCTGTAGTTTTTAGCCGTTTTGCCATACGAGTTATATTCAGAATCTTCAGCGCAAGACCACCAGAAACACCAGCCTGTCATTCCGCCTTTACCATCATCAAGGTGATCGTTGTTCAACCATGCACCTAATAATGAATCTTCGAAGCCTTTCGCAGGCATCTTACTGTTATTGTAGCCGCCTAAATCGTTACCATGAACATCAGAACCACGGGAATGGTTTTGGAAGTGCCACCAAGCCGTATACGTTGCAATAAAGCTACCAGCACCAAAGACAGGAGCGTTTACACAGTCGCCAGTAATAGCGCCACACATATAAGTATCATCAAAATCATCAACGCCCGCAGCGCCAGCGCCAAGTGCTGTTGAAAACTCAGCCATGCTATAGCCAGAAGCTTTTGCAGCAGCAACAATTTTATTATAGTTGGTTGTATCAGGGTGTGCGGCCATATACGCGACGGCATCTTGAACAATGCGGTCGTGGGTTGGTTTGGTGAAAGCTTGTGATTCAAGGCTGCCCAGCATTAAACCTGCGGCCGTTACCATTGTGAGTGTTGTTTTCATCATGTTGCTGCTCTTTTGAGGTGTTTTTATTGTTATATTCTGCTTTTAGCTCCCACCAATAAATATTGGCATGGCTAAGTTTATTTCAGTAGATTAATGATTCAAAAGTGGTTTGCAATCATTAAAAATACTTTGGCTCAAATGGGCACAGTAATGTCACAAATGGATAGTGTATTTAGTTATTATCACGCTGTTTTTTTAATTCTCGGCTCTGTACTTGAAATAGGTGCTGCATTAGCAAGTCTTGGTTGCTATCACCCAAATCTTGGAAGTCCACTCGCACAACATTCTTACCATTGGTTGATCCAATTCCGATTACTTTACCTGTCGTGATAATGGATACGTTTGAAGGCTTTAGCTTTAGCTGTAAGAGAATATTTTCATTTTGAGGGATATCTTGGTCAGTATGAAAAGCAATACCACAGGCACTTAAATTAATCGGCTTTAATTCACCGTCATCAACAAAACCATGAGTTTTTGAGTGTGAACTCACCAGGTAATTGATTTTCTGATTTAGCAGTTCACAAATTTTTGCTAGCTGTGGCTGCTGGCTTTTTAAATTGGCTAATGTCATGCTTAATTCAGTTTCTAGCTTGGCCCTTTTTTCTCCTTCCTCATCTTTTTGGCCATTTCCCCAAGCCTCGTATTCTTCATCACTGATCGTTTTAAAACTAATTTCAGCTTCATCATCAATGCGGAAAAATCGGCGACGTTCATCTGTCATTACAGTTCCTTTTTATTAATTATAGACTTAGAAGATTTCGTTAGCATCAAGTTCAAAGTCTTCTGGTCTTGCATTAAGTGCGTCATCAATATTTTTGTCGGGGTTGTCAATGAGCGGTTTATCGTCATCGTCACCATCCGTAGTTTGCAAAATAATAATCTCAACACGACGATTTTTTGCGCGAGACTCCGCGTCGGTATTTGGCACCAGGGGTCTTACATCGCCATGGCCAACGACTTGAAATCTTTCTTGATTCATTTCTGGTGCAATGAACAACTCTTGAGCGAATGCTGCTGCACGAGCAGAAGATAGTGCCCAATTGGAGCGAAAACGTCCTCCTTGAGTCGGTATGTCATCGGTATGGCCTTCAACTGAAATACGGCCTGTAATAGTCACGAGTACTCCACGAATTTTATCGATAACAGGTAGGAATCTGTCGTGAATATAATCTGAACCTGATCTAAATGCGCCATTTTCACGAATACGGATGATTATTTTCTTCCCCTGGGTTTCTACTTCTATTTTTCCACTGGAAACTTCAGACTCTAATTCTGCAGCAATTTCAACGGCAGTTTCTTCGGCCTTTTTCTCATCAGCGGAATCTTTTGGTACCGCAATTTCTCGGGTTTTTTGGCCTTCATCACCTTGGCGTTCTTGCTGCTGAGTGACTTCATCTTGGCAAAGTACTTCTAAGCTACTTTGCGATAGATCACTGGTCTTTTGCCTAACTTCATTAATAGGGGTTGGCTCAGGAATAGCAGGACTAAAATGCTTAGCAATAACGCTGGTACCTTTGGGGGGATCGTCGGCTTTAATTTGCGTTTGTACACCAAATGCTTGGCGTAATTCACCCGCAAGACGCTTAAATTTTAAAGCGTCCATTTCGGCAAATGATAATAATAAAACGAAGAAACACATCAGTAGTGACATCAAATCTGCAAACGTCATTACCCATGCTGGAATACCCGCAGGGCATTCACACTCTTCTTCTTCCTCATCACTCATCCTTGATTACTCCGATACCGCGCGTTGTTTCTCTTTGACGTAATTCTGCAGCATGGCTTCGATTACACGAGGGTTCTGTCCACCTTGAATAGCAATTAAGGCATCAATGATCATCGATTGAATGAGGCTTTCCTGCTCTGCACGTAACAGTAATTTATCGGCAAAAGGAATCATTACCATCGTTGCCATCATTGCTCCATATAGGGTTGTTAATAACGCAACGGCCATTGCTGGGCCGATGGATTTAGGGTCATCCATGTTAGCCAACATAGCAACCAAACCAATTAACGTACCAATCATCCCCATGGCTGGGCCAACATCACCCATGTGGGTGAAGAAAGTAGCCCCGTACTTGTGACGCTCTTGGGCCATTTTCATATCTTTACCGAGTAAGGCTTTGACGACTTCAGGGTCGTGACCATCGACCAGTAATTGAATTCCTTTGGCAAGGAAATCGTTACTGACTTCTTTGCCTTCAAGAGATAGTAAGCCGCCTTTCCGTGCAAGGCCGGCAAGCTCTACTGTTTCTTCGATGATTTCTTCTGGCTTACTGGTCTTAAACATAAAGGCTTTCGCCATAATGCCAAAAGAGCCGAAAAATGTGCTGAGTTCAAATTTCATGAGAACCACACACAAACTACCAGCCACAACAATAAGCATGGATGGGATGTTGACGAACATCATTATGTCGCCGCCCATAACCATTGACATAATCACGAGGCCGAAGGCGCCTAATATTCCGATTAGCGATGCGAGATCCACTGCTACTCCTTTAGCTCTTTTAAAATTGAAGGTATATGAAGGTGTATATCAAAAGTGTAGACAAAGATTTATATTTTGCAGTAAAAGTAACTACATGAATTAACTGCTAATTAGCCACTTGCTTAGAAAGGAATGCTCGGTTAATGTTGCGCGACTTAGTGATGCTCATGCAAAAAAAATAGGTGATCTGTGGCGAAAACAACGTTTCATTTTGAACAATCCCTAGCGGAATTAGAAAGCCTCGTTGAGCGCATGGAATCGGGTGAAATGAGCCTAGAAGATTCTTTAAAGGCGTTTGAACAAGGTATTAAATATACTCGAGATTGCCAGAATGCTCTGACGAAAGCGGAGCAAAAAGTACAACTTTTGTTGCAGAAAAACGGACAGATGGAAACTCAGCCTTTTAGCAGCCCATCAATAGAAGACGAAGAATAATTTTTATGACGTTACCTATGACCTTTAAACAACAGTTGCTCGCGAGCCAGCAACGCTGTGAAAAAGCATTAACAGGGGCATTGGATCATCTTCGTATCAGTGATCCCTATCTAGCTGACGCGATGGCTTATAGCTTGTTCAATGGCGGTAAACGGGTACGTCCTTTTCTTGTTCAGGCGACAGCACAAGCAATGGGAGTTGATGATACTCGGGTTGATATCGCAATGGCGGCGATTGAAATGGTGCACAGCTATTCTCTGGTACATGATGATCTTCCTGCGATGGATGATGATGATTTACGTCGTGGTCAGCCAACGTGTCATATCAAGTTTAACGAAGCGACAGCGATATTGGCGGGGGATGCGTTATTAACGGGGGGCTTTGAGATACTGGCAGATATGCCGGCCAATTTCTCTGATCGCCAGCGATTGAAATTGATTAGTCTATTAAGTAAAGGTTCGGGCGCATCAGGTATGGTTGCGGGTCAGGCGATTGATTTAGCATCCGTCGGAAAAGACGTTGATATCGCCCACTTAGAACGTATGCATGGCTATAAAACGGGGGCGTTAATTCGTATCAGTGTCTTGATGGGCGCACATTGTGGCCAACCAGATGCGGGGATGCTGGAGCAGCTTACCGTTTATGCTGATGCCATCGGTCTCGCGTTTCAGGTGCAGGATGATATTCTGGATGTCGAAGGTGATACTGAAACTTTGGGTAAGCAGCAAGGGGCAGATATTGCATTAAATAAGCCGACGTACCCTGCATTATTGGGCTTAGCTGGCGCGAAAGAAAAGGCTGCTCAACTGCATCAGCTGGCTTTAAAAGCGTTGGATAAACTACCGGGTGATACATCAGCCTTGGCTCAGTTAGCAGACTACATTATTACCCGCGATCATTAATCCCATAGGATGAATGTGGGTAGACTCTCTATCTTAGAATACAGAGAGTCTAATATAGAGGTTCTACTTGCTGGGTTAGAGGGGTAGAATAGCGCTTTTCTATAATGAATAAGTGCTTGAGGGGAAGGCGAAATGGCTTCCATCCTACTTGCCAGCCAAAGTCGTGAAGTGCATGTTTACTGAAATACCCAATGAAAGACCTTCAACACCGTTATTGGATTCTGTTACCAATGCGGCAGACTTGCGCTTATTAGCTCTAGATCAGCTCGAGCAATTTAATCACGAGCTACGCGAATATCTAATTTACAGTGTTGGCCAATCAGGCGGGCACTTTGGTGCAGGGTTAGGCGTAGTTGAATTAACCACAGCCCTCCATTACGTTTTTGATACGCCTAACGACAAGCTCGTTTGGGATGTGGGTCATCAAGCTTATCCGCATAAAATCATTACTGGCCGTCGCGAACAAATGCCGACGATTCGCAGTAAAGAAGGCCCTTCCGCGTTTCCACTGCGCAGCGAAAGTGAATACGATACCTTTGGAGTCGGTCATTCGAGTACCTCCATCAGTGCCGCGATGGGCATGAGTCTGGGTATGCGTGCGATGGGTAAAGAACATCAAGCGGTTGCTATTATTGGTGATGGTGCGATGACGGCGGGTATGGCGTTTGAAGCGCTCAATCATGCTGGGCACGAAAAAGCGGATATGTTGGTTATTCTTAACGATAACGACATGGCGATTTCTGATAACGTGGGTGCGTTGAATAAATACTTTACCCGTTTATGGTCAAGTCCGACCTATAGTTCTTTTCGTGAAGGCAGTAAAAAAATACTGCAGAAGAGCAGTACTGCTTGGGAATTCATGCGTAAGACCGAAGAACACATGAAAGCGATGGTTGCTCCTGGAATCTTATTTGAAGAGCTCGGTTTTAATTATTACGGCCCGATTGATGGCCATGATACCGAAGAACTGGTACACACCTTAGCCAATCTTAAAAAATTACCTGGACCTAAATTTCTTCACATCGTGACGAAGAAAGGCAAAGGTTTTGCGCCAGCCGAAGCGGAGCAAATTAAGTATCACGCATTAAAGAAACAAAACATCGTCTCAACGACCGTCGCTAAGCCAACCTACTCGAATGTATTTGGCAACTGGCTGTGCGATATGGCCGAAGTCGATGAACGCTTGATGGGGATCACTCCGGCCATGCGCGAAGGCTCGGATATGATTCGCTTCTCGGAGCTTTATCCTAAACGTTATTTTGATGTAGCCATTGCCGAACAGCATGCCGTCACTTTTGCCGCAGGCATGGCATGTGAAGGTGCCAAACCGGTGGTTGCTATTTACTCGACCTTTTTACAGCGTGGTTACGATCAGTTAATACATGATGTTGCATTGCAGAATCTTGATGTGATGTTTGCTATCGATCGTGCAGGGCTGGTGGGTGAAGATGGTCCGACACACCACGGCGCTTACGATTACAGCTTCCTACGCCCTATCCCTAATATGGTGATTATGGCACCGTCGAACGAAGACGAATGTCGCCAAATGTTATACACGGGTTATCAATATCAAGGGCCAACGGCGGTGCGTTATCCTCGGGGTTCGGGTGCGGGTATCGAAGCACAAACTAAAATGCAGCTGCTACCTATTGGTAAAGGCATTATGCGTCGCCAGCGTGACGCTGATAGCCCAGTTTCCAGAGGTAAATCCATTGCTGTATTAGCGTTTGGTTCTTGCGTAAATTTTGCTTTGGAAGCTGCTAAAGAATTAGCTGAACGTAATATTGATATCAGTATTGCGGATATGCGTTTTGTTAAACCTTTAGATAAAACCTTGATAACCGAGCTTGCGAACTCGCATGATCAGTTTATCTGCGTTGAAGAAAACGCCATTATCGGTGGGGCAGGGTCTGCTGTATTGGAGTATTTGGCCGAGCAAGGATTACAGATACCGTGTCAGCTGGTGGGCATACCAGATCGTTATATCGAGCATGCTTCTCCAACGCAGCAATATACTGACATTGGAATTGATAGTGCGAGCTTAGTGCGTTTAATTTCTGAATTAAGTTAAGCGCTGTTATTTATGTAAAAGCTTATTTCATTCAGTTTAATGAAATTTTTGTCCTACCTCATGGTCTACTCTTTTAATATCTGTCGGCTATGAGATTTTACAATGCCCTTTTCTGCTCGTTACAAACTCCATTTTATTCCTCTCATCGCCGTTTTATTTCTCACTATTTATGGTCAGGCGGTCTGCCCATTTATTGCAACGCTGGGGTTAGGGCAGCTAGTATCTGGCTTATTATTCATTGCTGTTATTCAAATAGCTTTACGTGAACTATTACTACGTTATTTTTCACGCCAATCCCAACATGAACAAGCTCCTGTATGGAATATGCAAAAAGCTTCTCTATATTCTTGGCTAGCGGCAGGTATCTTAGCTTCTATCTATCACTTCTTGGTATACCCTGATTTTCCCATTGAAAGTCATTTAAAACTTCTGACGGGGTACTGGGCGTTAGGCGCAGGTATCTTGTCTCAGATAGATCATGTTGCGGTTGAGCGGTTTTATCGCAAGCAAGGTATTCGAGGATTAGGCGAGCGAGTTGAACGCATCTCTCAGCGCTTAATACGGCTGATCGCTGTCTTTACGCTAGTTCCTGGCTTAGTGATGACAGTAATGGCCTTTCGTTTTGTCTACGAAGGTTATGCTCACCCAGGTGTTGCTTATGAAGTCGCATTTCTAGCCTTGGTATTTTTCTTGGTGGCGATTCTAGTGGCTCAGCAATATGGTCAAACCTTAAAAAAAGATACACAAGACATCTCAAAAGCCCTGCAGACTATCTCGGCGGGCAAGTTTGATGTGATGCTAGATACCTCACGCCATGATGAACTCGGACAAGTAGCAGAGGGCATTAACGATATGGCCCAAGGCCTGGCGTTACGCGAGCGCATTCGAGATTTATTTGGCCGTTTCGTAAACCCTGAAATCGCCGAAAATGTCATACGTGAGTTTTCTGGGCCAGATAATAAAAAGTTGTGTCAGCAAGGGCAAAGAAAAAACGTCGCAGTACTC
>Ga0105359_10004754_pt1 | contig 10794 bp, 8 predicted proteins | sample GOMGulsemesocosm_6_FD_83659 | JGI IMG/M metagenome (GOLD analysis project Ga0105359, IMG submission 83659) | Methane-oxidizing microbial communities from mesocosms in the Gulf of Mexico - GOM8C Gulf of Mexico | ecosystem: Environmental > Aquatic > Marine > Cold seeps | place: Gulf of Mexico... | reverse complement strand
TTCGGCAAAGGTATCTTGAAATTTATCATAGCCTTCCTCGCCATAGGCCTGTTTAAAGATGTCTTGCATATAGCCTGGCAACAATGTCAGGCATAAACACACAATGCGCACCACTTCAAAGTCGGTCTCTTCTGCAATCCAACCTCGTTTTTTTAATTCCTTTCCTCTGACATCCATCATCTGTCGGCTAAATTCAAAGGTGTCTTTTAAAAACTGACTACCTGGGCCTGAGCTTATGGGGCTGGTCTTAATTAGAAACTTTGCCATATTCGGGTTATCGCGATACATCTTTTGAAATTGCTTAATAAATACCACGTAATCAAACGATTCAAGGTCTTGCTGATTCATCATAATGATTGAAATAAACTGGCTATATTGAAACTTAATCATTTCTTCAAACAAACCATGCTTACTCTTAAAGTAATAATTAATCATGGCGCTACTGGTACCAGCATGTTCGGAAATTTCACGAATAGAGACAGAGTGAAAATCTTTTTCCAAAAATAAAGCAGAAGCGGACTCCAATAAACTATTGCGAGTATCTATATTCTTTGGTTTAACTTTGGTCACATCAAATCACCCGTAAAAAAGTGTTATTGTTTTTCTTCATAATAATACGCGATCTCACGTGATTACTGTGCTTAATATCTCATAGACTCTAACGAATCGGTTAACTAAAAACCATAACCCACCATAGAGTAGAATTGCCCACCTTTGCGCTATATTGATAAGGTAAAAAGCTATTACAATTCAAGCTGCGCAATTAAAATAAGAACCCATGAGAAAGGTCAACTGGCAAGCTACTGCTCTATACCAGCTTGCAAGGAAGGCCATTTCTAGACCAGCCGCTTTAATCAATGTCCGAGCAGGACAGCCAACCAGCGGTTCTTCTCACTATTTTCTAGACCTATCTTAACGACCATGGTCAGCGGGATAGAAAGCAGCATGCCGACAGGGCCAAATATCCAGCCCCAGAAGACTAATGAGACAAAAACAACCAAGGTCGACAATCCCAAAGAGCGCCCCATATACCGAGGTTCAATCACGTTACCGAATACCGTATTAGTAATCATATACAAACCCGCAACCAGCATTGAACTCATTGGCCCAAGCTGGATTAAGGCAATCAACATAGGTGGCACGGCTGCGATAATCGAGCCGATATTGGGAATAAAGTTTAATAAGAAGGCGATCACCGCCCATAAAATAGCGTAATCAACGCCCATCAACGCCAAGGCAATCCCTACTACAAAACCAGTACCAATACTTACGAGTGTTTTAATTAGTAAATACCGCTGCACCGAATCGCTAAAGTTCTGAAAATGATCGAGCGCCAACGTTTTACTGCCCAGTGCTCGCTTAACTTTATCAGGGAAATCCGAAGCTTCTAATAAAATAAATATCACAGAAAACAAAATCAAAAATGCATTCGTTAGCACGCCGCCTAAGCCACTAAAAACACTAGCGACCATTTTCATCGCAGCTCCTGGGTCGATATAATTACTGATTACTGACTTATCAACAACAATCCCAAAACCCTGTAAACCAGCAACGATACTTTCACCCTGCTGCTGCAATTTTTGTTCGTATTCAGGCAAGTCTTGATAAAAAGCCGAAAGACTAGTCCCAATAACAGTACCCAAGGTCGCTGCAATAACAAAAAATAGTACGACGACCAATAATACCGACAATATCGATGGCACTTTTTTCACTTTCAACCAGATCATCATTGGCGCGCACAATACAGCGATAAAAACAGCCAGTAAAAAGGGTACAAGTAACTGAGTGGCGGCTTTTAAACCCGCAACGATAATAATAAAGGCCGCTATATTAAGCAGGATACTATGGTTCTCTAAAGGCTTATTCATTACTACATTGCTTCCTCAATTATTTCATTTTAATTAGCCAATTACCGCCAACCGTTACTACTTTACTATTATTTAATCAAAGCCTAGCCAGCTCTCGCTCGCAAATTCAGTAATGAATCCTACTCTTGCCGATAGCCTGACTATTTAAGAAGCACATTCATGGACTGCATAATCATCAGTGAAGATGACACATGGGCACATAAGTTAGAAGCCTCGTTATCCCAAGTTAACGTCAATAGCTGTCGCCATAGTAGCAAGAGTTATCCTACGACAGAAGATACGCTATACCTCGTAGACGGTATCGGTCGTCAGCCCGATATTGCCGACTGCGGAAAACGCATATTACTTTTCACTGACGACCCCTGCGAACAAACCGTATTACAACTGCCTCGAACGAATGCCGAACGTTGGTTATTGAATCATTTAGGTCTAGGCAATCAAGGCTTACCCCTAGCTTGGGGAGCCTCAGCAACAGAAGGCCAGATCATTGTTAATGATAAAGGCTATATTCTCAGCATCAATGAATCCATGGCCCAATGCCTCTCCAGCATTATAGAAAACTGGCCAGACAAAGAACTTCATCATATTTTTCCTGACTTAGTTGATAAATCACACCATTCAATCAAGCGACAACTGATAAAGCTTTGCGAAAAAGGCCAGCCTTGCTGCGGACAATTATTGGCAGCAAAAAATAGCAACGGCCGAACTCGTTATTTAGAGGTTTGTGCCAGCAAGTTAGTGGGAGGGCGATTTTTATTAAATTGCCGCGACGTCACTCAACGCACCAGCAGCCACAATGCCATGCGCCAAAAAGCGCGCTTTGATGCATTAACGGGACTGGCTAATCGTCAATTATTGATGGATCGCCTCCGCATGGCACTGGCTCGCAGCAAACGCTTTCAACGTCAGCTAGCCATCATGTACATCGACCTCGATCACTTCAAGCCGATTAATGATACTTGGGGCCATGCCGCTGGAGATGCCATTTTGCGAGAGGCGAGCCAGCGTATGCAAAATACGGTTAGAGAAATCGATACGGTTGCCCGCCTTGGCGGTGATGAATTTGTCATCGTTATTGAAGATTTAAAAGACTTACGCGATGCCGGCATCATAGCCAAGCACCTGTTAACAGCTTTAGGTGAAGTCTTTCACTGGCAAAGTCATGAATTCCATATCGGCTGCAGCATCGGCATTTCAATCTCTGAAGGTGATAGTGACGATGCGAATAAGCTCATCGAAAATGCCGACCTAGCTCTGTATCGCGCCAAGCATATGGGGCGACAACGATTTGAATTCTGCACCCCAGAGCTCACTGCTCAAGCTCGCTACAAGCTAGTCTTGCAAGAAGGCCTTCAGCAAGCGCTGAGCGACAATCAGCTGCAACTTTATTACCAGCCCATCGCATCAACGTCGAGCGGGAAAATCCAAGGTGCCGAAGTTCTACTACGCTGGATCCATCCTAAGGTCGGCATGGTGCCGCCCAAAGATTTTATTCCGCTACTAGAGCAAACTGGACTAATCATCCCCGTAGGCGAATGGATTATAGAGCAAGCCTGCCAACAATGGAGTCACTGGAAACAGCAAGGGCTTTTAGAAAAGGCTGCTTTATTAACGCTGAACATTTCGGCCTGCCAGTTCAGTTCACAGCAATTGATAGACTGTATTGAAAATATTGTTTCAAAATTTGAGATACCCGCTAAGACACTGGCTCTCGAAGTGAGTGAAGAACTACTCAATACAAACCCAAAGCGCCTAGGTGAATCTTTTTCACAACTGAACAAGATGGGCGTTGATATTATCGTAGATGATTTTGGCCTAGGAAGTACCTCTTTACATTCTTTATCCAAATACACCTTAAGCGCGATCAAATTAGAAAAACCTTTATTAGCGTCACTCTCGAAAAATAAAGGGCCTAATTCTTTACAGGCATTTTCTTACCTTGCTCACAGCCTAAACGTGAACATGATTGCTGAAGGTATCGATGATCCAAAACAGCTTGAAACCCTTGCAGATGCAGCGATTGATAGTTACCAAGGCTACAGTTTATCACCCGCACTTAGTGGCTACGAATTCGAAAAATTCATGCTCGAACAAAACAAATCTGAAAAGAAAATGAATTATTTTTACTAAAGTACTGGACACGCCATAAGAGTCTATATACTATGCGCAGCCTAAGCGGAAGTGGTGGAATTGGTAGACACGCTAGATTTAGGTTCTAGTGCCGTAAGGTGTGAGAGTTCAAGTCTCTCCTTCCGTACCAAAATAAAGAATGAGAACATGCTAGTAGGACTATTTGCTCTTTTAGTTTTTCTCATTCTCGGAGAGGCAATCCAATCTTGGATTGCCGTCCCCGTCCCAAGTTCGATCATCGGCATGGTTCTTTTGCTGATATTAATTACCCTCAAAAACAAAATCCCAACATCGATTGAAATAGCTGCAAATAAGCTAGCCCCATTATTACCTTTATTTATAATTCCGATTAGCGCGGGCTTAATCACCCAAGCCGACATCGTCGAGCAATACGGCTTAAAACTTCTTATTATTCTTACTGTAAGCCTCATTCCTGGAGTTCTCGTCACCGCTTTAATACTCAAGTGGGGGAGCAAACAATGATCGCCGATCTAATACCTGCAGAACTATTACAACTCCCTAGCACCTGGCTAATGGTCACTCTCGGCGCATATCTACTAGGTTTGAAAATTTATCAATCTTTAAATAACGCCCCTTGGCTCCCTCCAGTATTATCAGGATTTCTAATCGTGATACTGACACTCTGGATAACCGATACCCCTTATGAAACGTACCAACAGGGTGGCCAATTACTCAGCTTCTTCCTCGGGCCTGTCGTTGTCGGCTTAGCCATCCCTCTTTTCCACCATTTCCATAGTATGAGAAAGCAGTTTCTTCGCCTACTACTCGCAATCACATTCGGCAGCCTGACTACCGTATTTGTTGCTGTGGCTCTAACCCACTACTGGATAGGCATTGATGCCATTACTATCACAATGGCCAGTAAATCAGTCACTACCCCCGTTGCCGTTGCGATCTCAGAACAAACCGGAGGGCTTCCCGCCCTTGCCGCAGCCTTTGTTATGATCACAGGGATTATCGGAGCCGCCATCATTCCCTTGTTGCTAAAATGGCTCCACTGCGACAATCCTCAAATAACCGGCGTGAGCTTAGGTATTTGCGCCCACGCTGTTGGCACCAGTCGAGCTTTAGAACTAGGTCAAGAGTATGCAGCGTATTCTGCGATGGCGATGACTCTCACGGCTGCGTTACATGCAATTATTTTACCCTGGCTACTTTAACAACCCAATTACGATAATTTAATGACGCCTTAGCCTATTCACACTATACTTTTGTCTATAACAAACTAATAAATTAACATTAAGCTGAACAGGGATTAAATTCCTTCGTCCCCATTCAAGGAATTAGATCATGGGCAAGCACTCCCACGCTGCAAGTCTTTTAGCCCTGTGCACCATAATTTTTATTGGTATTGCCACTTGGTATACTGGCCTAGAACAAAGCTATCAGCAAAAACAAGAATCGCTGAAAAGTTTCATTCAATTATTAAATATCGCCGATCACAGCATTACTCAAGATCAACAACGTAAGCTGGCGTTACTGCAAGGCTTTAAGCTATACCGCATTTTACGCAATAATGAGGCGCTGATTAGTATTTCTCCCAGTGAACATAATTTAAGCCAAACTCTCATTTTACAAGCATTAAAACAACAAAATGGCTTCGTTCCCGATTCTCTTAATCCTGAGAATATGATTTTTTATAAACAACAAATTAATAAAAGCACCGTTTTACTAGCCTCAACCTCTCTTTCAACAATACGGCAAAATTATATATTGGCTACTCAAGGCAACATGCTAATTTTGCTAGCTTTTGGGCTTCTTATTTATACCGCTCTATTTCTATGGCAGCTTAACCAGCGATCTAGTTCAAAAAAGAAAAAAGTGTTTTCAGAAAAACAAAAACAAGCGATGGGAATCTATATAAAGCTCGATACAAACTTTCAAATTTATGAGTGCAACGACGAATTTCTAACAGCCTTTCCCAACAGTGAAAAACTGAACATTCGTCATTTAGTAAGAAGTAACGAACGAGAGAAAGTTGAGCAGTACCTTAGCCAAGCCTTGGCCAGTAAAACCCTTATTGATTTTGAATGTACCCTCGTGCGCCAACATAAAGATGGGCAAGCGGCTAATCAACAAGATGATGAAAGCCGCTGGGCGATACGTGCAAAACCTATTATAGAAAAAAATGAAGCCTGTATTATAATTTCTGCTGATGACATCAGCAAACGTCATCATATGGAAGTCGAGCTGCGCCATGAGCGTAACCGCATGCATACTTATTTAAACACCATGCATACCCTCTTAGTGATTACCGATAGACATGGAAAAATCATTGAAGCCAACAAGCAATTTATTAACTTAATTGGCAGTAATGAAAGAGGAGTCATTAACAAGCCAATCAGCCACTTCTGCCCGAAAAGATCTCATCATAAAATTAGTAACTACTTGCGTAACATAACTCCAGAATCTAGCAGTACAGCATCTACTGAATTTTCTTTAGTTGCCCAGTCAGGCAAAGAATTCACCATAGACTGGCGTATTGCTCCGATTATCGATGATGACAATAGCGAAGAAATTTTATTAACAGGTTTAGACATAACCGAATCAGTCGCCAATAACCAAGCGTTAAAATCAGCCAACATTCAGATTCGCGAAGCGTTACACAGTGCTGAAAATGCCAACCAAAGTAAGAGTGTTTTTCTTGCTAATATGAGCCATGAAATCCGCACCCCCATGAATGGAATTTTGGGGGCAACAGAGCTAATGCTTGATCAGATAGTGGACGAAGAGCAAAAACAGTATTTTGATATTATTCATTCATCATCTCATGCTTTATTAAACATTATTAACGACATACTCGACCTTTCAAAAATCGAGTCTGGCAGCTTTGAATTAGAACAAATAAATTTTGACTTACACCAGTTATGTAATGACGTTTACCAGCTATTTTCTGGCTCAGCAAAGCAAAAAGGCATTCAAGTTCTTTACTTTTATGACTCCGGCTTGCCTCAATTTTGGATCGGTGACCCGAATAGGATTCGACAGATTCTGAACAATCTATTTAGTAATGCTCTTAAATTCACTCACCAAGGCCGTATTGATATTCGTGTTCAGGGTGAGCGTTTAGCGAACCATCAGTACGACTTAAAAATCCAAGTCAAAGATAGCGGTATTGGCATTGCCGAAAAGAACGTAGGGCAAATTTTTTCTGCGTTCCAGCAAGCTGATACAAGCACAAGTCGTAAATACGGAGGCACAGGACTAGGCCTAACAATCAGCCAGTATTTAGCGAGCGCAATGCATGGCAAAATCGCAGTCGAAAGTGAATTGGGAATAGGGAGTACCTTCAGCCTCAATATTCCACTCAAACCTGGGATTGTTGAAAATCGCATCAAGCGTGGTGGCTTAGCTCGTAATTATCAAGCTACAGTTTTACTCGCGGAAGATAACCCCGTGAATGCCAAAATTGCCGGTAAGATACTAGAAAAACTCGGCATTGAATCTGTCCTTGTTGAAAACGGTGAACTGGCCTTGCAAGAAACCATGAATAAGACATTCGACCTGATATTAATGGATATTAATATGCCAACGATGGATGGCATTACCGCAGCAGAGAAAATTCGTGAACTTAGCTTTCCAAAAAACCAAATTCCTATTTTAGCGCTGACCGCAAATGCCATGATGGAAGATAAAGAACGCTGCATTAAGGCAGGGATGAATGGGTTTGTAAGCAAACCCATTAAACTCGCAAGACTGATTGAAGAACTTGATAATCTTCTTGCCAGCAGCGACTAATATCATACGTAAATAAACCCAGTCGAGCACGTTGGACTAAGTGCTTTGGGCTAGAGCCTGCTGAACTAAAAAGTCCCTAGCTAAATAAAGTGCCGCTATCGCTCGGCCTTCCGTGCAATCTTCCCGCATAGCCAATTCATGTAATTTATCCATTGGCCACTTCACCAGCTCTAGAGGCTCAGGCTCATCACCTTCTAATTGAGAAGGATATAAACCCTGCGCTAAAAACACATCAATTCCGCCTTTGATGTAGCTCGGTGAAAGACTCATATTCTTCAGAAAGGTTATCTTCTTTGCGGCAAAACCAATCTCTTCTTGCAACTCACGATTCGCAGCCTCAACTAACGTTTCACCTAAATCCACAGCGCCTTTAGGCAGGGTCAACGTATACTCTTCAATGCCTCCGCCAAATTCTCGAATCAAAGCAACATGCTCATCATCAAGCATCGCTACCATCATAACCGCACCAGAACCGCCGGGATCCAAGCGTTCATAGCTTCTTTCAACACCGTTACTAAAACGATAATCGATCGCCTCGACGGTGAATAATCGACTTTTAGATACAATTGACTGGTGTAAGATTTCTGGTTTTTCAGACATAATAAACAGACTCTCATTTCATTAATGCAAACTCATTTAATCAGTATACCTGAGTCAAACATGACAGACACTCAAGCACCTAATTCAGCAAAAGAACCTCCACTTCCAAAGGCATACAGTGCTGAAGAATGGTCAACAATAGAAACCGTACTACTCGATATGGACGGCACTTTACTCGACCTGCATTTCGATAATTATTTCTGGCTGCAATTTATGCCAGAAAAATATGCCGAACTGTTCGGAGTTGAACATGAAGAAGCGCATCAAATATTAAAACAAGCGTCGAGCGAAACTCAAGGCACCTTAAACTGGTATTGCCTCGACTACTGGAGCGAGCGCCTAAGCATGCCCGTTGCGGAATTGAAAAAAGACATCGTTGAAAAAATCCAATATCGCCCGCATGTTAAAGACTTCCTTGAAATGCTGAAGCAGCAAGGGAAAAGAGCCGTCATCGTCACCAACGCCCATCGTGATAGTGTCGATTTGAAAATGGCCAAGACAGGTTTAGATAAACTAGTCGATCGCATCATCAGCTCCCATGACTACCAAGAGCCAAAAGAAAGCCAAGCTTTCTGGCAGCACTTACAGCAAGACGAGCCGTTTGATCTAGCAACAACCCTGCTTATCGATGATAGCCAAGCGGTATTAAAATCAGCAGAAATGTGGGGCTTTAAACATCTTTTGACAATCTTTCATCCAGACAGTCAAAAAGCACCGAATACCGACAGTGAGCATCCGGGCATACACCATTTTGATGAGCTGTTGATAAAGAAAGATCTATAAGAACCCAGCCATCGATCTATTTAAAAAACTGCGAAGAGTGAATAATGAGCAAGCAGCAAACCAGTGACAACAAGAAAATACGCCTTGATAAATGGCTCTGGGCTGCGCGCTTTTATAAAACCCGCGCCATTGCCAAAGCCGCAGTCGAAGGCGGAAAAGTCCATTATGAAGGTCAGCGTTGCAAGGTCAGCAAAACCGTTGACCTTAATGCCAAGCTCACCATTCGTCAGGGTGTTGATGAAAAAATCATCGTTATTAAAGACATATCCGATCAACGCCGTGGCGCGCCAGAAGCCCAAGCGCTATACGAAGAAACAGCCGATAGCATCAAGGCACGCATGGACGCAACCGAACTACGTCGTGTAATGCAGCATGCCACCGCCGCACCTGACCATCGCCCTAACAAAAAAGAGCGTCGTCAGATCCACCAGTTTAAGCACCAAAGTGACATTGAGTAAAATATGAGCAACCTAGACAGAATGCAACGCTTTACCTTCGACAAAACCGATGTTCGAGGAGAGCTTGTTGGCTTACATAAAAGCCTTAGCACCGTACTTTCTAAGCACGATTACCCAGAAGTTTTAAAGATTGAACTCGGCAAACTGATGGCTGCCAGCGCCCTAATGAGTGCAACGCTAAAATACGAAGGTCGCCTATGCCTACAAGTTCGTCTGCCCGGTGATGTCAGCCTAATACAAGCTGAAACCACCAATACTGGTGAGCTGCGCGCTATTGCTCGCTATGACGAAAGTAAAGACATTGAAGCCGTAGAACTGATAGGTGGACAGCTTGTCATCACCCTTGAACCTGCAGTTGGTAAGCCCTACCAAGGGATCGTTCCACTAGAAAGCAATCGGCTAAACGAAGCTTTTGAATACTATTTTAACCAATCGGAGCAGCTGGGTTCACGCTTTTGGTTAGAATGTGATGGCATCATTGCTAGTGGCTTTATGCTGCAGCAGCTACCGGCAGCAGAAGGTTCCGATGGAGATGCTTGGGATCGACTAAGCCATCTTGCCAGCACCTTAAAAGACGAAGAATTATTACAACTCAACAATGAAACCATCCTACATCGCCTTTACCACGATGAAGAAGTACGCCTGTATGATGAAGAAGAGCTTCGCTTTGCCTGCACCTGTTCAAAAGAACGAATCGGTAATGCTATTTCCCAAATGGGCCTTGAAGAGCTAATGGATGTAATTGCCGAGCAAGGCAAGGTCTCTGTCGATTGCCAATTTTGCCTGCAGCATTATTCTTTTAATAAGGAACAAATTGGCGATTTATTTCCTGAAAAAAAACTACATTAATTCCTCAGACAAACAGCATAACCAGCACATAAGTACTGGTTTAAGTGTTTTTTTACGCCAATACCAGTAAATTTCATTAAGGAACTACTGGTATTGAAAAAAAACTACAAGATTTTCTTCAAACCCGTCATGCCACGCCAACTATCACTCCTACTTATACCCGCCATTTATGGTGTCTCGGTTTTGTTAAGCCAAAAAATCTGGCATAATCCGCAACCTCAAAATATGGGTTCGTCCAATTATCATCTGGACGGTAAATACGATTCATTTGTGTATGGCCAAAAGCGATACAGACATAACGAGACCCCTCGGGCACTATTATGACCACATTTTATACTGATCTATCT
>Ga0105359_10004750_pt1 | contig 10797 bp, 7 predicted proteins | sample GOMGulsemesocosm_6_FD_83659 | JGI IMG/M metagenome (GOLD analysis project Ga0105359, IMG submission 83659) | Methane-oxidizing microbial communities from mesocosms in the Gulf of Mexico - GOM8C Gulf of Mexico | ecosystem: Environmental > Aquatic > Marine > Cold seeps | place: Gulf of Mexico... | reverse complement strand
ACCGATAGCAGTACAAATATAGAGCACCAGCATATGTAAATCATATACTTCTCTACTTACAGCAGTAACCCCTTTAGTTAGGTTTAACTGCATATCTGCCCAGGCTGAATTGGTAAATAGGCTCACCAACACCAGCCAAATTAGCTTATGTTTCCCCACACGGCATCTCCTCTTCTTTCATGGTAGAGAACAGATCTGCAGCAATGTACTTCATAACTCACTGAACTGAATATCTGTTGTTATTATTTTTATTTTAATTAACTAACAATAGCTCTATTTCAGTGCGGGCTCGTGATGTAGAAAGGTTCATGACGAGTACTACTTAATCTAAAGATCAGGTTAATTACTGACGTGAATAATAATCAGGTATGGCACTAGTGAACTAGTGTGACAGGATTAGCGCATCGACGTCTTTTTATTCTTTTTATGTTCGTTTTGTATGCGTTACTATTTATAGAATTACGCTATTAATTGATCAAGGTCAATTTTTTTATCTCAGAGCAATGCAAAAAAAATGTTTTAATTCAATGGAGTAATCGCTCTAAATTGTGTGTAGGCTATACAGGAAGTAGCTTTGTTAAAGTAAATAGGGGGAATAATAAATATTAATGAATTGAAGATAGCTTTTTTGAAAAGTAGGCATAAAAAAACGTCATTAATTACTGCCGTTTTGATATTGGCAAAATAAATAATGACGCTTGAAATATAACGAATTTAAGCGTTATATATTTATTGATATGTTTTTAGCGCGTTACATCCAACTACCACTACGAATAATACCAACGGCAATGCCTTCAATATTGAATTCTTGACTTTCTAAGTCTACTTTTATTGGTTCAAAAGCTTCATTTTCGGCATGAAGATAGACAACGTTACCCTCACGTTTAAAGCGCTTTACCGTGACATCATTTTCAACTCGGGCAACAACAACCTGACCATTTTTTACGTCAGTTGTTTGATGAACAGCTAATAAATCACCGTCCATAATGCCAATGTCCTTCATGCTCTCACCGTTAACGCGCAAGAGATAATCCGCAGCAGGATGGAATAAGTTACCGTCCATTTTATAATGTTCTTCAATATGTTCTTGCGCAAGAATAGGTTCACCAGCAGCAACTCGACCAATAAGGGGCAATCCTTCGGGTTCAAGAAATTCCTCTACTAATCTAATACCACGAGAAGTGCCGGCAAGCATTTCGATATAACCTTTTTTAGCTAAGGCTTTTAAGTGCTCTTCGGCAGCATTAGCTGATTTAAAACCAAAGAACTTGGCTATTTCGGCACGGGTTGGTGGCATACCAGTATCTTTGATTTTATCTTTGATTAAATCATAAATCTGCTGCTGTCGATTAGTCAGGGGGCGTAATTCAGTGGTTGGATCCATCATAGCTATAGCCTGTAAATTTACACAGTGTTACTGGTAGTATATACAGGAACAAATGAAAGGCAAGCTTAGCTTATGGTTTATCTAACTATTTGTTGTTTACGCAAATTGTATGCATCAGTAATCATTTCAACATAGGATGAAATATTCCTTTCTTTAATCATAGCTTTGACTATTACAGCTGCATTTCATGAATTATCAAGATTATGTTAGATAAATTAAGTTTATGCTTAGTATGTGTTACGGAAATCATGCGGCTTTGAAAGGCGAAACCTTTAGTATTCGTATATAAAAATCTTATTAACAACTCAACCTAAACGCTCTTTTTCCATCAGGAATCTTCGGCCTAAATTAATTTACCTAGTAAATATAATTTAGTTTTGTAAGAATGACTTTAGCTGAAATCACATCATTGCACTTAAAAACAACAAAAGGTTACTAATGTACTGGCGGAAAAAATTTGTTCAATCGTCTTTAATATTTGTAAGTGAAAAACTTACTGTTGAAGGTATTGAACAACGAAAATTTAACTCAGCTAGCTTAGCGGCAATACTCGCATTAACCTGTGTGCCTTATGTTCAGTGCGCCGAGTTAAATAATAGTTATTCGTTCAATATTCCTCAGCAAAGAGCAGATCTTTCGCTCACCCAATTTGCAGAACAAGCAGATTTAACACTTATTTTTTCACTAGATAAAGTAAGTGCGACCACTGCGAATAAGTTAACAGGCAATTATTCTATTGAACAAGCCATTAATCTTTTGCTTGAGGGTACTGAGTTAGTTGCAATATTGAGTGAAGAAGGTCTGCTTTCCATAAATAATAAGAATGATTTGGGGAAGACAGATAACATGTTTAAAAAAAATACATTATCGACTGCAATTATTGCAATTTTAGCGTCAACTGCTTCAGTGCAGGCGAGTGCCGAAGAAAATAAAAGTGTCGAACAAGAAGTTGAAAAAATAACCGTTACCGGTATTAAAGGTGCTCTTGGTCGCGCTTTAGATACTAAGCGTGAGGCAAGTGGTGTCGTTGATTCTATTTCTGCTGAAGATATTGGTAAGTTTCCAGATACTAACCTTGCCGAGTCATTACAGCGTATTACTGGCGTTTCAATAGATAGATCAGGCGGTGAAGGTCAAAAGATTACCGTTCGTGGTTTTGGACCACAATTTAATACGGTACTTGTTAATGGTCGCCAGCAAGCCTCTGAAGATGCAGGACGTGACTTTAGTTTTGATACGCTTGCTGCTGAAATGGTAAAAACCTTAGATGTACATAAAACATCATCAGCGACTGTGCAATCAGGTGGTATTGGCGCTACGGTTAATATTGAAACGGCCAAACCTTTTGCTATTAACGGTTTTAAATTAGCGGGTAGTGTTAAGGCTACTTATGATGGCAATAGCGAAGAAACATCACCACAAGCATCACTTTTGATTAGCAATACTTTTAATGATGATACTTTTGGCGCTTTATTCGCTGTATCGTATTTAGAACGTGAAACACGCTTAAATCGTGCACAAAGTGCAGGTTGGCGTGAAAATTCTTCTTTTGGTAAAGGCGCTCCGGTAACAGAGTCCGGTTCTGTATATGAAGGTAATATTTTTATTCCTCAAAACTTTGATTCATTAGTCACGACAGAAAAACGTGAACGTACCAATGCGAACTTAGTACTGCAGTATGCACCTACTGATAATCTTATTATTACCGCTGATGCGTTATACTCTGATTTTGATGTTAAATCCGATACTACCTCTTATGGTCATTGGTTTACTTCTGACAATGTTGAAAATGCTGTTGTTGATGCCAATGGTACTATTACTTCAATGTATCAAGAGACAGGTTTAGCGACAGACTTTCACGCTAAAAAAGCGGATCGTTTAACTGATTCACTTTCAATTGGTTTGAACTTTGATTGGGAGGTTAATGATAATTTAAACATGCAGTTTGATTTAAGTAACTCTACGGCCAAGCGAGAGCCTAATAATGGTCGTGGCGGTAGCTTAGCGTTATTAGGTTACGCTAATCGCGTGCAATGGAATGTAGATGGCAATATATTGCCCTATTATTCTAACTTTGCAACGCCAGATGCTTCTATTTATAGTGGTCAACAAGAAGGGGATGGTGTAAATCAAGATCCCAATAGCCCTGATTATGTTCCCGCTCAAGGTGTTTCTGATTATTTAGATGCCGCTAACAGTGGTGCTCATGTCATGATTCGTGACAGTAAAGAAGTTGAAGATGTCGTTACTCAAGTTAAGTGGGATAATATTTGGCTATCGGATGGCGATACTGGTTTTTCAGCTGCTCGTTTCGGTGTCATGTACTCTTCTGAAACTAAAACTGTTAATTCTTGGGATAACACCACTAGCGGTATTCATTGTACTTATTGTAATTACCAAGACTTTCCTGATGTAAGTGCTTTCCCACAAGAGGTCTTTGATGCAGGAAGTGACTTTTTAAGCGATGTTAGTGGTAGTGGTCGTACACCATCACAATGGTTAGCTTTTGATGGTGAAGCATTATTTGACTTTTTAGGTGCTGTTGAAGGTGTTAATTTTGATGCAGTCAAAACGAATAACTCTTTTGAAGTCAAAGAAGATACAACCTCTTTTTATCTAGAGCTCGATTTTGAAGGTGAACTAGCGGGTATGCCTATCTATAGCACGGGTGGTTTCCGTTACGAAAGCACTAATGTGACTGTTGGTGCTACTCAGGCGAATGTTCAACGATTAGATATTCTTGACGCCACTGAAATGTTGGCAGTATATGGAGCCGCTTCAGGGTTTGATGAAAGCAGTAGTTATGCTCAAATATTACCGAACTTTAGTACTAAATTAGAAATCACAGATGAACTAGTTGCTCGGGTTGGTGTATCAAGAAGTATCTCACGACCTACCTTAAGTAGCATGCGTCCAATAACGTCATTAGATACAGTGCGCCAAGGTAATTTACAGTCTTCCAGTGGTAATGCTGCGTTAGTGCCATTTAGCTCTGATAACTTAGATTTATCACTTGAATGGTATTACGCGGATGCGAGTTATGTTTCAGCGGGTTATTTTAGAAAACATGTTGCTAACTTTATCACCAGCAGTAAAAATCCTAAAACCTTTGTTACTGCTGATGGTAGTTTGTTAACAGACCCGTCTACAGGTAGTGATGTTAGTGCACCAGATGCCGATGACCAAGTTGCAGTATTTACCAATACAGCACCAAGTAATGGTGAGTCAGCAGTGGTTGATGGTTGGGAACTAGCGGCACAGCATACCTTTGATTCGGGTTTTGGCTTACTAGCGAATGCCACGCTTGTTGATAGTGATGCAGAGTTAGATAATGCTGATATTACGCAAGTATTTGCCTTAACAGGATTAAGTGACTCAACTAACCTTATCGCGTTCTATGAAAATGGTGCATTCCAAGGCCGTATTGCCTATAACTGGCGTGATACCTTTTTGCAAAGCCTTACTCAAGGCGGTGGTGACGGGGTAACTTATGTTGAAGCTTATTCTCAGTGGGATGCTAGCGCGAGTTATGACATTACAGAGCAAGTTACCGTTTTTGTTGAAGGTATCAACTTAACCGAAGAATATACGCACAGTCGTGGTAGATTCTCTAATCAAATATTAGATGTTGTTGATAGTGGTCGTCGTATCTCATTCGGTGTACGTGGTTCTTTCTAAGTAATATCGTTGTTTGAAGAGTAATACCAACTTGATTAAATTTCTTCCCAATTCAGAGCTGTACTCAATGTTTAATAACAAGGCGAATTCATTTGATTTTAGTCATTCTAAACCAAATGAATTTAACGATGTTAGCGGGCGTTGAGTAAGCTCCCAAAGGGCGAGTTTAAAGGGTTGAAATGCAGCGTTATTGATTTTAACAAGGGAATAACCATTCTCTTCAATCAATGCCTTGCCTCTAAACCCTTTAATTCTCGCTGAGTGGGAAAGAACTTAATCAACTTGGTATAAGGTTTCTTTTACTGAAAGGAACCTTAATTTCTGTATTTATAAGCAAGGAAATTTGTAGTTAAGTTTTTTTGCTTATGCGTATAACCCGCTTCGTTAAATACATTTGCATTAATAACAAACTTGGTTTTACATCATGAATAAATTAACAAAAACAGTAGTCGTTGTCGGTGGCGGTATCGCCGGTTGGTTAACTGCTGGGCGTTTAGCGGCTAAACACAAAAGTAATACCGAGCAGGGCTTAAAAGTTATTCTTATTGAATCAGCTAACATTCCTGCTGTGGGAGTGGGTGAAGGTACTTGGCCAACCATGCGAAGCACGCTAAAAGCATTAGGAATTAGTGAAACTGATTTTATTCGAGAGTGTGAGGCAAGCTTTAAACAAGGCGCTAAGTTTGCTAAGTGGTTTGATGGCACTGAAGATGACTTTTATTATCATCCTTTAGTTTTACCGCAAGCTTTTGGTAAAACGGATTTAGCGGCGCATTGGTTAGCTAAACAAACACAAGCTAAGCAAGAAAATAATCATCAGTACTCATTCTCAAATGAAGTTTGTTTCCAGGAAGCCATTTGTGAACAAGGTCTAGCCCCCAAAACTATCCGCCATGCTGAATTTGCAGATGTCGCAAATTATGCTTATCACCTAGACTCAGCAAAGTTTGCTGTGTTTTTACAAAAACATTGTCAAGATAAGTTAGGTGTCACTCATATTATTGATGACGTTATTGGGGTTAATAGTGGGGTTAATAGTGCTAATAATTATACCGAGGAAACTGATACCGATGACACTGTGAATAAGGGTGATATTCTTTCGGTTAGTACCCAAAATCATGGTGATATTGCCGGTGAACTTTTTGTTGATTGCACTGGATTTTCATCACTTTTATTAGGTAAACATTATAAGATACCTTTTAAAAAGTGTGATGACATTTTATTTATTGATACTGCACTCGCGGTACAAGTTCCTTATGACTCAGAAGATTCACCTATTGCCTCACATACCATTTCTACGGGTCAAGAAGCCGGTTGGATTTGGGATATAGGCTTGCAACACCGTTGTGGTGTTGGTTATGTCTATTCAAGCAAACACTCGACAGAAGCCGAAGCTAGGGCTGTGCTTGCTGAATATGTTGGCGATAAATTCTCATCACTTAACGTCCGTAAAATCCCTATAGTCAGTGGTCATCGAGAGAAGTTTTGGCAGAATAATTGTGTTGCAGTAGGTTTGGCTGCCGGTTTTTTAGAGCCCCTTGAAGCTTCTGCTTTAGTCATGGTTGAACTGGCAGCACAGATGATTAGTGAACAATTACCCGCTTCACGAGAAGTCATGGATGTTGTTGCGAAGCGTTTTAATGAAACGGCATTATACCGCTGGGATAGAATCATTGATTTTTTAAAATTACATTATATTTTGAGCGAACGAACCGAGCCCTTTTGGACAGATAATCGTGACTCAAAAACCATCCCGCAAAGTTTACAAAACTTGATGCTTGAGTGGAAATATCGTGCCCCAGCCGATCATGATTTTACCAGTAATAATGAAGTATTTCCTGCGGCGAGTTATCAATATGTGCTTTATGGTATGGGCTTTAAAAGTGATTATTGTCACACCCCTTATGCGCTGGATGATTGTGATTTTGCTGCGAGTCAATTTATACAAAACAAAAAATTAACTGATAAAGCACTGTCGTTATTACCGAGTAATAGAGAGTTATTAGATAAAATTAAAACCTTTGGTTTTAGTCGTATTTAGCTGTTTTTTTAATAATATTTTTCCAAGTCATTAAACATGTTTGGCATAAATCAGTTGAAATTGTAGTATCACCTAAAAGAGTAATGAAAAATGGCACAGTTAGTTGCGATAGATAATAAAAATCACCTTCATTTAACCGTAGATTCGGCTAAGGCTGAGTTACATGGTGCAGGATTACACTTAGTACCCGCAGTTATGTCAGAATTTACCAATATGGCGGTACAGTACCCTCTAGTTATCACTAAACATGCAGATACGGGACAATTTGTTGTAGCTGCTATGTTAGGTTTTGAGCAAGGTGAAAACTTATTTTGGCGAGATGGCCAATGGCAGGGTTTATACCTGCCTTTGCAAATTAGACGACAGCCGTTTTTTGTCAGTAATCCAGAGCAAAAAGATTCTGGCGATTTTGTTATCTGTTTTGATAGCGAAAGCCCGGCAATAACTTCCAATGACGGCCAAGCATTATTTAGTGACAATGGTGTGGATACTGAATTTTTTCAACAAGCCAAGTCTTGCCTAGCGCAGTTATTAGCAGGAGAGTTAGCTAATAAGCAGTTACTTGAGCAATTAGAAAAGATGGAATTATTGCAAGTGATGAAAATGGAAGTCACTTTTGCTAATCAGCAATGTACCACTTTAAACGGTTTTTATACTATAGATACGGAGAAACTTGCGGCCTTATCGGCAGAGAAAATATCAAGTTTACACAAAGCAGGACTGCTGCAAGCAATTTACACACTAATAACCTCTCTTGGTCAAATTCATCATTTGATTGATTTGAAAAATAAACAATTAGGTTGTTAATTGTGTTTAAACGATGTTTAGCAGTATACGTATTTGGAGTTTAAGTATTCGTTATGTTCGATTTTAGCTTAAATAGCCAAGCAATCTTAACAAAGTATTTAATTGGTAATGATAAAGTACCTTTACTGATTATTGATAACTTTGCTAATTCAGCGATAGATTTAATTGAGTTTGCTGGAGATGGTTCATCTTTTCAGGCGGATGGTAAGAATTTTTATCCAGGTAAGCGCAAGTTAATGCCGAGTGAGTATGGTGAGCAGATATGTCGTCAATATTTATCCCATTTTCACTCTTTTTTTGGCTGCCCACAAACGAGCACGGCCAAAAATGTTATGTCAGCCTTAGCGGTTGCTGATACCCCTGTACAACAATTGCGTCCTATGCAAATGCTGCCTCATATTGATACCCCGCAAAGTAATCAATTTGCCGTGGTGCATTATTTGTGCGATAAAGATCATGGTGGAACGTCTTTTTATCAACATAGAGAAACGGGTTATCAAACGATTACTCAAGATCGATTATATCACTATGCTAGCCAAGTAAAAAAAGAAGCTATTGTCAATCAAATACATAAAACACCCCGTTATATGAATGGTAGCGACAAGCTATTTGAGCAACTATATTCAGTAGAGGCTCGTATGAATAGGGCTATTATCTATCCCAGTAATTTGTTGCATTCAGGCAATATTAATACTGCTTTAGCTTTGTCATCAGAGCCAAAAAAAGGTCGTTTGACTATCGGTAGTTTTATTTTGATTGAGTAATTTCTTTAACATTTTTATCTTTTTATCTTTTTATCTTTTTATTATTTTTTAGGTAAAACACTAGCGGAAAATTATTTGTCATTCGTCTTATAGGTAAGCAATAGATAAAAACTGAAATTCACGCTTAGCTAAACCTAAAAAGTGAAAGACAATATTATGATAAAAGAAAGCACGTTACATATCAGTTTTATGGCTGTCAGGCAGACAATGCGTAGAGTGATCTCGCGTATTGTACCGCCGCGAGAAGTGGAAGATATAGTACAAGAAACCTATGTACGTATATGCCAAGTTGAAAATAAAGAAGCGATTAAACAACCGCGTTCTTTTTTGTTGAAAACAGCAAAAAACTTAGCCATAGATCATCTTAAACGTGCTGATGTTAGACTAGTTGATGCGGTAGAGGATATGGCTGAATTTGAGCGGCTTGTTAGTGGTGATGATGCTATATACCAGCAAGTCGCAACGGATAAAGAGTTTGCTCAATACTGCGAAGCAATAAGACAGTTGCCAATACAGTGCCGTAAAGTATTTGTTTTAAAGAAAGTATACGGTTATTCGCAAAAAGAAATTGCGAAAAAACTAGCTATCAGTGAAAGCACAGTAGAAAAACATATTGGTCTCGGCGTTAAGCGCTGTACCTATTTTATGATGCAGTTAACTAAAGAAGAAAGAACGGAAACAATGAAAATTAGTAAAAAAACACATCAAGTAAAAGGGGATCGCTAATGACAAACGTTTATTCTCTTAATAATGACGATGAGGTTATGTTTGACCAAGCCAGTCTGTGGATAGCTAGAATGGATCGAAGCTTAACTGAGTTAGAGCAGGCGGAATTTAAGGCGTGGTTATCAGAAATTGAGCAGCACCAAAAACTGATCATAAAAATGGCCAGCATGTGGGATAAAATGGACTCTCTTGACCGTCTTGCTGATCTTTTTCCTGCCTCTGATAAAGCAGAAGCTAAAACTAATTCGGGCACTAAACCCGTCGTTATATCTGCACCGTGGCCACTAGCATTAGCGGCCTCACTTGTACTGGCGTTATCTGTTATTTTCTTTACCGATATTAGCTTGAATACTTTATGGCAAGAAGAGCAACAATTTGTCCGTTATGAAACGGCAGTAGGTGAGAGTAGTACTATTTATCTACCCGACAATTCAAAAGTTTTACTCAATACCGATAGTGTTTTATTAGTACGTTATACCGATGAATACCGCTTACTTGACTTACAACGTGGAGAATTACATGTTGAAGTTGCCCATGATAAATCTAGACCGCTAAGCGTTGTTGCTAATCATAAAGTGATTCAAGCGGTAGGTACCGCTTTTAGCGTGCAAGTAAAGGCCAGTGAAATAGAGCTTATTGTTACAGAGGGTAAAGTCATTATTGGTCAGCTAAATAAAAAACAAGAGCTTGATAACACCGCGCTCGACATACCAGTAACTTCTCTAGCGGTGTCTAAAGGTGAGATTGCCTCATTAGCTACCGTTGATACCGTGGCGATTATTGATAAACAGTCGATCAAACAGAGCCTATCTTGGCGACAGGGTAACTTAGTTTTTAATGGTGAAACCTTGGCTGAAGCGATGGAAGAAGTGAGCCGTTATACCTCAGTAACCTTTGAAATAGCCGATGATGAGTTAAAACAAATAAAAATTGCCGGCCGCTTTAAAACCGGAGATATTAAAGGCTTAATCGCCGTGCTGAATAATAATTTTAATATCAAAACTGACCGGGTGAATAAAAAGTTAGTGGTATTAAGAAAGCAAAGCTGAATGATGTTTCACTCAACCCAGTTAAGTAAACTCCCTTTACCAAGTAAAAGACCCTTGTCAATTTAGCATTGAGAGCGCTTTTATTTGGTACTACTAATGATTAATCACTCTTCTTTTATAGCAACACTCAATTTTTAGAGTGCTGCGGTCGAGTATTCTTTTTTAAAACAATAAAACAATAAAACAATAAAAGGAAACAATTAGATGACCCCTACTGAGCCTGATAATTCAATGCAAAAACTGCACGACACTGAAGAAATTCAAACCTCATTCTTATACGTATTATTTATCTCCTCAGTGGCAGCTATAGGTGGGTTTCTATTTGGTTTTGACTCAGGAGTTATT
>Ga0105359_10004749_pt1 | contig 10798 bp, 11 predicted proteins | sample GOMGulsemesocosm_6_FD_83659 | JGI IMG/M metagenome (GOLD analysis project Ga0105359, IMG submission 83659) | Methane-oxidizing microbial communities from mesocosms in the Gulf of Mexico - GOM8C Gulf of Mexico | ecosystem: Environmental > Aquatic > Marine > Cold seeps | place: Gulf of Mexico... | reverse complement strand
GGGGCTGTTTACTATTAAGTAACGTGTAGTTTTGGAGGTAATGATGAAAGCGATTAATCATATTTTGGTTGTTATGGATCCAGCAAGTGATCATCAAGCAGCACTAGTTCAAGCGATAAAAATAGCAAAAAAAACATCAGCCACCTTAGAGCTGTTTGTCGTGGCGTTTAGTAGTGACTTTGTTAGTCATTGGAACTTTAATCAAGAGCAGATAGCTGGCCTACAAAAAGAGTATGTAAGCTCGAAGTTACGCTGGGTAGAAACGTATTTAACTGAAGTAGAGATGCAGGGCATACAGGCAAAACTTGATGTTATTTGGCATCCTGATTTTTGTAGTGCTGTGGTGGCCAAAGTAGCGAGTAATGATGTGTCTCTTGTTATTAAATCAACTAAGCAATACTCGACCATCAAAAAAATATTTTTCACCCCCAGTGATTGGCAGTTACTTGAACATTGTCCAGTACCTTTATTGTTAACTAAAAGCTTAAATGACTCTTCATATGACCGAGTGATGGCAGCAGTTGACCCAGAAAAAAATCATAATAAACCGGAAAAATTAGATACTAAAATTTTATCTGCTGCTATGACTATAGCTGAGTTATTTGATAGTAATGCCCATGTTTGTCATTGTTATCAACCCATAGGTATCGAGTTATGGCAGGGGATGAGCTCTGTAGGAATGGACCATACGTTAATCAATGGTGACTTTAATGACTATAGTGAGGCGATTAAACATCACCATCAAGTCTGCTTTGAAAACTTATTAAGTGACTATGATTTTGATGAAAAATCAACACGCTTAGTTGCTGTCTCTGCGGAGTTTGAATTGCCTGAATTAGTTAAAGCCAATCATGTAGACTTGTTAGTGATGGGCATGGGCAATAATGGCAAGTTCATTGGTAACCTTGTTGAAAAAATTCTGGATAATGTTGAGTGCGATATTTTGTCAATAAAATGAAGGTACATGGTTGGCTGTTTAGTGAAGCCTCTAAGAGCTGTCATCTAATATTGTTGCTGTTGAAAATGTTTAATTGACACAAAAGTCAAAAAAAGTGTTTACTTTTTCAACTAAGTATTATAAATTAGCGGCGTTGTTTAGCATTCCTCTGCCAAACAACGTTAATCCCCAGTAATTTTTCGTGTTTTGCTTTCCCTTTCACAGTCAGCCATCACCTTTTATAAAGTTATTATATTAAAGCTTTTTGCTGTATGAAATTCCGGTTCATTATCGGACTATTCATCGTATCATTTGTTATTTTACACTGTACAGTAATCGAGCTTTTTAATATTGCGTTGTTACGCAATTAAAGGAGTTATATTATGTCTTATACTTATCAAGGTAAGATTTTTGCTATTGAAGCACCAGTAAAGTCTATTTCAATCAACAAGTTGAATGTTGTTGTTAAAGATCAAGCGGGCTCACAATTGTTTAAGTTTTCCAAAGTAAATGAGTCTAAAGATTTTCTAGCTATGTTATATCAAGCATAATTTAAAAATCTAAAGCGTTAGTATTGCTAGCAGCTTATACAAAAAAACCAGAATGACCTTTGAACAGGTATTCTGGTTTTTTTGGGTCTTCAATTTGAAATAGTGCTGATATAGCGTTTTATTGTTAGCTAATTCGCTCTATTTACTCAACTTTATTGATAGTCACTTCAATATGTTTACTATTACCGGCATACCACTTCTGTACATAGATAGAGCCTAATATTGGCGGCATGCCATCTTTAGGGATTTCTTTGTAGCGGACACTATTTTTATTTTGCTTCTCGAGCTCAAACTTGATTTTAGTTTCAGACATTATGATCATTTTGCTATGCGAAAGTGGGTTTATTGTAAGGCAATTAATTTAGCTGTCGAGGTAAATTGTTAAGATTATTAAAATCTACATTGAAACAACTTGGCAATCGCTTAACTTTAAAAATTCTCTCCTATACTGTTTAAGTAACTAATATTTGATGATTATTTATCAAATCAAGCACATTTGTAATTATCTGTGAACTTTATGTGTTTAATTGTTTTTATGCTCTTAAAGTTATTTAGTTGTTCATTGTTTACTTTCTATGCCCCAAAACTCAACTATAGGGGTCCAATACCTGAGCACAACTCTGGTTTAAGTGAATATAAATTCACCATTGGTATCAAAAAATCTTTATAAAAATATATTACAACAAGTTAGAAGGATTTCAGCACATGAGAGATAAACACCAACAAATAAATAAGCATTCCAGTTCAAAATACCGACTTTGTCATGTCAGTTTAGCCTTAGCATTAGCCTTGGGATTGCCTATGGCTGCACAGGCTACTGAAACAGATGAAGTGAAAAAGCTTCAGCAGCAAGTAGAAAAACTCACCAAAGCTGTTGAGAGAATGGAACAAGAGCCGGCAAAGAAAAGTGAGCAAGAACTTGTTATTAACACCGATGGTGGGGGACTTGAAATTGAAACTAGTGACGGCTCCAAGTCGTTTGAAATTGGCGGCCGATTTCAACTAGATTATAACCGTTTCGATGGTGCTTACAATTCGAGTGCAAAACTTGCTGGGCTTGATGGTCAAACAGCTACAGACTTGTTCCCACGTCGAGTTAGAACGTATATTGCAGGTCATGCTGACAATTGGGATTATAAATTACTGCTTGATTTTGCTGAAAACCGTGGTGAAATCACTATGGCTCGTCTTCGCTATAAAGGCTTTAAAGGCGGCCCAACAATAAAGATGGGTAAAATACGAGAAGATATTAGTTTAGAGTCTCTAACCAGTAGTAAACACATTACCGCCATTTCACGCCCAATGTTATCAAATGCAATGTCTCCATATTTCAAATATGGCGCATCTGCCTATCAGTACTTCAAAAGTACTGGCCTTCGCTACGCAGTTGGGGCTTATAAAAGTGGTAGCTTTGGCACCATAGGCAAGGATTCAAATGGTGATGTTAACCATTCTGTTACGGGGCGTTTAACCTGGTCACCTGTTCATACCAAAGGTAGAACACTTCATTTTGGTGCTTGGGCAACTGAGCGCGATATGGGTGGTGATATTTTAAAACCAAGAACAGCCCGCGGTGAAGTGCGCAATACCAATGTTCGTATTGTGAATTACGCTGCAGGTGGCGATGTGTTTGCTGTCGACAATATGACTCAATATGGTCTAGAGTTTGCCGGCGTTTATGGTCCATTATCTCTACAAGGCGAATATGCAGTTCGTGATATTGATGCCCAAGAAAGTATTAATGACGCATCTCATGAAGGTTATTACGTTACGGCAAGTTACTTCTTAACGGGTGAAAGTCGAGTTTACAAAAAGCGCGGTGTCTTTAATTCACCCACTCCTATTTCAGATAATGGTGCTTGGGAAATTTATGCCCGTATGAGCCAATTTGATGCAACGGCAAACAACCAAGGTACTAAGGCCGAAGTGGTTACTTTAGGTGCAACTTATTACCTCAATAAAAAAATCAAAGTAATGGCTAACTACTTGTTATCAGATGTTGATGGTCCAGGTGCTACAGCTTTAGTTGGTGAACATACCGACGGTAAGGCGTTCACCGCTAGACTGCAATATTTGTTTTAGCCTCTTCTCATTATTGGGGCTATGTCGAACTAGCCCTTGTTAAGCTTTAAGTAAAATTTAGGATTAATTATGAACATTAAACAACTTACCTTAGCCTCTATGGCTATAGGTCTACTTTCTATCGTCTCTACTTCGTCAATCGCAAGCGAGACAAGTGATACCAAAGAGATACATTTCCTTATCCCTGGTGGACCAGGTGGCGGTTGGGATGGTACAGCTCGTGGTACGGGTGAAGCCTTGATGAAGTCAGGAAAAATCGATAACGCTTCTTTTCAAAATATGTCTGGTGGCGGTGGTGGTAAAGCGATTGCCTACATGATTGAAACGGCAGCTAAGCAAAAAAATACTTTGATGGTTAACTCTACGCCTATTGTTGTACGTTCCTTAACGGGGGTTTTTCCACAATCATTTCGTGATTTAAAACCAGTTGCTGGCACCATCGCCGATTTTGGCGCTTTTGTTGTGCGTAAAGACTCAAAGTACCATGACTGGCGTGATGTGTTAGCAGATTTTAAACTAAACCCTCGTAAAGTGAAGTTCTCAGGTGGCTCTGCACGTGGCAGTTTAGATCATCTCGTTGCTGCAATGGCTATGAAAGCTGGTCGAGCGAAGTTTAGACGAGTTACTTATGTTGCTTACGATGGTGGCGGTAAAGCAATGGCTGGTTTGTTATCTGGTGAAACGGCAATTCTTTCTACGGGTGTCGGTGAAGCATTAACTATGGCTAAAAGCGGTGATGTTCGAATTTTGGCGGTAACGTCAAAAGAGCGTTTAGCCGTTACGCCTAACACGCCAACACTAGCTGAAATGGGTTATGACGTAGTTTTTGCTAACTGGCGTGGTTTCTTTGCTGCTCCAACAATGTCTGACGAAAAAGTTAAGGCCTATGCCCAGTTATTAGGTGATGTACAAACAACGCCTGAGTGGACCAAAATACAGGAGCGTAATGGTTGGGTTAACTTATATAACCCGGATAGTAAATTCTATCAATTTTTAGAAAACCAAGAGAAAGAACTCGGTGTACTTATGCATGAACTAGGTTTTTTGAAGTAACGTTTACTTGAATTAACTTTTCTCGAGTCTCGTTGTGAGTCTGAAGTACTGCATGAGTAGGTTAATTCTCCCTTTAATCAACTCATGCAGATTGAGGTGAAATATGAAAATCAGTAAAAATGTTATCGGTGCATTAATATTTTTTATTTTTAGTGTTTGTTATGGCTACTACGCCCAACAAATCCCACTATACCCAGGTGAAGAATATGATGTATTTACATCACAATCTATGCCCACCCTATATGCCGCGTTAGGTATTGCGGTCTCTGTTTTAGCTATTATTCTTTCGGTGATTGCTGACATGAAAAGTACAAGTGATTCAGTAAACACACCGCAGTACTTTGATAAAAAGGGCTGGATTAAGGTGGTTAGCCTGCTTGTATTAATGGCCTATTACGGTGCAACTTTAGAGCAACTTGGTTTTATTTTATCGACAATTTCTTTCCTTGTCTTTGGTTACTTGATTCTTGGCGAGCGAAGTAAAAAAAGATTATTCCTTGCTTCTGTACCTGTTGTTATTGTGTTTTGGGCAATTATGACGCAGCTGCTAGGTATTTACTTAACAACTGGCGATCTGTGGGGATAATATTATGTTAGATGGTTTACTTATTGGTTTACAAACCGCTATGTCAATGCAGAACATTATGTTTGTTATATTTGGCTGTTTTGTTGGTACATTTATTGGCATGTTGCCAGGCTTAGGCCCAATTACCGCTATAGCATTGATGATCCCTATTACCTATGGTATTGACCCTTCATCAGGTATGATTTTGATGGCTGGGGTTTATTATGGCGCTATTTTTGGAGGCTCAACCTCATCCATTTTAATTAATGCGCCCGGTGTCGCAGGTACTGTCGCGACTTCATTTGATGGTTATCCGATGGCATGTAAAGGTGAAGCGGGTAAAGCTTTAGCTATTGCTGCTTATGCATCATTTAGTGGTGGTACTATTGCTGCGGTATTTTTGCTTGTAGCTGCACCTATGTTATCAAGCATCTCCTTAAGCTTTCAGTCACCTGATTATTTTGCATTATTATTATTGGGCTTAACGGCTGTAGCTGCTTTTTCAAGTAAAGGCAGCTTTTTAAAGTCGATTATGATGACGATATTTGGCTTGATGTTATCCACTGTGGGTACCGATCAAGCGTCAGGTGTAGCACGGTTTACTTTTGATCAAATTGACTTACTCGATGGTATTAGTTTCTTATTAATTGCTATGTCGATGTTTGCACTTTCAGAAGCATTGCTTTCAATTATCCGCAAAAATAAAGAGCAAACCGAAGGGCAGCCTGAAGCAAGCTCTGATGAGCAATCCGATGAAAGTAAAGCAATGGATGTGGGTAGTTTAAAAATTACTAAAGCTGAAATTAAAGAAATGGCGCCCACGGTTGCTCGCTCTTCTGTGCTCGGATTTTTTGTGGGTGTACTCCCTGGCGCTGGTGCAACTATTGCTTCCTTTTTGGCATATGGTATGGAGCGAAACTTATCGTCAGCCAAAGAAAAGCTGAAATTTGGTAAAGGTAGCTTACGTGGCTTAGCTGCCCCTGAAACGGCAAATAATGCGGCTTGTAGTGGCTCATTTGTACCCTTACTTACTTTGGGTATTCCTGGCTCTGGTACTACGGCAGTTATGTTAGGCGCGTTAATGGCTTATGGTATCCAGCCTGGTCCGCGTTTATTTATTGATAACCCAGAAGTTTTTTGGTCAGTTATTGTTTCTATGTATATAGGCAACATTGTCCTACTGCTTATCAACTTGCCTTTAATTCCTTATATTGCCAAAGCGTTGACGTTACCTAAACAATTGTTAACCGTGCTTATCTTGTTCTTTTCATTGATTGGTGTTTATTTAGTCTCGTTCAATGCTTTTGATATCTATATGATGGCAGGTTTTGCTGTGATAGCGATTGGCTTGAGGTTACTTGATTTTAGTATGTCACCCTTAATACTTGGTTTTATTTTAGGTGGCATGTTGGAGCAAAACTTGCGTCGTTCGTTAACCTTATATGATGGTTCAATTTCATTTTTATGGGATAGGCCAATTACCTTGGGCATATTAACCGTCACCGTCTTGGTATTATTAATGCCAATTATCACTTCGTTAAGAAAAGGTAGTGATTCGAGTACGGGGTCATCTGAAAAAGTGGCAGAGATTTAGGTAATTAATCATATGATTTTTTGACAAATTTAATAAGCTAAGCAAGGTAGTATTGCTTAGCTTATTTGTTTTTACTAAATTAAAAAGAGAAATAACATTTTATGCGCAAACTAAATAAGTTTCATTTATGAAAATAGCTAATAAATTTAAAGGCCTTGGACTGCATAACAAGCTGGCGGTAGTGTCGGTATTACTTGTTATGTTGCAAACCGTATTTTTAGGTATGTTCAGTGTTTCGTATTTAGCGCAAGAGTTTGAGCAGCAGCTTGGTGAGAAGGCGTTAGCAGTAGCGCAATCGTTAGCTAAAAATCCTATCATAGTACAGTCTTTACTTGCTAAAAAAAGTCAGCCCATCCAGTCCTATGTTGAGCCTATACGTCAGGCCATTTCAGCTTCTTTTATTGTGGTTGGAGACGACAAGGGTATTCGTTACTCTCACCCCAACCCAGCAAAAATAAATAAAGCCATGATCGGTGGTGACAGTATTAGAGCACTTCGTTTTGGGGAATCTTATATATCTAAAGCGCAGGGCTCACTAGGGCTATCTATTCGCGGTAAAACTCCCATATTGTCAAAAGATGATCGAATTATAGGTTTGATTTCTGTTGGATATTTAGAACATGGCATGATGCAAAGTATCAGTAATTATCGTGATACCTTTGCCTGGGTGTTTGGCATAACGTTATTGGCTGGGTGTGGGTTAGCCTTATATATTGCTAAGCGTTATCGAGATGAAATATTTGGTCTTGAGCCTGAAGAAATATCACGTGTTTACAGTGAACGTAAAGCAGTTTTAGAATCAATCCTTGAAGGTGTCGTTGTTATTGATGAGAAGGGGGTTATTACCAGCTGTAACCAAGTGGCGCTAGATATTTTAGTAAATGTTAAAGAGCAAGATTTATTAGGCTCAGTGGTGAGTGAGCTGTTACCAGACTATCAGTTTATCTTCGCCAGTGATTCGAGTCGAACTTGGCGAGATGTTGAGGTAGATGTTGAGGCAGGCACGCTGATATTAACCAAAACGCCATTAATTATTGCCGACAAACAACGTGGTGTGGTGGTCTCATTTCGGCGTAAAGATGACATCGTTGAATTGAGTGAAAAACTCTCGCAAGTCAAACAATTTTCTACCATGTTAAGAGTACAAACCCATGAGTACTCTAATAAACTCAATACAATTGGCGGCTTAATTCAAATAGGCTCTTATGATGAAGCCCTCGAGTTGATCACCACAGAAAATAGTGGTTACCAAGAACTTATTGCTTTTTTAATGCGCACTATTAATGATCCCATCATCGCAGAACTTATTTTGGGAAAATATGATGTTGCGAAAGAGCGCAATATAGAACTTATTATTGATGAAGATAGTACCCTGAGCAAGATACCTAGCAAGGTACCTAGCTCAAAGTTAGTTACCATTATAGGCAATATACTTGAAAATGCATTTGATGCCGTTAGCCTCAATAAAGAGCAACCTGCAAGGGTACACTTGTCTATTACTGATATTGGTGAAGATATTATTTTTGAAATAGAAGACTCGGGCATAGGCATGAGTGATAGTGCTATTAAAGAAATATTTACTTTTGGTAAAACGACTAAAAGTGCCATGGGTCATGGTATTGGTATGTTTTTAGTGAAAAATTGTTTAGATCAAGTCACGGGCACTTTATCGATAACACGTGGCAAAAAATTCGGCACCATTATGACTGTCTATATACCTAAATAAGCCCATAAGCTCACAACGTTGAGTAAGACAAATAAAATAGCGTGGATGAAATGATGGAAACAGCGAATATAAATAATGTAGTAATTGTTGAAGATGATAGCCGTATTGCAAACATACTCTCTAAAACGATTAATAATGAAGATGGTTTCGAAGTGGTTGGTATTGCTCAAAACACTACTGAAGCAATTGACCTACTTGATTGTTTTAAACCGGAACTTATTTTTCTTGATGTCAGCTTAGTAGAAAGCAGTGGTTTAGACGTTTTACGATACGTTAGACAGGACTTAAATGCGGTTGATATCAGTATTGTGATGTTAACCGCAGCTAAAGATAGTGAAATTATCCAAGAGGCGATGTCTTATGGCGCTTTTGACTATATTTTAAAGCCATTGGCTTTCTCTCGCTTAAAGTTAACACTTGCCCGTTTTTTACAATACCGACAACGATTAGGTGAGCAAAAATCTTTTGAGCAAGATGATCTTGATGCGCTATTTCACCATAAAAGTACGCTAAAGGGCGGTGCAAAAGTTGATACCATTATCAATGAAGCCCCTGTACTACCTAAAGGCATTGATTCTTTAACCTTAGATAAAATTCGCAAGGTATTGAGCGATAATGTTGGCACAGCCTACACTGCAGATTCGATGTCTGAATGTATTGGTACTAGTCGAACAACGGCAAGGCGTTATTTAGAGTACCTACTGAGCAGCAATGAAATTACTGCTGATATTGAATATGGCACAGTTGGTCGACCTGAGCGTCATTATTTGTTGAAATAGCGCTATGAACGGGTGCTTCAACGTGTGGTTAATTAATTATAACCCAGTACAAAGTTAGGGTTATCTAATTCAACTTGTTTTTTCGATGTCTCCTTATTTGATGAACTCAAGTCTTCATTGGTTTTCACATGCCCCTTTTTCTTTAATTGAATTGCTTCTACTGCGGGTTGTTGCTCTGAGATGTCATGGCTTTTATTGTTATTCATTTTGATATTCCTTGGGAATGTTGCACTTTGCTATTAGAAATATCATGGCGGGAATGATGTCTGATGTATATATTTTAACCATAGAGAACTTTAGCTGAATAAGAATAATAAAGTTTATTCTGTTCAACGACCTAAAGAATTCTCAAGTTTTGCTTGATATTGCAAACAGGAATCTAGTTGTTGTTGGCTTTCATTGTTATCAAATATTTGAATATAAGTGGGTATTAAATACTCTTGGTAAAGTTTATCTATGGTGCCAGCATTACGCAGCTTAAATAATTTACAGTTAAGTTGATGAAAGTAAACGGCTAATGGTGATGTTTTGGGAATACTAAAATACTTTCCACTGACAAATGATTCTTGAAAAGATGTGATTTGATAATGTTTACCTGGATGTTTATCTTTTACTTTCTGATAGGCGGCTTCTGCCCACTTTAGATTTTGAATGGGCATGATATCAATTCGACCGGTAAGTAATAGTGACATGAGTTGGTTGATATCATTGGTGAAAACAGTGCTTATGTTGCTATCTATACTCTTAACATAAGGGCCATAATACGAACCTCTTAATAATCCAAATATTAAGCTGCCAAATTGTTTGGGTGACTGGTATTCATCAATGTTTTTTATGTTTGGGGATAACAAGTAATGAATAGTTCGTTGTTCATACCCTATAAGCATAGGCAACAGATATTTTTCTCTCTCGGGTGTCATAGAGTGACGAGGAATGATATCAACCTGACCTAATTTAGCCCTAAGTAAGGTTCTTGCCCAAGGAACATTTAACCATTGCGGCTCTAAGTCAGCCTCTTTAAGTAAAATCTCAATGATATCAATAATAGGGCCTGAATGGTTTTCATTTATTACCGACATTTCAGGAGGCCGATGACGTAAATCTACCTTAACCTGCTCAGAAAGACTGCAGAAAGAGAGGGTAAATAAACTAACGGTTATTAGCTTTATTAGCATCATAGGCCAAGTCTACGCAATTCTGCGCCTAGCGAGAGTAAGTTAAGAGACAGTATAGTTGGCAAAATTAGCTTTTGCTTACCCTTTACTTATGATGTCACTTGTACTCATTTGGTGGATTATTTGAGGTGTTATTTACCGTAAATCTCGCCGAACACCTCAACTTGTGTAAGGTAGATGCGTAAGTCTAATTCAAGCTGGTGATAATCAGGCAACATACTTTGGCAAAGCTTGTAGAAAGCTTTGTTATGTTCTTTTTCTTTTAGATGCGCTAATTCATGAACCACTATCATAGCTAAGAATGCTTCAGGTGCTTTTTTAAATAAACTGCCAATT
>Ga0105359_10004742_pt1 | contig 10807 bp, 6 predicted proteins | sample GOMGulsemesocosm_6_FD_83659 | JGI IMG/M metagenome (GOLD analysis project Ga0105359, IMG submission 83659) | Methane-oxidizing microbial communities from mesocosms in the Gulf of Mexico - GOM8C Gulf of Mexico | ecosystem: Environmental > Aquatic > Marine > Cold seeps | place: Gulf of Mexico... | reverse complement strand
GCGTAACCATGTTTGGTATTACGGTAATACTTGCGCTTAGCCAGTAGCGGTAAGTGCTTGCGAACATCGGACCACTTGTCTGGGTTAAAACCCATTTGTTCGGTCAGTATGCGGGCATCTTTTAGGTGCCCATAGCCGACATTGTAGGCGGCCAGTGCCATCCATTTCCGGTCGTCACCTTGGATGTCGCTGGGGATGCGATCATAGACCTTTTTAAAGTACTTGGCGCCGCCGTAGATGCTTTGTACTGGGTCTACACGGTCGGACACACCGACTTCTTTGGCCGTGATCCGTGTCAGCATCATCAAACCCCGAACCCCTGTGTGTGAACGTGCACGCGAGTTCCAGTGGGATTCTTGGTAGCTGATGGCGGCGAGCAGCTGCCAGTCTAGGTCAAACATCTTTCCGGCGACCTTAAGATACTCTTCCCAGCGAGGCAGACGCGTCTCCATGCGACGTGCAAAGGTTAGGGCACCACTGGCGTTGACGCCGTTAACATGTCCGTAAAAACGCTCGGTGATGTCATCCAGAAAACCATTCTTACTGGATGTTTCGATGAAGCTGTTGGCGGCATTCAGAAGGCTATTGTCTGAGCCCTGCGGCAGTGCCCAAGCCAACTGCTCTGATTCGCTGAAGTCGAAGGCAACGCGTGCTCGAGGGTAGAGGCCACGATTAAGGTCGAAGGCGTTGGAGTCGACCACGGTAAAGTCGATGGTGCCATTGTGCACCATTTCCAGCAGGTCGATCATGTCGAGGTCGGATTGTTCGTGCCATAGCAGTTTGGGGTGATCGACTTGCAGTTCACGCAGTCGCTCCGCGTGGGAGCTGTTGGTGATCACTACTATACGTTTACCGTAGAGGTCTTCGATTTTGGTTGGGCGCTTGCTACCACCGCGATAAAGCAGCTGTTGGGTGATGTCCAGGTAGGGGGTGGTGAAACGCACCTGTTGGGCCCGTGGCTCGGTAATGGTTAGGCCGGCGGCCGCTAACTCACCGTTGGGGCTGCCCACACCATTAAGCAGTTTGGCTAGATCTTCTTCTTCGTTGATGACCAGGCTAACACCAAGGTGCTCAGCAAAGCGTTGGGCAAGGAAGAACTCAAAGCCGTCGAGTCCCTGGTTGCCTTCGTAATAGGTGGTGGGGCCATTGCGCGAGATGATGCGCAGCTCGCCATTGGCGAGTACGGCTTCTAAGGCGGTAGGAGGTCGGCTGGCAGAAAGCAAAACAGGCAGGCACAAGAGCAGCAGTGCACCTTGAAGGCGTCGCAGCCAGTGCTGGTGTTTGCTTATATGTCTGCGATTGTTCATGCCGACTCCTGGCTACGACTTGCCCGTTAATAACGCATTAGGGGCTTTTCTAAGTCGTGATGCGGTGAATGCTGAGTTACTGTGGTGCCACTTGTCCTGTGTACCACTCGCCTTTATTAACGCTTTATTCGTGCCGTTAATTTAATACTTGCCGGGTGAACCCAGTCTGAATCGGGCTGTGCCAATGATGCCTTTGTGCAGGCATCTACTCTGCGTTCTCGCATCTATACAGTAAGTCGCGTTGGATTTAGCGCCGTACCGTTCAAATTTTGCGCGATTGTACCGGTATTGAACGTGATGGACTAGCTTGTATTGATGTTTTTAGTGTAGTAGGTAAATGGTGAGTCTGGCACTTAAATCGACGTGCTGACGGAGTGTTTTAACGGCTGGTGCAAATGAATAGCGGGAGCCAGTGCATATGATCTTACTGTTTAGGGCTCAGCAGGTTTGCGGGTGCTTACGCTGGGCTCGATTGAGGATTAAGTTTATTTTCATGCCCGGGCTGCTTGAGGTTAATGGCCTTGATGAACTGAGTCGAAAGTATTCTCTCTGGGCTGAAATCATCTCTGGCACAACTGCGCTCGAAACAAAGGTTGTTCCATTATTACCCTTGGCGCGGTGGTAAGCGTGTATGGCTGGTGAGCCTTAAGGGTCGTATCAATAACAGCCGACGCTGGATGAATAAGACTGTTCTAAATGGCTGTTTGCCCCGGCAGGCGTGCGACCTTGTTGAAGGAGCAATTTGGGGTTGTATTTATCAGGACGATATTTTTATGCTGAGAGAATAATCGCTCTGCACGGGGTGAAGGTTAAGGGGGATACGACAGAGTTAAGTGATTATGTTGGCTTAGGACATGGGTGCAAGAGGTGTATGATCAAACTATTGGGTTTAAATTCATCGGGGACGCTGTCTTAAGGTGCTTTGTGGAATTTTATGGGCAGGGTAAGACTAAAGCAACTGCCCTCACCAGGGTGGGATTTGGCGGTGATCTCACCACCGAGTAAACGCGTGATATTGGCAACGATGGCGAGCCCTAGTCCGGTGCCGTGACCTATCTTTGATTTGGATGAAACGTCAAATTGTGCAAAACGGTTAAAAACATTTTTCATGTCATACTTTGCAATACCGATGCCGCTGTCCGAGACTTCAAAAAGAACAGAATTAGGGTTGTCAGCGGCACAAATTCGTACTTTAACCCAGCCCTCGTCGGTGTATTTTATGGCGTTGGAAAGCAGGTTGATCACCACCTGAGAAAATCGCGTCGGGTCGGTGTTGACCAACTCCATATTATCTGAATATTCGGTGATGAGTGTCAGGTTTTTATCTTCGGCCTGTTGCCGAAGTTGACCGACACAATCGTCGCATAGCTTACTGAGGTTGCTGGGTTCTGGGGATACCTCTAGTTTATCCGCTTCCATTTTACTGATGTCGAGAATGTCATTAATCATCACCAGAAGGTGCTTTCCGTTACGTTGAATGGTTTTAATTGCATCATTGTGTCGATCATCGTACTGGTTTGAACTTTTTAGAAGTCTAGCTGTGTAGCCAATGACAGAGTTGAGTGGTGTTCTCAACTCGTGAGACATGTTAGCCATGAATTCAGTTCTGGCGGATAAGGCGTTCTCTACGCGTTTTTTTTCTAAATTAAGTGAGTGATTCAAAATATCCTGTTGGTCAAGTAGCTTCTGAGTCTCACTGAGTAGATGTACTGTTTTGGCGTTGTTTTCTCGAAAAACATTGGCTGCGATGGCCATGTCCCCAATTTCGTCGGCGCGCTCCTGGCCGGGTATGTCGTCTATTTCTTGTCCATCGGAAAGCGCGATAAAAACGTCGGTCATTTGAGCTATGGGCCGAGTTATTTTTTTGAAAAAATACGTGACGATGACGCTGATCAACAGTGCAAAAATACTGATAGTAATCAGGCTATAGTGAAGTTGTTTCTTAGAATTTTCTATAAGTGATGCATGATGTTTGGTTTGAGTTGTTTTTAATTGTTCGACGATGTTGTTGGAAAGATATAATACTTCGTGGGCAGAACCGGCCATGACAACATTGATAAGGTAGACGTAGCTGCGGGTGAAGCTCCGAATGCTTAAAAAATTCTTTTCATAGGCGTTCAGTTTGTCGAGTATTTGTGTTTTATCGGATTGATTGGTATCGGATTGCGATATTAATGCGCGCACTTCGTCCAGCTTGGATTTAAAGGTATCGATATTCTCTGTGCGCTTGTTTATCAGGTATTGCAGACTCATATTTTTTGCGGTTTTTAGAGGTCCTCGGATCTCGAGGTCTTTGATTACTTTTTCCTTTACGTTTGATAGTTGAACCTTTGACTCTAGGTGGCGCTGAATCAGTTGGTCCCGATTTTTCCGAATTTCGATCACCGTTGTGAAATTATCGTTATATTCTCGAAGGTGTTCTTGCATCCTGTGAATGGGGGCCTTGTCACTGCTCTTATCCATGGTGGAGAGCAATTTTTTTACCCGTGAATTTATGTCTCCGAAAAGGTGGCTGGCCTTGTCGGCTGAGGTTGTATTGCCGGTTTCTTTGAAGATTAACACGTTGCGCTGTAGGTCAATGACGTCCCGTTCGAGCCTAAGAGCCAGCGCCGTGGTGGCGGTTATGTCCTGCTGCTGTGACAAAATACTGGGTAAGCTCGATTGCAGTTGCAGGTAGGCCAGCATTAAGCCGATAACCGGTAATACCAAGATGGTGAAGGCGAGCAGTATCTGCGCCTTGATGGAAGTCAGAGGTTTGCTCTGCCTTGCTGCTTTCACCGGTTTGGGGAGGTTAGGCACTGATGAATTCATACCAGCGCTCGAGGCTGTAGTCGTAGGTGGGCATAACGGTGTTCCAGACGGCGACATGGGACAGGCGATTCTCATAGGAGCCGCCGCGTCTACTGGCGCCTGGATTTACAGAGATACGGCCGTCGGTGCCCTTGAGGGCCGCGGAAGTGGCTTCGCCTTGATACCAATAAGCCCACTCGTCTTTACTCAGCAGTGGCTGCGATCTTTGCGGGTTGGATATGTAGTAACCCTGACGGGCAATAAACGCCCCCGGCCAACCGGACAACCACCAGTTCATATAATCGTAGGCGGCATCTTTAACGGCGCCTTCTGTCTGTGACGATAAGCTCATGACACCGTGCCAGCCTCGGTAACCTTCTTTGGGCGCCGCATAGGTGACGGGAACATTCATCCCATTCAGGGCGGAGGCGGCCGGTGAGAACATGCTTTCTATAACGACACGTCCGCTTTTCATATAGTCGACGGACTCTGGCACCGAATTCCAAAACCCCGCAAAGTGCCCTTGGCGTTTCTTTTCAATAAAAATGGCGAATAGTTGATCAATTTCGGGGCGAGTCATGGCGCCAATGTCAGCAAATTTCATCAGCCCCTGCGCCTGCGCAGCGAGGGCCATATCAAAAATACCAATGGTGGGCGCGTTGACTAAGGCTACCTTGCCCTTGTAGCGCTCGTCGAGCAGCCAACCCCAGCTTTCGGTCTCATATGGGGTGCCTTTTTCTATGACAGAGGTGTTGTAACCAAACGAATCGACATTGTGTACATAGGGCAGGAAGCTGGCGCGCTCACTGGGGGTTGACGAGAGGGAACCGTCAGGTTGCACGTTCAATAGCTTGTAGGGCGCATCACCGGCGCCATAGGGGGCACCAGGGCGTAAACGGCCGGTCTTAGTGAGGTTGTTGATTTCATTCCAGTTATGGATGCGCGACTTGTCTATTGACTGGATGGCGCCAGCCGACCAGAGCACATTGATACTGTTGGACCACTGCTCATAAAGGTCAAACGAGCCGGGAAACATTGAGGCCTTTTGCAGTACGGCGGCGCTGCCCTTGGGCTCATAGATTATGTTGATACCTAGGTCTTTCATGGCCTGCTGGCGCAGTTCTTCCTGCAGTGTTACGTGCGTGCCCAGTATTCTTAAGGTGGGCTTTGTTCGAGAAAAAACATAGGGGGCTTTAATGAACGCAGTAGACGCCAGAGCGCCTGTCACTGCATTTTTTAGAAACGTTCTCTTGGATATAGGTGGTAGCATAGGTCTTCCCTTTCTAGCCGTTACTTAATCTCGAAAGTGTAGACGAATACAGAGGTACCGCTGTCAGGGTTAATATCGAGCTGGCTTCGGTCGTTCGATAGCATCGGCTAGCGGACGCGGTTACTGATACATACTGGTAAAGGTGATGGGTAAAAGCTGGCTGTTAATGCCTCGGCGGTGACAGAGCAGAGCGTCAGTCGTAAAGGTGAGACAGTCGATTAGAGGAAGGGTGCTCTGCTGTGTGTATTGCTGCACTTTATATAAGTGCTGGGTATCGTTTGGGATACCGGTTGCTGAGTCGGGCGCTGCTACAAGGGTTCTATAGGTGCACTTGCTTGCAGGCTTTATAGATAGGGCTGATTGCTGCGTCGATATCCAGTACAATGCCGCCTTCTTTCGACGGGGTGTGACCTTAAGTTAGTGTTCACACTCGTCGAGCGGCTTATATTACCTATAGACAGAGGTTCTAACCGACTATGCTGACCCTGCGTGGCGCTCCGGCACTCTCCGATTTCCGTACTCAAAAATTACTCACTAGCCTGCAACAGTTAGATGCTGGCATTACTGCTGTGTACGCTGAATATACGCATTTCGCGGCCGTGAGCGGCGATCTCAGTGAGGCCGAACAGGCTCAGCTGGGTAAACTCTTGAGCTATGGTCCGAGCATTGCTGCGCAGGACAAACCTGCCGGTGAGTTGTTCCTGGTGGTTCCTCGTCCGGGCACCATCTCTCCTTGGTCTTCCAAGGCCACGGATATTGCTCACAATACGGGCCTGACTCAGATTCAACGCATTGAACGTGGTATTGCCTACTACGTTGAAAGCGTCAGCGATCGAGCGGCGATACAGTCGGTTCTGTCTGACCGCATGGTTGAGACGGTTTTCGAACAGTTGAATGACGCCAGCGCTCTGTTTCTTGAAGAGCAGCCGCGCCCTCTGGCCACGGTCGATATTATCAACGGTGGCCGTGAAGCTCTGTGCGACGCCAACATCAACCTGGGTTTGGCCTTGGCCGACGATGAGATCGATTACCTGGTCGACAGCTTTAACGAGCTGGGTCGCAACCCGGTTGATGTTGAGCTGATGATGTTTGCCCAGGCAAACTCTGAGCACTGTCGCCACAAGATCTTCAACGCCTCCTGGACGTTGGACGGCGAGGAGATGCCCAACTCACTGTTCGGCATGATCAAGAACACCTACAAGCTGGGTGGCGAAGACGTCCTCTCGGCCTACGCGGATAACGCCTCGGTGATCGTTGGTTCGAAGGCGGGTCGCTTCTACCCAGATGCCGAGACCAAGAGCTACGGTTATTCACAGGAAGATATCCACATCCTGATGAAGGTGGAAACCCACAACCACCCAACCGCGATCTCACCTTACTCTGGCGCCGGCACCGGTGCGGGTGGCGAGATCCGTGATGAAGGCGCAGTCGGCCGTGGCTCTAAGCCAAAAGTCGGTCTGACCGGTTACACGGTTTCTAACCTGCGTATTCCTGGCTACATTCAGCCTTGGGAGCAATCCTGTGGTGAAAACGGTTACGGTAAGCCTGGTCGCATTGTCACCGCGCTGGATATCATGATCGAAGGCCCTGTCGGCGGCGCTGCGTTTAACAACGAGTTTGGTCGCCCGAACATCAACGGCTACTTCCGTACTTTTGAGGAAAACTTTGACGGTGAGCGCCGTGGTTACCACAAGCCGATTATGTTGGCGGGTGGTTACGGCAACATCAAAGGCGAGCACGTCGACCAGAACGAATTTGAGCCGGGCGCCAAGCTAGTAGCGCTGGGCGGTCCAGCCATGTTGATCGGTTTGGGCGGCGGCGCCGCCTCTTCGATGGCGTCGGGTTCTTCTTCAGAAGATCTGGATTTCGCCTCGGTACAGCGTCAGAACCCAGAGATGGAGCGTCGCTGTCAGGAAGTCATCGATCAATGCTGGCAGTTGGGTGGCAATAACCCGATTACCTTTATTCATGACGTGGGCGCGGGCGGTTTCTCCAACGCCTTCCCCGAACTGGCCAAAGACGGCGGCTGTGGCGCTAACTTTGAGCTGCGCAACATCAACAACGATGAGCCGGGCATGAGCCCACTGGAAATCTGGTGTAACGAAGCGCAAGAGCGCTACGTGATGGCGATCATGCCAGAAGACCTGCCAGCGTTTGAGGCCATCTGTGAGCGTGAGCGCTGTCCATACGCAGTGGTCGGTGATGCCACCAGCGAAGACCGTATCCTGCTGAACGATACCCACTTCGAGACCAAGCCGGTTGATCTGCCTATGTCCGTGCTGTTCGGCAAACCGCCGAAGATGCACCGCACCGCTGAGACCCGCACCTACAACACGGTTGCCTTCGATACCGCAAACATCAACCTGTATGAAGCCGCAGAGCGTGTTCTTCAGAACCCGACTGTTGCCAGTAAGAGCTTCTTGATCACCATTGGTGATCGCTCGGTTACAGGCCAGGTGGTTCGCGATCAGTTCGTGGGCCCTTGGCAGGTACCGGTTGCCGATTGCGCCGTGACCACCGCCGCCTACGACACCTATAAAGGTGAAGCCATGTCGATGGGGGAGCGCACCCCAGTGGCACTGCTTGATGGCCCTGCTTCAGGCCGCCTGGCTGTGGGTGAGTCGATCACCAACATCGCTTCGAGCCGTATCGGCAAGCTGTCTGACATTAAGTTGTCGGCCAACTGGATGTGCGCCGCCGGCCACCCGGGTGAAGACGAAAAGATGTACCGCACCGTTGAAACCATCGGTATGGACCTGTGCCCTGCGCTGGGTATTACCATTCCAGTGGGCAAGGACTCAATGTCCATGCGCACCGCTTGGGAAGATGAGTCGGCGGATGGTTCTGTAGAGAGCAAGTCCGTTACCTCGCCTATGTCTGTGGTGATCACCGCCTTCGCTCCGGTTCTTGACGTGCGCAAGAGCGTAACCCCGCAGTTGCGTACCGCAGCTCAGTTAGACAAGGCTGTTTCTAGCGAGCTGATCTACCTTGACCTAGGCAACGGCAAGAACCGCCTGGGCGCTTCTATCCTGGCGCAGGTCTACAACCAAGTGGGCGAGACGCCGGCTGATGTGGATTCGGCGGAAGAGCTGAAAGGTTTCTTCGACGCCATGCAGGCCAGTCTAGAGGCCGATCAAATATTGGCTTACCACGACAAGGGTGATGGCGGTCTGTTCGCGACTGTTGCCGAGATGGCCTTCGCTGGCCACTGTGGTGTCGACATTAATATCGATGATCTTGGTGCTGATGTGATTGCGGCGCTCTTCTCTGAAGAGTTGGGTGGTGTTGTTCAGGTGGCTAAGGCCGATGTTGACGCCGTCATTGCTCGCTTCCAGAAGGCGGGTGTTGCGGTTCATAAGCTGGGTTGGTTGAACGAGCACGACTCTGTGCGCATTGAAGCCAACGGCGAAATTATCTTTGAAGAAGCCCGTAATATACTGCAGAGCCTGTGGAGCGAGACCAGCTACCGCGTTGCGGCTATGCGTGACAATGAAGTCTGTGCCAAGCAAGAATTTGACATGGTTACTCAGGCCAACCCAGGTTTGAGCGCTGACCTTACCTTCGATCAAAATGAAGACGTTGCGGCGCCGTTCATCGACACCGGCGTTCGTCCAAAGCTGGCGATATTGCGTGAGCAGGGTGTCAACGGACACGTTGAAATGGCGGCCGCCTTTGATCGCGCCGGTTTCGAAACCATCGACGTGCACATGAGCGACCTGTTGACCGGCCGTGTCGACTTAAATGAGGGTGGCGCCAGCGGCGGATTTAAAGGACTGGTTGCCTGTGGCGGTTTCTCATACGGCGACGTTCTGGGCGCCGGTGAAGGCTGGGCCAAAACTGTGCTCTTTAACGAGGCGCTGCGTGAGCAGTTTAAGACCTTCTTCCACCGGGTCGACACCTTCAGCTTCGGTGTGTGTAACGGTTGTCAGATGATGTCTAACCTCAAGGATTTGATCCCAGGTGCTGAGCACTGGCCGCGTTTTGTTCGCAACCAGTCTGAGCAGTTTGAGGCGCGCGTGAGCATGGTAGGTATCGAAGAGTCGCCGTCTGTGCTGTTTAAAGGCATGGAAGGCACCATGATGCCGGTGGCCGTTGCCCACGGTGAAGGTCGTACAGAGTTCGCCTCTGATGACGCCTTCAACAACTGTGATAACAGCGGTCTGGTGTCTATGCGTTTCCTCGATAACCACAAGGGTTACACAGAAACCTACCCAGCCAACCCGAACGGTTCGCAGAAGGGTATTACGTCCCTGACCACGCTTGATGGTCGCGCGACCATCATGATGCCGCACCCGGAGCGTATTTTCCGCGCGGTGAATAACTCTTGGGCGCCGGACGAGTGGACCGAAGATTCTGGTTGGATGCGTCTGTTCCGCAACGCACGCGTATTCGCGGGCTAAGCAAACGAGTATAAACCCACCGTAAGGTGGGTCGCGATAAGAGCCGGGCATTCGCAAGAGTGGCCGGTTTTTATGTTCAGGATGAACGTGTCGAAAAAGGCTCCTGTATTTTCGACACTTCCGCCATCCTTGGCGGTCGTATACCGCGGAGGTCTACCCAGAGGGCACAAGTGGATGCCTAGGAGCGGTGTTGGTGGTGCTCGCTCGATGCTGTTTACGTTGAATGAAAACAGTGCGCTACCACCGCTCGCGGGAGAAGCCAGCGCATGCATAGATTCAGCCTCCGTTATTTTTAAGCACCAAGGATTACCCATGTCAGATAAGTTTTTCTTTAAAGGTCGTCAAGACTCGCGTCAACACCACACCCAGTTGGGTTACCAGACCAATCACGACCACAAAGCGGGCACTAAAAAATTCCCGCTGAAGCTGACGGTGACCAGTGAGGCGCGCAAGCAGGAAGTAGAAACCTTGGTTGCCGAAGCTGAGTTGTTTGCAGAGGTGAGTGTCGACAGCCGCGAAGGTGCGATTGAATCCATTGAGACCTTGACCGCACTGCTTAATAAAGGCGAGACGGTTAAAGTGGAAAAGGTGCCGGCGCGCAACGAACCTTGCAGCTGTGGCAGCGGCAAGAAGTACAAGAAATGTTGTGGCTAATTAACCGCGGGCAAATGTTGAGCGCCGTTGTTTGCCCTCATGAATACGAGCGGCCTGTGGATAAGTCTATGCTGGGGGTAGCTTATTACAGGTAGTCAAAAAATTTTCGGTGTTCTTTGCCTGCGCTGTAACTGTTAATCTTGTTGGGGTGTTTGAGGCTTTTCCAGCTGCTGACGCGTGTACCGACATTCAGCTTAGGGAAGGCCTTCATATCGGTTGCGGTGATGCCTATGAACTTTAGCAGTCGATCGAGGCTGTTGGGCTTGCTGATATTGAGTGTGAGCAAGTCGTCGCGGTCAGAAAAATACCCGTGCACGGCCAGCTGATGAGCTTGATAGCAGTGCTTAAGGTGGTCGCTGTCTAAGGGCGTGTTCGCCTGCTGCAAT
>Ga0105359_10004738_pt1 | contig 10810 bp, 10 predicted proteins | sample GOMGulsemesocosm_6_FD_83659 | JGI IMG/M metagenome (GOLD analysis project Ga0105359, IMG submission 83659) | Methane-oxidizing microbial communities from mesocosms in the Gulf of Mexico - GOM8C Gulf of Mexico | ecosystem: Environmental > Aquatic > Marine > Cold seeps | place: Gulf of Mexico... | reverse complement strand
GAGTATGTTTTATTGGAGGGTGGCTATCCCTGTCGTTATGTCATTCGAACTTTAACAATGGATCCGATCTACTGTTGACTGGTATTCGTAGCTTATTGATATAAATAAGTTAATCAGTACTTTTAGAAAAGTTAAAAACTCCAATCCCCAATTAACAAGTAGATCCTGTTTGAGATTTAACTAGCCTCAAATATAAGCAATTGCTTATGCTTAACGCTACGTGCATTAAATTTATTTTGTATGTCATACCTAGGTATTTTTCACGTAGCGTTATCTTCATTTCTGTAATTACTTAAAAGTAGTTCTTGTTTAAATAAAGTTTCACTTTAAATATTTTTCAACTTCTTTAAGCGTCAAGCCATAGTTAACTTTATTCCTAACAGTCTTATTCCAATAGTTTTGAATTAACTCGTGACTTCTAACTGTTGCGCTAATTCCATGTGCCCAATTACGCCATATCTCTATAGAAATCCTACCTTTCTTGAAATAAAAATACTCCTCAACACACAGAGAAAAATATTCATCAAGAATTTCTTTTTCTTCGTCTGTTAATTTTTGACCTTCATCCTTATTTAGGATGAGCTCTATTTTTGAAGATAATTTAAAATACCGACTATTAAAACTAGAGAAAGCTTCTAGTTCTAACTTATCATCTTCCATACTTTGTTTTTGAACAAAGTATACGAATGAAATAAGAGCTGTAATAATTGTTATAAGATTCTTCGTATCTAAATTGTCAATTAACAGTAATGGTGAAATAACTAAAGGAACTAGCCATACAATCTTCATTTTTATCTGTTTTATTATTGTTCTATGCATATTAATTTAGCTTTGTAATTGAAACATTAATAACTACCCTCCACTTCCTGATGAATTATCAGGGCGGATACATTGCAGTTTATCGACGTAGAATGCGAATGGCATGGCTATTACTTCTTATCCATGTTGATATTAAAACCGAGAGTCATTTTCACAAGGAATACCATCTCTATCACCATCCATTTTTGTATTGGGACAGTGTTTAGTGAAGTACACTGCTTCTGCGCGAGATGTCATTTGGCTACAGTGCAGCCTACCGTCACAGGAAAAATTAGAATTCGTTTCTGAGAAAGCACGATTTAATAACGAGCCACTCGGTGTTGTAGTATTAGGGTTATGCTGTGCTGGTGCATATACTGGTGTATGGGCCGTTGATAAACCAAGTCGTTGATAACCAAAAGCACCAATAGCGATTACTGCAATGGCTAAGATTACTTTGCTTTTAGGTGCTGAAGAGTTTTTGTGTACACGAGGTCTATGTATTTGTATCGCTTTGGCAGCAACACCTTCAATACGACAGTTAATAGCTTTGGATTTACCATTGGCTTGCTTTTCCACGTCAAAGTAGATGAAATCACCAACTTTAGGCTTTCTACTCATAGCTTTTAAGGTAGAGATATGAATAAAGGTATCTTGTTTAAGCTCACTCGATTGAATGAAGCCAAAGCCTTTATCATCTTTCCAGCTTTTTAATTGTCCTTTGTGCATCACGGTTCCATTGCAGATGTCATTTCAAGTACATAGTCATATACTAATCTAATATCTCACAATAACAGTTACTTAGGTAGCTTTAGTTTATGGAATATGGTTTAGCCTCAAGCTTTGAAACACAAGGTATACCTGGAAGCGTAACTCTATTGATTTTGTCACCTACATTATCCGATAGAATTAGTGATTAGCCCAGTTGTTTAGCCACATCCATTGTTCTGTTTGAATCCATTTCAAGGTCGTTCGAGCATCAGAAAACTTTTTAATATCAGCTAGGTTATCAATATCATTTTGAACTTTAACAATAGATACGCTCGACTGTTAACTGGTGTTTGCACCTTGTTGATATAAATAAGTTAATCAGTGGCTTTTAAAAATTTAAATACTTTTAATACCCCTTATCCATCAACTCTTTATGCTAAAGTAATTACAATACCAATACATTATTACGCGACATGAAAAAAATTATAACCGATACTTGGAATAGAAAGACACACTTTGATTTTTACAATACTTTTAAGCAACCCTTCTTCAATGTATGTGCAGCTGTTGATGTAAAAAAACACTTAACCATTGTAAAGAAAATGAGCTTTCTTTCTTCATTTGTTCTCTGTTTATACTCGGATATACGGCCAATCAGATAGAGCCCTTTCGGTATCGAATCAATAATAATGTAGTCGATGTTCATGATGAGTTGGAGATCAGCTGTACAGTACTCAACAATGACGAAACTTTTAGTTTTGTGGCATTTGGAGCAAGCAGTAATTTTGATTTATTTTATCAACATGCAGAACAGCAATTATCTAACATTAAGAAAGGTTACAAAAGGCTAATACCAACTAATATTAAGGATAACGAAATATTTTGTTCTGTACTACCTTGGCTACATTTTACAAGTTTTGCTCACGCCCAAAAGCAATGCGAACATGACTCGACGCCCCGAATAGTCATGGGGAAATACAAAAATATTCATGACGAAATAGCTATGCCAGTATCGGTAGAAGTACATCATGCGCTCGTAGATGGCTTGCATGTGGGGCAGTATTTCGAAAAGTTACAACATAATTTCGATCACTTTTTCGATAATGAACATTAACCTCAACTAGACAGTCTATAAATGAGCCTCATCTTGGTTATGCGTTACATATCTGTCACAAGCAACTGATTTAAATCAGGTTTATATGACCATGTTTTTGAATTAAGCGCCCTATTCAATTTATTCTCTTGCCTGATTCTGCACTTTATTCTTATAAATTAAGTAATTTAATGATTTAGGAAGCCGCAGATGACTCTATATGGAAACTCTATTTCACGTTCTTTTCACAAGTGAGTATATAAGATGTCAGTATGAATTATTACTGTGGTCAATCCTTATGCCTTGCTCAATTGAATTAAAAAACGTCACTCAATCATTTGGCAATATTGCTTCTAAAAATATTACTTCTGACATAAATACATCAACTATTACCTTATTTGAAGACCTGGATTTATCGATAACCCAAGGGCAATCCTATGCCATAACGGGTCCCTCAGGTGCGGGGAAATCGAGCCTACTTATGCTACTTTCTGGATTAGAAAAACCTTCCTCTGGTCATGGTTATTTTATTAAGGATAATCACAGCTCAACCCTTGATAATTTACGTTCAGACATCGGCTTTATTTTCCAACAGTTTCATTTGTTACCTGAGTTAACTGCCTTGCACAATATAGCTTTACCCCTGAAGTTACGTGGTGATAAACAAGCAATGACAAAAGCTAAGCACTGGTTAGAAAAAGTTGGCTTGGCAGACAGAGCTGAGCATAAACCATCGCAATTAAGTGGTGGAGAACAACAACGTGTCGCTATTGCTCGTGCGTTAGTTTTTTCACCTAAATTTATCTTTGCAGATGAACCAACAGGTAATTTAGACCAATACAATGCAACTGAAATTGCTGATATTTTGTTTGATTGTTGCCAAGAAAATAACGCAGGTTTAATCATTGTTACTCACAGTAACGAACTTGCAAGTAAAGCACAGAATATTTATTCACTGGCACATGGAATGCTAACTCAAACTACTTCGATAAATTGTGCTGACGAACAGGTACTTAGTAACAACATCGATACAAAAGATCAGCAGGTAGCATCATGTTAAGCCATCATATGCAGTTAGCTTGGTACTACTTTAGCCAAGAATACCGTCAGTCTCATCAACAATTGTTACGCTGGGTTCAAGCCATTTTAATGGTATTTATTGTCTCTTTATCGTTATCTAGTAATACCATTCAAAAATACTTACAGGGGAATTTACAAAACCTGTTAGGCGCTGATGCGGTATTTAACCAAAAAGGTGAACTAACTCCTCAGCAATTCAAGACATTAACGAGTTTTAGTGATGATGTGGTCAAGACATTACAAATGAATACCACCTTAACCTTTAATGGAAAATGGCAACACTCAAAACTTAAAGCTGTTGGCAATGATTACCCGCTACAAGGTCAATTACTCACCTCAAGGTCTTTACAAAGCCCACCTATCGTTACAAATGGCGGCCCTATAGCGGGCAATATCTGGTTAGACAGTCGACTTTTAGCCAGTTTAACCCTATCGATTGGTGACGTTATCAATATTGGTGAACAAGATTTTATAGTTTCAAGGGTGTTAAACCACGAGCCTGACAGGTTAATGGAAGGCCATACAGTAGCTATGAGAGCCATCATCAATATTACTGATATGGACAAATTGGCTTTTCCAGCCGATCTTATACAATATCGCTATCTTCTTTCTGCATCAAAATCACAAATACAGCAACTTACTGATTGGCAACAGACGACACTGCCTGCCGCAAAAATTCATCATAAACAAGGTGAACACCCATTAGCCTCCTTTTGGCAACGCACTGAAAACTTCTTAGGTTTAGCTTCTATAATTTTATTTTTTATGGCTGCAATCGCTATTGAACAAATAGCGCAAGTTCACTTAAAAAAAGAACAGTATTTTTCAGCTATTTGCATGAGTTTAGGTGCTTCAAAAGTGACAGGTTTAAAGCTATCACTTCTAAAATGGATCATTAACATAGTACTGTTAATACCGATAGTAGCCATTTTATCTAGCGTTTTTCATTACTTAGTTGTTGGTTGGTTATCTGCAACATTTGTTGAGATCACCTGGCAATTTGAGTTTTGGCTAACGGCTAAGACGATAGCGACTTGTGTTTTACTCTTTGGCGTTTTTCATTCTCCGGTTTGGTTAAGCTTGTGCCAGACATCGGTTGCCAAGTTGTTTCATCAGAATCAAAAAAGCATGTCTTTAGGCTTAATTAAACTGAGCGCTTTAATCGTGCTGGTCTTGGTTGCAGTGAACTATTCAGATAATGGTTTATTAACCTTGATGTTAGTTGGTAGCATTTCCATGACTATCGCGTTAATGATATTCATCAGTTGGACAGCATTAACTCTAGGTGAAAAAGTAACTCAAGGATTTTCAGGGCTAATCCCCTTCACCCTGTTTATGATGAAACAGCGGTTGTTAACTAAAAGCACTCAAATTTTGGGCATTGGCTTAAGCACATTCTTATTATTATTTACCCTTATGCTTTTGAAAGACTTAGGTGACACCATGGTTTCGTACCAAAGAACACATGATGGAAATCTTATGGTTTCCCAAGCCAGTCAGGCACAAATGAAAGCAATCGAGCAATGGTCTAAAAGGCATGATATTAGCCTACGTCAAACTAAACCCTACTTGTATGGCAAAGTTGTGAAAATAAATGAGTTAGGGCTTAATGAGTTTACAAATAAGCCCAGTGATAGCTTAGCCACATTATCACGCCCTCTTAGGTTACATTGGAGTCAAACCATACCGAAAAATAATCGGCTAATTCAAGGGCAATGGTGGCTAAATAACAGTAAAAACTGGCAACAAATATCGATTGAAGAAGAAGTAATGACTGATTTGGGTTTATCCCTTGGTGATAAACTGACCTTTGTTATTCATCAACAAAGCTATACTTTCACCATTACAGCAAGTCATGCTTATAAAGCAGGTGCCGGTTCAATCACCTTCTGGGTTCAAATGCCACCAAGCGCAATTACTCATATCAATGCACCTCAGTACAATATGGCAAGTTTAGAGCTGAGCGAGGGGCAATGGCCACTGCTAGGTCAATTATGGCAAAGCCATCCGACAATACGAATGGTCTCTCTTCAGGAATTAACAAAACAATTTGATAGTGTTTTAGCAATGATAACCAAGGTTATTAGTGGATTTGCCTTGATGATTATCTTACTCGCCATTATTGTTATTTTGTCATCAATCAATGCCCTTGAAAATAAAGAAAAGAAAAAGAACAGTGTCATTATGAGCTTTGGCTTTTTAAAGAAAACGTGTTTGCAGCTCAACATTATTGAATGGTTAATTACCGCATTTATTATTGCTATAGGAGCTATTGTCGGAACATACCTTACTGGCACATTAATTTATCGATCTCAATTCTCACTTACATACCAACCCGATTTATTTATACTGTTCACAACCTTAGTTATTATATTGACTACTGTAACGCTACTTGGTGTGTACGCTAGCCGACATAGTTTAAAGAGCTCAGTCAAACAGTTAATGGCCGATGTTTAAGCGTTATTCTTAGGAATGGCTCAAGGAATATATGCTTGAAGACAAATTGACTGAGTGTGGGCGAACTTTCAATCAAGTGAACTCTCGATATGAAAATAGCCCAAACACAGTTAGAATTAGTCGCTAGTAAACAGGGCTTAACCGTATTTGTTAAGGCCTGTTAAATTAAAGGAATGAAATGAATAATCAATCATTATATATTTTAGTTGTTGAAGATCAGCATAGTATCGCTCAAAACATTGCCAACTACATGGAAGGAAAAGGTCACGTACTAGACTTTGCTAACCAAGGCGATCAAGGCTTAGCACTGGCGTTAACTAATCATTATGATTTAGTCATTCTTGATTTAAACCTGCCGGTAATGGATGGACTTGAGGTCTGCAAACTATTACGTGAGCAGGCTAATTATCACGTTCCGGTTATCATGTTAACAGCAAGAGACAGTATCGATGACAAAATATCTGGCTTTACTCAAGGAGCCGATGATTACTTAACCAAGCCCTTTTCTTTAGAAGAATTGGAAGTTCGTTGTTTTGCTTTATCAAGGCGTCATTTATTACAAACTAACGACATATTAACTTTTGACCAGTTAGTCATTGATAGAAAAAGACAACAAGTAAAACGAGCAGGGGAAAAGCTTGAGCTACATACAATGGGCTATCGCATTCTTATCATCTTAGCGCAAGAATATCCTAAGGTGGTTAGTCGTTCAAAGTTATCACAGAAGCTCTGGGGAGATGAGCCAACAGAATCAGATGCGCTTAGATCTCATATATATCAGTTACGTAATATTTTAGATAAACCTTTTGATTACCCGATGATTAAGACCATGCATGGCATTGGCTTCCTTTTAAACGTAGAAAGTGATGAATAGTGATGACAGATAGCAATAACCAGTCAACGATTGAAAAACAGAAGAGCTCAATGAAGTTTCACAGTTTAAGTCGAACAATTGTCAGTCAATTTTGTTTATTTACCCTGCTAATATCTACTGTTTGGTGCATGTTTTGTTTCATTCTAATGTACAACATTGAAGATGAATTTATTGAACGGGAAGTCAGGCAAGAGGCACAATATTTACAACAAGCTTATGATAAAAATAAACAATGGCCGGTCTCTCGTGTAAATTACATGACGCTATACTTCTCAAAAGATACCTTACCTGGTGATATCAAAGAGCAATATATTGCTGAACCAAACAGTAAAGAATTTTCCGGAGATAGCGGTCGGCATTATCATTTATTAGCGTTGCCAAAATCAAAAGAGACTTACCTTGTTGCTGAAGTTAGTGAAATGTTATTAGTTCGCCCTATCACTGAAGGTATTTTAAAGTTTATGTTTGCTGCAGGCTTTATATTAGTCTTACTTGCTTTTGTTATCGCTTGGAAACTGGGCAGAAAAACTGCCATGCCGTTAAAACAGCTGGCTGAGTTAGTTAATGGTGTTGCCCCTGAAAATATTCCAGATAAGTTTGCCAAACAATTTCCCAATAATGAAATAGGTATCTTAGCGAACACCTTAGAAAATGCCATGTCGAGAATTAACCAAAGTTTACTCAGGGAGAAGTGTTTTACCCGTGACGTGAGCCATGAACTAAGAACCCCCGTCGCTATTATTAAAAATGCCGTAGAGGTCTATCGTGAACAACATTCTAGCGATTTGGAAAATCCTGTTATCGATCGTATATCACAAGCGAGCACACAAATGGAGCAAACGGTTACCACACTGCTTACTCTTGCAAGAGAAGAACATACCAAGGCTGACAAAAAACACATCAAAATACTGCCTTTAATTGAACAAGCTATTATTGACCAGAATCACCTCATCAATAACAAACCTATACAAGTGGAAGTAAACGACAATTGTGATGTAGAGGTTTATGCACAATCAGGGATGTTAAAGGTTTTATTAGACAATTTAATCGCTAACGCCTTTCAATATACTCAACAAGGTAAGGTTACCGTCGAGATGAAAAATAAAACACTCATTGTTGCTGATACAGGCCCAGGTATTGAAGCAAGCATCTCCGAGAAAATAACTGAGCCTACAGTAAAAGGTAAACAAAGTACTGGCTATGGTTTTGGTTTATCGATTGTAAAACGCTTATGTGAACATCAAGGCTGGTTATTAACGTTTTCCAGTGAGCAAGGAACTAAAATCGCTATCACTTTAGAATAATTTACTAAACCTACACCTAGATATTTTATAAACGAGACATGTATAAGCTGATTTTTAGCTTATACATGCGGCGACTGTATTAATGCCCTTGTTCACCTATATTGTGTTTACCTTGGTTATCACTATCAAGGTATGAGTAATCTGAAAAGATATCAAGAGAGGTTTCATTGATTTCAGTAAAGTAAGCAAAGCTTCCTTTCATCTTCATTTCATTTTGCTTGGTTAGCACTGCGCCATTAATATGAGCAAAAGTAAAGGTTATTGCTAAGTCGGTAATTTTAGCGGTAAACATTGGGGAAAATTCTGCGGTGTTCCAAATCGATATTGTTTCAATAAACTGTTCACCTTTATGATAAGTTAACTGTCCCTGAAGTTTACCAACAGAATCTTTACCTAGTTTATTTAAGTTAACATTAAATGCCATGACAAAGTTACTCTTATCATTTGAGACTAAAGATAGGCTTTCCTTGTCTATTAACTTACGTAATTTAACTTGTACATTACCCTCTTGGCTCTGGCTCTGGCTCTGGCTTTTGCTTTGTTGTTGTTTATTTTCTGCAAAAATAGTCATTTCTTTTTGGCTTGGTACTTGGCCATTAATTTGTTTAAGAATCCATTTATCATCGGCTTGTGCTGAAAATTGTTCAATGCTGCTGGTGATATCACCTTCCTCGTTCTCATATCTAGAAACCTTATAAGACCATAAATCTTGTTTGGTTTGTTCAAACTTTAAAATAGCTTGATTCACTTTTTCTTTGAGTTGGATGAATGTTGGTTCAGATTCTTTGTCTGCAGCATTGACGTTAAAAGCTAGGCCAACGCAGATCATTATTAAGCAAGGTTTGTTCATGTTTTGCCTTCTCAAATATTAAAATTTAACTGTATTCCTACTAATGTGAAATGAAAGTGAAAGGGAATATGATTGAATCAAATTTTAATGCAGAAAGCGCATTAACAGGCTTTATCTTGCTGATAGCTAAATTTTTAGGACAAACATTCACGTTTATTATTTCCAAGTAATACTCAGACAATAAAAACTGAGCTTTGTGTGGCAATACTGCCGGCCTTAATCCAAAGTAAAACCATGGCAAAGTCTTCACCATCACTACTGATTAAGTTGGGTTGTTTTTCAATAAGGCCAATATCGGCACGATCAAATTCATAATAGCGAGTATTGTTGTTATGTGGATCTGAAATCAACACCACCTTGTTTGCATCAATGGGGTGTTTTCCCAATGCTCCAGAAAAAACCACATGCTCGCTTTTAAATGAATTAATATCAAAAGGGATTTGATATCTGATTAAGTTAGTTGTTTGAGATTCAATAAAAAAATAAGACATAAACTACCTTCAATTAGTTAATTATAATTTCTTTGTTATGCATTTCGTCTATAAATAATGTGATAAACCAAAGCAACCAAAAAACTTCCGCCAACAAGGTTACCGATAATAACCGGCACTAGATTATTGAAAAATCCAGACCAAGTTACTGTAGCAACTGTTATGTCTGAACTGCCAAAAGTCTGCTCTAACATTGCCAAGGGAATAAAGTACATATTTGCAATACAATGTTCAAATCCTGCAGCAACAAAGGCTGATATAGGAAACACTATAGCAATGACCTTATCCATAACACTTCGCCCAGAAAAAGCCATCCAAACAGCCAAACATACCAATACATTACATAAAACACCTTTAAAAAATGCACTCCAAAATGGCAAGCTAATCTTTACTATTGCAACTTTGATGTATTGCTCTGCGACTGCTCCATTATTCATATCGGTATGACCCGAAAGGAAAACTAATAAGGCTAAGCCTGCTGCTCCGATAAAATTAGCAACACAAACTACAAGCCAGTTTCTTAAAATATCATAAGTTGATATTTTGCCTTCAGCCCAAGCCATTGCAAGTAAGTTATTTCCAGTAAACAACTCAGCTCCAGCAACAATCACTAAAATTAATCCAAGCGAGAATGCAAGCCCTCCTAGGACTTGGCTGCTAGCAAAACCCAATGTAGGATCAGACTTGATTAAAACAAAATACAGCGCACCTAAACCAATAAAGGCCCCAGCAAGAATGCCTAACATCAATTGCGATAAGAAAGGCAGTTTAACTTTAGCGACGCCAATATTATTGACTCGCTCTGCTATTTCTTTAGGTGAAAAAGAATCGGTCCCAAATATCCCTGACATGAAATTCCCCGTTGCAAAACAATGTAGAATACAAATAAAGTATAGTTGAAACATAAAGTAATAAGAGGCAATCTGTTGACCATAATCATCAAATTGAATGATAAGTTTTTATAAAATAACAGGGCTAATACCAAGTACATTAATTTATTGACCACTTAGCGAGAATTAAAAGGCTTAGAGGCAGGCATTGATTGAAGAGAATGGTTATTCAGGAGAATAAGCTACTTCCTTGTAGCGTCCTTGTCAAAATCAATAACGATGCATGTAAGCCTTTTAAACTCGCCCCTTGGGAGTTTATTAG
>Ga0105359_10004735_pt1 | contig 10814 bp, 7 predicted proteins | sample GOMGulsemesocosm_6_FD_83659 | JGI IMG/M metagenome (GOLD analysis project Ga0105359, IMG submission 83659) | Methane-oxidizing microbial communities from mesocosms in the Gulf of Mexico - GOM8C Gulf of Mexico | ecosystem: Environmental > Aquatic > Marine > Cold seeps | place: Gulf of Mexico... | reverse complement strand
TAACCACTCTTCTAACACCACCAATTGCCATAGGGTTTTATGATGGTCATATTTATTACTGTTATGTTCGCTAATGAGCTGTTCTATACGTGAACTTTTGAAAAATTGGTGTAATTTGGTTTTTTCCGATAACAATAAATCTTCCGCATAGTCTCTTAATTCATTTTGAAACATCAATTTTAATGGCGTTGGAAAACCCATCTTTTTACGATAAATAATGTCATTAGGTAGAATACCTTCCATCATTTTCTTTAACGGGTACTTGCCTTCACCTTTCTTAATTTTATGCTTACTTGGAATTGTCGCAGCAAACTCTACTAAACGATAATCTAAGAACGGTACTCGTAGCTCAAGTGAAGCAGCCATACTCATACGATCAGCTTTTATTAATAAGTCATCAACTAACCAGGTTTTTGTATCAAAATAAAGCATCTTACTTAAAACATCTTCATTTTTGGTTTTATCAAAGAGGCTTTTAGTGTAATCGCGGCTGGATACTTGAGTCTTTTGTTCAATTTCAGCTTTAAACTCTGGTTTATATAACGCTTCTTTTCCATGATCAGGATAAGTAGACATGCCTTTATAACGTTTTTCTATCGGTAATGTTGCCATGGTTAAATACTTTGAAATTTTATGGCTTTTTCCGAACACCTTATTGGAAATACCCGCAAAAAAATTACTACCTGTTTGACCAACAACTGCACGGTATTTATCCAACACATTCATATACTGATATAAATCGTAGCCTGCAAATATTTCGTCTGAGCCTTCACCAGACAACGCCACTGTTACCTTTTCTTTTGCTAATTTAGCGACAAAGAATAAAGAGATAGCGGCAGCTTCGGTAACAGGCTCATCCATTAAGGCAATATACTCAGGAATAAATTCTTTAAATTGCGCCGGCGTTATTTTTATCTCATGGTGATCGGTTTTAAATTTATCAGCAATAATTTGCGCATAAGGTGTTTCATCAAAACTTTTACCGAAATCATAACCAATGGAAAATGTTTTAAGGGGTTCTTTCACTTTGTCAGCCAATAAGCCAACTACTGCGCTAGAGTCAATACCACCACTAAGAAAAATACCAAGCGGAACGTCGCTACGCAAACGTAAATCAATGGCACTTTCTAATAATTTTTTACTGCCATCAACATAATAATCAAAACCTTTATCCTGATTATTACTGTTGTTGAATTCTAGATCCCAATATTGGGTAATCGTAAATTCATTTTCTGTAGGTTTCGCGCATTTAAGTACTGCATAATGACCGGGCATCAGACGTTTAATACCTTGGTGTAAGGTATTTTCACCAGGAATATAGCCAAAACTCATGTAACTATCGATCAACTGAACATTAAGTGCAGGTTTTCTATCTAAACCTTTTAAAATAACTTTGGTTTCTGAAGCAAAAATAAATTCAGCTTCATTATGAATATAATAAAGTGGTTTTATGCCAAGACGATCTCGAGCGAGAAATAATTCTTTTTTATTGCCATCCCAAATAGCGATGGCAAACATACCATTAAAGTGTTGTAAACAATCATGACCATATTCAATATAGGCTTTCAGCACCACCTCAGTATCAGAACCGGTCTCAAAGGTATAACCTTTGGTCTCTAATTTTGTACGAATTTCAAGGTAATTGTACACTTCACCGTTATAAGAAATAACACAATTATGAGTTAGCTCTTCTCTAGGCTGATGACCTGCAGGTGTAGGATCAAGAATACTTAACCGTAAATGCGCAAGTCCTATTTTTTCTTCATCATCAAACCAGATGCCATTACTATCAGGGCCACGATAATGCATAATATCGCGCATTATCTTTAGCTTTTTTTCGTCAACGGGACAAACCGTACTTTTAATTCCTAAAATGCCACACATGTATAATAAAGCCTTAAAATATTACTACTAAAAACAAAAATCACTTCAACAATTGATTTTATTAAAGTTATTTACCAAATAAGAAAAATTCTTAATTCCAAATCGATGCAATAACATCGCAACAAAAGTCTTTTTGCTATCGAAAAAACGTTTAAACAAATGTGTGTTTTTCGCTTTCAAGTAAATTGCATAATCTGAAACATTAGTTTTTTCTTTCTTCCTGACACTCCCCCATTGGTACGACAAATTTGTTGATACTTTTAAAGGGCATTTCTCATGATTGGGGTATGTTTGCCACGGTACAGTTTGAGTATTATTGGGGAAATACTGAAACCACCGCATATATAATTTATGATTAAGTAAATCGGAACTTGGAATGGCATAGATTTCTTTTAAGAAATCACTATCAAAAAAAGGTAAATTCAACTCGGTTTTATGCTGACAAATAGTTTCAAAGTGCAATTGTAAATGCCGTTTTTGATCATTATTCATTAAAAAATAATACATTGACTTTGCGGGTTCACCACTATTACAAAGAAGTTCTTTATTTATGGTGCCTTCCAAAAGACCAACAGATTGCTTCTTATATTTGTGTTTTAAAAATTGCGTTGACAATGATATTTTTGTAGTAGTTAAATAACTATTGATCGCAGAAACGTTATCCCCAATATTAAAATGCTGATTAACCTCTTCATCAATATATACATTACCAACAGCAACACTACCACCATACCTGACAACTTTCTGGTTAGTATCATTATTCAACTGGGCACAATTTATCTCATCAGAGATTAATTGTGCCCAGTTTGGATAGGCAAGTGTATCAAACTGTTTTTCATGATGGATAAGGCCTGTATTTTCTGCAAATAATTTCGCAAACCCATTATCTTGAGAACGATCAGTGGAAAAGTTAAAAGTATGCAGCTTATTAACATACTCATTTACTTGTGAGCATGTAACTCGAGAATCTAACCCTCCGCTCAAAAATGCAATCCCTTCTTTTGTTTGTTGAAGCCTTAAAATAATTGCATCATCAAAAGAAGTAAATGCAGCTTCAACATCATCCTCACTAATATCTAACTTTACTGGAATGTCGCAACAAACCCAATATAAACTGGTATTCACAGTCCTATCAATGATGCTTAAACATTCACCACCATTCAATCGTTTAATATTTTGATATACCGTTCTATTTGATAAACAAAAACCAAATGCAATAATTTCACATAACGCATTAAAGCTTATTTTGAAATCAACAAAGGGTAAATTTTCAAATAATGAGATTAACGAAGAATAAATAACAAGATCACCTATTTGATAATAATAGACAGGTCTTATTCCCGATTTAACTGTAAATATATAAATATTACCATTTCTTTTATTGAGCTTTACACCAGAAAAAACACCTCTCGCTTTTGCTAATTTTTTGCTTAACGCTTCTAAAGATGATGTAGCATTAATATCGTTGATTTCATTTTCAATACTAGCGGAGGTACTTCTAATCAAAGGATCTCCGACAATAATTAGAGCATCACTATCATTTCTAACTTTGTTAATATCTTGAGCATAACATGAGAGAACGAAGCGATTAACATGCTCAATTTCTGCTGTGGGCTCATTCAGACAAGCATTTTGAAAAGCAGCTTCTATCGCTACTTTATTATCGTGAGTAATTTTCTTTCCTGATTTATCCAATATGCCTGCAAAAACTGCCAATATTTATCTCCATCTAAGTATATATTCAGCACGCTTTCCAATATTACACATTATTTCATATGGAATTGTATCTGACCAACTTGCTAAATCGTTCAAGGTCACACAATCTCCATCTCGCTCTCCCACCAAAACAACCTATGAGTTAATAGTAACAACTCCACAGGTTGATACATCTAACATCATAAAATCCATACAAATCCTCCCTTCAATTAGTGCGCGCTTTCCATTTACCAAAGCAAAACCTTTATTACTCGCAAGCTTGGAATAACCAGCGGCATATCCAACAGGAATTATGGTTATTATAATATCTCGACTTGCTTTCCAAGTTCTACCGTAATTAACTGAATTATTTACACTCAACTTTTTAATCTGCATAACTTCTGTGTGCCAACTTAAGATTGCTTTTATACCTTTAATACATTCTGGTTTCAGAGGCGACACACCATAGGCAAGAATACCAGGCCTTACAGGTTAGTTGTAGCGTTTAAGGTTATAACACATACGCTATTTTCACTGTGAATATAATCCAAGTTTATTTTGTGTTCTTCTAAACCAACAAGTGCGCTCTGAAATTGTATACCTTGATGTAAGGTATATTGACCATTTAGTTCATCAGCGCATGCAAAGTGTGTCAAGCATCATTCGATTTCAATAAGATTTGTCTTTTTAATTAAAATAGTTGCTTTAGACAACGCTAAGTGTTGAATACCGGTACGACTAATTCTGTATCAATTTCTAAATTAAACTTCTGTGGATGTTGGCTAACTTTAACTAGTTTTTTAGTACTTATGAACTGTAAATAGTAAGAGTTAAGTTGTATTTCAAAACTTCATCTAAACATTCGATTAATTCATTACCAAAGACTAAAATATTAGGAGCAACAACACCTGATTTTCGTAATTCAATACATTCAGTGACATTTGCAACGGCTAACCACTACCGCACTAATAGTTTTTGTACAACTATACTCTTTAATGGTTCTGATGCTTTTTCTAGAGTAGGTAAATTAATCTGAATTATACTCCTTAGTTTTACTACAAAACACAAGTTTATTTTTCCCAATAAATACAAGGGGTTGACTATGGGACACTTACTTATTTATAATTATAAAGTTAAAATAAAACTATGCCGCAACATAATGTATTATCGTTTAGTTAGTGGTATATTTAGAATATCACATAAAAGTATTTTTAAAACAATAAGGTAATAAAAATGACCAAAACTTCAGAACAGGTTACATGGGGTTTAGCCAGAGGCACTGGGGCAGCAGGGACAGGGAATTGGAAGGCTTGGGGGAAAGATTTCGCTCCAATTTATGAAGCGGCTAAAGTATGGAAAAAATCTTTAAATGGCATAAAAAAACCTTGGTTATGCTGGAACCTTGATGATGACTGGTGCATTTTACAACAAAAATTAGTGTTAAAGGCTGGTTGGACTCCTATTGTTGGTAACGACACGAACATAAAAACACCAACTATATTACAAGGTTCACATTACATCAATTTTAATGAGAAATTACAATTACCAACAATGTGGATGCACTTCCCTCTTGAGTTTTCTTTTCTATTTTGCGATAAATTAGCCTTTTGGCATTCTGATTTATTATGCTCAGAAAAAGATATGGCTAAGTATTCCTCAATATTCACGAACTTAAAACAAGGTGAATTAGCAGCCGTTAAACACACACATGGCTATTGGGGCTTAAAAGATAAACATAAAAACCATTATGGTGAATTAATTGGCTGTACGACTAAAGAAGCTAGTAAAAATCAATTTGAAAATGGTTGTGGTTGGTGGCGAAAGATAAATGAGCATCCCAACTTTAATCCATTAAATCATAATAACAAAGAATACTATTATGAACATGGCATTGGTATTTGGGTATGGGAAAAGAAATTTTCAGGTAAGGTGATAAAAATAACAGTTAATGAAAAAGATGGGCATGCATCTGCACAATCAAATAATAACCCTGAAATGTTAAGTAAATCAGAAGAGTTAAAAGAATACTCCGACCTAAAAAAAATCACTAAAGCTCTATCTATCGAACATTTATTACCCAAATAAACATTCAACGACTACGGGAAATCTTTTGTTTAGCTCCTTCTAAAATGTTAACAACAAAAGAATAGTTGAATGACCAAATAAAATGTTTTCCCCTTAGCAAATAAGTTAAAAAAAGCCAGATTGTAAAATACACAATGAATCCTATAAACATCATAAACACAATGTTTAGGAATAAAGTATCAAACCCAATAGAATTAACTCTAAAAATCAATAGAATATAAAACATTACAGTTGATGCTAACAAAGGTAATATTAATGAAACTATGGCTGGAAATATTTTAATCTTTAGTGAAAATTTGGTTATGATTAGAGATAATGTAAAAATAAGCACACCAATAAACACTCTATACTCTGAAAAAATATAAGATGAGTTTATTTCATCGATATAAACTGCCGAAAGCATTAATACAATCCCAAAGACGTCAAGTAAAATTACACCTTTGAAACGGGAAGTGAGAATAAATATGTACTTAAAGGCCCCGTTAGTGGCAAAAACTATCATTAATATAGCTAAGTTGGCTAAGATAGGAGACATTTCTCCCCATTGACTGCCAAAAACCAACTGGACGATATCGTCCACTAATAAAATCATCCCTATAATACAAGGTACTAAAATAAAATAGACAATACTCAAATACTTATGTACTTTCATTCCTAATAATTCAACATTAGATGTGTCGCGTGCTAATGATGAGTATAGGGGCTGGGCGATGGGTTCTACTATTTCAGTGTATGGTAGTTGGGCAAACTCTTGTGCCAAACTATAATAGCCGGTACTCACACTCCCAAACTTTTGACTCACAATAAAAATATCTATTTTAGCTCTTAAATAACCTAGTATTGTCATGAAAAAGATTGACTGAGAAAAACGCCATTGTTCTTTTATTTTTGCAATTGTAAATTGTGGTTTAATTGGGGCTATAATATACGAGCCTATCACCAAGATAGTAATACTAACAATATTCCCCCAAACTAATGCCCAATAACTTTTTAATGAATAAGCTAAAGCTATAGTAAAAATAAAGGTTATAACTTTAGCGAATATATCCAAATTAGATATATTCTTAAAATTTAATTCTTTTTTTAATATAATTATATTAGGAGACATAAAACAGCCAATAACTGACGATAAACAGGCAACTTTAAGTACATTTGATAGTCGTACTTCTCCAATAAGCTCAGCAACCAAATCAGAACATAAAAAAACAATTACCACTGAAAAAGTTTTCATTAGCAAATTTAAAGTCCACGCAGAAAATAAATCCTCTGAAGAAACCGATTTAAGTTTTATTATATATTGATCGGCGCCAGTATGAGATATCGCCTGAAAAAACATAATAACCATCATGGCTTGAGCTGCAATACCAAAATCATCAGGAGTTAAAATTCGGACTAAGATTATAGTACTTAAAATACCTATAAAGCGAACACTCCACTTTCCTAAAATCAACCAAAAGTAAGATGTTAATAGCTTGTCACTTAAGTTCAAAATTATCTTCCTAATTATTATTGCAGTAAATTTTTTTTGTTTGTTGGGGAACTATCGGTATTGTAATTATACATATCATAAATCTAAGTAAGTCATATTAAGCAGGATGACTGGAAGAATGTAGGTTATCACACAGTATTTATGGTATTACTTAAATCCCTTATCCATTCACCCGCTGTTTTTCGATATAGCATAACTTATCAGCTAACTTTATACTCAAATTAATAAAAAACATTAGCGTCCCTCATAACCTGATACTTGAAAGTAAAGGATCGGGACGAATAATTTCGTATCGTTGGCCCCTGACTTGGTCAACATGCAATGGCGTGTAGAAAACTAATTATAATAATTGAAGTCGATACTATTAAATATTATCTTCATGTAGTTAATTGTGTGTATTTTGTTCCTGCTAATGATGAAAAAGCTTTAGCAACCGCAATTACTAGCTAATGGAAGATAAAGAGCTTAGAAGTAAAAGCTACAAATGCAGGACTAAATTACGATGGATTTCATACGCCAGAAGCAATGCCTAAAAATTACTATGAAGTTTTTGCAGAGCTCATGGTTCTCTAATAAAAAAGTAATGCTTAGTTAGGCTCTTTTTCCTGTACTGTCCTAGAAAGTGATATTGTAATAGCAATTAATACATAAACTAAATCATAATAAGCCATACTTAATAAACCTCCTGAAATCATAAAAACGACAAGGGATGTGTTAATAGCTCCGCCAAGGTTACCTTGCCATGTATCAGGGTATTTCTTATTTATTTTTTTACTTAAAAACCAGGATTTAGAAAGGATCAACAAAAACAATAATAGCCCTAAAAATCCTGTATCTCCTAAAACTTGAAAATATATACTGTGGGCAGCTTTACCATAATCCGGTGACACATTTTTTGTTGTTATAAAGTCCATTTTTTCTATGTCATGATAAAAATAACGCCAAACTTGATGGTTCTGCATCGAGTCCTGTCCTGTACCTAATAAAGGGTTTTCTATTGCGGCTACAGTGGCAAGTTTCCAAGCTGTAATCCTACCTAATAATGAAAGGTCTTCAGCAGCATTCTCTATTGTATCCATCCGGTCCTCCCATTTATCTGAAGCAACATATACAGCAGACGAATAAATTAGAGCTCCAAATACAATAAAGAGTAATTTATTTTTTAGTCGTAATTTTTTAAATACCACCCAAGAGACAATTATAAGACCAATAAACCCTCCTCTAGAGAACGAACCAATTACACTTATTGCTGACAGCCCTGCAAGCCCTGCAAATCCAAGCTTCAAATATTTTTGTTTCACTTCTGGTATGATGTAAAAATATAATGGTAGGACTAACAAAATAGCTAGAGCAAACAAATTATTATCTGTCATCATTGAGTTTTCAATACCAATAATTTTGTATGAACCAAGCGTTACTAAAAACTTTAGCCCTTCAAAAAATATGTTAAAACCAACCCCTAACAATAGAGCAAATAAAAAGGTTTTAATTCTATTCTTAGTGGTTAAAAGCATTATTATCAAACCACTGAACAATATAGCTTTAAAGAAATCATTCCAAACAGTCCAAGAAATTTCACTAATACCTAAAGTAGTCAGATTCGAAATTGCCGTTTGAATTAAAAATAGCAACATTAAAATAAAGATACTGTGAAATGGGGGCTTTCTTAATGGGTCCTTATCAAAAAACATACCTAATATAGTTGCTGATGCTAAAATGTAGGTAAAGCGTATATCAGAAGAAAAGCCCCATAGCATATTTGTTGGTATTGCCATTATTGTCCATATCCAGCCACAGAGCCCTAGAAAAGGATTTTTTAATGCTAATATAATTAAAGGTAAAAACATTAATAAAAAAATCATATCTTTCATTTGTTTTTACCTTTTATCTTATCATTTTTTTTTACTGCTTCTTCACGATCAATTTTGTCCTGTCTATCACCTTGAATAAGAAAATATATAACTAATCCCATGCTTATTAAAAAAACAATTGAACTCATTAATCGTATTTCCTTTTTAAATTAAAGGCTAAATCAACGATCCGTTTCGAGTTTTTTTGCCAAACAAATTGTTTTTCATCAATACTTTGTTTTACAGCTGTTCGTTTAGCTTCTAATTGTTCGATATTTTCAATGGCATAAACTAATTGTTCAATAAATGATGCTTGATTACCTTTTTCAAAAAACAATGCTGTGTCATCATTCAAAATTTCTCGAATATTTGGGCAATCTGGTGCAATAATGATGCTACCTACAGCCATATATTCAAACATTTTAAGTGGCGATGCATATGCGGTAACATCAGGCTGTAATGTAATATCAAACTGTTCAACATAATCCATTACTTTATCGCGGGTCACTAGCCCCGCAAATTCAATTTTGTCACTTACGCCAAGGTCTTTCGCTTGTTCTTTAAGTTGAGGTAAAATATTGCCGTCGCCAACACAAATAAGCTTTAGCGGTAGATTTTTATGCTTAGCAATCGCTTCAATGGCTTTATCCATGCCATGCCATGGGTGAATAAACCCCGTAAAACCAATCACTATTTCTTGTTTGTTATTGTCTATAGGTTTAATAAGCATTGCATCAATAAAGTCTTGATTCACGCCATTATGAATAACGGTAATGTTTTCTTCTTTTACACCTACCTTTCTTAAGTGCTCAGCTAACACGTCTGTTACCGGTAATGTGTGTGTGGCATTTTTCCAAGTATAGTTCTCTATCCATTTAGCAAATTTCACCAATGACAAGCCACTGTATGTTTTACGTTCGTAAACCAAAGGGGCGTTAACTTCTAATATTAAAGGTATATTAAAAAGTTTACTTGCCCAAATACCAGCTGGTTGGTATAGGTTGTAACGCTCATAAATAAATTCTGGCTTGAACTGTTTTATTGCTTTAACGAGTTTGATGAAAATCCAAAAGCTGTACGTAAGTTCTAATAACTCGTACAAGGCTCTGGGTAGTAGTTTTTTGAGTTTCGTAACAAAACCGCCATCGTGACCAAAGTCACTGTTTTCATTTAACGAAGGGGCTACAAATTTAAGTTCATGTCCCTGCTCAATAAAAGCGTTTGTTAATTCTTCAACGTGTACAAATTGGCCATCTTTTGAAGCGATTCTGTGATGGTAAAGTATTTTCATTATTTAGTTGTGCCTATACACTTCATTTGAGTGTTTATTGTTATTATTTGTTTAAATGATGTTGTTGATGGTTAAATAACATCATTCTTTAGTTTCCAACCCAAAGTACTACTAGAACGTATTGTTAATTTACCTTAGCTCTTTACCTAAAAATGAAGCTAATATAAGTAGTGCCCAAATTAACACACCATTATTAATGGTTCGGTCTTGATGCGCTACAATAATTGCCTTTAACTCATTTATATTAAAAATATTTTGTGAGACTAACGCTGTTGTTAACATTCTTTTTTCTAAAGCCGCTTGGGGTATTTGTCTTATCCATTCGTCTAATGGAGAACTAAAGCCCATTTTTTTTCTTTCTAGTACAAACTTAGGCACTAAGCCTTTCAATGAGTTGGCTAATACCTGTTTTACTTTTTGTCTTTTTAGGTTAAGTTTTTCATTTAACCCTAAGCCCCATTCTACCAGCTTATAATCTAAAAATGGTACTCTAACTTCTAAAGAGCAGGCCATACTTGCT